>Ga0268299_1001131_pt1 | contig 55380 bp, 36 predicted proteins | sample NOBtaG_FD_193484 | JGI IMG/M metagenome (GOLD analysis project Ga0268299, IMG submission 193484) | Activated sludge microbial communities from bioreactor in Nijmegen, Gelderland, Netherland - NOB reactor | ecosystem: Engineered > Bioreactor > Aerobic > Activated sludge | place: Netherlands... | reverse complement strand
GCCACCGAGACCTTGCCACTGCGGATGCTGCGGAACAGGTCGCCGTCGGGCACGTAGGCGATGCGCTGCCGCCACGGCCGGTAGCTCGGCGTGAAGTGCGGGTCGATCTCCTTCTCGAAGTCCGGCCCGAGATAGGCGCGCACGCCGCCCAGCAGCTCGGCCCGCACCTTGTCCGGCTCCTCGAACGAGCGGCGGGTGAACTCCGACTGGTCGCGCAGGATGCGGCGGCGCACGATCTCGTGGATCCAGGTCTCGTCGACCTCGAGCTGGCGCAGCTGGTCGGCGAGGTCGTTGGCGTTGCGCGCCGGGATGAAATAGGTCGGCGAGCGCTGCAGCAGGGTGACGTGGCCGCTGTCGGCGGCGATCGCGGGCACCACCGTCGCCGCCGTCGCGCCCGAGCCGATGACGATGATCTGCTTGCCCTTGTAGTCGAGATCCTCGGGCCAGGTCTGCGGATGGACGATGCGGCCCTTGTAGTCGGCCATGCCCTCCCATTCCGGCGTGTAGCCCTCGGAGTGTCGGTAGTAGCCCTGGCACATCCACAGGAAGGCCGCCGAAATTCGGAACGCCTCGCCGGTGTCGGTGCGCACGCCTTCGATCGTCCAGCGGTTGTCGGCGCCCGACCAGCGCGCGGAGTCGATGCGATGGCGGTAGCGGATGTGGCGCGCGAGGTCGTTCTCGTCGATCACCTCGCCCATGTAGGTCAGGATCTCCTCGGCGGACGCGATCGGCGCGCTGGTCCATGGCTTGAAGCGGTAGCCGAAGGTGTAGAGGTCGCTGTCCGAGCGGATGCCGGGATAGCGATGGGTCAGCCAGGTCCCGCCGAAGCTCTCCTGCGTCTCGAGCACGACGAAGCTGGTGCCCGGGCATTGCTGCGTCAGGTGATAGGCGCCTCCGACGCCGGAAATGCCGGCGCCGACGATCAGGACGTCGAAGTGCTCGGTGGTCGCGGGGCGCGCCTGCGGGAGAACGGCGGTATCGGGCATGGGGTCAGCCTTTTCTGAACGATGACGGCAACGTCATGATAGTTCTCGCATACGACCGGCGCCATTGCGCGAGATCAACGCGGCAGGCGACCACACGCCTTCTTCTCCTCCCCAAGCCTTGCTTGGGGAGGTGTCGGCGCCGTACGGCGACGGGGTCATGAGCCCCAGACCACGAGCGTACCGTCCGCTCATGTTCAAACTCATCTGCTCATTCGCACCCACATCTTGCGTCCGTTGCGTCCGTTGCGTCAGGGCCCTTCCAAATCAATGGCTTGCGACTGACGCAAGGGCATGCGTCGGGCACCGTTCTGCGTCAGTCAGGCCTCTTGCGTCAGCCCGGTGTGCCGAATGAGCTTCTCTCGCCGGCACGGCGGACATACGTGCCGCCGACGCCGATGCGAGCGAAAACGACTTCGGCCACAACCCCGAGCCTGCGCATGATCCATCCTCCTTGATGCTGCGCCATCGGCAACGGGTCGTCGCCGGCCTTTCCCACGCTAGGCGAGATTTTCGCGACGTCAACCCGGCCCAGCAGAGAAGCGGCAAGAACCACCGCTCATCTTCCAAGCCTCCCCCGTAGTCGGGGGAGGATGGTCTTTGCGCACCCCTCCGTCGCCGTAAGACCCTTCGGCTTCGCTTAGGGCAGGCGGCGACACCTCCCCAGCTTCGCGAAGCGAAGCTGGGGAGGCGTACGAGGGGCTCATATCCGCGTGACCTTGGCATGCAGGATGGCCGAGCGGCCGCCCCGCACCGCGTCGAGGCAGCGGGCGATGGCGGCGTCGGCGTCGGCGGGGTCTGACAGGCGCTCGCCGTGGGCGCCGGCGGCCTGGGCGATCAGGGCGAAGTCCATGGCCGGCGCGTAGGCGGCGCCGTAGTCGCTGCCGGCCTTGGCCTCGCCGCCCGGATAGACGCGCAGGGTCGCCTCCTTGACCGCGCCCCAGCCCGAGTTGTCGAGCACCACCATGAAGATCGGCAGGCCGTACTTCTGCGACACCGCCAGCACCGATTGCGGGTTGGAGAAATAGAAGGTGCCGTCGCCCATGATCGGCACGACGATCCGGTCGGGCAGCGCCAGCCTGAGGCCGAGCGCCAGGCTGGCGGCGAAGCCCAGCCCGGCGCCGGCGAGGCCGACCAGCGTGCCGGGCTCGGTGCGCGGCATCTGCGCCAGCACCGCCGGGATGTTGCGGATCGCCTCGTTGATCACGATGGCCGACGGCCCCAGTGCTCTCGCCAAGGCGGCACACACGAAGTGCGGGTTGATCTCGCCGGCAATGCCGGGATCGCCGGCGAGCCGGGCGGACTGCGCACGGCGGGCCGCCCCCTCCTCCGCCAGCGCCGCCACGCGCGCCGCCGCCCGCGTCTTGAACCCGGCATCGGCCTTGGCCTTCAGCACGGCCAGCAGGTCGGCGAGGAAGCGGCAACTGTCGCCCTGCAGGCGCAGATTGGCCGGGAAGGTCCACATCGGGAAGCCGCGCTTCTCGGCATCGACGTCGACATGCGCCCACCACGTCGAGGGATTGTCCGGCATGTCCTTGGGAATCCACGGCACGTCGACATCGACCAGCAGCCCGACATCGGCCTCGGCCAGCGCCTTGGCCGGCATGAAGCCGCCGTGGCAGGGCGAGTCCTGCGACAGGCTGGCATAGACCGGGCTGAACTCGACGACGCGGATGCCGGCGAAGCGTGCCAGCTGGTCGAGCAGCGCCACCGAGGCGTGGTTGCGCCCGGCATAGGCGGTGATCAGCAGCGGCCGCTCCGCCGCCAGCAGCCGGTCGGCGATCGCCTCGACCGACTGCGGGTCGACGGCGCCGACGCCGGCCGGACCGAAGCGCTCCTCCGGATAGGAGCGGATCTGCCCTTCCGACCACAGCTCGGTCAGCGTCTCGCGCGGGAAGGTCATGTAGACCGGCCCCTTGGGGTCGCTCATCATCATGGTGTGGGCGCGGCGCAGCGCCTCCTTGGCGACCACGCCCGAGGGCAGGTTGTATTCCCACTTGGTGTAGGGCCGCACCAGGCTCGCCTGGTCGAACGGCTCCTGCACGAAATGCACGTAGGTGTCGCGGGTGCCCAGAAGCTCGCCGCGCGTGGTGAAGGGCGCGCGGCCGGCCATCAGCAGCACCGGCAGGCGCGCCCGGCAGATGTTGTGCAGCGCCATCGCCGAGTTGGCGGTGCCGGCATCGACATGGACCATGACGCCCTGCCCGCGCCCGGTGGCGATGGCGTAGCCCGCCGCCATGTGCACTGCCGTGATCTCGTGCGGGCACAGGATGGCCTGCGGCATCCTGCGGCTGTCGCGCCTGAACGCCGCCATCGCCTCGATGATCGGCGCGTGGTCGGTGCCGAAATTGCAGAACAGGTAGTCGAAGCCGATCTCGTCCAGGCCTTCGAGGAAGTAGTGCGCCGCCGAATGGCGGGCCTCGTTGCCGCTGCTGATGCTGCCGCTGTCCATTGCGCCCTCACTCGCCGATCGCGCGGATGTCGAACCGCCTGATCAGACTATCCTCGATCGCCGGGATGAATCACGTGCTCGCGGTTGAGCCACAGCGGCGAGCGCGCCAGGTCGATGAACCTCGCCTCGTCCTCGAGCAGCAGCCGGCCGGCCTCGCGTGCCTCCGGCGTGCGCCGCGCCGCCCGGTAGCTCTCCTCGCTCTCCCACCACAGCTCGGCGATGCCGTCGTAGGGCTCGGGCGCGCCGCGCGCCCGGCGCATGCCGTCGCCCAGCGCGGCTTCGATCGCCTCGTCGAGCCGATGGACCTGGACATAGCGCACCATGCCAAGCGCCGGCTGGAGGCGGCGCACCAGCGGCCCGTGCCGGTTCAGCCAATAATCGTGGAACTCGGCCGCCGTCAGGGCCGGCAGCCGGCGCAGGCAGAAGGTCAGCTTGAGCACGGCGTTTCCTCATTCTTGTCCTTCATCATCGCGTCATTGCTGGGAGCGCGCCACTCCGATGGCGCTCTTCCTGGTGATTACACATCCCATGAGCGCCATCGGAGTGGCGCGCTCCCAGCGCATGAGCGCTTACCCGAGACAGTCGAGAGCGCCGCCCGCGCGCCGAAAAGTAAAACGACCCTCCTTTTCTTGCGGTCGGTGCGGTCGTGCGGTCGAAGCCGTTTCGAATCAAGGGGTTGGACCGACCGCAAGAAACGACCGCGACCGCACGGTGCGGTCGGAGCCGGCGTCTTGCGGTCGGGACCACGGCAGCGCCGCGCTCTCTCGAATTGCCGCGGTGTATCGGCCCGGAATCCTGCGTCATTTGCGTCATTGCGTCATCGGCGTTTGAAATCAACGACTTGGCCGTGACGCACCGGAATGGCGGTCCGTCACTGGAGTGTCGATCGGCGTCGGTGCCGGCAATCACGGTCCTGTCCTTCGGTTGGCACACAGCTTCGCCACCGGTGCTGTCACGACGCCGCGCAAACCGGCAGGCGGGCCAGCCGAGGTGGTTCGCTCCTGCAGCCAAAGGCCCATGCAATCAAGTCGTGCAATCGCACGCATCAAGGTCATCCGGCTCGGCCCGGATGAAGTGCTCCTCCGCAATTGACGCCGGACTGGGCGATCAAGCAGTGAGCGCTCGCCGTACCGCTTCCGGTTCGAGCTCGACGATCTTGAGCAGCACACGAGCCGAGCGGTCGGGCACGCGCCGGCCGGTTTCCCACTCCTTCACCGCGTCCGTCGAGAAGCCGAAGCGATTGGCAAACTCGACTCGAGTCAGCGCGAGGCGCTTGCGGATGGCGCGCACGTCCACCTCGTCCGGCACATGCACCACGAAGCCTTCGTCCGCCTCGCCGCGCGCGAAAGCCCGCGCCTTTCGAACGCTCGAAAGGATACGTCTACCGGCCTTTGACACGTCTCGTCACTCCTTCACGATACTCGCGCGCAAGATGGGAAAGCTCCTCGCGTAGCGCGTTGATCTCCGCCCTGCTGAGATTGACCCGTTCACCCTTCTTGAAGACGTTGAGCAGAAACACCGGAATATCGTCTCCGCCGTAGTAGGTGATCACGCGGTAGCCCCCACTCTTGCCGCGGCCCGGCGCCGCAAACCGGATCTTGCGTGCGCCGCCGGAGCCGACGATGAGATCACCCACCCTCGGGTTCGCGGCGACATGATCGACAATGAAGCGCCGCCCGTCGTCCCCGATTCCAGCAGCCTTGGCATCGCGGAGATAGTCCGGCGTCTCGACGACGGCTTGCATCGTCGCAAGGGTGGCATTGCCACCCCGAGAAATCAAGGGATGAGACAGGCCGGCGTCCAATCCCGCATCCGAGCGACTTCAGGAAAAGCTCCGTGAAGTGGTGAAAGTGATTGCGGCCGCCGCTAATCTCGCCGACGACATCGACAAGGCCATCTTCTGGTTCCGAAACGAGCCGATCGGCGACTATGGACACAAGACGGCAGCGGAGCTGGTCGCCGAAGGACATACCGACGCCGTCCTGAGCTACCTGCGCGACCTCGAGAACGGAGCGCGAGGATGAAGGTCATCCGGCTCGACTCCTCCCGCTCGCCCTCGATGACCGAGGCAGGGTGGCCCTAGAGCACGATGCGGCTCGAAATGCTTCAGGCGGGCCAAGTCGAAGTGCCACGGGGGATGCATTCACCTCCAGGTTCACGCCCTCGGCGCCAGCCATGGGTTGAGCAAAGCAACGCCCATCGGCTCGAAGTCGGATGTGTTACGCGTCACCAAGGTCAGCCCATGCGTCAACGCCGTAGCAGCGATCAGAGCATCGCGCTCCGGCCGAGGATCGGGAACATGCAATGCTGCGCACCGACGTGCGATGGCGCCGTCGATCGGCAGCAGCCGCTTTTCGAAAGGCTCGAGCACGTGCTGGCCGAGCCAACGACGCAACCGAGCGCCTTGCCGCGGGGCGCGCCGTTCCATCAGGAGAACGCCGCGCTCGAGCTCGAGCACCGTTACGACCGAGAGATACAACTCCGACTCGGTCGCCGTCTGGGCCCACGCCCGGACATTGACGTCGGCACGGACGCGATTACGAAGCTCGGACCAGACATTCGTATCGATCAGGTACATCAATCGAGAGCTACCGGCCGAAAGATCTGGTCACCCATGCGCGGTGGATCGAAATCGATGTCGTCATCCTGCTCCTGAGCAACATAGTCCTCGAAGCTGAGCAGGACATGGGCCGGGCGTCCACGGTCGGTAATGATGACCGGTCCCTTGTCCGCCGCCTTCTTGGCGCCGCCGGCGTCCTGATTGAACTCCCGGCTCGACATTATCGTGATGGTCGCGGCCTGCACCTCCCAGTGAAGCCTTCCTATCACCGACAAGGTCTCACCCCAAGAGAAAGCAGAAGCGTTTCTACTGATGCCCGCCATCCACAGGGGGGGCCGACTTCAAACCGGAATCGGTGGCCGGCTTCCTCCGGAATCGGCAGGTAGCGTCCAGCCTTGCGCCCGCATATCTTCCGATACATCGGATGCTTTATCTGCAATGGAGGCGACCGTGCGGACCTCGGAAATGCTGAAAGCCACGGAAGCGGCCGTGGTCGCCGGCGTGAGCCTGCGCGACGTCAATCGCATGATCGACGAGCGCATCCTGCCGGAAACCCTGGTGTCGCTCGACGATGGCCGACATGTGCTGCCGGCCGCCTGCACCCTGATCGCCTTCTATGTCGAGAGCGCCAGGCGCCTGACCTCCGAGGAGCGCCTCTTTGCGATCCGCTCGGCCGAGCCACGCCTGCGGCGATGGGACCGTGCGACCACCAAGGCTCTGCTGAAAGGCGACTGGATCGTTCGGGACGACTTCCTGACGATCGATCTCCGTCCCTTCTTCGAGCGATTCATCCAGCGGTTGGCGCGGCTGGACTCCGCGCGTGAGCTGGTGACCATTTGCGATGACATCATGGGCGGCACGCCCGTCATCGACGGTACGCGCATCCCCGTCCACGACGTTGCCGCCGCGATGGCGTCGGGTGTCTCCGCCAAGGACCTGCTCGAAGACTATCCTTCGCTCACCCCCGAGAAGCTGGAGCTTGCAGCGCTCTACGCAGCGGCCAACCCGCTCCGTGGGCGACCCAGGCCTCTCGTGTCCCGCCTGCCAAGAGGCACGCGCATCATCACCGAACGCCGCGTGCCCCGCGGGCGAGCAGGATGAAGTTTCTGATCGACGAATGCCTCAGCCCGAAACTGGCCGAGCTGGCACGGCAAAGAGGATAAGGCGAATCCTCCCACATCGTCTGGCTCGGTCGTGCCGGCGCGAAGGACTGGGACCTCATCCCATCATAGTCGACGGAGACTGGACCTTCGTCACACGCAACGCCGTCGATTTCCGAGAGACGGACTCGCACGCCGGCAAGAAGGGGCAATATGCTCGCGTCGGCCTCCATGCTGGTCTGATCTGCCTCAACGGACCGGACGGCATGCCGCGCGACCTCCAGCTCAAATTGTTCGAGCAGGCATTGCTCGAGCTCGATGTCCGTCCCGATCTCGTGAACCAAGCCCTGGAGATCTCACTGGAAGACGACGGACATCTGCGCGTGGTCCCGTATGCGCTTCCGGCGGAAGAAGGATGACGACCCTGTCGAGCTTGTTGCCCATCGACGCGCGGTAAACCGCGCGCAGTCGAGACGTGGCGTGTGGGCCTGTGACCCTTTTGGCCCGCGCCGGCCATCCATTCCGCAGACCTCGACCCCGCCGCGCCGGACCACCTTGCCCGCGCGCCTGCGAACCTCCCTCGTCCTGGATTTCCGACCGACCCGAGCGCATCGTCGAGCCGATGGACCTGGACAGGACGCACCCCCGTCTGCGCGTGGAAGCGGCGATGCGCGAACTGCGCTCTGTGCCGAACAAGGCCGCGGGTTCGTTCGCCGGCGCCCGCACGTGGTCGGTCGGCGATCCGGGTTCGTCTCGAGAGAAGGCGGGTAGCCAATGAACTGGCATCCCCGGCCGCTCGATCCGGCCGACATCACCGTGCATCGCCGGGGGCGCGGCCAGCCGCTGGTGCTCCTGCACTGCCTGGACATGGACTGGCATTTCTGGGACGTGCTGGAGCCGCTCGCAGGCCAGTTCGAGCTGATCGCCTACAGCTTTCCGGGACACCACGACAGCCGGCTGCCCCTCGGTCAACACGGCGAAGCCGAGCTCGCCGCGCAGCTGAAGGCGCTGCTGGAGCGCGAAGGCGTGAGCCGGGCGCATCTGGCTGGCATCTCCATGGGCGGATCGCTGGCCCAGTATTTTGCCGGCACCTGGCCGGAGATGGTGGATCGCGTCATCCCGTGCGACTGCACGCCCCGCTACAACGACGAGATGTGCGCCAACTGGCCGGCGCGGGCGGCGCTCGCGCGCACGAACGGTGTCGCGAGCCTGATCCCGATGCTGGAGAAGGTGTTCTTCACCCAGGCATCGCTCGACGAGAATGGCCCCGACGTGCGCCATGTGAAGGAGAAGTGGGCCGCCTGCAGCGGCGAAGGCTATGCGCTGGGCTGCGAGTGGCTCGCCATGCTCGATGCCCGTGAACAGGCCAGGCGAATGACGATGCCGACGTCGATCCTGCTCGGGTCCAACGAGAGCCAGGCCTTCACGGATGCCGCCCGCTGGATGAACGACAACATTCCGGGCAGTGCCGGAATCGTCGAGGTGCCGATGGCCGGCCATGCGTCGGTGCGCGAGCGTCCCGAGTTCGCCATCGAGCACTTCCGGCGATTTCTATGCTGAAGGGGCAATGGGCCTGATCCTGGAATACAGCCACGCCCGACCGGCGATCCGATTCGCCCAATGACCGCTGACGCATCGCAGCGGGCCTCCATGAGCCGCTCGATGCAACCTGGTCCATCGGAGAAGAACGGATCGACGCGGCTGCCGGCTCGGACCGCGAGGCCGTCCTGGGCAATCCACCGATTGACTCAATCTGGCGAAATCAGGCGCACCTTCAGGAACGGTTCAGCCTTAGTCGCCGGAAGGACCGCGCATCAACGCGACGATTTCATCGGTTGTCATCTTGAAGTCGCCGCGCCCGCGCAGGCGTCCGACCAGCATCTGTCCCCGGGTCCGACGGCGGCCACCCGCCGGCGCCTTGACAAGGCGCACGACGCCCCCATCGATCTCGAACTCGAGATCCGTTCCTGGCATGAGGCCCGCGCGCTCTCGCACGGCCCGTGAGATGGTGACCTGGCCCTTGGCGATGATCCGCATGGCTGCGCCTATTTTATGACACGCAACAAGGATCGCACTGGCGTGCCGGGAATTCAATGTTGGGCAGATCCTGCACCCGAGATGTCACGCGGCAGGTGCGCGCCTGACCGCCTCGGGTTCATGCTCGACAATCTTGAGCAACACACGAGCGGAACCGTCTGGCACGCGCCGGCCGGTTTCCCACTCCTTCGCAGCGTCGGCGAGACTCCGAAACGACTGGCGAACTCGACCCGCGTCAGCGCGAGCTGCTTGCGGATGGCGCGCACGTCCACCTCGTCCGGCACATGCACCACGAAGCCTTCGCCCGACTCGCCACGCGCGAAGGCCCGCACCTTTTGAACGCTCGAGAGGATCCGTCTACCGGCCATTGACACGTCTCGACGCTCCTTCACGATACTCGCTCGCCACCTGGGAAAGCTCCTCGTGCGCCGGACGTGTTGATGCATTTCAGGCCCGTCTAGATCTCAAGGCCGGTCAGCGTGAAAGACACCGCGATCGCACTAGCCGTTGCCGGCGCGATAACGAACGCGAGCACGGCGGGGGCACGATTGTATCGTCTGCCTACGCGCGACGATCATCTCGACCTCGCGAAGACGAGTGAAGCCGTCGACCTCCCATCGGCGAGTTGACACGTCGTCCGGTGCCGTCAATTTGTGTTCTATGACAGAGGCGGGCGGGCCCACGGCCCAGGCTGGAATCTACTATCAGAACTCCGTCGCAGCGTTGTACTTGGGAAGACTGATTGACCCAAGTAAACGGAGCGTCCGGGAGCGGGTCATCTCCGTCAGGATTGAGGCCCCAGCCCATGTAGACGACGTCGTGGTACGATACGCGGACGGAACATCCCACTTCATCCAGGCGAAGTCCGCGCTGCGTATGGGCGACGACGTCTGGCGCAGCTTGTGGCGCTCGTTCGTCCAGCAGCGGCGCTCGATGGCTGAGGATGACCGCCTCATACTCGTCCTCGGCCAACCGACGGACCTTGCGACGGACCTTAAGGAGTGCAGCGGCAGGGCAACCGCTCTTAACCTTAAGGAATGGCATGAACGGCTCACGGTGAGCCAGGCACGAATCGCCAGGGACGTCGAGGCTGTCTCAGGCCTTGCCCAGGACGATGTGCTCAACCTGTTTAAGCATATGGATGTCCTGATCTACCCTGCTCAGTTCCTTGAGCGCGAGCTTCCTTCACTGTGGATGCCTCCCGCCTCGGCACCGGCGAACCCGCTCCATGCCGTTCTTCGCGATCTCGCGGGCGGCGGAGCTCGACGTCGTGACATTTTCTATGCACCGAGAGTCCGCGCCCATCTTCTCGAGACGCACGGCATCGAGATCCCCGAACCCGCCAGTTGGGGCGCGGAGCGGTACCGGATGGCGATCGAGAGCGAACTTCGAATCGAGGTGCCGGGCACGAGTATCGCACGGCCCATCGCAGAAGGCTTCATCTGGCCGGAGACAGCGAAGCCATCTACCGACCGAACGCCCGATCTCGACGACGAGATTGGCCAGTGGCGGCTCGGAACCCCTGCCGACCACGTCGATCTCTCCAAGTTCCCGTCACCGCAACTAACCCGTCTCGTCATTGTTGCCGGCCCAGGGCTCGGCAAGAGCACCCTTATGTTGGCGCTCGCCAGCCGCGCGCTCGCGGCGAAACGACTTCCGGCGCGGATCACTGTCGCCGAGCTCTCCGACGCTGACCTTGAGATAGGCGAGTTCCTCGAACAGCGGCTGAACCGGACCTATGGAACGACAATCGACTGGACGCGCGCCGCCGAGTCGGGACTTCTCGTGCTGCTGATTGACGGCCTGGACGAGGTGAGCAGCGAGCGTCGAGTGGTGCTCCTCACGCGGTTGAAGCGATTCTGTGGCCTGCATTCCGCCGTGGACTGGGTGTTGACCGTCCGCGATGCCTCGGCATTGGCGGCGCCACAAGGTGCCCAAACCCTTGAGCTCGTGCCTCTAAGCGACGAGGCGATTCGCCGCTTCGTCCTCGCCTATAGGCCAAATGTTCCGGATGTCCTCAAGCGCCTCACCGCGCTTCTTGACTCGCGTCCGGAGGTACGGCGTCTGACGAGAATCCCCCTCTTTCTCTCGATGCTGCTGGCGACGATGGACCGCACAGGATCTGCGCCGCGCGACCGCGCGGAGATCATCGAGAACTACCTCGCTCTGCTCTGTGATCCCGCGCGTTTCAAGCTGACCGAGCGCATCGTCACAGAGCCGTCGCTGCTACGCGAGATTGCCGAGCGCGTCGCCTTCGACGCGCTCGAGCGGGACGAGATCGGTTTGCCTCAGCGCGCCCTAGGACGCCTGGTCCGTGAGCTGGCGACCCGCGACAGCCCCCACGTCGTGATCGAGGATCTCGTCAAGTGCGGCATTCTTAGGCGCCCCGAGCCGTCACGCTACGAGTTCCCCTTCCCCATCGTGCAGGAGTATCTCGCCGGCTGCTTCATGCTCGATCACAAGCCAGACGAGATTCCTTGGAGGCTGCATTCGCTCCCGAAGCGGCCCTGGGCACAGGCCATCCAGTTCGCTCTCGAACGCCATCCCGATTCTTCAGCCATCGTCGACGCACTTCTCGATGAGCCTGACGACGCCTTCAGTTCGCATCTCCGGCTGATTGGCAGATGCGTGACCAACGGCATGATCGTATCTCCCGAGCACCGCGAGATCATCACGAAAAGACTTGTCGCGATATGGGATCCCAACGCATTCTGGCTCTCCCGCTCCGTGGGAAGCATTATCGCTGATGCCTTCCACACACCACTTATTGCCGAGCTGCGCGCCCGGCTGTTTCAACAGCGTTTCCTCCCCTGCGGCTCCGGCAGAATACTCGCGCAGCTAGCCGACACTAAACTCTCGCTCGACGTGTTGAGGTCGTGGCTGAAGGAGAGCAGCGCGTCTCTCCTCAACTTACACGACTTCCAGGAGGAGATCGACCGGATCGGAGACAAGGCCTTTCGCCTCTACGTCGAAGCGGCTCGGATGAAGTCGGATGCGCCGGAGAGTGTCAGAGGGATAGCGGCCCTGATCGACCATCTTTCGCCAGCCAATGTCGACCAAGGGGACCTAGCAGGCGCCATTACTGATGAGACGCTTCCTCCGTTCATCCGGGCCGCTGCGGTTACGCTTTTGGAGCCGCTCGCTTCGCCTGCGTCGATCGAACCACTGCTCGAAAGGGTCCTTGCGATTGAGTCGTGGATCACGCCCGACGTCGTCGCGCGGGCGGCCATACGGCACGGCATCTGCGCGAAGGTCTTGGTGCGCTGGGCAACCGCTCCCACTGTGTCGGCCGGGAACGGCCCCGAGTTCTTGGGCCAAGCAATCTTGAAGTGTTCAACGACCCGACGCTCCGCCCTCCTCGACGACCTGCTCTCGCAGCTCTCGCTGGCTGGAACGGTCCGGAGCCATGCTTTGGTCTACATGACTTCGTTGGGGCGGCGGGATGCCTTCCGCGAGCTCGTCAACGGGTTCGCGGAGCTGCCAGTCGCAGTGGTGGCCCGAACCTGCTCCCTCCTTGGACATTTTCCAACTATCGAGGCCGCGCAGCGGGTAAAGTCTGCCTTGATCAAACGGGACTGGGACGCGGACGGGCGGCGGTCTATTTCCTCTAGTCTGGTCACCGGACTCATGGGACGGCTGCAGATGTTGTCCTTCTCGACCGGCTTCATCGAGGCGACCGCGATCCACCCAGGTCGCGAGATCCTCTTCCCGCTCCTGGACGACTGGGCGCGTCACGATGACTACGAGCCGTGCGAAGCGCTCAGGATGTGTGTCGATCTCGTGAGGCTCGGACATCGGGCCGCGCTCCCGGACCTGCGGCCCCGGCTTGCTTCGGCACTCGCCGAGGGTCCGAGCACCAGTTCGCGCGACGAACACTACCGTGACCACGAGATCGGGCGATGCATCGATGTGCTGATGGAAAACGGCGACCCTCTCTCACTCGCGGAACTCGAAGCGATCGTCCGAAGCCGCAGCCACAACTGCCGATCAACAGCACTACGCGCGATCGCCCGGCTGGGCACCATGCAAGCCTGCGACAGCCTCATCGCTCTCTACCCGTTGTTCAAGGACGGCTCGACGCGTGATGGAATCCTTACACCGCTTCAAACCCTTGCTTCACAGCTCGGAGTCAGAATACGAGTCGAAGGAGATGCGCTGACGTTAACCAGTACCTGAGCCACCTGATACTCTTGATCATTAACCAGGGGCAAGCGCAAAGGCGTCGGTTCTCTGCCATTCACGGCGACGCATCGGGCCGCAGCTTATCACCCAGCCGACGAGCAGGTCTGCAAGCCTGCAAACATCTGGTCGGAAAGATCAAAGTGTTTGTTCCACCTTGGTGCGGGCCTCTCCACTCAACCAAATCTATAAGTTTCACAACGTGTTGCTGATAGCTGACAAGGGTGAGATCGCGGACCTCGCGTGATAGTCCACAATACAAGCAGACATTCTTTGGAGCAGCGCCTCGAACGCCGTGAAATCGATCGATGCGACGTTTGGGCGAATGATCTGCTCCGCGAACACTACCTTGCCATAAGCAGAGCCGTCGCCATGCTCCTTCTTCTTGTCGAAGGGTTTTCCGTCGAGTCTCTTGTTAAGCCAAGCTATGGGAAACAGGGTCTCCATGTCCTTGTCCGACGGCGGAGACCCTTCGGGCACTTTTATGAGGTATAGGTTGTGACCAAGATGATAGAACAGATCGGTCGTAGTTTTTGAAACCGGCTTCCCTGCCTTCTTACTTGCACTCTTAAAGACTGTTCCCGGACCATCGTCATTGTCACAGAGGACGATAACTGGATTCTCTAGTGGAAGATGCCTGTAGTGCTTAAGTCGTTGGTCATACTGCTCAACAAGCGATGCCTGTCCAGAAGCTCCGTGGCCGAGATTAAGGACGGATCGTGATGTGCCCGACGGATTCAAGAATCCTACATCCAATGTAACATTGCCATTCTTGACACTTGCCAGCATCGGAAACTTGGTAGCGAGAGACTTGATAGCGCACTTAAGGTATGTGATGTCGGATACACCCTCCGTCACGACTATCGGCAACCTGGCTGCGACAAAGTGCTTGTAGAACAAGAACCGACGATAAAGCTCCACAGGAGCCCTCGGTGGTAGATAGCCGATTTCCTTGTTTCTCTTAAATGACCGATCACGTCGCCCCTTCACAAAATATATGTGTGAAAGCATGCCTTCCAATGGTTTAAGATTCGTAGTCCTCTCTGGCTCAGCCTGCGCATTGAGTGGTAGTGATCTGTGCCATCTTCCTGTGTCAAAAACGGAATGGCACATGGCGCGAACCACTCTATAGTAGTCCTGTCGGATATTTACTTTGCTGTTCACCACGAGTCCTGTAACAGACTGGCGGGACCGCCGGATCGACATACGCGTCTTCTCCGAATTGAGTTTGAATCCTGCACCTTCGATGAGTTCCCGTAGGCGCTCGCCCACCTCCCATTTGGGCCCCGCCAGTTCCTTCGCTATCTCCAAAGGAAAAATCTGCTCATTGGTCGAAAAGGTTAGATCATCCGCGTAGCGGCTGTACGAACATCTTGCCCACTTGGCGAGTCGCAATAGGCGCGCGTCTAGGATGTTTGCTACGAGGTTCGAGACTACAGGCGAGGAAGGGCTTCCCTGTGGTAGCGCATTTTCATGGCAGGCAATCTGAGCGATCACCGTTGCAACACTAGAATGAAGGGCAAAGGACTTGTCTTTGATAAAGAATCCACGTACTCGCCCGAAATTGATGGCGTCAAAGAAGCCAGCGATGTCGACATTGAAGACATAGCGGCGCTTCCGGTGCACAGCTGCATTCGAGACGATCGTTCTCCCTTTTCGAAAACCGTGCGATGCCACCCAGAAGCGGGAATTGCTCCGGGAAAGCTCTTCGATGCAATCCATAAGTAACCGATTTAGCCGCGTCTGGGCTAAGGCGAGTTGCTTAACGGGAGCTTTGATAGTTCGCGTTCCACCCCTTTTCTTGGGGATATCAAAGACTCGATACCTCTCTCCGTCTGGAAGCTTGTAAAGGACATACGATAGGCCCTTCGGTGTGAATCCCAGCAAATTTGCAACATCGGCCAAGTCTTGGGCCTGCTTCAATCGGAGCATTGTCGACATTGAGGGTGTTCAATACATGCAGGCTTGCGGGCACTCTTATGCGATACGAGCGGATAACCGGCGACCGGAAAGTCCGCAAAGGGCTACTGAGCGGTAAGCAGCGCGCCTACCATTCAGGTCATATGTCGCGAATCTCGACACGAACTCTGCCCGCAAGCCTACGGGAAATCTAGTACAACTTTAGGGAGCATAGCAAGATCCAATCTAACGCCCACAGCAGATGCCGGTCACCGGCACCTTGGCGGCGAAGATGGTAGGGTTAGCGGGCAGCACCTCTGCCCTCAATCACCGAGGCGCGCGAGAGCACGATGGCCCCGGTCGAGTTGCTTGGTACCGCCCAGACATACGGTCACTTTCAGGCTCATGCCCTTGGCGCCAGCCATGGGTTGAGCAAAGAAACTCCCAACGGCTCGGAATCGGACGTGTTACACGTCACCACAGTCAGCCCGTGCGGCGTTTCCCCGTTCCTGGCCTTCATCGCAAGAGGCCGGCGACGCCGGCCAAGGCGGAAAAGCGGTGTCCATTGTCATTGCCGGGAGCGCGCCGCGCCAGGCGCCAACGTTTCGGCTCTCTCCTGCGCGCCCCCAGCGAAGCTTGGGAGGTGTCGCCGCCTGCCCTGAGCGGAGCCGAAGGATCTTACGGCGACGGGGTCATGAGCAGCGGGACTGGGGCTCATGACCCCTCCGCCCCCGATTACGGGGGCACCTCCCCGGCTTCGCCAGGGAGGAGAAGGAAGAGCGCGCTTTTGCGGCCACGAGCCCGTGCAAAGCGCCAAGGCAATCAACTCGTGCGATCAGCTCTGGCGCGTCGTCATCGAGGTGGAACCCGCACTCACCGCTTCGAGGGATCGACCTCGAGGAAGTATTCCTTGCGCCGTTCGGGGCTGAGCGGTCCGGGCTGCAGCGCGCGTGCCCTGTCGAGCAGTTCCTGGCCACGGGGCAGTCGCCAGATCCGTGCGGTCCCGTCGTGGGACGACGTCAGCACGCTGGAGCCATCGGCGGAGAACATCGCGGTGATCAGGCCGCCTTCGTGACCGCGCAGGGCGGCCAGCTCCGCGCCGCTCGCGGCATCCCACAGCCGCGCCGTCCGGTCCGCCGACGCCGTCAGCACGCGCGCGCCATCGGCCGAGAACACCGCGCTGAAGGCCGGGCTCTCGTGACCGCGCAGGACGGCCAGCTCCCTGCCGCTGGCCGCATCCCATAGCCGCACCGTGTTGTCGTGCGATGTCGTCGCCACCCGCGCCCCGTCGGCCGAGAATGTCGCACTGAACACCCAGTCCTCATGACCGCGCAGGACCATCAACTCCTTGCCGCTGGCCGCATCCCACAGCCGCGCGGTCCGGTCGTACGACGCGGTCAGCACCCGTCTCCCATCGGCCGCGAGAACGGCGCTCGACAGCCTGCCCTCGTGGCCACGCAGGACGGCCAGCTCCCTGCCACTCGCCGCATCCCGCAACCGCACCGTGTTGTCGTTCGAAGTCGTCACCACCCGCGCCCCGTCGGCCGAGAACGCGGCGCTGAAAATCGACTCTTCATGACCGCGCAGGACGGCGAGTTCCTTGCCGCTGGCCGCATCCCATAGCCGCACCGTCAGGTCGGACGACGCGGTCAGCACCCGCGTCCCATCGGCCGAGAGCACCGCCCAGAGCACGTCGCTCTCATGACCGCGCAGCACGACCAGCTCCCTGCCGCTCGCCGCATCCCACAGCCGCGCGGTCCAGTCGGACGACACCGTCAGCACCCGGCCCCCATCGGCCGAGAACCCGGCGCCGGATACCGGGCCCTCGTGGCCGCGCAGGACGGCCAGCGTCCGGCCGCTGGCCGTCTCCCACACCCGTGCCGTCCCGTCGGCGGAGGCCGTGACCACCTGCGTTCCATCGGCCGAGAACACCGCGCCGCCCACCGGGCCGCCATGGCCGTTCAGCACAGTCAGCTCCCTGCCGTTCGCCGTACCCCACAGCCGCGCCGTCCTGTCGGCCGATGCCGTCAGCACCTGCGTCGCGTCGGCCGAGAACAGTGCGGCAAACAGCGAGCCTTCATGGCCGCGCAGGACAGCCAGCTCCTTGCCGCTCGCCGCATCCCACAGCCGCGCCGTCCGGTCGTTCGACGCCGTCACCACACGCGACCCGTCGGCCGAGAAAACCGCGCTGGACACCGTGCTCTCGTGGCCGCGCAGGACGACCAGCTCCGTGCCGCTCGCCGTGTCCCACAGTCGTGCCGCGCCATCGGCCGACGCCGTCAGCACCCTGGCTTCGTCGGCCGAGAACACCGCGCCCAACACCTGGTCCTCGTGGTGAAGGACGGCGAATTCCCTGCCGCTCGCCGCATCCCAAAGCCGCGCCGTCCGGTCGGACGACGCCGTCAGCACTCTGGCCCCATCGGCCGAGAACACCGCACTGTAAACGACGCTCTCGTGGCCGCGCAGGACGACCAGCTCCTTGCCGCTCGCCGCATCCCACACGCGCGCCGTCCCGTCGGTCGACGCCGTCAGCACCCGCGCGGCGTCGGGCGAGAACATCGCCCGAATGACCTCGTTCTCATGGCGCAGGACGGCCAGCTCCTTGCCGCTCGCCGCATCCCACAGCCGCGCCGTGCGGTCGTACGACGCCGTCAGCACCCGCCGCCCATCGGGCGAGAGCACCGCGCGAACGACGTCGTCCTCGTGGCCGCGCAGGACGAGCTGCTCCTTGCCGCTCGCCGCGTCCCACAGCCGCGCAGTCCGGTCCGATGATGCCGTCGCCACCCTGGCCCCGTCGGCCGAGAACACCGCGCTGTACACCAGGTTCTCGTGGCCGCGCAGGACGACCAGCTCCCTGGCGGTGGCGGCATCCCACAGCCGCGCCGTCCCGTCGTACGATGCCGTCAGCACCCGCCGCCCATCGGCCGAGAACACGGCGCCGAAAACCCCGCTCTCGTGGCCGCGCACGATCTTGCGCTCACGAAGGTGGAGGATCGCGACCTGCAGGCTGCCCTCGGCGAGCTCCTCCCAGGGACGGTCGGGAGAGTCGACACGGGCCGGCAGAACCTCGAGCAGCAGGGACAGCGCCGTGCCGCTGTCGCCCATGGCGACGAGCCGGCGCGCCGCGACGGCGACGTAGCGCGACTGCGATATCAGCGCCGCGTTGCGTTCCCGCCTGGCCTGCTGGGCCGCCTCCTCGGCCACGCGCTGCTGCCGCTCCGCCTCGCGCTGGTGCCGTTCGGCGAACAGGGCGGCGTCTTCGGCCGTCTTGGCTGCATCCTCGGCCTGCTCGGCCGCCCTCTTCGCGGATTGCGCCTGCTGGTTCGCCTCGAACCCGAACCAGATCGCGACACCTGCCAGGATCGTCGCTACGACCGCCCCGCTGGCCGCAACACCGCCCGCCAAGGCCAGAGACTTCGTCACCCATTGCTCGTTCGCCTGCTTGCGCGCGGCTTCGACCTCGCTGGCCGCCACGAAGCGATGCTCGGTGTCGCTCAGCCAGTCCGGATGGTCCCTGGCCAGGGCGGCGAAGACGATCCTGTCCGGTCCCTGCTCGACGGCCTGCTCGCGGCCGTCCTCCGGCGGCGGCGACCAGCCGAAGGCCGCCCTGAGGCGGTCGAACGGCGACAGGCGGGGCCGCCGTTCGGCCCGCAGCTCGTTCCAGTCGCGCGCCGCCGACATCAGCCGGCCGAGATGGCCCAGCGGCTGGGCATTGCCGACGACGAACTCGCGCAGCACGTCCCATTGCGCGAACAGCGCCTCGTGGGCGATCTCGACCGTCGTCGCCGTCGTCAGCAGCAGGCGGCGCCGCGATTCGTTGGCCAGCGACTGCGCCAGCGCCTGGCGGTCGGCGCCGAACTCGTCGAGCTGGGCGATCCGGCGCGTCGGGGCGCGGCCCTCGCCGGGCTGCACCAGCCGCGCCCACAGGCCCTGCAGCAGGGCCTGCTCGGCCGGCGCCAGCCTGCCGATCGTCTCGCGCGCGGCATCGCCCAGGGCGCCGGCGATGCGGCCGATCTCGTGGTAGACGGTGAGCAGGTCGTCCGGGCCCGCTGGCCGGTATTTCTCCCACACGCGAAACAGCGCGACCGCCAGCAGCGCCGTGTCGCCGGGCCGGCGGTCGAGGTCCTGGCGGATGGCGTTCAGCAGCCGGGTTCGGTCCAGTCGATCCGTATGCCCCGCAAGACGCATCGGCTCGTGGACGATGCGCGCGAGCCCGTCGTCCGAGAGACCCTTGAGCCTGACCTCGCCCGGCGACCTGTCGAGGTCGGTGCCGCCGCGATCGAGCGCCGCCCGCAGCGCGGGGAACTCGCGCAGCAAGCTCTCATAGTCGGCGCGCAGAGTCAGGACCACGCGGAAGGGCAAGGCGCTGCGCGCCTCGTCGGTGAGATGGAGCAGCAGGTCGACGAAAGCCGCCCGCTTGTCCGGCGGGGCCTGCGTGAACAGCTCCTCGAACTGGTCGACGACCAGCAGGGTCTGCGTCGCGCCGGCGGGACAGCCGCACAGGAGAGCGAAGGCCGTGACCTCGAGCGTCCTGTCGCGATCCGCCGACGACGGGTCGGCCAGCCGCACGCGCTCCAGGTAGCCCATCTTGTCGGCATCGGATCGGCCAAGCTTCTCCGCCGCGGTCATCACCGCCTTGCCCAGCTCCGCCTGCGGGTTGGTGCCGGGGCGGGTCACCACGACGTGCCACGTCGAGCCGTCCGGCTCGGTCCGCCCCGGCATCGCCAGCTCGCGCCGGCGCCAGGCCGGGATCAGGCCGGCGCGCACCAGGGACGACTTGCCGGTGCCGCTGTCGGCGACCAGGGCGACCAGCCGGCGCTCGCGCACCTTGTCCACCAGCTCGTCGAGCTCGCGCTCACGGCCGAAGAAGCGATCCGCTTCCGCCTCGTCCATCGCCCGCAGGCCGACATAGGGGGCGTCGATCGCCTCGACCGGTGCGTCGGGCTCGAGACCGAGCACGGCGCGCAGGAGCTTCGCCATGGCGCCGGGGTCGCCGAGCGGATCGCGCACGCCCTGGTGCTGGCGGGCGAACGGCGGCAGGTCCGTCTCGCCCGCGGATTCCGGCGCGAAGACGGGGATGAACGGGTAGCCGGCGACGCTGGTCGACCGGGTCAGCGCCAGGCGCACCTCGCGGCGCACCCAGTCGACGACGCCGCGGGTACCGACATAGACGGCAAACGCCGTCGATTCGGCGATGTTGTCCTCGAGCGACTCCATCCAGTCGCGGCCGGCCGGCAGGTCTTCCTTGTCGAACCAGACCCTGAGCCCGGCAGCGCGCGCGTCGGGACTCTCCTCCAGCCGGCGCTTGAGCTCGCGCGCCGCTTCCGTGTCGACGCCCGAATGGCTGAGGAACAGCACCGGCGGCCGCCCTCGACCGGGTCTCTCTGTCCTCGAGTTCCCCGCCGCCATGCCCTCTCCCCAATGGCGCGCTTTCGCCGCTCACGTTGGTTGAACAAGCATCTCAAAACCCCACCGGGTCGGCAAGGACCGTCGCTGCGGTGGCGCGCTGCCGGGCGCGCGCCACTCATCGGCGCAGACTTTCCAGTTCTTCTCCCCCGCGAAGCTGCTACGGAGTGGACACAATTCATGTTCCTCCCCGCCCGCGAAGCGGGGGGAGAGGCTAGGAGAGGTGGGTCATAGGGTCGTTGCCCCGAGGCGATCGAACTCCGTCCAGGCATCGATTGTGTGGCAACGACCCATCTCTCCTCCCCCACGCTTCGCGTGGGGCCCCTTCCTCTCCCCCCGCCTACGCGGGCGGAGAGGACTCAAACGGGTCTTCTCCCAGTTCGGAGAACTCAAACCTGAGATGTATCCACTCCGTAGCAGCGAAGCTGGGAAGGAGAATCGGAAAGGCAGCGCCTGTGGACGCACCCCAGGCGCATGACTCTCCCTCGGCAAGGCACACTCACTCGACGGTGGCGCCCGAGATGCGCACCAGCTCGGCCCATTTCGGCGGCGACGAAGGCGGCGAATTCTGCGGGCGTGCTGCCGACGGGATCCGCGCCCTGCTCGGCGAGACGCGTCCGCATGTCGGGGCTGGCGATGATGGCGGCGATCTCCGAGGCGAGGCGTGCCCCCGGCGCGCCACTCTGCCTTCGGCAAAGTTAGCGCCTATGGCCGTCTTGGGGCAGTCCGCTGGTCGCATCAATCCGGCGAGATCAGCCGCACTCTTGGAAAGTAGCTGGCATATCGACGGGCGTCGCGCGTCAGGAGGCTGAGGCCCGAGACGGCGGCATGGGCGCCGATGTAGAAATCAGGAAGCGGCGAGGTCCGAACGCCGCCGCGTCGTCGGTACTCGACGAACGCTCTGCCGGCGACAAATCCGGCCTCGTAGGGAAGCGGCAGCCTGTGGAACGCGCCGACGCCGAGGTGGCGATCTAGCTCGACGATCGTGGCAAACCCCGAGGCGATCTCAGCGTAGATGATCGGATTGATCCCGATCTCGTCCCGGTCGGCGGCATCGCTCAGCGCCGCCTCGGACCAGGCCTGCCACACAGGATTCCCGGTCAGGACATCGATGATGACGTTCGAATCGACGAGGATCATGGCCCAGCGGTTCAGCCCTCGTCGGCGGAAGGGCCACGCATCAATGCGACGATCTCATCGGTGGTCATCTTGAAGTCACCGCGCCCGCGCAGGCTTTCGACCAGCTTCTGCCCCCTGGTCCGACGACGGCCACGTGCCCGTGCCTTCACAAGGCGCACGACGCCCGCCTCGATCTCGAACTCGACGTCCGTTCCCGGCATGAGGCCCGCTCGCTCTCGCACGTCCCGAGGGATGGTGACCTGCCCCTTGGCGGTGATCCGCATGGCTACGCCTTTCTTACTACAGGCAGTAAGAAATACCGTCCGCGCCTCCGCAATTCAATGCAAGGCTCGCCACCACCGTCGGGCGACGGCCGCGCCGCCGGCGCGTTCACTCCACGGTGGCGCCCGAGATGCGCACCAGCTCCGCCCATTTCGGCTGCTCGGCGGCGACGAAGGCGGCGAATTCCTGGGGCGTGCTGCCGACGGGATCCGAGCCCAGCTCGGCGAGGCGCGAGCGCAAGTCCGGATTGCCGACGATGGCCGCCATTTCCGAGGCGAGGCGCGCCACCACCGGGGCCGGCATTCCCGCCGGTCCCATGATGCCGTTCCACAGCGCCACCTCGTAGCCCGGGATCGCTTCCGCGATGGCCGGGACGTCCGGCAGCAGCGCCGAGCGCCGCGCGGTGGTGACGCCGAGCGCGCGCAGCTTGCCCGCCCGCGTCTGCTGGAGCACCTCGACCAGCGGGCTGAAGCTCAGCTGAATCTTGCCGGAGAGGAGGTCGACCAGCACCGGCGCGCCGCCGCGATAGGGCACGTGCACCATGTCGATGCCGGCGCGGGAGGCGAAGACGGCGGCGGCCAGATGCAGCGAGGTGCCGGCGCCGCCCGAGCCGTAGTTCAACTGCCCCGGCCTCGCCTTGGCGTAGGCCACCAGCTCGGCGACGCTGCTCACCGGCACCTCGGGATTGACGACGAGCAGGTTGGGGATGAAGGCGATCTGCGAGATCGGCGTGAAGTCGCGCACCGGGTTGAACGGAAGCTTGCGATAGAGCGCCGCGTTGGTGGCGTGCGTCGAGCTCGTCGCCAGGATCAGCGTGTAGCCGTCGGGCTCGGCCCGTGCGACGTGCTCGGCGGCGATGTTGCCGCCGGCGCCGGCGCGATTGTCGACGACGACGGTCTGTCCGAGGCGCTCGGCCAGCGCACCGGCCACCAGCCGCGCGGTGACGTCGGTGCTGCCGCCCGGCGCGAAGGGAACGACGATGCGCAGCGGCTTGTCCGGCGTCCAGCGTGCCGGGGCCTGGGCACTCGCGGACCGGCTGGCCGCACCAGCCGCAATCAGCGGAAGGGCCGCGAGGCCCATCGTGAAGAATCGACGCTGCATGACTCGTTTCCTCCAAAGGAGGCCGGCGCGAATGGCTCGCGTCTCCGGCCCGACCAGATGCCAATCAGCCGGTACTTTCGGGCCTTTCGGTCCCTCTGGGTAGCGCCAGCGCTCGCCTGTCGAACCTCGTTCGCCAGGTGGGGCGAACTCACATTGCTCTGCCGTCGAGGAAGACGCCGCTCATCGAGTCCTCTCCGCCCGCATAGCGGGGGGAGAGGAAGGGGCCCCGCGCGAAGCGTGGGGGAGGAGAGGTGGGTCGTTGCTGAGGCACCGGTGCTCGCCAATCGGATTGCAATCGATCGCCTCTCGGGCAACGGCCTCATGACCCACCTCTCCTGGCCTCTCCCCCCGCTACGCGGGCGGAGAGGAACATGAGAAGAGTCCATCAGTGGCGCGATGTCGAACGGCGCCCCCGTCGCTCGCCGGGCGGATGCCTCAGCCCCAGAGGTTGCCGAGAGCGTCGAGGACGCCGAAGACGTGGCCGAGCTGGGTGGTGCCGTACTCCTCGGAATGGGCGATCGAGATGACGACGCCAGCGCGGGTCAGGGCGCCGCTGCTCAGCTCGGCGTCCCAATAGGCGAGCCCGCCACCATCGACGCTGCGGTCGAGCAGCTGCAGGTAGGTCTGCTCGATGAACGCGGCATTCCCGAGCTTGCCCGCGCCGTCGATGAATTCCGTCGAGGCGAGGAAGTTCGCGGCAATCGACGTCACGCCAATGCCCTGCGCCGCTTCGAGCGTCCAGTACCGATATCCGCCGGCATCCGGATCACGGAACATCAGCCCGGTGTAGAGGGCGACGACGTCGAGCCCGGTGTCGCTCAGGGCCGGCAGGTAGCCGGTCCCCTCCGTGAATTGCGCCCTCTCGACACGGGTCGCGGTGTCGTGGGTGCCGCCCTCGCGCGCGGCCGCGACGAACAGCCCGGTGGCGCTGTAGGTCGCCGTGTAGTCCGCGCGACTGCCGAGGAACACAAGGGTGTCGCTGCCCGCGCCGCCGTCGATCGTGTTGGTGCCCCGGCCGGCCAGCAGCAGGTTGGCGCTCTCGTCGCCCACCAGCCTGTCGTCGCCGTCGCCGGTGAAGACCTTGGTCACCCGCGTGCCGGCGGCGATGGCGATCGTCTCGCCGGTGATCACGGCGAGCCGGGCCTCGAGATCCACCACGACGTCACCCGAGACGGCGACCGCGTTGATGATGGCCGTCTCGTCGGGCCGAACGCTGAGCCCGAGACGGTCGTCCGCGACGCCCCTCCAGCTGTCGACGGTGACGATCGAGGCGAAGTCGTCGGTGTAGACGAATTCCTTCTCCGGGGACGGAGCGTTGCCGTAAACGTCGAGCGTCACCCCAGAAACGGTGCCGCCCTGGCCGTCCTGGCTGGTTGCGGCCAGAAGGATCCACTGGCCGGCGCCCTGCTCTCCCCAGAAGGCGTTGGTTCCGAGCGTAAACGTCCCGGGCCACGGCTGCTGGCCCGCATTCGGGGGCTGATTGAACAGCGTGATCTGCGTGCCCGACGGCGAGACCAGCACCATGGCCGTCCGGTCGACGTCGGGAATCGCTGCGGTCACGGACAGGCCGACGTGATTGATCTCTATGTCATCCGGCAGCGTGAACTTCAGGACGGCCCTGCCGCCGGGGCCGTACTCGAGCGGAACTCCCGTATAGGTGGTGGTGGCATGGGCGTCATTGCTGTCGTTGCGCGGGGCGTCGTGCAGGAAAGGATAGATCTCCGCCAGCCGGACCGCCCCGTGCGCGTTGACCTCGCCGAACCCGTAGAGGCGAGAATAGAGCGCGCCCCCACCGTTCCAGGTGTCGGTACCGGTCGTCGTCCAGGCCGTTCCGCCCATGTCGACGAAGCGGGCCGAATGGGCCAGGATCTCCTGGACGTCGCGATAGCCGAGGTCGGGGTTGGCGTCCAGGATCAGCGCGACGACGCCGCTCGTGATCGGGGATGCCGCCGACGTGCCGTTGAAATTGTAGGCATAGTCGCCATCGGCGCCGGCGTTCTTGTTGTAGCCGTCGGTGCTGGTCCGATCGGTGGTGAGCACGCCGTTTCCGGGGCGGTCGTCCGCCTGGTTGGTCGAGCGCCCGGCAGGCGCCGAGACGAGAAGATTTGCTCCCGGGGTGCTGTACTGGGTTTGCAGCCCGTTGTTCTCGACCGCGCCCACCGCGATCACGTATTTGCTGTTCAGGACATTGTTGAGCATGCTGTCGTAGTTGGGCCTGCCGCCGTTGCCGTTGGCGAACACGATGATCGTCCCGTTGCCGTCCCGGCCTTCGGAGCCGAGCGCGTTCAGGGCGTCGTAAAAGGGTGCCAAGGCTGGATTTGCGGCATTCTGCAGGAAGGCGAGGTCGGCCCCCCAGCTGTTGTTCACGACGTCCGCGCCGGCGGCCAGTGCCCGCGTGAAGGCCAGGGTCGGCTGTGCGAAGGTAAAGCCTTGGCCAAAGGCCATGCGATAGGAGATGAGCGTGGCGTCCGGCGCGACGCCGCTGCCGCCGATGCCATTGTTCGCGACCTCGCCGACGAGGCCGGCCACGGCCGTGCCGTGGTTCTGGCCCGGGCCTGGCCCCCCGCCCTGCTTGTTGGTCGTGGTATCCCAGCTTTCGGCCAGATCGACGTTGTCGACGAGATCGGGATGCAGGAGCTGCACGCCGTCGTCGACGATGGCGACCCGCACACCCTCGCCGGTGTAGTCGGCCCAGACCGGCAGGACGTTGATGTCGCTGCCGATGACGCCGCCCGATTGGCCGGTGTTCTCGAGAAACCACTGGTACGGGAACAGCGGATCGCTTGGCCTGTTCGGCATGTCGTCGTTCTCGATCGTGGCGTCGGCCGTGTCGGACGCCAGGAGCAGCCCGTCCGTCGCGCCGAACAGCGACACCCTGAACTGCTCGTCGAATTCTTCCGCCGCGTCTGCCGCGACCAGGACTTCGATCGTCTTGCTGGTCTCGCCCGCGGCGAACTCCACCTTTCCGGACAACGGGCCCGCGAAGTCGGAGGCCTCAGCGGCATGCGGCCCGACGCCGGCGACCGACCACGACACGGACTGGGCGGTCGTGCTCGCCTGGTCGAGGCTCAGCGCAAAGGTGAATGCCGTCGTGCCGTCGCTGCCCTCTCGTTCGGCCCGCGGCGACCGCGCGATCGAGAGGCGCGGGACGCTGCTGTCGGGGAAAGTCGCCGACTCCATGCCGAGCACCAGGCCGGACGACGGATTCGACAGGGTCAGCGTCACGCCCTCCGAGAACTCACTGCCGATCGCAAAGAGAATCAGCACGTCGGACCTGTTTGTCGCCGAGAACGTGATCGTTCCGGACTCGGCCACGACCCTGGGATCACTCGTCGCCGTCGCCATGTAATCGACCGTCTCGGTCGTCGACAGGTTTCCGTCGGCCCACACCGGGACGATGATCGTATAGGACTGAAAGAATTGGTCACCTTGACCGCTTATGCGCGCCGGCCCGAACGACACGACTGCCCGATCGCCGACTTCTGAGAGCTGATTCGACATTTCCCCACCCACACTTGAAGCATCACGCGGAAAAATATGTCATCGGAGCATCACTCCGTCGAGGCTTGACGCCGAGACGTGACGTTCGTCGAGACCTGACGATGTCCTTGGCCAGGTATCGCGACACCAAGGTGAAAGCGAATGTGATGCGGGCTTCTCGACGTTCGAACCGCGCGCCAAGCCCCGCCGGTCAGCTTCATGAGCCCGGCTACAGGCCCGGGTAAAGACTCGGTGCCTCTCGGCCCGTCCGCGCCACATATTCCGCGTAGCCCCGCCGTGTGCCAGTCGAAGGCTGCGAGGAATGTGGCGAGGACATATACACGTTAGCGCTATACATGGTGTTGCTTTGCCTCAGCTCGCCAAAGTCTTTCGCTCCGGCAATTCACAGGCCGTCCGTTTGCCCAAGGAGTTCCGCTTCGACATCGAGGAGGTCGAAGTTTCGCGCGAGGGTGATGCCGTGATTCTGCGGCCTCGCCGGGGCATTTCGATCCGATGGGCTTCTCTGCGCGCAGCCGTGGACCGGGGGTTCAGCGCGGACTTCATGGTCCAGGGCCGGGAACAGCCCGACAACCGGCGCCGGCCCGAGCTCGATGAAGCCTTCGGCTGATGGCCTGGCTGCTCGACACCAATGCCGTCATCGCCCAGCCCCGCTACGGCCCCGGGTGAAGCCCCGGCGCCTCCTGGCCCGTCCGGGCGACATACTCCGTGTAGCCGCCGCCGTACTGGTGAACGCCGTCGGGCGTCAGCTCCAGCACCCGGTTCGAGAGCGCGGCCAGAAAGTGGCGATCGTGCGAGACGAACAGCATGGTGCCCTCGAACTCCGCCAGGGCGGCGACCAGCATCTCCTTCGTGGCCATGTCGAGATGGTTGGTCGGTTCGTCGAGAACGAGAAAGTTCGGCGGGTCGAACAGCATCCTGGCCATGACCAGGCGCGCCTTCTCGCCGCCGGACAGCACGCGGCAGGGCTTCTCGACATCATCGCCGGAGAAGCCGAAGCAGCCGGCCAACGTGCGCAGCGTCCCCTGTCCGGCCTGCGGGAACGCCCCGTCGAGCGATTCGAAGACCGTGTCGGCGCCGTCCAGCAGGTCCATGGAGTGCTGGGCGAAGTAGCCCATCCGGACGTTGCTGCCCAGGGTCACGCTGCCCTCGTCCGGCTCGGTGGCGCCCGCCACCAGCTTCAGGAGCGTGGACTTGCCCGCGCCGTTGGCGCCCAGGACGCACCAGCGTTCCCGGCGGCGCAGGCGGAAATCGAGCCCGGCATAGACCCGCTGGCTGCCATAGCCCTTGTGGACGTTGCGGAAGCTCGCCACGTCGTCGCCCGAGCGCGGCGGGGTTCGGAACTCGAACTGGACGGACTGGCGACGTCGGGGCGGTTCCACCCGCTCGATCTTGTCCAGCTTCTTCACCCGGCTCTGGACCTGGGCGGCGTGCGAGGCGCGCGCCTTGAAGCGCTCGATGAACTTCATCTCCTTGGCGAGCATCGCCTGCTGGCGCTCGAACTGCGCCTGGCGCTGGCGCTCGCCCACCGCGCGCTGCTGCTCGTAGAAATCGAAGTTGCCCGAGTAAGTAATGAGCGAGCCACCGTCGATCTCGACGACCTTGCCGACGATGCGATTCATGAACTCGCGGTCGTGCGAGGTCATCAGAAGCGCGCCGTCGTACTTCTTCAGGAAGTCCTCCAGCCAGATCAGGCTTTCGAGGTCGAGATGGTTGCTCGGCTCGTCGAGCAGCATGCCGTCGGGCCGCATCAGCAGGATGCGGGCCAGCGCCACGCGCATCTTCCAGCCGCCGGAGAGCAGGCCGACGTCGCCGTCCATGCGCTCCTGGCTGAAGCTCAGGCCCGCCAGCACCTCGCGCGCCCGAGCGTCCAGCGCATAGCCGTCGAGCTCCTCGAAGCGGCCCTGCACCTCGCCATAGCGCGCGACGATGGCGTCCATGTCGCCGGCGCGCTCCGGATCGACCATCGCGGCCTCGAGCGCGGCCATCTCGGTCGCCAGCGCGCTCACCGGCCCGACGCCGTCCATCACCGCGGCGACGGCGCTCTTGCCCGACATCTCGCCGACATCCTGGCTGAAATAGCCGATCGTCATGCCGGGATCGATCGTCACCTGGCCGTCGTCGGGCCGGTCCTCGCCGGCGATCATGCGGAACAGCGTCGTCTTGCCGGCGCCGTTGGGCCCGACGAGTCCCGCCTTCTCGCCCTTCTGGAGACCCATCGAAGCGTCGATGAACAGGATCTGGTGGCCGTGCTGCTTGCCGATGTTGTCGAGACGAATCATGGGGTCCGTGATGGAGGGAAACGGCGAGGCTGATGACAGGCAAAAGTTACGAGATTGAGGCTGCCTGGAGCGTGATCGCTTAAGTGGAAACCTCACCCTGAGGAGCCACGCGAAGCGTGGCGTCTCGAAGGGTCCGCAACAGACGTGCTGTAGCCGACCCTTCGAGACGCGGCCTGCGGCCGCTCCTCAGGGTGAGGCCATATTTTGGTGCTTCAACCAAGGCGATCACGGTCTAGCTGGTCACAGATTCTCAGGAAGAGGTCGGCCGCACAGGTGCGCGACCGTCACGCCCGAGTCGGGCGTGGATCATCGAGCACGCTCGCGATATCGGTGCGGCCGAAATCGTCGCCGATGAACAGCAGGGGCGCGCCGGCAGCCCTGGCGGCAGCGTAGATCAGGCAGTCGGCGAGGTTCAGCCGCGCCGGGTGGCCGCGCCCCTTGCCGTAGCGGGCGAAGGCCGCGACCGCGGCGCGGGCCACGTCGTCGGTGAGCGGCACGATCTCGACGCTCGCTTCCGCAAAGGCGGCCGTGATCGCGGCGTCGGCGGTCTCGGGCTCGACGTTCAGGAGCGTGGAGAGCACCATGGCCGTCTCCAGCCGAACGAGCGGCGTCGTCCGCCGGACATCCGCCCGCTGGATCGCCGCCGCGATACGCGGCTGGTCCGGCTCGCAAGCGAGCAGCGCGACCAGCGCGGAGCTGTCGATGAACATCGGGATTTCACGCGCCCCAGAGATCGTCGATCTCGTCCCGCGTCATGCGCCGCCCGCCGGGGCGGCCTTTCGCAGCCAGCTCGTCGGCGATCGCGGACAGCCGATCGGCCAGCGGCTTGCGTTCACGGTCGCGCTCGATCTCGGCTTCCAGCGCGGCGATGATCGCTTCGGTCATCGTCGTCCCACGACGCTTCGCCAGGTCGCGGGCGAGCGTGGCGGCTCGGGGGTCACGGATGTTGAGGGGCATGGTCATCGCCTGTGGGCTCCGCTCTCGTATAGGCGCGATCCGCCCCACTGTAAATACGACTTTGACGATCTCGCATTTACGTTTGCCGTGAGTAGGAAAGCCTGTGTCCGAGGCGTGAACGAGCGCGATTCGCGCCTCGAGGGCCGGTTGGCGCCACGCCGTGCTCCGCGCCGGCTTGATGATCGCCGCGAACGTCTGCCGTCGAACGGTCGAGGCCCTTCGCGGGGTCGACGCACGGCGCAGCGCAAAGACCCGCCGCTTCGGGCGCCGCCGATCAGGCGGCCGGCTGGACAGGCGCCGCGGTGCGGGCAAACCGTTCGTTGCGATAGCCGGCGACGGTGATGGGCGGATACCGGGCCGGGCTGCCGGGCGTCCGGCAGGTGGGTAGGCACTCGACGACCGAATCGTAGTTCGGCGCGACGAAGTAGGCGATCGACAGGCGCCGCTTGCCGCCGCCGTTCACCGGGTTGGCGACGCGATGAAGAGTCGACACGAAGCGGTTGTTGGTCCAGCGCATCAGCAGGTCGCCGATGTTGACGATGAAGCCGTCCTCGACGACCGGCGCTTCGTGCCATCGCCCGTCCAGGTCCCGCACCTCGAGCCCGCCGTCAGCGGCCTCGTTCTTGAGGATCGTCAGCATGCCGAGGTCGGTGTGCGCGCCGGCACGAAGCTGCCCGGGGCGTGGCGGCGCGATCTGCTCCGGATAGTTGAGCGCCCTCAGCATGCTGCAATGCCGGTCGAGATGCCGCGCGAACCATTCGTCCGGCAGGTCGAGCGCGTTGGCAAAGACGCGGCAGATCGTGTCCTGTAGCGCCTCCATCGCGCGCCAATAGGCCTTCCAGGACGCCTCGAAGGCCACCGGCTCGGCCGGCCAGAGATTGGGCGCGTAGTTGGGATAGGCGCCCGGTCCCTCGTGGTACCAGGGATCGCCGGCCGGCACGTCCGGCGGGCCGATGGCGAAGACCTCCTTGTAGTCCGGCGGCGATTCATTGCCCGCCAGGCGTGCGAGGGTCTCGGTGCCTTCGCAATGATAGGCGCGGTTCTGTTCCGGTCGCGGACGCGCCACCGCCATCTTGCGGGCCAGCGGCAGATCGAAGAAGGCGCGCGACGTCGAGCGCATGCCCTCGATCGTCGCCCGGGGAACGCGATGCCCGCGGACGGCGAAGAAGCCGATGGTCTCGCAGGCCTGGCGGACCTGGAGCGCGACCGCGCGACGATCGCGCTCGGCGTACCACGGCTCGAGATCGACGATCGGGAAGACGAAGTCGGTCATCAGCGGTCCTTCATGTCGCAGTGGAGCAAGCGCCATGCCACGCAGGCCGTGGCATGGAAGTTGCTGCCCGCTCTCACGACGTCCCATTGCGCACGACAGGAGAGTGGCGGATGAGTTTCACGTTCAAGGCCGCGGCGCTGAAAGCCGCGATCCTCGCCGCCGGAGCATGCCTCGCGATGGCAAGCCCGGCAACCGCGCAGACCCAATGGATCATGGCCAGCGGCTATCCCGAGAACAACTTCATGACCCAGAATCTTCGGAAGTGGGTCGAGGACGTCGAGAAAGGCACGGCGGGCAAGCTCAAGATCACGCTGCACACCAACGACAGCCTGATCAAGCTCGACAGCATCAAGGGCGCGATCCAGCGCGGCCAGGTGCAGGGCGGGGAAATCCGCCTCGGCGTCTACGGCAACGAGGATCCGATGTACATCCTCGACGGCGTCCCGTTCCTGGCGTCGACCTACGACGAGGCCTGGAAGCTGATGGAGGCGCAGGATCCCTACTTCAAGGGCCTGTTCGACAAGGCCGGCATGGTGATCTCCGGCTACCAGGTATGGCCGAGCCAGGGCTTCTACACCAAGACGCCGGTCAACACCGTCGACGACTTCAAGGGCAAGAAGATCCGCATCTATTCGACGGCGACGCAGCGCATGGCGACGCTGCTGGGCTTCAACGCGACGATCCTGCCGTTCGCCGAGATCCCGCAGGCCTTCTCGACCGGCCTCATCGAGGCGCTCTTCACCAGCGCCCAGACCGGCACCGACATCCAGGCGTGGGACAACACCAAGTACTTCACCGACGTCGGCGCCATCCTTTCCAAGAACGCGCTGGTCTTCAACAAGCGCGCCTTCAGCGCGCTGCCGCCCGCCGACCAGAAGGTGCTGATGGACGCCTCGGCGGCCTACACCAAGCGGTCCTGGGAGATGAGCAAGGCGGCGGGCGACGAGAAGTCGGCCATCCTCAAGAAGAACGGCATGACCGTGTCGGCCGGGCCGGCGGCGGTCATCGGCGCCATGAAGAAGGTCGGCGCGACGATGGCCGAGGAATGGAAGGCAACGGCCAGCCCTCCGGCCGTCGCCGTCCTGACCAGCTACATGTCCGGCCAGAAGACCAACTGACGACATTCGGGGCCTTCCGCCTCTACTTGGATCGGGACAGAAGTCGCTCATTCCCAGATCGGGCGAGAGGTCACTCATTCCGAGGTCGGGAGAGCGGTCGCTCATCGCGTCCTCTCCGCCCGCGCAAGCGGGGGGAGAGGAAGGGGCCCCGCGCAGGGCGCGGGGGAGGAGAGGTGGGTGGATGCTCCAGCACCGAACCGAGCGAACTGCGAAGCCATGAAGCCAGATGGACCGACAAAGATCAGTGCCTGGGCGGGTGGCCCATGACCCACCTCTCCTAGCCTCTCCCCCCGCTGCGCGGGCGGAGAGGAACATGAGGCTTCGAACCTTCTACGCCGCGCCGGAGGAAAGAAAATGAAACTTCCACTCTTCTCCGCCGCGTCGGCGGCAGGGATATGAGGTTTCCAATCTTCTCCGCCCGCGTCGGCGGAAGGAACAGGAGTTGCGTGCCGCTCCCCGGCAAAGTGGCTGGGGAGGGAAATGAGAGAGCGCTCCACGCGACTGCCCTCCCCTCCAGAACGACGGTGACGTGATGCGGCCTGCGCTGGATGCGCTCTATCGCGTGAGCGGTCTTCTTTCCGCTTTCTTCCTGATGATGATCGGCGTCACGATCCTCCTCCAGATCGCCGGGCGGCTGCTGAACTTCACCTTCGACGCCACCGAGATCTCCGGCTTCTGCATGGCCGCCTCGACCTTTCTCGGCCTCGCCTACACGTTCAATGCGGGCGCCCACATCCGCGTCAACCTGCTGGTCGGTAAGCTCGCGCCGCAATATCGGCGCGGCGTCGAGATCTGGTGCTGCGCCATCGGCGGCGCGGCCTTCGCCTTCTTCTCCCTCAAGGCCTGGGAGATGGCATGGGAATCCTTCCAGTTCGGCGACACCAGCCCCGGCCTGATGGCCGTGCCGTTCTGGATCCCGCAGATCGGCATGGCGCTGGGCGCGACCATCATGGCGATCGGGCTCGTCGACCAGCTGGTCCAGACGGTGGGCGGCAAGATCCCCGACTTCGCCGACGCCGAGGCGCAGGCGATCGGCGAGGAGCTGGAGGCAGCCGCCGCAGGCATGGCCGCGGCGTCGGTCGCAGCCCCCGCCCCGGCCAAGGCCGCATCGCGATGAGCGGCGAAGCCATCCTCGCGGCGAGCGTGCTGGGCACGCTGTTCTTCCTGCTGGCGACCGGCGTGTGGATCGGCGTGGCGCTGCTGATCGTGGGTTTCGTCGCGCTGTTCTTCTTCACGCCCGCGCCGGCCGGCTCCCTGCTCGCGAGCACGGTGTGGGATTCGAGCTGGAGCTGGGCGCTCACCGCGTTGCCGCTGTTCATCTGGATGGGCGAGATCCTGTTCCGGTCGCGCCTGTCGGAGGACATGTTCAAAGGCCTGGCGCCGTGGCTCGGCTGGCTGCCGGGACGCCTGCTGCACGTCAACATCCTGGGCTGCGGCGTGATGGCGGCGGTGTCCGGCTCGTCGTCGGTGACCTGCGCCACGATCGGCCGCATGAGCATGCCGGAGCTGCGCAAGCGCGGCTATCACGAGGGCATGGCGATCGGCACGCTGGCCGGATCGGGCACGCTCGGCCTGCTGATCCCGCCGTCGATCATGATGATCGTCTACGGCATCACCGCGCAGGTCTCGATCGGCCGCCTGTTCATCGCCGGGTTCCTGCCGGGCTTCATGATGGTCGGCCTGTTCATGGCCTACACGGCGGCCTGGTCGCTGCTCAATCCCTCCAAGGTCCCGGCCGACGACCTCAAGATGGGAGTCGCGGAGAAGCTGTGGAACGCGCGCCGGCTGATTCCCGTGATCCTGCTGATCATCGCCGTGCTCGGATCGATCTACGGCGGCGTCGCGACGCCGACCGAGGCAGCGGTGATGGGCGTGGTCGGCGCCCTGATCCTGGCAGCCGCCACCGGCACCTTGTCGTGGGAGACCTTCCGCGAGAGCCTGCTGGGCGCGGTGCGCACCAGCTGCCTGATCGGCCTGATCCTGGTCGGCGCGGCGTTCGTCACCATGGCGATGGCCTTCACCGGCCTGCCGGCGACGATGGCCGGCTGGGTCAACACGCTCGGCCTCACGCCGGTCGGGCTGATCATCCTGCTCACGCTGCTCTACATCGTGCTGGGCTGCTTCCTCGACGGTGTGTCGATGATCGTGCTGACGGCGCCCGTCGTCCTGCCGATGATCGCGGCGCAGCGCATCGATCCGCTGTGGTTCGGGATCTACATCGTGCTGGTGGTGGAGATGGCGCAGATAACGCCGCCCGTGGGCTTCAATCTCTATGTGCTGCAAAATCTCACCGGGCGAGATATCTGGACGGTGACCAAGGCCTCCGTCCCCTTCTTTCTTCTTCTTTGTCTCGGCGTCGCCCTCATCACGATATGGCCCGACATCGTGATGGTGCTGCCTCGCCAGATGGTGAACGCATAGCCGCTCATGAGTGGCGCGCTCCGCGGCCCATTTTTGTAGGAGTGCTGATCGACCGACGCGGCACGCGTGGCTATAAGCGCCCCCCACATGATCTCCCTTCCCGTCGACGAGGCCCTGCCGCGCCTGAAGGAGGCGCTGCTCGCCCGCAACACCGCCGTCCTGGTGGCGCCGCCAGGCGCCGGCAAGACCACGCGCGTGCCGCTGGCGCTGCTCGACGCACCCTGGCTCGGCAATGAAAAAATCATCATGCAGGAGCCGCGGCGGCTCGCGGCGCGCGCGGCGGCACGGCGCATGGCGGCGACCCTGGGCGAGGCGGTCGGGGAGCGCGTTGGTTACCGCGTCAGGCTCGACACGAAGGTGGGACCACGCACGCGCATCGAGGTCGTGACCGACGGGCTGTTCCTGCGGATGCTGCAGGACGACCCGTCGCTCGACGGCGTCGGCTGCGTGATCTTCGACGAATTGCACGAGCGCGGCCTCGAGACCGACCTTTCCTTCGCCCTGGTACGCGAGGCGCAGGCGGCGCTGCGCGAGGACCTGCGCGTCATCGCCATGTCGGCGACCCTCGATCCCGGTCCGGTGGCCGAGCGACTGGGCGGCGCGCCGGTGGTCGAGAGCGCGGGCCGGATGTTCCCGGTCGACACGATCTACCTCGACCGCGATCCGGCGGGCCGCATCGAGGACGTCGTGACCTCGGCCGTGCGGCGCGCGCTCGGCGAGCAACCCGGCAGCGCGCTGGTGTTCCTGCCCGGGGTCGGCGAGATCCGCCGCGTCGAGGAGCGGCTGGGCGATCTCGGCCCTGGTATCGACGTCGCCCCGCTCTATGGCGACCTGTCGCCGGCCGAGCAGGATCGCGCCATCGCGCCCGCGCCGGCGGGGCGGCGCAAGGTCGTGCTGGCGACCTCGATCGCCGAGACCAGCCTCACCATCGAAGGTGTCCGCGTGGTGATTGACAGTGGCCAGATGCGGGTACCGCGCTTCGCGCCGCGTTCGGGCATGACACGGCTGGAGACCCTGCGGGTCAGCCAGGCCTCGGCCGACCAGCGGCGCGGACGCGCCGGACGGCTCGAGCCGGGCGCCTGCTATCGCCTGTGGACCGAGGCGGCGCAGCGCGGGCTGCTGCCCTTCACGCCGCCCGAGATCCTCGACGCGGACCTCGCGCCGCTGGCGCTCGAGCTGGCGGTGTGGGGCGCCAGCGCCGCCACCCTGCCGTGGCTGACGCCGCCGCCTGCCGCCGGCCTCGCGACGGCGCAGGCTCTGCTGGGCGACCTGGGTGCCGTCGATCGTGCCGGGCTGGTGACGCCGCATGGCCGGGCGATGGCGCGGCTCGGCCAGCATCCGCGGCTCGCGCATCTGGTGCTGCAAGGCCGCGCGATCGGCCAGGCGCGGATCGCCGCCCTGTTGGCCGCCATCCTGAGCGAGCGCGATTTCCTGCGCCTGCCGCCCGGCCAGCGCGACGTCGACCTGCGCCATCGCGTCGACATCGCCCTGTCGGGCAAGCGCGACGGCGCCCTGCGGCTGATCCTGGAATCGGCGCGCCGCCTGATGCCACGCGAGGGTCGCGACGAGCGGCCTGACGTCGCGCGCACCGGCGCCCTGCTCGCGCTGGCCTATCCCGACCGTATCGGCCGCCGCCGGCCGGGTGCGGTGGGGCGCTACCTGCTGTCGGGCGGACGCGGCGCCGCGCTGCCCGAAGGCGACCCGATGGCGACCGAGGAGTTCCTGGTGGTCGCCGATCTCGACGGCGCGGCGCAGGATTCGCGTATCTTCCTGGCCGCACCGATTGCGCTCGACGACATCGAGGACCTCTATGCCGGGCGCATCGTCAGCGAGGAGATCGTGCGCTGGAGCGAGCGCGACGGCGCGGTGCTGGCGCGCCGCCGGCGCCGGCTGGGCGCGCTGGTGCTGGAGGACAAGCCGCTCGCCCGGCCCGAGCCCGAGGCGGTGCGGCGGGCAATGCTCGACGGCGTGCGCCAGCTCGGCCTGTCGGCCCTGCCGTGGACCGGCGAGCTCGCGACGTGGCGCCAGCGCGTGGCGTTCCTGCGCCGGCATGATGCGAGCTGGCCCGACCTCTCGGATGGCGCGCTGATGGACTCGCTCGAGGCCTGGCTGCTGCCCTTTCTCGACGGCCTGTCGCGCCGCGACCATCTCACCCGGGTCGACCTCGACGCCGCCCTCAGGACGCTCGTGCCCTGGGCGCGCCAGCGCGAGCTCGATCGCCTGGCGCCGACCCATGTCGAGGTGCCGAGCGGCTCGCGCGTGCCGATCGCCTACGACGATGCCGCCGAGCCGACGCTCTCCGTCCGCCTGCAGGAGATGTTCGGCTTGACCGACACGCCGCGCATCGCCGGCGGCGCCGTGCCCCTTACCATCCACCTGCTGTCACCGGCCCGCCGCCCGGTCCAGGTGACGCGCGACCTCGCGAGCTTCTGGGCCACCGGCTACCGCGCCGTGAAGGCCGAGCTCAAGGGCCGCTACCCGCGCCACTACTGGCCCGACGACCCCCTGGTCGCCGAGCCGACCGCGAGGGCGAAGCCGCGGGGGCGGTAGCGTTTGCGGTGCGAGCCGCGAGCACCACTCTTCCTCCTCCCCAAGCAACGCTTGGGGAGGTGTCGCGTCTTACGCGACGGAGGGGTCGAGGGCCGCAGTCGAGGCGTCCGCACATAGTTATTCACTACGCATGTCACTCATGCCCCCTCCGCCCCCTCCGGGGGCACCTCCCCAACGCACGCGTTGGGGAGGAGTCCGATCTTCCCGGAGAGCGGCAAACGGCTAGACTGCGGCCGCTCCCCACAATCGAGTGTCGAACAGAATGAAAATCCAGAAGCTGCTCGTTGCCAACCGCGGTGAAATCGCCATCCGCATCTTCCGCGCCGCGGCCGACCTGGGAATGCGCAGCGTCGCCGTCCACCCGGCCGACGACGAAGCCAGCCTGCACACGCGAAAGGCCGACGAGGCGATCCTGCTGCCGGGCCGCGGCGCGGCCGCCTATCTGGATGACTCGGCCATCCTGAAGGCGGCGCGGGAGGCGGGCGTGACCGCGATCCATCCGGGATACGGCTTCCTCTCGGAGAACGCGGGCTTCGCCCGGGCCTGCGCCGACGCCGGCGTGGTGTTCGTCGGCCCGTCGCCGGAGACGCTGGAGATTTTCGGCGACAAGCACAGGGCGCGCGCCCTCGCGCGCTCGCTCGGCGTGCCAGTCCTGCCGGGAACCGCCGCGCCGACGACGCTCGCGGAGGCCCTGGCCTTCCTGGCCGGGCTCGGCCCCGACGGCGCGGTCATGGTCAAGGCCGTCGCCGGCGGTGGCGGCCGCGGCATGAGGCCGGCGCGCACTGCGGCCGAGCTCGAGGACGCGTTCGCCCGCTGCCGGTCGGAGGCAAGCGCGTCGTTCGGCTCCGGCGATCTCTTCGTCGAGAAGCTGATCCGCCGCGCGCGCCACATCGAGGTCCAGGTCGTGGGCGATGGGTCGGCGGTCATGCACCTGTGGGAGCGCGACTGCTCGCTGCAGCGCCAGCGCCAGAAGCTGGTCGAGCTCGCGCCGGCGCCGAACCTGGACCCGGCGGTTCGCGGGCGCCTGCTCGACGCCGCGCTGACGCTGGCCCGCGCCGTCTGTTACCGCAGCCTGGGCACGTTCGAGTTCCTGGTCGATCGCGACAGCGGCGACTTCTCCTTCATCGAAGCCAACCCGCGCCTGCAGGTCGAGCACACCGTGACCGAGGCCGTTACCGGCCTCGATCTGGTCGAGCTGCAATTGCGTCTGGCCGTTGGCGCCACGCTCGCCGACCTCGGGCTGACGCCGGACGCGCCGCCGGTCCCGCGCGGCATGGCGATGCAGCTGCGTATCAACACCGAGACCATGCAGCCCGACGGCTCGGCGAAGCCCGGCGGCGGCGCCCTGACCGTCTTCGAGCCGCCGTCCGGCGCCGGCATCCGCGTCGACAGCTACGGCTATGCCGGATACAGGACCAACCCGTCGTACGATTCGCTGCTCGCCAAGCTGATCGTCCATGCCGGATCCGGCCGGCTCGAGGATGTGGTCAACAAGGGCTACCGGGCGCTGTGCGAGTTCCATGTCGAAGGCGTCGCGACGAACATCGCGTTCCTGCAGACCCTCGTGCGGCAGCAGGCGGTGCGCCTCGGCGAGCTCGACACCGGCTATGTCGAGGCGAACGCCGCCGCGCTGACGGCGAGCGCTGGCACGGACCATCCGCGCTTCTACGCGGTCGCGAACCCGCCCGAGCCGGGCCGCGCGGCCCCGTTCGGGCGCGGACGCGCCGGCGTCAAGGTAGACGCGACCGATCCGCTGTCCGTGCTCGCCTTTGGCCAGAGCGCCGACCGGCGGCAAGGCGACAGGGCTTCCGGCGCCGTCCGTGTGCAGGAGGACGTGGTGCCCGAGGGGATGATCGCGATCCAGACGCCGCTGCAGGGCACGGTCGTCACCCTCGCCGTCGGGTTGGGCGACGCGGTTCCGCGCGGCGCCGAGGTCTGCATCATGGAGGCGATGAAAATGGAGCACGCCATCATCGCGCCTGACGCGGGCGTGGTGCGCGCGATCCATGTCGATGTCGGCGACGCCCTGTGGGAAGGCGAGCTCCTGGTGACGCTGGAGCCTGCGGAGGTCGCGGGCGCAGCGCAGGATGCCGCCAGCCAGGCGGATCCGGACGCGATCCGTCCGGACCTGAAGGAGGTGCTGGAACGGCGCGCCCTGACGCGCGACGAAAGCCGGCCCGATGCGGTCGCGCGGCGGCGCCGGACCGGCCATCGCAGCGCCCGCGAGAACGTCGCCGACCTGCTCGACCCGGGGACCTTCGTCGAGTACGGCCCCCTCGTGATCGCCGCGCAGCGGCGGCGCCGCAGCTTCGACGACCTGTTGACGCGCAGCCCGGCGGACGGGCTGGTCGCCGGCGTCGGCAGGGTCAACGGCGATCGCTTCGATGCCACCGCCGCCAGCGTCGCGGTCATGGCCTACGACTACACCGTCTTCGCCGGCACCCAGGGCGTGCACAATCACTGGAAGACGGACAAGATCATCGACATCGCCGAGGCCGGGCGCATGCCGTTCGTGCTGTTCGCCGAAGGCGGCGGCGGCCGGCCGGGCGACGACGACTACGGCGGCTTCATCGGCTTCGACACCTTCCACCATTTCGGCCAGCTGTCGGGCCTCGTGCCGGTCGTCGGCATCGTCGCCGGCCGCTGCTTTGCCGGCAATGCCTCGCTGCTGGGCTGCTGCGACGTCATCATCGCGACGGCCGATTCCAACATCGGCATGGGCGGCCCGGCGATGGTCGAGGGCGGCGGGCTGGGCGTCTTCGCGCCCGAGGATATCGGCCCAATCGACGTGCAGACGCGGAGCGGCGTCGTCGACATCGCCGTGCGCGACGAGGCGGAGGCCGTCGCGGCCGCCAAGAGGTATCTCGCCTACTTCCAGGGACCGTTGAAAGAATGGTCGGCGCCGGACCAGCGGCGCCTGCGCCACGTCGTGCCGGAGAACCGCTTGCGCGTTTACGAGGTGCGCGACGTCATCCACACGCTGGCCGACGAAGGCTCGACGCTCGAGCTGCGCCGGGAGTTCGGCCGCACCATGGTGACCGCCCTCATCCGCATCGAAGGTCGCGCGGTCGGGGTGATCGCCAACGATCCGAAGCATGTCGGCGGGGCGGTGGATTCCGACGGCTCGGACAAGGGCGCGCGGTTCATGCAGCTGTGCGACGCCTTCGACATCCCGATCGTCAATCTCTGCGACACGCCGGGCATCATGGTCGGGCCGGAGGCGGAGAAGACCGGGCTGGTGCGTCATGCCGCCCGCATGTTCCTGACCAGCAGCAACCTCGCCGTGCCCTACTTCACGGTGGTGCTGCGCAAGGCCTACGGCCTCGGCCAGAGCGCCATGGCCGGCGGCAACTACCGGGCACCCTACTTCTACGTCTCGTGGCCGACCGGCGAGTTCGCGCCGATGGGCATCGAGGGCCAGGTCAAGCTCGGCTACCGCGCCGAGCTCGCCGCCATCGAGGATCCCGACAAGCGCCGCGCCTTCTACGAGGGCATGGTGGCGAAAGCCTACGAGGCCGGGAAGGCCTTGAACCGCTCGACCAACTTCACGGTCGACGACGTGATCGACCCGGCCGAGACGCGGACCTGGATCGCCAGCCTCCTGACCGCCATCCGCCCACCGCCACCCCGCACCGGCAAGAAGCGCCCCATGATCGACGCGTGGTGACGTTCAGGTGGCGCACGATCGATCGTGGACGACTCGTCAGTCGGGAATAGACGGCGAGGGCGACGCGGCGATTGCAAGCACCGGCGTCCTTCTTCCTCCTCCCCAAGCTTCGCTTGGGGAGGTGTCGCCGCCTGCCCTGAGCGAAGCCGAAGGGTCTTACGGCGACGGAGGGGTCGAGAGCCTCAGTCGTGGTGTCTGTCCATTTTCGTCATTTATCACACGTGTCGCCCATGACCCCTCCGCCCCCTGCGGGGGCACCTCCCCGCGCTTCGCGCAGGGAGGACGACATGAGTCACGCCCCATTCCCCCTCCCTGCGCGAAGCGCGGGGAGGTGCCCCGTCATACGGGGCGGAGGGGTCGAGGGCCAGGGTCGAGATATGTCCCGCGTTCGATGCATGCGCGTGTTGCTCATGACCCCTCCGCCCCCTTCCGGGGCACCTCCCCAACGCCAGCGTTGGGGAGGGGCATGAGCATGGTCACCCTCGTCGTGCGCGATGGACGGCGAGCCACACGGTCGGCGCATCGGCCTGGGTCCAGTCGACGCGATGGCGCACGCGCGCGGGAATCTCGACCCAGTCGCCGGGCCTGAGCTCGACGCCCTGGTCGCCGTCCGCGAAGCGCAGCACCGCCGCGCCAGCCAGCAGCACGACGAACTCGTCGTCGGGCTGGTCGTACCAGAAGCCGGCGGGGCTCGCCTGGCCGGTCGAGACGATGCGCTCTATGCGAACGCCATCCGACTCGATCAGCGTCTCGAACTGTTCCTGCTCCTGCCCTGCGGCGCGCGGCAGCGCCGCGAGCAGGTTGCCGCGGCGGATCAGTCCTTGAAGCCCGGCGGCGGCTCGCAGGGCGTCGTGCCCATCTTGCCCGGCACCGAGACCTCGAGGATCTCCATCGTGTCGGAGGTGCGGATCTCGTTGTGGCGCAGGTAGCCCGGGATGTAGAGCGAATCGCCCTCCTCGACCCGGATGGTGCGGCCGTCCTCGAACTGCAGGTCGACCCAGCCCTTCATCATGTAGACGAACTGGCCCTCGCACTCGTGATAGTGCCAGCCGGTCGGCCGGCTCATGCCCTGGCTCGCCGACATGACCTGGGCGCGCATGGCGCCGTCGCTGGCCTTGTCGACCTCGAGGTCGCGATACTTGAAGAAGTCGCGGCGGCCCTTGACCAGCACCGGATCGGCGGCGCGCGCGTGGCCGACCTTCTGGTTGGATGTCGCGGGCGTTGACTTGGCGGCTGCGGCAGTCGGCATTCGTTTCCTCCATCCGTCGGGGTCGTCGACTGTGAGCCCGCCTCCGACCTCCTTCAACCAGATTCGCCTCTTCTCCTCCCTAGCGAAGCTGGGGAGGTGCCCCGTCATACGGGGCGGAGGGGTCATGAGCAGCGGGACCGGGGCCCATGACCCCTCCGCCCCCGATTACGGGGGCACCTCTCCAGCTTCGCTAGGGAGGAGAATGAGTTGTGTCCACTCGGTAGCGGCTTCGTTGGGGAAGCGAATGAGAGCCTCCGAGGCGCCCTTCGCAGAGGCGGCGTCGATATGGTACGGGCTAACCGGACATCACCCTTCGCCCGGATCCGCCATGCCGCTCGACCTGCCCTTCCAGACCGCCAAACAGCTCGCCGCGGCGGTGCGGAAGCGGAAGATCGGCTGCCTCGAGCTGCTCGACCTCTACCTGAAGCGGGTCGAGACATACAATCCCGAGCTCAATGCGGTGATCGCCACCGACATCGAGGGCGCCCGCAAGCGCGCCCGCGCGGCCGACCGCGCGATCAAGGCGGGCAAGAAGCTGGGGCCGCTGCACGGCGTGCCGATGACGATCAAGGAATCGTTCGACGTCGTTGGCTTCCCCACGACCTGGGGCGATTCCGCTTTCAAGGACAGCATCGCCGAGACCAACGCGCTGGTCGTCCAGCGCATGCTCGCAGCCGGCGTCACCCTGTTCGGCAAGACCAACGTGCCGCTCAACCTCGCCGACTGGCAGAGCTACAACGACGTCTACGGCCAGACCAACAACCCGTGGGACCTGTCGCGCTCGCCCGGCGGCTCGTCGGGCGGCTCGGGCGCGGCGCTGGCCGCCGGCCTGACCGGCATCGAGGCGGGCAGCGACATCGGCGCCTCGATCCGCAACCCCGCGCACTATTGCGGCGTATGGGGCCACAAGCCGACCTGGGGCGTGGTCTGCCCCAAAGGCCATCGCCTGGGCAGCACGGTGGCCTACCCGGACATCAACGTCGTCGGCCCGCTGGCGCGCGGCGCCGAGGATCTCGAGATCGCGCTCGATGCCATGGCCGGCCCGGACGAGATCGACGGCCGCGGCTGGACGCTGTCGCTGCCACGCGCGCGGAAGACCCGGCTGCGCGACTTCCGCGTCGCCGTGCTGCCGACCGACCGCAACGCCGAGGTCGATCGCGCGATCCAGGGCGAGATCCGGAAGCTCGCCGACTTCCTCGCGAAGCAGAAGGCCAGGGTCGACGACAAGGCGCGCCCGGCGTTTGATACCGCCGAGCTGCTCGACACCTACGTGAAGCTGCTGCGCGCCGCCACGTCGGGGCGGCTGAGCGACGAGGCGTTCGCCAAGGCGGCCGCCGATGCCGCGTCCCTGCCCGCCGGCGACACGAGCTACTTCGCACAAATGCAGCGCGGCAACTCCCTGCCCCATCGCACCTGGCTGCGTCTCAACGAGCGGCGCCATCGCTACCGGCTGGCGTGGGACGCGTTCTTCCAGGACTTCGACGTGATGATCTGCCCGATCTCGATGGGCGCTGCGTTCAAGCACGATCATGCCGACCCGCGGCACGAGCGCACGATCGCGATCAACAACAAGCGGCTGCCGGTGGTCGACCAGGTGTTCTGGGCCGGCTACACCGGCGTCGCCTACCTGCCCTCGACCGCCGTGCCGATCGGCCAGACGGCCGACGGCCTGCCGATCGGCGTCCAGGTCGTCGGCCGGCAGTATGACGACTACACCACCATCGCCTTCGCCAAGCTGCTGGAGAAGGAATATCGCGGCTTCGAGCCGCCGCCCTCGTATAGCTGAGAGGCTACAGCTGAGTTCAGGAGCCCCTTTCGATGAGCGCCAAGACGAGCAACGAGATCGATCTCAAGGACCACATCCGCTCGATCCCGGATTTCCCCAAGCCCGGCATCCTTTTCTACGACATCTCGACCCTGCTCGCGCACGCCGAGGCGTGGCACGCCACCATCGAGCGGATGGCCGACGCAGTACGCCCGCACAAGCCGGACATCCTGGCGGGAATCGAATCGCGCGGCTTCCTGCTCGCGGCGCCGCTCGCGCTCGCGCTCGGCACCGGCTTCGTGATGCTGCGCAAGCAGGGCAAGCTCCCCGGCACGACGGTGCGGCACACCTATGCGCTGGAGTACGGCACCGACACGATCGAGATCCAGCAGGACGCCATCGCCAAGGGCATGCGCGTCGTCCTGGTCGACGACCTCCTGGCGACCGGCGGCACCATGGCGGCGGCGGCCACCCTGCTCGAGCAGGTCGGCGGCGTCGTGCCGGCGGCCGCCTGCGTCATCGAGCTCACCTTCCTCGAAGGCCGCAAGCGCCTCGGCATGCCGGTCGAGACACTGCTGAAGTACGACAGCTGATTCATGGCCCTCCCCAAGCTTCGCTTGGGGAGGTGTCGCGCCTTGCGCGACGGAGGGGTCAGAAGGTCCCCGGTAGAAGCGCTCTTCGATGTCATCATGAGCGAGATCATGACGCTTGTTCAAGCCACACGTGTGTCGCTCATGACCCCTCCGCCCCCTCCGGGGGCACCTCCCCAACGCAAAGCGTTGGGGAGGAGAAGAGGCGAGCGTGCTGCAGCGCAGCACGGCGTAACGTGAACCGCCGGCTCCTTCCTTCGTGCTACGATGCAGGCGGAGGAAATGAATGATCTCGATCGCAGCGTGCTTTTCCGAGAGCTATGCCGAGGCGCGTCCGAAGTTCTGCGCGGCGGCGGCCGAGGCGGGGGGCGCGTTGCGCTCGTGGCTAAATCCCAAGGCGCGCGGGCCCGCCGGCGAGCTGCTCTATCTCGACACCGCGCGATTCGGCCCGGCCGATGCGCCGCACATGCTGGTGCTGATCGCCGGCACGCACGGCGTCGAGGGCCATTGCGGCTCGGGCGCGCAGGTCGCCTGGCTGCGGACCGGCGGGCCGGCCAGGCTGCCGGCCGGCACCGGCGCCCTGCTGATCCACGCCATCAATCCCTACGGCTTCGCCTGGAGCCGGCGCGTCACCGAGGACAACGTCGATCTCAACCGCAACTTCGTCGATCACGACAAGGCCTATCCGAAGAATGCGGGTTACGAGGCGCTGGCCGCGGCGATCCTGCCCGCCGCGTGGAACGACGCGAGCCTCGCCGAGACCAATCGCGTCTTCGCCGCCTACAGCCAGACGCACGGCGCCTACGGCCTGCAGGGCGCGATCAGCGCCGGCCAGTACAGCCATCCCGACGGCGTGTTCTTCGGCGGCAACGCGCCGACCTGGAGCAACCGCACGATCCGCGCCATCGCCCGCCGCGAGCTGTCGAGGGCGCGGCGGGTCGGCATCATCGACTTCCACACCGGCCTCGGCCCGTTCGGCCACGGCGAGCTGATCTGCGCCGTGCCGCCCGACGCCAGGTCGTTCGCGCGCTCGCGCGCCTGGTACGGCGACGAGATGACCTCGCCCGAAAGCGGCACCTCGACCTCGGCGGTGGTTTCCGGGGTCATGACCGACTGCTTTCCCCAGGAGCTGCCCGACGCCGAGGTGACGTCGATCGCGATCGAGTACGGCACCTACACCGTGCCCGAGGTGCTGAACGCGGTGCGCGCCGACAACTGGCTGCACCAGCGCGGCGACCTCGCCTCGCCGCTCGGCAGGGCGATCAAGGCCGACATCAAGGAGCGCTTCTTCCCGTCCGGCGACAAGTGGCGCGAGATGGTGTGGGCACGCGCCGACCAGACGATCGGCTGGGCCCTCGCGGGGCTCGATGCGTGAGGGGGCTCGATGCATGAGGTGCGGCGGCGCTCTCATACCCTCCTCCCCAGCTTCGCTGGGGAGGTGTCCGCGTCTTCGCGGACGGAGGGGTCATGAGCAACAGTGCTGATGCTCATGACCCCTCCGCCCCGTATGACGGGGCACCTCCCCAGCGAAGCTGGGGAGGAGAGCTTGAAGGTCGTAGGCATGTCGCCCTCCCCGCCATGAGGAGCGGCGGGTGAGCCTGGTCGCGCCGAGCGAGGACACGGCGCGGCTTCGTCTGCGCCGCGCGCTGCAGCGTGCCCCCCTGTTCGCCGATCTCGATTCGCACAGCATGGCGGCGATCGAGCGCGAGATGGCTATGACCACGCTGCCCGGCGGCGCGCCGCTGTTCCGCCAGGGCGAGCCGGCCGACGCCGTCTATGTCGTGGCCTCGGGCTGCCTCGGCGTGTTCCGTCACGAGGACGACGACAGCGCCGAGGAGCCGATCCTGATGGCGGAGATCCCGCCCGGCAACATCGTCGGCGAGATGTCGCTGCTGTCGCACACCCAGCGCACCCGCAGCGTCGCGGCGCTGCGCGACAGCGAGGTCTGGCGACTCGGCCGTGCGAGCTTCGACCGGCTGACCACGCTGCATCCGGAAGTGCTGCCGACGCTGATGCGCAGCGTCGCCATGCGCAACGCCCTGGGTCCGGCCAAGCGCCGCCGCGCGCCGCGCACCTTCGCCCTGCTGCCGGTGGGCGCCGACGTCCCGTCGGCACGCTTCGCGGTGCTGCTGTCGAGCGCGCTCGGCCGCATCGGCAGCCAGGTCCAGATGCTGGGGCCCGATTCGATCGACCAGGAGCCGGAATGGTTCGCCCGCTGCGAGACCGAATCGTCCTTTGTCCTCTATCGCGCCGACCCGACCGCGACGCCGTGGACCGAGCTCTGCCTGCGCCAGGCCGACTGCCTGGTCGTGGTCCGCCTGGCCGGCGACGACCATCCGACCCGCCTGCCGTTCGAGATCGAGACGGCGCAGAGCGGCGCGGTGTTCCACCGCCGGCGCGAGCTGGTGCTGCTGCACGAAGGGCGCGACCCGTCGGCCGGGGCGACCGCGCCGCTGCTGGCCGGCGGCCTCTATGGCCAGCATCATCACATCCGGCTCGACGTCCCGGCCGACATCGATCGCCTGGCCCGGTTGCTGACCGGCCACTCCGTCGGCGTGGTCATGGCGGGCGGCGGCGCGCGCGCCTTCACCCATATCGGCGTCGTCAGGGCGCTGCGCCAGTCGGGCGTGCCGGTCGACCAGGTCGGCGGCACCAGCATGGGGGCGATCGTCGCCGCCGGCGTCGCCTCGCGCTGGTCGGACGAGGAGCTGACCCAGCGCTTCCGCGCCGCCTTCGTCGACACCAACCCGCTGAACGACTACACGCTGCCGTTCGTCTCCCTGTTCAACGGCCGGCACGTCACCAAGCTGCTGCGCACCGCCTTCGGCGAGAAGGAGATCGAGGACCTCGTCCTGCCCTTCTACTGCGTCACTGCCAACCTCACGACCTCGAATGCCGACATCCACACGGTGGGGCGGCTGTGGCGCTGGCTGCGCGCCTCCGTCGCCATCCCGGGCGTCATCCCGCCGTTCAACGAGGCCGGCGAGGTCCATGTCGACGGCGGCGTGATCGACAATTTCCCGGTGCGCGCCATGCGCCGCCAGGGCCGCGGCATGACGATCGGCGTCGACATCGACACCGGCGGCGCGCTCGCCGCCGGCGCCGACGTCACCGAATCGTGGTCGGCCTGGCAGTTCTTCCGGCGCATGATCTGGAAGCGCAACGAGACCCTGCCCATCCCCTCGATCGTGCGCATCCTGCTGCGCTCGGCCCTGGTCTCGAGCGCGGCGCGCGCCGCCGAGGACCGCGCCGCCGCCGACCTGCTGATCGTGCCGCCGATGACCCATCTCGACCTGCTCGACTGGACGGGCTTCGACGCCGCCGTCGAGATCGGCTACCGCACCACCATGGAAGCGCTCGACAAGGCACGCGCCGCGCCGACCGGCGCGCGCCTGTTCGTGGCATGACCGGCGAAGACCGGGATCCCCCCCGCTGCGCCGATGCCCGGTGCGGCCTGCGGCAGAAAGCCGGCGCTCCGTCAGGTGAAGTTCGCCGCCGTGAGCGTGTTGACCGCGGTGCTCGACAGGATGCCGATCAGGTTGAAGTCGGCATTGCCGGCATCGTTGGCGTCCGTCGTGAAGCCCATGATGTAGTAGCCGCTCTGGCCGCCGCCCGTGAAATAGACGGCGCCGGTGTAGTCGCCCGCGGCGATCATGTCCGTCGCGAAGCCGAACGCCGCCTGCGCGTCCGTCTCGGACCACGTCTCGTCCATGATGAAGATATCCGAACGGATCACCAGCGTGCGATTCCCGGCACCGACGTCGGTGTCCATCGCGGTGAGCAGCTCGAAGCCGCTGCTGGACAGCGAATCGGTCTGCTGCTGCACCTGCAGGACATCGCCACCCAGGGCTACGGCGCCGCCGGTGAACCCGAGAACCCTTGTGTGGACGTCGCTGCCGGTGAACGCCGCGTTGGTGTCGTTGAGCACGATGCGATCCGACCCTCCGGCCGTGATGTCGACGCTCGCGTGGAGAGCCGTGCTGCCGTTGTTGACCCGAAAGAAGTCGTCCCCGACGTCCGACAGCACGTAGTTCTCGACGGGTGCGCTGACTATAGTCGTGGCCGTGTACGCGGTCGTGACATCCGTAGCTGTGCTGGTCAGCGTCACGGTTTCGGTGCCAAGACCGACTCGAACGACATGCGAAGGGGCAGCCATTCCGTCGGGACCAACGAACTGGTCCCATACCGCTGCGCTCGCCACCACCGAAGCATCCCCATCGAGGCGCAGGGTAAAGACGTTGGTAACCGTCAGATCGCTCACATCCGCCGTGTTCCCCAAGTTCAATCTGTTGCCGCCGAGGCCACCGTCAAAAGAGCCCGTGACGACTCCGCCCCGCACGAAGAGGAAGTCTTCTCCGCCAGCGCCAATCACCGCTATGCCGAGCTGGCCGCCTGCCAGGTTTATCTCGGAACCTGGGAAGCTCGCTGCGAAGGTGTGGTTGATGCCTCCGTCGAGGTCCACGACGATGAGGCCAGCCCCGGCTGTCGACGATACCGTCACGTTCATCAGGCCGCCGGCGATGACGGCTGTGTTGACGCCGGAAGTGTCCTGGTCGGTGACTGACTGGTTGCTGCCAGCAAGCGAATAGATGTGGTCTGCCGTTCCCGCGAGAAGCACGTAGTTCTCGACGTCGGCGAAGGTCGTGCCGGTGAAGCCCGCTCCGCCCGCTCCGGGCGCGATGGTGATCGTGTTGACGCCCGGTGCCGCGGAATTCGTCGTGAACTGGTTGTACTGTGTACCCGTCATCGTGACCGACGCATTGTGGGCCAGGATCAGGTCCTCGAAGCTCACCACCGACACCGCGCCCGACAGGTCGTCGCCGGTCGACAGCGCCAGCGTGTCGACGCCGTCGCCGCCATCAAGGGTCTTGGTGATCACCCCGCCGACCAGCGAGCGCACGATGTCGCTGCCGCCGTTGGTCATCACCGTGGTCGAGCCGACGTTGAACGTCACGTCGTCGAGGCCGGTGCCGCCGTTGTAGGTCTGGTTCGCACCGATCGCGGCCATCGTGAAGATGGTGCTGCCGATGGCGTTGGTGATCACGCCCTCGCCGTTAGCGCCGAACACGTTACTGGTCGAGCCGTCGAGCAGGTTGAAGACCTCGATGCCCTTGGTCTTGCTGTTGAGGTTCAGCAGGCCGGCATCGTCCTTGATGTTCAGCACGTCGGCCGGCAGCACCGCGCCGGCGTCGAGCAGCGTCCAGTTGCCGACCTGGGAGGCCGTGGCCCGGAAGGTATCGCCCAGGCCGACGTCGCTGGTCACCGTCCCTGTCTGCGAATCGGTGAAAGTGAAATCGTAGGGCAGCGATGCGGCCTCGCCCAGCACGTAATTCTCGAACCCGAACAGGCCGGTCACGACGCCGCCCAGGAAGCCGTTCAGCGTGTAGGTGTTCACGCCCGGCGCATCGACCACCTCGAGGAAGCCGTTGTGCGCGAACGTGTCCGAGGTGACCGTCCCGTTGAGGAAGGTCAGCTGCAGGTTCTCGAGCTCGCCGCTGCCCGCGGCGAGGGTCGTGTTGGGGCCCTGCAGGATCAGCGTGTCGCCGGTGGCCGTGTTGCCGCCGCCCTTCAGCACGCCCGTCGTGCCGCCGAACGGGGTGATCACCGTGTCGTTGTTGCCGCGGCCGGTCACGCTCTGCGTGATCACGCCCAGGGTGAACGTGTTCGGCGCCAGCGGCGGGGTGTCGCTCAGCACGTACTGCTCGATACCCGCGTCGCCAGTCGTGGTGCCGTCGGTCGAGAGCGTGATGGTCTGCGTGCCGAAAGTCGTGTTCGTGAACGGCTTGGTGAAGGCGTCATGCTGGACGAGCGTCATGGTGACATTGACGACGGCGCTGTGGCTGAAGCTCGCGGCGTTCAAGCCGAGCGCGGCTCCACCGTTCACCCCGGAGATGTCGACCGCGCCGTCGAACTGCACGGTGTCGCCTGCACCGCCACCCACCAGGTTGCCCGTGTAAAATGTCCCAAGCGCGCCGTTGTAGTTGATGATGTCGTCACCGCCGAAGCTGATATCGACGTTCTGCTTGCCGCCAACCAAGCCGGCGTTGTCCTTGCCGACCGTGAACGTGTCGTCACCGGAGGCGAGGACGAAGTTCTCGACCCCCGGTCCGCCAAATGCCGTTCCCGAGGTCGTCAGCACGATCGTCTGCACGCCTCCCGTTTCGATGAGAACGCTCAGGAACTTGTAGTAGCCCAGCGCCATGGACACCGCGGAGTCCGTGTCGTTGAACGACGCTACGACACCCAGCTTGCCGCCCCCGTTGACGGCAGAAATGTCAGTCGTGCCGCCAGTGAACTCCACGACCGGATTGGTGCCATCGATGAAGTTGCCGGAGAAGGTGCCTTGACCGAAAAAGATCCAATCCAGCCCGCCCCCCAGGAAAGTGACGTTCTGCTTGAACGCTAGGTCGTCCTTGGCCACGGTAAAGAAATTGTCCCCGGCCGCCACGACGTAGTTCTCGATGCCGCCGTCCCCGGTCGCCGTGCCCGAGGTGGTGAGCGTGATGGTCTGCGTGCCTGTCGTGTTCGCGAATGGCTTCGTAAATCCGTTGTGCTGCAACAAGGTCATGGTGACCGAGATGTCCTGGCCGTCGAAGTCGGCCTCGTGGATGACGGAGAAGCCGGAATTGACGCCCTTGACGTCGGCGTCGCCCACGAACTTCATCGTGTCGCCGGCACCAATGATGCCGGTCATGTTGCCGCTGAAGGTGCCGGTGCCGAACACCGCGATGTCGTCGCCGTCGCCGAAGCCCACGTTCTGCCTGAAGAGACCGTCGTCATTGGCCAGGGTGAAGACGTCGTCGGCCGGGACGCCGTTGAAGTTGAGGAAATAGTTCTCGATGCCGGCGCTGCCCGTGGCGGTGCCGGAATCGAACAGCCGGATGGTCTGGGCGCCCGCCGTCCGCAGGAACGGCTGGGCGAAGCCGTTGTGCTGGGCGAACGTCATCGTCACGATGCCGTTGACGTCGCTGAAGTCGGCCGTGCTGGCGCCGGTGGCGGCACCGCCGTTGACCCCCTTGATGTCGACAGTGCTCAGGTCCTCGAAGAACTGCACGAGGTCGCCGTCGGCCCCCAGCAGGCCGAGCAGGGTGCCGCTGAAGGTGCCGGTGCCGAAGCGGATGATGTCCTGCGCCCCGCCCGCCGTCACCGTGACGTTCTGCTTGCCGGTCGACAGCGCGCCGCTGTTGGGCGCCACCGTGAAGGTGTTCGCGTTGCCGGCCCCGCCGGTCAGGACGTACTGCTCGATCGCGGCGTTGCCGGTGGCCGTGCCGCCGGTCGTCAGCACGATCGTCTGGGCGTTCGCCGGGTTGATGAAGGTCGGCGCCGGAGGACCATTGTGCTGCGCCAGCGTCATGCTGACGGCGATGTCGGCGTTGGTGAAGTCGAACGTCCCCGCCCCGGTCACCCCGCCGGCCGTGCCGCCGGTGTTGACCAGGCCGGCGATGTCGACGTCGCTGCCGTTGGCGACGAAGCGGTAGGTGTCGTCCGTGCCGACGCCGTTCATCTTGCCGCTGAACGGGCTGCCGAACACCAGCACGTCCACGCCGCCGCTGGCCACGTTCACGTTCTGCACGCCGCCGATCAGCGCGCCGTTGTTCGGCGCGACGGTGAACACGTCGTTGCCGCTCGCCAGGTGGTACTGCTCCACCCCGGCGTCGCCGGTCGTCGTGCCGGACGTCGTCAGGGTGATCGTCTGCGTGCTGCCCGACGTCGCCAGGAACGGCTGGCTGAAACCGATGTGCTGGGCCACCGTCATCGACACCGCGAGATTCTTGCCGTCGAAGCTCAGCTTGCCGAAGGTCGTCGCCGCCCCGCCGTTGATGCCCGACAGGTTGGCCCCGCCAGCCCCGGTCGTCAGCAGGATCGTGTCGTCGGCGTCACCCGCGAACGTCCCCTCGTACTTGCCGCCGAGGTCGAAGATCGCCGTGTCGGCGCCACCCGCGCTCACGTCGATGCTCTGGTCGTTGTCGCCCAGCGTGAACGTGTCGTTCAGCACCGAGTTGAACACCCACTTGCCGACGTCCTCGTCGAGAACCGTGCCGGTCACCTGGTCCGAGAAGGTGATGGTGGTGTTGGCGAAGGTCGAGCCGCCCGACAGGAAGATGCCGTAGAACGTGAAGGGCCCGACCGTGAACTCCGAAGCCTCGAACAGCTCGTACTGCTCGAACGTCATCGTCGTGATCGACGAGCCCGTCGAGTCGATATCGAGCCCGACGAAGCCGCCCGTCGCGAGGATCGTGCCGGCCGCGAGGTTGCTGAACCCGTCCTTGACCTGCACGACGTTGGTGTCGAAGCCCGAGCCGCCCATCACGTCGAGGAACCAGCTCCCAGCCAGGTTCTGCGGATCGCGGATGATGTCCTCGGACGCCCCGCCGATCACCTTGGTGAACTGCGTGAAGAGGTTGAAGCCGACGTTGTTCTCGCCGTCCAGCAGGTTCAGGTGCTCGACGTTCAGCACCACCGCGTCGGTCGTGCCGGCAAAGCCGATGCTGCCGAAGCTCTTGCCGAAGGTCAGCACGACGTCGATGTTCAGCGTGTCGGTGCCCTGGCCGCCGTCGATCGACATGGCGTTCTTCAGGTCGTCCTCGGCGACGTTGAACGTGTCGTCGAAGTCGGTCGCGATCAGGCTGTACTTGAAGGGCGCCGGCATCGCCGGCCCGACGCCGAGGAAGGCCTCGGTCGTCACCGTGATCCCCCCGGTCGCGGCCGTCAGCTTCGAGAAGTCGTAGTGGCCGATCTTGTTGTTGATCGTCAGCGCGTTCTCGTGCGGTGCCAGCCCGTCGAGGAAGATCGCCGTGCTGTTGATGCCGCCGCCGTCGATGTTCGGGTAGAAATCGTTCCACTGCCGGATCGACAGCGTGCCCGATTCCATGAAGTCGAGCTTGTCGAACCCGATCAGGATGCCGTTGGCCACGTTGCCGCCGTCCAGGATCAGCGTGTCGTCGTTGCCCGGCCCGCCCCCGAACAGCCATTCGCCGGGCAGCAGCGTGCCCTTGAACTGCAGGATCGACGACGGATTCAGCACGCCGTCGATATAGGCCGCGGCCGCCGCGCCCGTGAACAGGCCCAGCTTGTCGCCGAAATTGATCGAGCCGGGCAGGAAGCCGGGGCTCGCGAAGTCGATGAAGACCCTGTAGTCGAGCTGGTTCAGCAGCCCGTCGTTGTTGGCGTCGATCCACATCGCCTTTTCGTCGAGCTGGTAGACCGCCTGGGTCTGCGCAGCGCCGCCGCCAGCCAGCAGCGCCAGGGCGTTGCCGTAGTCGGACGCGTCGCCGAGGAAGGTCGGGATGTCGCCCAGCGCCAGCGACCCCGGGTTGATCAGCAGCGTGTCGGTGTCGACGTGGAAGTTCGTGATGTAGACGTCCTTGTTGTTGAACGTCGGGTCGAACGGGCCGCCGGGCGATTCCGCCACCGCGTCGATGTAGAAGACCGTGCCGACATTGTTGCCGGCCCCGCCCTGGACGCCCGTCAGGACGTCCTGCGCGCCGCCGGTGAAGTCGCCGCCGCCCCAGATGAAGTTGGTGCCGAGGCCGACCGCCGTGCCCATCGCCGTGATCGTGTCGGCGGCGAAGCCGCCGAACAGGATGTTGATGTTGCCGCCGGGAAGCCCACCATTGCCGCCGATGATCGTCTCGCGCAACGTGCTGCCGTTGGCCCATACCGTCGTGTCGCCGTCGACGTCGCTCAGGTCGACCCGGGTCGTCCCAGTGCCCAGCGCCGGGTCGTTGACCAGCCACACCGTCTGGCTGGCGAAGCTGCCCGACTTGCCGATCACCTGCTGCACGTTGTGCGTGCCGAAGCCGCCCAGCTGGAAGACGTTGGCTGTCGTGTCGTCGGCCAGCAGCTCCAGCGTGTTCGGCCCGTTGGGGCTGCCGAACGTCGCGAACGGGTTGGCGAAGATGCCCGACTTGGTGATCAGCCCGGTGCCCGGGTTGATCGCGTCGGTCATCAGGCCGCTCTGGAAGGCGATGTTGTAGCCGCCCGACGTGCTCGCAACCGTGATCGCGTTGGTGCCCGACGGCAGCGCCGCCACGATGATCGCGTCGCGCCCCGTGTCGCCGCCGCCGAGGCCGAACTGCGACGCGATCTCGTAGCGCAGCGGGATCGTGAAGCCCGTGCCCTCGAAGATCACGTTGCTCGACCCGCCGCCCCGCGTCACGATCGTCCGCAGCCCGGACCCGTTGGCGAAGAAGTTCAGCAGCAGGCTGTTGTCGAAGTCGCCCAGCGCGAACCGGAACTCCTCGGTGTTGGTGATCTGGCCCCACAGCGAGTCGTTCTCGTTGATCGCCCCGCCGACCAGCTCGAAGACGTCGTGGCCGCTGCCGGCATCGACCTTCTGCGCCGAGTTCAGCGCCGGGAACTTGCCCGCCTGGTTCCACAGGAACCGGTCGCCGCCGGCGCCGCTCATGATGTCGACCCGGCCGCCGCCGTCCGTGCCGAGAGGCGGGTTGTTGCCGATGCTGAACGTGTCCTGCCCGCCGCCCGTCCTGACCGTGTGCAGGTTGCCCAGCTGCGGGTCGAGATAGAGCTGGTTGTTGCCGCTGTCGCCGGCCACGCCGCCGCCCGGCACCAGGCCGCTGGTGATCGTCCAGTCGCCGAACGCCGCGCCCATCGCGTTCTGGCCGTTGCCCAGCGTGATCGTGCCGCCCACCTTGCTCTGGTACTTGCCGATCAGCGCCGACAGCTCGTAGTTCTGGTCACCGCCGGTGATCGTCGTCAGGGCGCCGGCGCCGCCCAGCGCCAGGATCGACCAGAACGACAACGAGCCGTCGTTGAACCGGTTGGCCGTGCCGGAGAGGTTGAGCGTCGTCAGCCGGTTGAGGTTGTCCAGGGTCGTGCTGAACGGGTTCTGGAACCAGCCCACCGCGCGGTTCATCTGCAGGTTCAGCGTC
>Ga0268299_1001129_pt1 | contig 55409 bp, 56 predicted proteins | sample NOBtaG_FD_193484 | JGI IMG/M metagenome (GOLD analysis project Ga0268299, IMG submission 193484) | Activated sludge microbial communities from bioreactor in Nijmegen, Gelderland, Netherland - NOB reactor | ecosystem: Engineered > Bioreactor > Aerobic > Activated sludge | place: Netherlands... | reverse complement strand
AACCGCTCGAACTGCTGAGTCTCAGCGCCTGTCAAACCGCCGCCGGTGACGACCGCGCGGCGCTGGGCCTTGCGGGGATTGCAATTAAAGCCGGAGCCCGCAGTGCGCTCGCGACACTGTGGTTCGTTAATGATGAAGCGTCATCGGCGTTGATCGTAGAGTTTTATCGTCAATTGAAGAACCCCTCACTGTCAAAGGCACAGGCCCTTCGCCAGGCCCAGTTGAAATTGATGGAGAATCCCGATTTCCAACATCCGATCTATTGGGCGCCGTTCCTCCTTCTCAACAACTGGCTCTAGCGCGTGAAGCGTCGCACCTTGGGGCGTTGGAGGTCAAAGGTTGGAGGACTGAGACGTTTGCCTCCAACTTCCAACCTCAAGCCTCCAGCCGTATCCGTTTCACGCTTCACCAGATACGCGCCTAGGCGATTTTCGTCCCTCGATTGCCCTCGGGACCCTGAATAAGTCGAAGGGTGACGAATCGTCATGAATCATGCTCGGTCAATAAGCTAAAATACGGCGTTCTGGCCCCCTGTGCATTGAGTCGCTTGTCAGGTTCGCACTGATCGCTATCATCCCATGCGCAACACCCTGAACTCCGTGTATACATCGGTTGCGATACGGCTTGTGACCGGCCTGCTCTGCGGGTTGGTCATTATTGGGATACGCAGCGCCGGCCTCCTCCAACACCTGGAACTCAATATCTACGATTGGCTGCTCCGCTCACGCCCGGCAGCAACCCTCAGTGCGCCGCGCATCGCCTACATCACGATCTCCGAGGAGGACATTCGCCGACAGGGACGCTGGCCGATTACGGATAAAACCCTCGTGCAAGCCCTTCGTCTCCTCCTCAGCTACCAGCCTCGAGCCATCGGCGTCGACTTCTATCGCGACATCGAGGTCCCCCCAGGGCATAAAGAGCTGATCACGTTGCTCCCCAAGCATCCCCGGATCATTATGATTTCCCAGCTGGGTGGCGGGACGGTTGCCCGCATCCCTCCTCCATCGGTACTGCAAGGCAGTCCGCAAGTGGGATTCAACGATATCCTCGTTGATCCTGACGGGCTGATCCGCAGAGCGCTCCTCTTTCAAGATGACGGCGATGAGGTCGCGTCTGCCTTCGCGCTCAAACTGGCCACACTCTATCTGGCCCAGGACGGTATTACACCGGAACAAGATCCGGTCGTGCCGGAATGGATTCGCTTGGGCCAAACTACCCTGCAGCCGTTCGCTTCCTCGGACGGAGGATATGTGAATGCGGATGATGCCGGCTACCAGATCCTCCTGGACTTTGGCGCGGCAGGCCAGGCACTCGAAACATTTTCGTTGACGGACCTGCTTGATGGGCGAATCGACCGCCGCTCTCTGGCAAACCGCATTGTCATGATCGGCGTGACGGCAGAGAGTGTGCCGGATGTGTTCCAGATCCCGGTCCCCTATGGAGCCCAGGGCCGTGACCAATTTCCCGGTGTGTTCCTGCACGGCATCATTACGGAGCAACTGCTTGCCGCCGCTATTGACGGACGGCATCCACTCCGTGTGCTGGGTGAAACCGAAGAGATTGCCTGGACACTGGCCTGGGGAATGCTGGGTGGAGTCCTCGGAGGATGGACACGATCCATCTGGCGTTTTTCCCTCATTACGGTCGCGGGCCTTGTACTGATCACCCTGTCGGCCGTTCTGTTCTTCTTCTCAGGCTGGTGGGTGCCGGAAATTCCGCCCGCGTTCACCTGGTTTCTCGCCATCGCCATCGGCGAGGCCTCGACACTGGCGCGAGAACAAAAGGACCGGACCGTGCTGATGCAACTCTTTTCACAACACGTCTCGCGCGAGGTGGCAGATAAAATATGGCAGGAACGAGACCAAGTACTCGAAGGCGGACTCCCGCAACCCCATGAGCTCGTTGCCACCGTGTTATTTTCAGACTTCAAAGGGTTCACCAGCGTGTCGGAAACGATGTCCCCCAAGGACTTGATGAGCTGGCTCAATGCATACCTGGATGCCATGACGCAGGTCATCATCAACCACGGAGGCGTGATCGACGACTATGCCGGTGATGCCATCAAAGCTGACTTTGGCGTCCCGCTCAGACGCGAGACCAACGAAGAGGTGGCAAGAGATGCAATCAACGCGGTGACCTGTGCATTAGCGATGGAACAGACCATGCTCAAACTGAATGGTGCCCATGTCCAGAAGGGCCTTCCAACGGTAGGCATGCGGATCGGCATCCATACAGGCCCGTTGATCGCCGGATGTTTAGGGAGCGCTCAACGCATGAAATACACCACCATCGGTGACACGGTCAACACCGCCGCTCATTTGGAAAATTTCAGCAGGGGAACTATTGCGGAACCTCAGGACCGCCGCCCCTGCCGGATCCTGATCAGTGAGGTCACGGCTCAGCTGCTCGATAACCGCTTTCAGTTAGAAAGTATTGGAGAAGTGGCTTTGAAAGGAAAATCTCAGGCACTGTCGGCATTCCGTGTTGTCCCGCCGGACATGGCGCGTCGTGCATGAAGGAGTTGGAGGTCAAAGGTTGGAGGACTGAGACGTCTGCCTCCAACGTCCACTCTCACGCGTCCCACTGTACCCGTTTCACGCTTCACGGGGCCGGGTTTCACGTTCAAGGTTTCAGATTTCATGTTGGCAGAAAACATGAAACCTGGAACGGTCACACTTAGAAGCCTGAGGTTGGAAGATAGAGATATACCTTTCACGTCTCAAACCTCGGACCTCCAGCCTCCAACGTGCGACGTTTCACACTTCACGAGCAACGGAAATTCTCAGGGTTTGCGCATGTGCTGGATACTCGATGCAACTTCCGCAAGTCCCCCCTGTTCGAGCAAGGCCGTCTGTTGCTGAGGTAAGTCCATATCAGCCGGATTAGCCTGCATCAGCTCAGAAATGGCCATGAGGGCATCGTACCAGACTCCTGCTTCGGCATAGCGCCTCGGAGCATCCGCTTTGGTCATGTCGCCAGACAAGGGCTGTTCCAGTTTATCGCGAGTGACCCGTTCGATCGCTCCCTTTGCCACAACATTAGCGGACGGCTCATCAGGATCCATGACCAGCGCCACCGACCAGAGGTACCGTTCTCCCGGCACTAATTTCGCCTTGTAGTCGGCAAGCCTGATCTGCTGTACACCGCCTCTGGCCGGACTGGCGAGCTTCGCTTCTATCAACGGGGCATCGGCATTGTCGGCGATGAGCGTGAATTCATACGACAGGTTGTGGTTGGTCGGGGTGAACCAAAACAGGACCGGCTGCTCTTGAAGCGTGAACCCAACATGGTCGGGAGCCAGCAGGCTGATCATCGGGAGGCTCTTATTCGTTCCGCGCGTTCCCCCGCCCCTCCTAAGTCCTGCAGCCGGGGCCCCTTTCCTTGGCGGAACATACAGTATGGGTTTCGTTATAGAATCGGACTTCGGCTGAGATGCGCTTGTTTGAGTGGCTTTTCCTTGTCCATCTGCCGCTACGGAACCCCAGGGGAACGGGAATATGAGCCCCATCGCCGCACCAACTATGATCATGAAGCGTCTCATGATGATCGCTCCTTTCTATGCTCCCGCAGGTCAAAAACAATCTGGTCTAGACACATCACACAAGCACCTTCGCGCAGCAAGATATCTCTCCTGAGTCGCCCCTCACCGCTGAGTGACACCCCTTTGTTCCCGTCACCTGCTTCTAAGAGCGTATACATTTTTGAATACACAATATACGCACATCTTCTGTGTGAATCCACACATTCCGCCTGGAATCACACAGCGCTTCACAGACACAAGATCATGGTTTGTCGAGATCCTTTCCTTAAGGAAGCATAATTCGTTCCCGGATCGCCGCTCCAGCACAGATTATACGGGTGCAATCTTAGAATATATTACCTATCAGCAGCTTACGGCATCCGATGGGAGAGGCGTCCGATTGAGTGAATCATGCTACCAGTCTAACTGCCTACCATCTGTATCTTATTCGATTCTGTATCTTATTCGATTCATCATGAATGGAGGCCGAATGGTGGAAGTTGGAGACTTGGCTGCGGGTTACTTCCCTCTTGCGGGCAATGCAACATTCCTTGATAATGTTCCCACGATGAGCACGACAGCGAAACCCCGTTCTCTTGCAGGCTGGTTGGAATTTCGGCTGATATCCATCGGGATGTCGATGCTGGCCTACCTACTCGAAAAAATGATCCTCCGTTCAGTCAAGGGCGGTGAAGCAAAACCGTGATGTCGACGAACGGTTTCTAGTTTAACGGTCTCGCCCGAGATCGAGCACCAATCCAATAATCAGGAGTCCGGCAAGGATCCCGAACGAGACCGAGACCCAATAGGCGGCTGTGGCTGAGGTCGCCGTGAGCCCGCTGGCAAGAATACCTGCGGCAGCGATCAGCCCCACGGCAAGACGCCGGCCTGTACGGCGAACCGTATCCTCCAGTGAATTCGCTTTAAAATTGACGACCATCTTCTGACCAGGGCGGGCGCCGATGAGGTGTTCAATCGCTTCGACGACCCGCTCAGCACGGACTTTCAACTTTTGGGACTGATACACCAGCGTTTTCAGATCCAGGGCGGCCCCCATCCGTTTCATCATCAATCGCATTAAAAACTTGCCCGCGACACTGTAGGGATCGAGCTTGGGATCCAGCTGCGCGGTGGCGAGTTGGACCTGCGCAAGAGCCTTGGCCGCAAGGGTCAATGATGCCGGCAGTGGAACTCCATGCCGAACCCCGATTGCGCTCATCTCCTGGAGGAGCGGTCCGATCTGCATGTCGGCCAGAGCCGCCGTACGGTATTTGGAGATCATCTCGCCGATGTCACTCTGAAACTGAGGGACATCCAGATCGCTACGATCGAGCGACCCGGCCATCATGAGGATGACGTCGCTCAGAAACACTGTATCTTCTTTCCACAAGGCCATCAGCAGTAACAGAAGGTGCTCGCACACATTGGCATCCACCGCCCCGACCATGCCGAAATCCAAGAGGTAGATACGGTCTTTCCACCACATGAGATTGCCGGGGTGAGGATCCGCATGGAAGAAACCTTCGACAATGATTTGTTTGTAGAAGCTTTCCAAGAGCTGACGGGCGGCCTCGACGCGTTCCGGACCGTCCTGTGCCTGAGCAATCTTTCCCCCCTGAATTTCTTCCATCACCAACAATCGGCCGGTTGACAGCTCCCGGTACACGGAAGGGACCGCCAATCGATCATAGTCCGCGAGCACCTTCTGCATCCGGCCGATGTTTTCGAGTTCCTGACGGAAATCGAGTTCGCGTTGAAGCGATGTGGAGAGGTGTTTAAACACGGCCTCCATATTCACCACTTGGTTGAGCGCAGGACGCTTGCCGACTTTCTCGGCAAAGACCTCCAGAAGCGCCAGATCCTGCTCAATTTCCGCTCGTGCCGTGGGCCGCTGAATCTTGACGACCACTCGGTCGCCGGTTTCGAGTGTGGCCCGATGCACTTGTGCGATGGTCCCGGCAGCGAGCGGTTTCGGATCAATCGACTCGAACACATCCTCCCATGGCACCCGCAATTCCTGCTCAGCCACTCGAACGACTTCGTCCTCAGACATCGGAGGAACGTGACTCTGCAACATCGCGAGTTCTTCGATGTATTCCGCCGGAAGAAGATCCGGACGAGTCGACAACACCTGCCCCAGTTTTGAGAAGGTGGGACCCAGCTCCTCCAGCGCCGCACGGAGACGCTTGGCTTGCTGACGACGTGTCGTAACATCCGATGGAGCAGGTTGGCTCAAGAGTTCTTGTACGCCATGTTTTGCCATCACGGTGGCGATTTTGACCGCTCGAGCTCCCATGTGCGGCTCAGAGACGGAAGATTCGGCCTGAGAAGACATGACTGGCGCGGCTTCTGCCTGGTACCCCTCGGCGAGCAACTGCGTATTCACAATGATCACGGTACAACGGGAATTATGACTGATGCGGTTCGGGACGTTGCCGAGCAAAAACTCTTTTCTCCCGGCCATACCCGAATTCCCCACCACCAAGACATCGATGGTTTCTTGCTCAGCGGCGCGGACGATGGCCAACGCCGGGTCATCATTCATGACGACAAGCGCATGTCCCCGCTCCCCAACAAGCTGCTGTACGAAATCTGCCAGTTCATGCTTCGCGGCCGCCGCTTGCGTGTGCTCCGCTGTACCGAATTCTGTGGTGGATGGATGCTGCGGCAGGATGACTTGGACCACGAACAGGTCCGCACCATAGCGATCAGCGAATTGAGCGGCCCAGCGAACAGCCTGATCCGCTGTTTTGGAGCGGTCCGTGCCGACCATGACTCGTCCTATGGTGTGGTTCTGAGGCTGATCGTTTATCATATAAACCTTATATATAAAGCTCTATATAGAGCCCGCGGATGGGAATTTCCCGTGGAGTATGACTAGAACCTTTCTCAAAATCAAACGGCGTTTTTCTTCGCGTGCGAGGGCTCGAAAAGTGGGCGATCTCCATGATAGAAGGGTCCCCATCCATGCACTTTGACATCACCACAGCCATCGGTTTTCTCGGCGGTGCGTTTTATCTTGCCAGTCACTATCAGAAAGACATGGTGTCTCTGCGGGTCCTGGCCTTGGCCAGCAATGTCTTATTCCTGCTCTTCGGTCTCCTGCACGCGCATTTCGACATCATGGAGTTGATTGGGATGCCGGAAAACATCTTGAACGCGATCCTGCTACCGGTGAATGCCAAACGGCTGAGTGAAATCCTCCGGCTGACAAAGCAAATCGAACAGGCCACCGTGGAATCGCCCATTTCGGAATGGCTGTTGCCGCACATGCATCTCAAGAAACACCACGCCGGGGACGTGCTTTTCAGAAAAGGGGACAAGGCCCACGAAATTGTCTACGTAGCCGCCGGACGACTCAAGCTACAGGAGGTCAACCACTCCATCGAAGCCGGCGAGCTGATCGGGGAGATCGGACTCTTCTCAGGTGAGAAGGTGCGCACCATGACCGTGGTCTGTGAGACTGACTGCGAGCTTTACAAGATGACCGATGAGATGATGTATCACCTGTACTACCAGAATCCAAAGCTCGGCTTCTTTTTCATGCGGCTGATCGTCGAGCGACTACTGCGGGACGTGCGGCGTCACACGAGCGGGTCTGAGACGTAACTGGTATCGCACGCTGCCCTAGACAGCGTATCTCGTTTCGGATTAAGACGCTTCACGTTTCACGCTTCACCGTTCGGCAGGCTTCGGCCCCGATGCAGGCTGGTTCACTTCGCTCATCAGATGGCCCCCTTGTACCAATTGGTTCACTCCCACGGTGGCAATTCGTACAAGCTGGTGACCTGGCCGCGCCCATTATCGTCACTATCTGACACAAACAAACCATAACGCAGGGCTTTGATCCGGCCTGCGCAGTTCAGCTCTTTGCACGCCGCTAGCATATGGGTTGCATAACCCCATGGCTTCTATACTAGTTCGCAGCCATCTGAAAGGGAATACTTCAACATGAGTGACGTTCCAAAAGCAGCAGCTCTCAGCCTCTTACTGGTGCTGGCCGTGCTAATCCCGTGGCAGGCCACGGAAGGAGCCCACAGCGTGCGTGGTCGACACAGTCTGATCCATCGCCCACAGATTCAACCAGCCCCTGCTGCACCCGCTCCTCAACTCCAGTCCTCTTCTCCTATGCAATCGACATCTTCGCAATCCGTTCGGCAAAAAGTCGTGAAGAGACCGGTGGCACCTGCCTCACCCGTTGCAGAGGTCTCCCCAGTGGATCCAACCAATTCAGCACAGATTGATTTTCCACCACCCCCTCAATCCTACAATCCCGATAACGCCCAACCTGAAGCAGAGATGCTACCTCCGCCGGAACCGCAAGAGTCACCCAACACCGACGCACCATAGGCATAGGTCAGCCCGAATTATCCAGGACCGCTCGTGAGGAGCTTGCGTTTCTCGTGAAGCGTGAAGCGTATTTCGTTTCCGGATCCGGATCCGGACGCTTCACGGCCTTTTGACACTTCACGTTTCACCATTCTGCAGGCTCACGGCGACGAATAGCGTCGCAGACGCACGCATGAATACTGCGAACTGGGAGTCTGTCCAAGATCCGAGTTTCATTTGTCGATACATCAAGAATCCGTATACTACAACGGGAAGGACAGAGGAGGCTGAGCACGATGCCCAAGATAGATGAACTCTTCCGCATGATGATTGAACGCGGGGCCTCGGACCTGCATCTAATTGCAGGACAAGCCCCCGCCTTTCGCATCCACGGTGAACTGGAACGTCTTCCGGGGAACGCGATCCTCGATAACCAAGGTCTCCATGAACTTCTCTATGAGATCACTCCGGGACCAAAGAAGGAAGTCTTCGAATCGACGGGTGACGTGGACTTCGGCTATGAGATTCCCGGAGTCGCTCGCTTCCGCTCCAACTTTTTCAACCACAAGCACGGCATCGGGGCGGTGTTTCGAAAGATTCCGACGACCATCGTCTCCGCCGAAGACCTCGCGCTGCCGCCTGTCTTGACGCGCGCAGCCATGTTGCGCAAAGGGTTGGTACTCGTCACCGGCCCGACCGGCAGCGGAAAGTCCACGACGCTCGCAGCCATGGTTGATTATGCGAACCGCCACAGGAAAGATCATATTCTCACTGTCGAGGACCCGATCGAGTTCGTCCACCAGAGCAAGAACTGCATCGTCAACCACCGTGAAGTTGGCCTACACACCGTCACCTTCGGATCTGCGTTGCGGGGAGCTCTCCGGGAGGATCCGGATATCATTCTCGTCGGGGAAATGCGGGACCTTGAAACAATCGCCTTGGCTGTCGAGGCAGCAGCAACCGGACACTTGGTATTTGGCACACTCCATACTGAGAACGCCGCCAAGACCGTGGACCGCATCATCGAAGTTTTCCCGGCTTCGGAACAGCCACAGATTCGGAATACCCTGTCCACGGCCCTGCGCGTCATCGTCGCACAGAACCTGTTCAAGCGGGTCGATCAAAAGGGTCGCTGTGCGGCTCTGGAGATTTTGGTGTGCACCCCGGCCGTCGGCAATCTCATCCGGGACGCGAAAACCTTTCAGATCGCGTCACAGATGCAGACCGGCAAAAACATCGGTATGCAGACGCTGGATGATGCCATTCAGGATCTCCTCACCAAGAAATGGATCGCCCCCGAAGAAGCCTATGACAAGGCGATCGATAAGAATCGTTTCGCAAAATTCCTCAAGACCCCACCGGATGCGCTGCAGTAGGCCAATGTAGAGCTCACACCTTGCGTGAGACATCACGCGTGAAGCGTGAAACGGGTACGGCTGGAAGCTTAAGGTTGGCAGTTGGAGGCAAACGTCTCAGCCCTCCAACCTCTGACCTCTAACTCCCCAACGTGCGACGCTTCACGAATTTTTGGCACTTTACCCTTCAGGGTGCTGAATCTCTTGGAGTGCGAACTGTTTCGGGAGGAGCACCGGCAGGATTACCCCGATCGGATCACCGCGCTTGATGGTGGTCGGTTTATGCAGCTGTAACAAAAAGTTCGCAGTGAAGGCTTCATAGTCGGACAACCAGGGATACTGGTTCGGCGTGCGCTTATACTCCTGCGTTTTAATCCCTTCCCAAATAGAAAATGTCCGGTCTGGGTAGTGATAGAAATGGTTGGGCAGATCCTTCATCATCAAGCCGACATGCTTGGGGTAGTAGAGGCGAACTCCGCAACAGAGCTTGGGATAGCCGCTGTTCAGAATCAAATCGACATACATCCCGGTAAAGCTCTTGTACCCCAGTAACCGCTCTTCCGGAAGAATCGGCGGCGACTGCCACTGCACTCCTGACGCCGTGCGCCGCAGTTTCACGTCGACGGGACAGCGAATCAACCAGCCATAGTTGCCGACCGTCCTGACCGGTCCGCAGTCATCCGGCAACACTTTATATCCGCTCGCGGCAAGTGCTCGCTGTTCCTCTAGTGTCATATTGCTCAACATGGGCCGATGCGGATGAAAATCCAACTTCAGCCGCTCCGGCGGAAACGCGGTGGAGTATTCCCGCTCCCAGTAAATGACGATCTTCTCAGATGCATCATCCGGAGCCGGCGATTCTATTGGCTCTTCTTCCATGGACCGTGACGATAATTGATGATGGTGGGCTGGCACAAGAGGCTAGAAGAGAACGGAAACGAGGTGTCCTAGCTCCGCAGAACGTAAACGACTCACCGGGACGTGACCGTAAAGGTATCACCCACGATGATGATTCCCTGGTTCCCATCAGCCAGTTTCACCTTGAACCCGTTATAATCCTGGCCATGATACACCCAATCGCCTTAGCCGTCTCTCCTGCTTTCGACGTTGCAATGACATGACCTGATTAAAGACTCGCGATCGGCAGTTCAGGGGAAAAAGCCCCCTGGTCTACCCTTTAAACCTCCGATTAACGAACGAGTATGTGGTAGCTCCCATCGTGTGAATCCTTCCCTTTAAGAATGGCATCAGCTAACTCTTGCTGAATGCGTTGCGCAATCGGCAACCGATAGTGGATATTGTCCCAATAATTTACATCTTCACGAGTGATGGGAGAATGGATGCGCCAATCGACGACTTTGGAACCGCTTTTTCGAGCGATCTCAACGATCTGAGTCTTACATTCTGCCTCTACCGCAGCATCCTTTGTACCAGGCCATGGTTGTTCGGCAATATGAACAGGCATGAATGCCAAAACCTTCACCGTCGATATGGGTAAGCTCTGTAGTGTTTCGTCGAGCCATTTCAAGGCAGGAAATGACAGTGACGCCTTCTCCGCAAGGGAAAGAGTCAGAAGGGTCGGATTACTCGAAGTCTCGGGCTTCACATCTTGCCAAATGTGTTGCCGTGCACGATCAAGGTCGTAGGTGCTCTCTGGTGGTGTAAAAACCTCAAACCCATCAAACCGAATACGTTCACGATAGAGCCCTAGCTTATTACCCATAAGTCGAACGGCGATCTCCACGGTCGGCTGATTGAACAGATAAAGGTAATCATTCCATCGGTTATCGTCATAGATCCAGTTTGGCCAGCCGTATGGATTGTGGCGTACCACATCGGCATCTTGATCGCACCACACACGATCAATGCCGACGATAAGCACTTTCGGGGGACCAACCCGACGTCCAAAATAATCGATCATTTCTCTCTGTTCCCAGGCTCGCATAGCATTCATGGCTAGGTTGGCTAACCGCACATTGAATCGACCACCGAGATATTCGGGATCTAACAACCGCGATGTTGAGGTACCGATGATAAGCGAATCATATTTCTTACTGAGTACAATCTGGGGATAGACAAATGCCTGACTGATACTCACGATCCGTCTCTCGAAGGGCAATGAAAATGGAATAATTCCATACGGGTCCACCAACAGGATAAAGAGGTAGACACACACAACCGATCCACTAAGCGCGACAAGAAACACGGTGACAAAACGCTTCCACCCCTCTGCCGTACCAGTTGCATCGATCATACGTCCGCACCTACCAAAGAACGACGTGGCTTTAAAATTGAAAATAAATAAAATTACTTGGCGCCCCTTTTCCTACTTCCAGCAGACAAAATACGACGAGCGCGGCCGCTCCGACAGCCAGCGCAGGGTACGGCAACGCAAAGCGATCCTTGATCTCGTGCGCCGATGGCATAAAAAAGCTTACTACAGCTGCAATCACCAACGTGGTGCCGCCCTGCAACGCCCCGCTATACCCATTACTACCGGTAAGTGAAGAGAGGATGGCCCACGCGGTTGCAAAGTTATTCGAACGGAACAACACCCATCCGACCAGTACGAATACCATCGTCACGAGCCAGCCGGCCATTTTCGACAAGGGATACCCCACACGCTGCCAGCCTCGATGCAGAACCAGCCCACTCCCATGCCATACCCCCCACGCAACGAATGTCCACCCAGCACCATGCCACAACCCGCACAAAGACATGGTGACAATGGTCGCTAGCACATAGCGCAGAGGGCCGTTCCTGCTGCCCCCCAGCGGGATGTATAGGTAATCCCGAATAAGAGTTGACAACGAGATATGCCACCGGCGCCAGAACTCCCGGATATCACTCGAGAGGTATGGTCGGACAAAGTTTTCCGGTAACAGGAGCCCAAACATGAGCGCTGTACCAATCGCCATTTCCGTATACGCGGAAAAATCCAAGAACAACTGGAGTGAAAAGCCTAATCCAGCCGACCACGCCTCCCCTAATGACAACATTTGCAGGTGCGCCTTCTTAAAAAGAGGATCCACAACTGGTGCCAACCGATCCGCAAGTAACACCTTCTTCGCAAGGCCGACCGTGAAAATGATGAACCCGGTGCTCAGTCTCCGGTAGACACCCTCACGCAGTGGGTTCAGTACAAGCTGAGGGATGAGTTCGTTATGCCGCACAATCGGGCCAGCAACTAAGTGAGGGAATACGAGCACGAACAGGGCAAACACGCGTAGAGGATAAATCGGCGCATCCCCGCGCATTCGATCAATAAGATAGGATATAAGTTGAAACGAGAAAAAGCTGATGCCAAGAGGCAGCACAAAATTAGCACGTGGCAATTGGAATCCAATCGCCGCTTCAATCAAGTCAATAATGAAATCGAGATACTTGAACGTGGCAAGCGAGGCAAGATTGAGTAGGATCCCGATTCGTAACGGCACCAGTGAACTGCTACACCTGTGGTATGTTGTGAGAAACCACGTGGCTCCGATTTGGCCAAGTAAGAGTGGAAGAAATCGCGCATCCCACCAGGTATAAAAAAACAGCGATGACGCGATTAAGACCCAATGTCTTGCCCGCTCCGAGTGTGCGGCAGCGTAGTAGCACCCCATCACTATTGGCAAGAACACAGCTACATAGAATTGCGACTGAAAGAGCATTACTGCTAATCTTGGTCTTTAGGAAAGCATGCAATACAAAGGGCCGGGAGCGCTTCTCCATAAGGTGTCTCACTGAGACATGACTCTGAATGTATCACCCGCGATGATGATTCCCTCGGTCCCATCAGCCAGTTTCACCTTGAACCCGTCATGATCCGGGCCATGATACACCCCAATCGCCTTAGCCGTCTCCCCAGCCTTGAGCGTCGTGATAATCTTCCCCGGCTCAATGTTCACGTTCGGGTCTGGAGCAGAAGCGGCCTGCGTGATGGCATGCACTTCCGTTGGTTTCTCGATCACGAGAACGTTCTCTCTCTCACCGCAGCCCGTGATTATCGCGGTCCAAACGACCAGAAACAGGAACACCGCATAGTCAGAACCAGTTTTGCTCATAGCAGCCTTCACCCACATGTTTTCAAGCCTCACTCCTCTGCGAACATGGTACTCGTGTAACGGAGACGTTGTTGATTGCGGCAAACGCTACCAGATCTCTCTATAGGTGGACAACTCTTAGACCAAAATACCCTTGAAACAAATCATAGTCCTAATCATGATGAAGCATTTCATGCCCTTCGACAAGACAGAATGTGGTGATGAACCAAATCACTCGCTTGTTGAACAGTTTTCCCACAGCACGAATGCGGCAATAGGTCGCAGCCGCTTCAATTTGTAGTTGATCATTCCCATCTCGTAGACGTAGCAGCGCCTCGCACCTGATGAGATCCGTCAGCCCAAGTTGTTCAACTGCTAGATTCGCTTTAATACATTCCTTTTTGACGATCGAAAACTATTCGACCTCATACCTTCCATCACGCTCGATTCACGATTCACCCCCAGCTGAATACCCTCACGATCCCCTGCGGGACAAAAGATTGACGAAATAACTCCCTTCAAGCGTCAATGTTTTGTAACTATATAACGTATTTTTAACTAAGCATTTAATAATTCTTTGCAAACTGCACCGCGTCACCATGGCGCAGATCTTGCCTGCACATATCGGTAGTTGTGAGCCTAACAACCCGAGGAGGAATTGATGGAATGTCCGAAGTGTCAGGGGACGATGATGATGGAACGGTTCTCGGATTTCTTTGTCGTATTCTACGCTTTGAAATGCTTCAATTGCGGCGCGATGATTGATCGGACCATTGCCAGCAACCGCCGAAAGAGTTTGGCGGCTCGAGAGGCTCACACCGTTGCATCAGGCTAAGGAGGGACATAGTAAGCTTGGGATCCAGGGTCGAGAACGAAGGGTAAAGGTCTGGAGCCTGTTTCTTTCACCGCGCTTTCGCTCTTCCAGCCTTTCATAAAGACTCCCGACCCTATACTTTGTATCCCATTCGCCAAGGAAGATGGTGTAGCGAATGCACAAACTCTAAAAATTGCAAATTGCAAGCAATCGAAAGCGCATCGTTCCTCTAAGACTTCGGCGCATTTCTGAAGCGCGACCTGATCGACCACAAGACTGGCCTAATTCCATCATCCATTAAGACAGTGGCGTCTTTACCGTAAAAGGAGTTTGCACGGTCTTCCAACTTGTCTCTCGTGTACTGGTCTAAACCTGATCTTCCCCCGATTTCGTGGACACGTGGTTACGCGACTGCCGCCCTCGCTTCATACTCGGCTGGGGAGTAATAGCCGAGGGTTGAATGCCGACGCTGCCGATTGTAGAACACCTCGATGTATTCGAAGATCTCCTGCGTGGCTTCGTCTCTGGTGGCATAGTGCCGATGGTACACGAGCTCCCGCTTGAGCGTCCCAAAGAAACTTTCGACGCACGCGTTGTCCCAGCAGTTCCCTTTACGGCTCATACTGGGAATGAGACCATACTCAGCGAGACGGTGCTGGTAGCTCGTCGCGGCATACTGACTGCCGCGGTCCGAATGGTGCACGAGCCCCGCCCTGGGAGTTCGGTTCATCACGGCCATCAGGAGGGCTTGCTCCGCCAACGCACTCGTTAATCGCTGGCCCATGGCCCAGCCGACCACCCGCCGTGAATACAGATCGAGTAGAACCGCTAGATAGAGCCAGCCCTCCTGTGTCCAGACGTAGGTCAGGTCTCCGGCCCACACTCGATTGGGAGCGTCAACCGTGAAGGCCCGATCCAGGGTGTTCGCGGCCACCGGGAACGGATGCTGGGACTGGGTGGTGGCGCGCCACTTCGTCACGGTCTTCGCCCGAATACCGTCTTGGCACATCAGCCGAGCGACACGATGTTCGCCAACGCGGTGTCCCTGTTTGACCAAGGCATCCCAGATCCGGGGACTGCCGTACGTTTCCCGCGACTCCTGGTGGATCACCCGAATGGCTGAGAGGAGCATCCGTGCCTGGATGGACCGGGCACTCTCAGGCCGTGACCGCCACGCGTAATAGCCCGCCGCCGAGACGGCGAGGACGCGGCACATCAAGCGGATTGGATAGCGACGGTCCTGTTCCTGGATCACCCGGTATCTCATCGCGACTCCTTCGCAAAGAACGCCGCCGCACGTCGTAAAAAATCCCGCTCCTGCTTTAAGATCACGTTTTCACGTCTCAGCCGCACGAGCTCACCCTGCTCCGCACGCATTGACTGGCGTGTGTGCCCCTGGCTTTCTGCCTGGTGCTGCTCAGCCCGCCAGCGGTAGAGCAAATGGTCGGCAATGCCCAAATCTCGGGCCACCTGGGCGACAGGCCGTGCCGAGTCTCGTACCAACCGGACCGCTTCTGCTTTAAACTCTTCCGTGTACTGCCGTCTGGTCTTGGGATTCATGCAATCCTCCAATTTCATCAAACTCCTTCTTATACAGGTGTCTGTGAAATCGGGGGAAGGTCAACCATTCCACCACGATTTTGAGAAATAGACATTTTCTCCATGTTCAAAGACCAACCGAATAACCGCACTAGGGACTAGATGCGTTTTAAGACTGTGTAGACTGTCCATCAGGCGAGAGCACACACCGCTTGGATCTGCCAACCAACTAAACACCACAGCACCACCGAATTTTGTGGCGATAATAGAACATGTGCAGATGTCGAGAGGCGCTTCTGGATTTTCCAACGACTGCAGCTTGTTTCCATTGAAGTCCACTTCCACCGCAAATCCAACACTACACATGATCTGCGGAGTATGATCTAGCTCGATTACATGTGTGGAGATTGCGTCGAAATCTTTCCTCAAAAGATATTCGTCAAACTGTGCCTTAGGATGATGTACCTCCCTTAACGCTGCTACAAGACCGACTTCCCGAAAACAGAGTTCTCTTTGAATTACAAACTGACTCTGCTCATCGTTGCCTCTATCTATATCCTTGGCTAGGCCAGCATTGGCAACGAAACTGGCTGTCTCATTGTACAGTCCCAGGCATAAAGCTCGATAAGCAAGAAGAAAGTAGTGCTGATTGCTAAGCTGATCGATTGGCTGGTCGATAGGCGCGAATGTTTGAGAGTCGTGAAAGCGGCAAAATCCAGAAAAAGTAGACGCCTTGTTAACTCCGATCTCCTGAACCGTTACTCTGCCCATTTGCGCGATTGTAGCCCTGGGAGGAAAATAGAAATGCATAACATGGCCATTTTCAGCAATGGCGTCCAAATTCGATGAAACAGAAACGCTGTGAGCTTTTACGATCTGTTGGGAGCAGGATGAGTCTGACCACTGCGGATGTAGGCAAATCCTCTTACCAAAAGCTTTGCGAAATCCAGCTTTGATCTCGTGTTCAGAGAGGGGTTGTTGCTTCTGTCTATTACGGTGGCATTGTGCATACGTTTTTCCTGATCCACACCAGCACGGGTCTTTTGACTTGTATTTCATAAATTTTGGCGTGCTGCGTGACTTTCATTAGCCAGGGTTTTACTTTCTTGCCCGTACCAGTTGGGCCTATTTTGATTGCTGATTACCGTTATGTGTCAGAAACCTTGCAACGTTCAACTGACTAAGAAGGTCCCCACCACTCTCAATAAATAATTCCTCCAACCACCCAGTGCCGGTCGTCCTGGATATCGATCAACAATCTCGTGAGATTCATACGGGCCAGCTGGGAGCCGATTTCATCTTCCGTGAAAGCGGCGAGAAGGGAATTGTAGAAATCACGCCTCAGAACATCCGGCTCGTTGGCGGCGTACTGATCCACAATGGCTTGTGCCGCCTCTGGCGAGTCCGGTCGGAGCAGATCCATCACCAACACCGGTGCCCCAGGCCTCACCAACTGCCGAATCTTCTGCCAGAACTGTAACGGATTGGGCAAATGATGGAGCAGGCTGTTGGAGATCACGGCATCGGCGATCCTCGCACCAGCGACTTCTTCATACCGTTCGCAGCATAGCGTAATGCGATCAGTTAACCCCGCTTGCGTCACTGCCTCCTGCCCAAGTTGAATCATGGGTGCTGAAGCATCGACCCCGATGACCCGGCAGGTCGGATACAGCTTGGCAAATCTGATTGGAATATCGCCAGGACCGCAGCCAAGATCCAGTACTGTCCCTTGAGAAAACTCCGGGAAGTATTCCTTGAACCGCTCAACGAATCCTTGGTTTTCTTCTTCAAAGTCGGCCCGCGCATAGGCTTCGACCTGCTTGGGATCATCCATCAGCTCTGGTTCACGTATTCGATCCACTCCACACCTCCAAGAGCATATGGCCTATGGCCTTATGGCACAAACAAATAGACATGCGAGAGGGTGTCTTTCCTGCCACATGCTATATGCCATCGGCTATTCGCTCTGTATTTCTACGACGTCTCCCGGTCTGACAATCCCACCTCGCAGCACTTTCGCATAGACCCGACTCCAGCCGGGGTTCAGTTTTTGTGCAATGCGTGAGAAATCCTCATTGCAAAACCATCGACCATTGTGGTGGCAGGGCGTCGTATAGCTCGTCACCTCAAGCTGGACCTCCGGGCCAATCGTGAGCCGGACGGCGGGACGCACCAGGTCCCAGTCCAAGCCAGACAGGGTCAGATTTTCTCCCGTGGATCCCGAATCAATGGGATGCCCCTCATCCTGAAGCCGTTCAATCAGCTCACGCGAATACAAACAGACGGCACGGTCTGGACCGCCGTGAAACTTGAGGTTGCGTTGCCGATCGCCGTCCAGACCCTGTTCGCTCACCTTGGCTTCCAAGACTGGAAATTTCGGCACACCTCCATCGGAAATGTTGATCTGATGCACATGTGGATACGGTGGTCCGGTCGACATCGTCAGGCTTCTCCCTCACAGGATTCTGGTTTCAAGAACTGCATCACCACCCACCCCTCATCATCCCGCCGGTCGGCACAGACTAGACCTAAGTTAGAAAACCGCTCGACGATCTCAGATTCTTGCTCCACAAGAATGCCGGAGACTAGAACCCTCGCCCCTCCAAACGCAACGGATGCCAAGTCCTCCGCAAGGCTTAAGACAGTTTGCCGATCGAGATTCGCCAGCACCAGATCGATGGCCCTCTGGTTCTCCTGTGGCAGGTCAGCCAGCGTGCCAGTCACGATGTCGATCCTATCCGTCAGCTGATTCAGCTCGACATACTCCTTCGCACAGTCTGCGGCAACCGCATCGATTTCTACCCCGATCGCGGACTTCGCCCCAAGCTTGACGGCGGCCATGGCCAAAATGGCACTTCCTGCTCCAACGTCTACGATCTGTTCTCCTCCTCGAATATCCTCTTGCAACCACTCCAGCAACATGCGTGTCGTCGCGTGGTGCCCTGTGCCAAAGGCTTGCTTGGGATCTAAAATGATTTCGACGTCACGAGGACCGAGCTCAACCGGTTCCCAACTTGGACGAATGACGAATCGACCAATGCGAAGCGGTTTGACGGAACGAGCCCATGCTTCGTTCCAGTCTTGAGCTGGCACACGCGTCACAGATAGCAATTGCTCCTGACTTGATTCCATCACATCGGCAAGGGCTGCACGGAGCGATGAAAGCCGAGCCTCAGTCCACTGGGCTTCCGCCCAATAGAGATGGACCTCACCACCATCCTCCCAGGCTCCCTGCACCTCTGCATCGTCCAGGCGGCTCAGCAATTCACCGGTATCGAGAGAACCATGAATGCACACATCTACCCAATCATTCGGCATTGTCAAAAATGGATCGCTTTTCGTCTCTATGGTTTATCTGGTTTGTCACGCTTCACGAGATACGCTTCACGATTTGACGTCCCCCACCTGTTCCAGTAAGGTCGCCTGTTATGGTACGCCCACGCACCCTCCAGATTGAGACCATCATCAAGCGCACAGACCACTTGATTGCTCAAGGCACAAAGACCAGCGCCCTCTTCACCAGATGGCGGTTGGCTATCTTCCTCGTCGGCCTCATCTGTACCGTTACCCTCTATAAGCTCAACTGGTACCAGAGCGGCAATCTGTCACTCGCCCTCTTCCTCGCCATCTTTATCGCCGTGGCGGCCTATCATAACAAGGTGGAGACCCAGATTCATCGGCTCCGCCAGTGGAAATACATTAAGCAGACACATCTTGCCCGCATGGCGTTGGATTGGGGAAACATCCCGAAACAAACAACTGACGCGCCGAGCTCTCACCCCTACGCGGCAGATCTCGACCTCGCTGGTCCCCATTCTCTGACCCATCTGCTCGACACCACCATCTCTGACCAGGGCCGAGAACGGTTGCACAGCTGGCTCCTCAACCAGCCTCCTTCCCCCGAACAGTGGCACACCAGGCAAGCGCTCGTCAGGGAAATGACGTCCCGTCCCTTATTGCGTGACCGGCTCACACTCGATGCCAAGCTTACGGGTGACCAGGAAATCAACGGCAAGCGGTTGGCCGCGGTCATCGAGCACAGGCTTGGCCTCCCCCACCTGAACAGTATCCTTGTCATCCAGGGGCTCCTTGCCCTAACGACGCTCGGACTGGGCTTCGCCACGCTGTTCGGACTGCTCCCCGGCTACTGGATGTTTTCGTTCGCCGCCTATGTGCTGATTTACTTTATGACCGATCAGGGAGAGGAGTTGCTCGAGCATGCAGTCGGCCTCCATCATGAAACTGAGCGTCTGGCTACGGTCCTTGGCTCGATCGAGCGGCACGCCACGCGGCGAGAGACGACTCTGGCGTCAACCTGGACCACCCTGATCGGCAACGCCAGTCCCACGCAACAGCTCAAGGATGCCGCACGTACGCTGCACGCCATCAGTATTAAAGCCCATCCCCTCGTCCACCTGACGATCAACGCGGTTGGCCCATGGGACCTCTGGTTCTTGCGTCGTCTGATTCACACGCAAGACCGGATCCGGCAGGCGCTCCCACAATGGCTCGACGCACTGGCGGAAGTCGAAGCCGCTTCAGCGCTCGCGACCTTTGCCTATCTCCATCCTGACTACATCTGGCCGACTCCGCTCACCATCACTGATGGGCAACAGGAGGTTCCCCCGACTCTCCGCGCGAGCCGACTCGCGCACCCCTTGCTGCCGCCACGGACGCGCATCGCGAACGATGTCCATCTGGCTGAACTCGGATCGATTTACCTGATCACCGGATCAAATATGTCCGGCAAGAGCACATTCTTACGAACGATCGGCATCAACCTCTGTCTCGCACAAGCCGGCGCGCCGGTTTGTGCTGACTCATTTGAATGGACCTGGAGCCGACTCGCCTGTTGCATCCGTGTCGACGACTCGCTTGATGCTGGACTCTCGTTCTTCTACGCTGAAGTGAAACGACTCAAAACGATCCTCGACGCCACGAAGGATCGGACCGTGCCTCCCGTCCTTTTTCTGATCGACGAGATCTTCAAAGGCACCAACAACCGAGAACGGCTCATCGGCAGCCAAGCCTATATCACCGCACTCTCGAAGGGACATGGATTCGGCCTGGTCAGCACACATGACTTGGAGTTGGCAGACCTGGAACAGGTCATCCCACGATTACGGAATGCCCATTTCCAAGAAACGGTGGCAGACGGGACCCTCACATTCGACTACCAGATGAGACCAGGACCCTGCCCGACGACGAATGCGTTAAGGATCATGGAGCTGGAAGGGTTGCCTATTTCCCCAACCCATCACAATCGGGCACAATAGGCCGACGAATGACCACTACGGCCGGTCCGGACCAACAACCTGTTTCCCATACTCTTCGTGGCCTCCTGATCGCACAGTTCTGCGGAGCTTTCAACGACAATGCCTGGAAGCTGATGGTCGCCTTGCTGGCCATTCGACAAGCGACCGCAGGAATGGCTCCAGGACCTGAGCTGGAAACCGTTGCTCAAACCCAAACCGCCACTGCCTTTGTCATCTTCACGCTGCCGCTGGTGCTCCTCTCGCTGGTCGGCGGCACCCTCGCCGATCGTATCAGTAAGCGAACCGTCATCATCACCATCAAAGTTGTCGAAGTTTTCCTGATGGCAGCCGGCACCGTCGCACTCTGGAGGAACCCTGCCGGTGGCATGCTTCCACTGATCGTCCTCTGTGGGATGGGTGTCCACAGTGCACTCTTCAGCCCGTCGAAATATGGGATTCTTCCGGAATTAGTTCCACATGAGCGACTCGCCGCCGGCAACGGTCTCCTCGAGCTATGGACCTTTGCCGCAATCCTGACGGGAACGGCTGCCGGAGGCTTCTTATTACAAATGGCAGGATCTCATACCTGGCTGGCTCCGCTCGTGCTGACAGGATTGTCAGGCGTCGGTCTCATCACAGCATTCTCCATCCCACCCGTGTTACCGGCCCGAACCGATGGCGGGATAGGCGCCACGGTTCGTGGTGCTTGGGCAGCCATTCGCACTGAACGCATGTTACAGATGGCCATTCCCATGGAAATCTTTTTCTGGACGATCGCCAGTCTGTTTATGCAAAACGTGATCGTCTACGCCAAGGCGGTCCTCCAGCTCTCCGACGCCATGTCCGGGCTCCCGCTCACGCTCTTGTCGGTCGGCATTGGGATCGGCGCCGTCTTGGTGGGGAAGATTTCGCGCAACCGTGTGGAGTACGGCCTGATCCCGTTAGGCGCCATCGGCGTCTTCCTGGCACTGCTCCTCCTTGGTCTTGTCGCGCCTCCACTCTCGGGAACATTTCTTCTCTTGGGCGCACTCGGCATCGCCAGCGCGTTCATCTTTGTGTCATTGAATGCCATCCTCCAATGGAAATCGCCGCCCGATCGGCGCGGAGCCGTGATCTCGATGTCCAACACCTGTGTCTTCACAGGCATCCTCCTCGGCTCACTGTCCGGCGGATGGCTGGCCAGTGCCGGTCTCTCAACCACCAGTATCTTCCTCGCGACTGCCGGGATGACCTTGGCGGGCATGCTCTATGCCCTGTGGCTGTTACCCGATACGTTGCTTCGACTCATCCTCGTACTGCTCACACATACCCTCTATCGCCTCCGCATCATCGGGGAAACACACATGCCGCTATCCGGAGGCGCACTGTTGGTTCCCAATCATGTCTCGTTTGTGGATGGTCTGCTCCTGATCGCCAGCCTCGATCGCCCTGTACGGTTTGTGGTCGACGCCCAATATGCCGAGCAGCCAATCTTCAAACCCTTCATGAAAGCGCTTGGCGTCATTCCTATTTCGTCACATGGTGGATTGCGCGTCATTCTCAAAGCACTCCGGGAAGCAGGTGCGGCCCTCGACCACGGCGACCTCGTCTGCATTTTTCCGGAAGGCCAGATCACCAGAACCGGAACACTCCTGCCGTTCCGGCGTGGGTTTGAACGGATCGTTAAGGGGCGAACGGTTCCGATCATTCCCATTCACCTCGATCGTGTCTGGGGCAGCATCTTCAGCTTCAATCGTGGACGATTTCTATGGAAATTGCCTGAACAGCTCCCCTACCCCGTCACAGTCTCATTTGGAGCTCCTCTACCACCCACCACGTCGGTCCATGAACTCCGCGGAACGATCCGCCAGCTGGGTGAGGCAGCGTGGCAGCTGAGAAAGCCCCATCGCCGGCCACTTCATCGAGAATTTATTCGCTCGATGCGGCGTGCGCCATTCAGCCTGGCCATGGCCGACCAGAATCGCCCCCAGGTCTCATCGTTGCAAGCCTTGATCGGATCAATCGTCCTGGCTAGAACGCTACGCCCATTTTGGAACGATCAGGAACGGGTCGGCGTACTTCTGCCACCCACGGTCGCCGGAGCATTGATCAACGTCGCCGCTCCCCTCTGCGGCAAGACCATCGTGAACTTGAATTACACGGTCGGCAAATCCGGATTGGAAGCTGCGGTACAGCTCGCGGGGCTTCACACCATCGTGACGAGCCGCCTATTCGTGGAGAAAGCCAAGCTTGAGCTACCGGAGGGACCATCGATCATCTGGCTGGAGGACCTCGCGAAAACAATCAGCAAGGGCCATAAGCTTCAGGCCGCCTTGCTGGCTCTCTTCGCTCCCTGCCGCATCATCGAACGGGCCTGTGGGCAGACCACACCCCTTACCCCCGACAGCCTCGCCACCATCATCTTCAGCAGCGGGAGCACCGGTGAACCCAAAGGCGTCATGCTCTCTCATTTCAGCGTCGACTCCAACTGCCAGGGCGCGACACAGATGCTCCATCTCTACCAGAATGAACGAGTCCTCGGCATCTTGCCATTCTTCCATTCGTTCGGATACATGGTGTTCTGGTTCGTGATGTCCAACAACGCCCCGATGATCTTTCATCCGTCGCCGCTTGATGTGGCCGCCATCGGTGAACTGATCAGAACATATCGCGTCACTTTCCTCGTCACCACGCCGACGTTCTTACAGCTCTATTCCCGCCGTTGTACTCCAGAGCAATTCAGCTCGGTCCGGGTGATCCTCACCGGAGCGGAAAAGCTCCAGGCCCGCCTCGCCCAGGCGGTCGAGGACACATTCGGAGTCGGACCCATCGAAGGCTACGGCGTCACGGAATGCGCGCCCGTGATTGCCGTCAATTCCCCGGACTTTCGTGCCGCCGGCTATTACCAACCGGCCTCACGCCGTGGTACGGTCGGGCAGCCTCTCCCAGGAGTCTCCGTACAGATTGTGGATCCCGATAGTTACACCCCCTTGCCTTCAGGCACACCGGGCATGTTGCTGGTGAAAGGGCCGAACGTCATGAACGGGTATCTGGGTCGAGAAGACTTAACCGCTCAAGTGATGCGGGACGGATGGTACATCACAGGAGACATTGCCGCGTTGGATGACGATGGATTCCTGACCATCACCGACCGGTTGTCTCGCTTCTCCAAAATCGGCGGCGAAATGGTTCCTCACGGAAAGGTTGAGGAGGCCCTGCAGCAGGCGTCTGGTACCGAGACGCAAGTGTTTGCTGTCACTGGTCTTCCCGATGAGAAGAAGGGAGAGCGCTTAGCGGTCCTGCACACGTTGGATGAGACGGCGATTCCGGATATCCTCTCAAAACTGTCCGGCATAGGCCTCCCAAATCTCTTCATTCCCTCTCGGCATCACTTCGTGAAGGTGGATGCTCTACCTGTCCTTGGAACCGGGAAATTGGATCTGCGAGGGGTCAAGCGGATCGCGATGGAACGACTCCAGGGGGAATAAACCTGTTTCGGGTTGCGTGTTTCGAGTCTCGAGGAGCTCATTTCGGGATTCGCATTTCAGGTCGCAAGTTTTTACGTGAAACTCTGAACATGAACTTCGTTACGCGAAACACGAAACTCGACACTCGAAATATTCAATCAGATCATGCCTTCATTCAAGATATTTAAGGAGATCAAGGCTTGGCAACAGGCGCGAGTGCTTACAAAGCCTATCTATGCTGTTTCTAACAATGACGCCTTCGCAAAGGACTTTGGCCTTCGTGACCAAATCCGTCGGGCTTGCATCTCCATCATGGCTAACATCGCTGAGGGTCACGAACGCAGTGGCACCGGTGAATTCGTCCAATTTCTGAGCGTGGCCAAAGGGTCAGCTGGTGAAGTAGAGAGCCATCTCTGCGTGGCGTTTGACCTGGGTTTATCGACAACGCGACGCTCGAGCAACTCTCTTCGGACACGACTGAAACTGCTCACCTGATCGGCGCGCTTATACAGTATCTCCGCAAGTCAGGCATCAAGGGAGGGAAATACAAATAGTTCCAGATCGATAACCTGTTTCGAGTTTCAGGTTCCTGGTTTTGTGTTATCTCGAAACTCGCAACTCGAAACCCGAAACTCCCAGTATGGTATCCACTCCTAAAAAAACACTAATCGACTGCCATGTCCATCTGGCCGCCCTGCCGGATGGCGACAATGGATGCTTCATCTCACCGAAACTTCTTCGTAGTCCTCTGTTTCGATTTCTTTTATGGAAACATGATCTCTCACCTGCCCATCCACGTGAGACCAATCAGCGTTACCTCGATCATCTCCTGTCAGAGCTGCGCGCATCACGATACGTACAGAAAGTCGTACTTCTTGGGATGGATGGCTTCTATGATCAAACCGGTCAGCTTAATCGCCAACACACGGACTTTCTTGTCAGCAACGATTACGTCTTCAAGACCGTGCAGACCTATCCCGATGTCTTTTTAGCCGGCCCATCTATCAATCCGCAACGCGAGGATGCGATCGACGAAGTACACCGCTGTGCAGACGCCGGAGCTGTGCTAATCAAGGTCTTACCGAACGCGCAACACTTCAATCCAGCGGATGAGCGATATAAGGCGTTCTATCGTGCATTGGCTCAACGAAGACTACCATTCTTAAGCCATGTTGGTTACGAATTTAGCTTGATCGGCAAAGACCAATCCCTGGGAAACCCCGATCGGCTCCGCCTGGCGCTGGACGAAGGGGTGACCGTCATTGCGGCCCACGCCTGCAGCTATGGCCTCATACTGCATGAGAAGTTCCTTCCAACTTTTCTGGACTTGTGCGAACGTTATCCGAACTTCTATGCCGACATTTCTGCCCTCACCCAGCCCCATCGACTGAAGATGTTGCTACATCTCAGACATCATCCCGTATTGCAATCCCGCCTGCTCTTTGGGACCGACTATCCGCTGTCGGTTTTTCACCTGGCCGCGTGGGGACGCGTAGGCCCTGGCAAATTATGGAACATGATTCGCACCAAGAATCGCTTCGATCGACAGGTAGAAGTCTGCACAGGGCTCAATCTCCGCTTTCGATCGATCGGAGACCTAACAGGCTGTTGACAAAGGCCGCCAGCGGCGTTCCCTGCCTTCGCCGGAGCGGCTTCGCGCAGGCAGGTCACATCGCTCAGAGGCTCAACGTACGGGACAGAGTACGACTCGCCTCTTCGCTCGCTGCGGCCTTGCTGGACGGCCTTTCTGAACAGCCTGCGGGGCATCCAGATCCGACCGGTTGCCTTGTGCACCTATCCGTTTAGGAAACGACGCAGGGGTTGTCAACGCTGCTAGTATCTGATTCGACAACCACTGCGATCACTGACCTTTGATGGACCGTGACCAGATACTGACCACCCTTCGCGAAAGGATTCTTGCGTTTGCGACATTACGTCTGTCGAGGGATCCCCCTGACCGTTTCCGTCCCGTCGACAACTGACATACTCGTCATTCGATTCTCTCGTACGAATGCTGTTTATTCGGCGACCTTCGACAGAACGCTGCTCGAGAATCCTACTCGACGTCACCTACAGGAATCGATCATGGCCAACGAAACCGCCGGTTTCCCACCACCAATCCAGTACATCATTAACCAGGACCCCTCGCTGTCGGAGATCATCGTGCACATTGCTCCCTCACAGCCATGAGCAACGTTGGGCAACACAGGGAGGTGATGAGCCACAAACGAAACGGGCCGTTCTCCATTTAAGAGGAGAACGGCCCGTGGCATTGCCGACAAACTGATCGCGATCTGATCTACGGCGTGACTGAGATGCGATCTTTAATCAGGTCGAAAGTCTCTTTCGGAACCACATTCTTCGCCACCAGTTCACCTTTCACACGATAGGGGCGATTGCCCACGATGCGTTCCGCCTCATCCTGTTTCAGACCGAGGAAGAGTACCATGTCGTTCGCCGACACTTTATTGATATTCATCGCCGCCGAAGTTGCCTGAGCAGTTCCCGGAGAAAGCTGATTGGGAGTCAGCGTGGCAGCCCCCGCAGTTCCGGTATGGGAGCGATCTTTCAACTCTTTCTGATACCGCGCCACCAGCGACTTCAACGTATCGTTGTTGCGCTTCACATCCTGATATTCTTGTTTTACATTCCTGTTCTGCGCCGTGAGGGCTTTCACCTTCTCTTCAAGTTCTTTCGTACGGCCTTCGATCGCCCCTCGTTCCGCGTCGCGCCCGTGTTCAATGCGTTGGAGTTCATCGCGAACCGCCTGCGCCTCATTGCCGAACTTCACGTTCAGTTCTTTGAGTGTTCGGACCTGTTGTTCCATGGCGCTCTTCTGTTGGCGAGCTTTCTCCAGCTCCATTTTGGCACTGTCTGCTTCGGTTAACGCCGCTTGGTACTTTTTATTGGATACGCATCCCGTGGCCAATACTGCCCCGACCAGCACTACCACCATCCACTCACGTCTCATGCGATCCTCCCTCCAGCAAATCCGACAACTTGTCCTTTGTATTGAACCCGTACCATGCATTGTGTGTATGCCAACATCCAGACGTTGTCAATATATTTACTGTTGTCCGAACGCCTCCTACCCTTGGTCGCACCACAAGCTTCATCCTCCATCAGATGCTTGACGGATCACCACGGCTCTGTGATGATCCCTCATATCTTATCAAAGTTTGCCAGGGAGGGTTACACCTCGATGTCCTTCAATCCCAACAGGATGTTGAAAAAGTCCACCAGCTTTGTTCTCGCGTCGTTCAAAGGCTCAACATACGACCCAAAGTATGCTTCGCCTCTTCGCTCGCTGCGGCCTCGCTGGATGGTCTTTTTGAACATCCTGCCTACCATCCTGATCCGGTTAGCAGCTTTCAAGATATAGAGAGTGAAAGCGATTCACAGTAGTTTTTCAACAACCTACTAGGTGGTGTACGCATGAACGAATGGGGCCCGGTTCTCGCGGTGATTCTTGGAGTCGTCGAAGGACTGACCGAATTCTTACCAGTCTCTTCCACAGGTCATCTGATCCTGGTGGGCCATGCATTGGGATTCACCGGCGATGTGGCTGCCAATGCTGAAATCTCCATCCAATTGGGCGCCATCCTCGCGGTTATCGTCTTCGAAAGGGAAAAGATCAGTCGACTCTTGTCCGGTGCTTGGCACGAACGTCAGACGCTCTGGTCCTCTCTCGGCAACTCATCCGCCACGACGTGGGCGAGTCGTCTCACGGCTTCCATGCAGACTCATCCCAACTTGTGGTTTATCCTCGGGCTAGGAATCGCCTTCCTGCCTGCCGCCATTCTCGGTCTGTTGGCTCATGGGTGGATCAAATCTTATCTCTTCACTCCCCTGACGGTGGCGTCCACATCGATTGTGGGTGGAATCATCATTCTCCTCGTGGAGGCACGCACACGCACCGCTTCTGCCACGAGCCTCGATCAGGTCTCACCACGGCATGCCTTCTGGGTTGGGCTGGCACAATGCGCCTCCCTGATTCCCGGCATGTCACGCTCCGGTTCCACGATCATCGGGGGACTGCTTGCGGGACTGGATCGAAAAGTGGCGACGGAATATTCCTTTTTCCTCGCACTCCCAACGATCATCGCCGCCACGCTGTATGAGACGTGGAAAGCCCGCGGAGCGTTCAACGATCAAGACTTTCTGGCACTGGGTCTTGGAATGGTAATCTCCTTCCTGGTCGCCTGGGCGGTCATTGCCGTGTTTCTGACCTATGTCCAACGGCATACCTTGCGCGTCTTTGCCTACTATCGTATTATTCTCGGCATTGTAGTCATGTTGGTTGTCCGCTGAAAGGAGTTGGGCATGTCTTCGGATACGATTCACGTTTACGACACCTGGGTTCAGGGCAAGAGCGGCCGCATTCACTTCGATGTCATGACGACGGATGAGGTCACTGCACTCAAACTCGCAAAGGAATACCTGGTCAGTATCGGGGAACCCGATGCGACGATTACGACCAAGGAATGCCAGTTCTGTCACAGCGAACCGCTGTTCATGTTCTCAGTGGAACAGCAAAACCAGGCGAAGGAAAAGGGCGGGTTTATCGTCCGGATGCCGGCCTGACTCTGAGTCCTGAGTTTTGAGTGCTGGGTATTGCGTTCGACTCATAACTCAGCACTTCTCAGCTTAGGAGGCCGACGGCGTCTCCGATGCCTCAGGCGGCTCGACACGTTTTTCGAACGCAAAGTGAATGATGAGCGCGATCACCCCGACGGTGATCGCCGAATCCGCCACATTGAACGCCGGCCAGTGGTAGCTTTCGACGTAGACATCCAGGAAATCAATCACCTCGCCGAAGCGAAGCCGATCGATCAAGTTCCCGATCGCCCCGCCAAGAATCGCGGCAACGCTGACCCGCCCCATCCAATCCTCTTCCGGCATCCGTAACAGGATGGTCCCCAGCAGGCCAAGCGCAAAGATCGATGTCAGTCCAAAGAAGACCATGCGAAACGCGTTACTACTGCCGGCTAAGAGACCAAAGGCCGCACCAGGGTTGCGGATATAGGTCAGACTGAACAGATTGGGAATGACGGGAATCGACTCATGGAGCCGCATCGTCTGCATGATCTGCTGCTTAGTCAGCTGATCGAGCAAGATAATGCCACCGGTCACCGACGCCAGCACCATATTCCGAAGCATCGACAGACTCAACGAACTGCCTCCACACAGCGCTCACAGAGGGTCGGATGGGTAAAATCCTGTCCAACGGCTTCTCGATAATTCCAGCAACGCTCGCATTTTGCGGCATCAGATCGTTCAACCGTCACGCGAATGTCCTCCATCTTTCCTTCGGCTCTCTTCACCGTCACTCGTGACACAATGAAGAGTGCGCTGAGCTCCTCGGCATAAGAAATCAGAAATTGGTAGGCATCAGGTCCGGCCTCGATGTGCACATGCGCCTCGAGCGAGGAGCCGATGACCTTCTCCCGACGACGGGCCTCCAGCTCTCCCTGAACCAGTGATCGATACGCCAGGAGTTGTTCCCATCGTACCGCCAACTTCTCGTCTCGCCAGACTGCAAGATTCTCAGGAAAGGGCGTGAGGTGGACGCTCGTCCCTTCCTTACGCACCACGTCCGGCAACATGCGCCATATCTCCTCGGCCGTAAAACTCAAGATCGGGGCCAGGAGTTTAGCCAACGTGACCGTGATGTCGAGCAGGACGGTTTGGGACCCACGACGTACGGGAGAGTCGGCACGGAATGTATAGAGCCTATCCTTCAGGATGTCCAGATAGACGGCACTGAGATCGACGGAGCAAAAATTGTTCACGGCATGGAAGATCGCATGAAATTCAAAGTCGTCATACGCTCGGCGAACTTTGGCGACCAGCTCCCCAAGGCGCATCAAGGCCCAACGGTCCAATTCAGGCAACTGCTCGTACGGGACACGGTGAACATCTGGATTGAAATCGTACAGATTGCTCAGCAGAAAGCGGGACGTATTACGGATCTTCCGATAGGCCTCGATAAGATGATTCAGAATCTCTTGTGAGATACGAAGGTCTTCGCGATAATCCTGTGCCGACACCCAGAGACGCAGGATTTCCGCACCCGACTGTTTGATGACGTCCTGTGGCGCCACCACATTCCCCGCCGACTTAGACATTTTCTTGCCCTGTCCGTCCACCACAAAGCCATGGGTCAAGACGGCTTTGTAGGGCGCTCGATGATCCGTGGTCACTCCAGCGAGCAGGGCACTATGAAACCAGCCACGATGCTGGTCTGACCCTTCAAGATACAGATCGGTCGGCCACCACTTTCTTGGCTTCGCCACAGCCGCGTAACTCACGCCAGACTCGAACCACACATCGAGAATGTCTCGTTCCTTCTCGAAGATCGCTCCTCCGCATTTCGGACAGGTGGTCCCGGCAGGCAAGAGCTCCGAGGCGGACCGCTCAAACCAGACGTCCGCCCCCTTCGACTCCATCAAGGTCGCAATGTGCTCGATCACGACTGGATCGGCCAGGACAAACCGACAGCCTTCGCAGGTAAAGCCGGGAATCGGTACACCCCAGACACGCTGGCGCGAGAGACACCAATCCGGCCGGTTCTCAATCATGCCGAAAATCCGATCGCGACCATAGCTCGGAATCCACCGCACCCGTTCGATCTCCGCCAAAGCCGCCTTTCGTAAGTCTTTCATCTCCATGGACACGAACCACTGCTCGGTGGCCCGGAAAATCACGGGATTCTTACAGCGCCAGCAATGGGGATAGGAATGGCTCAACGAGCCATGGCCTAGCAGACGTCCGTTTGCCCGCAGATAGTCCACAATCTTTGGATTGGCTTTGAAGACATGTTGCCCGGAGAATTCCTTCACGATGTCGGTGAATCGCCCGCCGTTATCCACAGGCGCCACAATTTCGAGTTTTTCACCCGGTGACGCCTTGGCATTATGATCAAGCACGAGAATGTAGTCTTCCATTCCGTGGCCGGGCGCGATATGCACGCAGCCGGTGCCTTGATCGAGCGTGACGAAATCCCCAAGCAGGATCGGCGACAAGCCAGTCGAAATGGGGCGTTGTGTTTCCAACCCCTCAAACCCCTCGCCACCTTTTTTGACTCCGACGACGCGATAGTCTGTGATCCCGCAGGCTTTGGCAACGCTTCCAAGCAGTTTCTCCGCCATAATCAGCAGCTCATCGCCGACCTGCACAAAGGCATACTCGAAATCACGGTGCAGACAGACAGCTTGATTGGCCGGCAAGGTCCACGGTGTCGTCGTCCAGATGACTACGGAAACCAGTTTGATGCCCTCTGGAAAGGCAACCCCAGAAAAGGTCTTCCCCAAAACCTCCGGGGAGGTCACGACGGGAAATTTGACATAGACCGATGGCGACACATGGTCGTCATACTCAACTTCTGCTTCCGCCAGCGCTGTTTGATCTTGCGTGCACCAGAGAACGGGTTTGAGCCCCTTGTACACGCCGCCCTGCTCGACGAATTTTCCGAACTCCCGGATAATCGTCGCTTCATACCCCGGCGTCATCGTGAGATACGGCTGATCCCACTCGCCCAGAACACCAAGCCGCTTGAACTCCTCGCGCTGAAGATCGACGTACTTTTGAGCATAGGCGCGACAGAGCTTGCGAATGTCGGACACGCTCAAGTCCTTCTTCTTCTCCCCCAGCTCCTTCATGACTTGATGCTCGATCGGGAGACCGTGGCAGTCCCAGCCCGGTACATACGGGGACTGGAACCCACTCATCGTTTTCGACTTCACAATGATGTCCTTCAGCACCTTGTTCAAGGCATGTCCGATATGGATACGGCCGTTGGCGTAGGGAGGGCCGTCATGCAGGACATACCGAGGACGTCCCTGCCCCATCGCTTGGATCTGATCATAGAGCTTCTGTTGCTCCCACCACGCCAGCATCTCCGGCTCCCGCTGCGGCAAATTGGCCTTCATCGGGAAGTCGGTTTTCGGAAGATTGAGCGTTGCTTTGTAATCCATAGACAATACAATCCGAATACTTACATCATAATCATGCAGAATCGAGGGGACTATACAGGAATGGCTGGCGAGGTACTAGTCCTTACCCTGCTTGCGGACTCGTCAAACACGTCTTCCGGCAAAGCCGCAGCGAGTGAGAATGCAAAGCGTACCCTTGCGGTACGTTGAGCTTTCGAACAACGCGAGAACGAAGCTGGTAGCGTTTTTCACGATCCCGTTAGCTGACGGCCATCATGCGGTCGAGCGCGACTTTTGCCCAATGCTTGTCGTCGTCCGGCACGACGATCTGGTTCACCACGTGGCCTTCGGCCAGATTTTCTATGGCCCAGCAGAGGTGGGCAGCATCGATGCGAAACATGGTGGCACATTGGCAGACGGTGGAGGACAGAAAAAAGACTTTCTTATCGGTGAGTTCATGTTTCAAGCGATTGACGAGATTCAATTCAGTGCCGACCGCCCACGTTGTCCCTGCCGGTGCAGCCGTAACGGTCCGAATAATGAATTCGGTCGATCCGATCAGGTCCGCTTTGTTCACCACATCTTCATGGCATTCCGGATGCACGATGACGTTCCCGTCCGGATACTGTTTGCGGAAATGATCCACATGGACCGGTTGAAACATCTGGTGAACGCTGCAGTGACCTTTCCATAGGATCAGCTTGGCCCGCTTGATTGCGTCTTTGGTATTCCCACCATTGGGCTGAAAGGGGTCCCACACGATCATCTGCTCGCGGGGAATCCCCATTTTGTTGGCCGTATTACGCCCCAAATGCTCATCCGGAAAGAACAGGATCTTTTCTCGTCTGGCCCAACACCACTCGATCACGGCTTTGGCGTTGGAAGAGGTGCAGGTAATACCCCCATGCTCGCCACAAAACGCCTTGAGGACCGCCGCCGAATTCACATACACCGCCGGCATCACGGTCTCGTCGGCCGGGACCACACGTCCCAAGGCTTCCCAACATTGATCGACTTGCTCAATGGCGGCCATATCGGCCATGGAACAACCCGCAGCCATATCGGGCAGAATCACGGTCTGCTTGGAGCGGCTGAGAATATCCGCTGTCTCGGCCATGAAATGCACGCCACAAAACACAATGTAGGACCGCTCAGAACGTTCAGCCGCGAGCTTGGCCAGCAACAGCGAGTCTCCACGAAAGTCGGCATGTTGAATGACTTCATCACGCTGGTAGTTATGGCCGAGGATCATCACGCGCTCGCCAAGCACCTGCTTCGCTAATACTGTCCGGCGAAACAACTCCTCTGCCGGCAATGCCTGATACTCGGTAATGGGTCTTGGTAGCGTCGCTATTGCAGTCACAATACGTCCTCCCATGTCAGGAGATTGATTCTACGATAGCCCCCTTCCACAATCAACGAATCCCACCTTGTGTAAAAGTCCCATCCCCTCCGCCCCAAAAGGAGAAACTCCGGCATGGGTCTAATAGCCGATTGACTTCGGTGGCATGGAGGACTACGATCACCCATCCATAGCTAGGGGAGCCATGAGGCTGAGAGTCCGTGCACTCGGACGACCCTCACAACCTGACCTGGGTAATACCAGCGTAGGGAAGCCGACAGCCGCGGTCGTTGTGAGCACTCAGCCGTACCTCCCCCAAGGAGTACGGCTTTTTTATTGAGGTGCCCCCTCAACGCTCCTCATCTCAGAAAGGATGCGACCATGAGCGAATATACCGGCAACGGACAGAAGCCCACAACATTGACAACCGCGCCGTTCCCAGCCTCACGCAAGGTCTATGTGGCAGGCACCCATCCCGGCGTACATGTGCCCATGCGAGAAATCAGCCTGAGCCCGACCAAATCCATGAATGGCGGCGCGCCGACACCGAACCAACCAATCACCGTCTACGATACGTCAGGTCCCTATACCGACCCTTCTGTGACGATCGACGTCCGAGCAGGACTCGCGCCGCTCCGCCGCTCCTGGATCATAGGCCGTCAGGATGTGGAAGAACTCGCCGACATCTCGTCCCACTACGGCCGCCAACGCGCCGCCGACTCCAAGCTGGACGGCCTTCGGTTTCAACATATCCGCAAGCCGCTCCGTGCCAAGACCGGCCAGAACGTCACCCAGATCCACTACGCGCGCAAAGGGATCGTGACTCCAGAGATGGAATTTATCGCAATCCGTGAAAACCAGTCGCGTGAGGTGGCTCGTGAACGCGCTGAGCGCAACAGCAAGGGCGGCGGCGTGGCTCAGCACTCCGGTCAATCCTGGGGCGCCCGCATTCCCGACGTCATCACGCCCGAGTTCGTCCGCGATGAAGTGGCCCGTGGTCGCGCGATCATTCCCTCGAACGTTAATCATCCGGAAAGTGAACCGATGGTCATTGGCCGGAACTTCCTCGTAAAGATCAACTCGAACATTGGCAACTCCGCAGTCGCCTCGTCCATCGAAGAAGAAGTCGAGAAAATGATCTGGTCGATACGCTGGGGCGCTGATACCGTGATGGACCTCTCGACTGGGAAAAACATTCATGAAACGCGTGAATGGATCATTCGCAACGCACCGGTCCCGATCGGCACGGTGCCGATCTATCAAGCCCTCGAGAAAGTGAACGGCAAGGCAGAAGACCTCACATGGGAGATTTTCCGCGACACACTCATCGAACAAGCTGAGCAGGGTGTCGATTATTTCACGATTCACGCCGGTGTGCGCCTCGCCTATGTGCCCATGACCGCCAAGCGGATGACCGGCATCGTGTCGCGCGGCGGCTCAATCCACGCCAAGTGGTGCCTGGCGCATCATCAAGAGAACTTCGCCTATACCCACTTCGAAGAGATCTGCGAGATCATGAAGGCCTACGACGTGTCATTCAGCCTGGGCGACGGGCTGCGGCCAGGCTCCATCGCCGATGCCAACGACGAAGGCCAGTTCGCCGAGTTGGAAACGCTGGGCGAACTGACCAAGATCGCCTGGAAGCATGACGTGCAGGTCATGATCGAAGGACCCGGCCACGTACCGATGCATATGATCCAGGTGAACATGGAAAAACAGCTCAAGGAATGCCAGGAGGCGCCCTTCTATACGCTCGGGCCTCTGACGACCGACATCGCGCCAGGCTATGACCACATTACATCCGGCATCGGTGCGGCCATGATCGGCTGGTACGGCTGCGCGATGCTCTGTTACGTGACGCCGAAAGAGCACCTCGGCCTCCCCGATCGTGAAGATGTGAAAACGGGTGTGGTCACCTACAAAATCGCCGCTCATGCCGCCGACCTGGCCAAAGGCCACCCCGGCGCACAGATCCGGGACAACGCGCTGTCGAAGGCCAGATTTGAGTTCCGCTGGGAAGATCAGTTCAATCTCGCGTTGGATCCGGAGACAGCACTGCAGTTCCACGACGAAACGCTTCCCGACAATGCCGCCAAGGTTTCACATTTTTGCTCTATGTGCGGACCCCACTTCTGTTCCATGAAGATCACGCAAGACGTCCGTGATTATGCCGCGCAGCTCAAGGTGGACGAGCAGCAGGCCATCCAGATCGGCATGAGAGAAAAATCAGAAGAATTCAAAAAAACTGGAGCAGAAATCTACCGCTGACTCGGTTGAGAATTGAGCACTTGGGAAAAACGTCTATCATGAACAAGCCAAAGCCCGCTCCATTGCGCGAGAAAGATATTACCCGGCAGATTGCCAGGGAATACTATAAAGATTTCGATCAACTGATCGAAAGTGATGTCATCATCGTGGGTGCCGGTCCATCCGGGCTAATTTGCGCGCACGATTTGGCGACCAGGGGATTTCGAACGCTCCTGATTGAGCAAAGCCTGGCACTTGGAGGAGGATTCTGGTCCGGCGGGTATCTCATGAACAAGGCCACGATTTGTGAACCTGCGAATGAGATTCTCGAAGAGATCGGTGTCCCCTGCAAGAAGATCAACGAGTGTGCGGGTATGTACATGGTCGACCCACCCCATGCCACCGGGGCGCTTATCGCCGCGGCGTACAAGGCCGGCGCCAAGATCATGAACTTGACGCGGGTCCTCGACCTGATTCTGCGCAACGAAGGGGTATTGGAAGGCGTCGTCGTGAACAACACCACAGCGGAAATGGCCGGTCATGATACCATCCATGTCGATCCCATCGCGCTCGAAAGCAAGATTGTGGTGGATGCCACCGGCCATGATGCCATTGTGGTTGAGCTTCTCCATAAGAGAAACCTGTATCAGAAAATTCCGGGGAACGGGGCCATGTGGGTTTCCCGCTCTGAAGAAGAAATCATGGATCGCACCGGAGAGGTCTATCCGAATTGCTTTGTCATTGGATTAGCCGTTGCAGCCGTTTATGGCACACCACGAATGGGGCCGGCATTCGGCTCGATGTTGTTGTCAGGTCGGTATGGCGCAGAGTTGATTGCAAAAAAGCTGAAGAACGAATAGGCTACAGTCGTCAGCTCTCAACTAGAAGCTGAGGACTTTCAGCTCGCTCTTATGAATATCCAAGATTTTCTCGTCCAAGGTGAAGGGCACGAAGAAGACAAACGCCAGGCGTGGGAGCTGTTTCAACAAGCATTTGCACGGCAGATGAAGGGCGAACTCGAAGAAGCGGTCAACCTGTACAAGCAATCGATCGCGACTCATCCAACCGCCGAGGCCTACACCTTCTTGGGCTGGACCTATAGCTTCATGGGACGACTCGATGATGCGATTGAGGAATGTCACAAAGCCATTGAGCAGGATCCCGACTTCGGCAATCCCTACAACGATATCGGTGCGTACCTGATTGAGAAGGGAGAATTCGACGAGGCAATTTCCTGGTTTCAGAAAGCGATGCAGGCCAAACGCTACGAAAGCCCTGCCTATCCCCATCTCAATCTTGGCCGCGTCTACGAGCGAAAAGGGAGCTGGACAGAAGCGATTGATTCGTATAAGGCAGCGCTCACCTTGGATCCCAACTATGCACTCGCCAAGAAGGCTCTTGGACGGTTGGTGAGTTCGTTGAACTGATAATGGTCCATCTGGTCGATCTTGTCTCTCTGGTCCGTCCCGTCGTCGGTCTCTCGGGAAGGTTCCTGGAATCCAAAATCGAAACGCACGCATGAACACAACGGGACACCAAGCAGACAAAACAGACCGAATAGACAAGAAGACCATTCTTGTCGCCGTGACTGATCTCTTCTTCTACACCAAGGTCCGGGACGCGTTATGTCAACCGGACTATCAGCTTGAAAAAGCTCGCGTGCAACAGGATATTCTGGAAAAATCCCTTGCGGTGAGACCCGGTGCCATCATCTTCAATATGAACGACTTGGCCCTCAATGCCTTTCAGGCATTGGAACAGCTAAAAGCAGATCCACGGCTGAAAAATATTCCGACCCTGGCCTTTGCCAATCACGAAGAGGTTGAAACCTGGAATCGTGCGAGAGCGCTCGGTGTGACAAAAATCGTCTCCCGTAATGAATTTTCAGCCCGAACAAAAGAGCTCGTAGAAGGAGTCCTGCTTAACCATGTCATTACGTCGGAAAGTCGTGAAAGTCTGTGACTGTTGATTTGACGACGTGTAGACTTTCAAACTGACTATGAAACACTCACGCCTTCACCAACAACACATTCAACTCGGTGCAACGTTTGAGGAGATCACGGGCTGGGAGATGCCAGTGCACTATGGGGACCTCGCTGCAGAGCATCGTGCCGTCCGCGAAACAGTAGGGATAGCCGACCTCTCCCATCGCGGCAAGCTCCGGGTCACAGGTGAGGATCGCGTGAAGTGGTTGCAAAGCGTCATCAGCAACGACATCCTTCCCCTCCAACCAGGACAAGGGCGCTATTCCAGTTTCTTGACCCATAAAGGCAAGATGCTCACATACTTCCGCCTGTACATACAAAGCGACGCCGTGATGGTGGAAGACGTCGGTGAGATCGGTGAAGCCACATTCCAAGCTCTCCGTAAATTCCTGCTCTACGGGACCAAAGCCAAGATGGAGAACTGTGCCGAGACCTGGGGACTCTTGCTGGTCAGCGGCCCCAAAGCCGCTCAGCTCATTCAATCCGCATTCGGCGTAGACGTCACAGACTTGAAGCCGGTCGATTTTGTCACGGCACAGATCGGCGGACAGCAAGCTTTGGTGCTACGTACCGAAGAAACGGGAGCAGTCGATATCGAAATACTGCTTCCCGCCGACAGCTTGGTGACCGCATGGACCAGCGCCATGCAAGCCGGTGCCAAGCTTGGAATCAGGGCGATCGGAACCCAGACTCGAGAAGCCTTGCGCATGGAAGCTGGTCTCCCGAAAGCTGGGCCAGATTTGAATGAGGAGATCGTTCCACCTGAGGCCAACCTTGAAGGCAAAGCGTTCAGCCTCAACAAAGGGTGCTATCCGGGACAGGAAGTTGTCGCGCGCATGGATACCTATGGCAATGTGCGCCGCAAACTCGTCGGGCTTGTCTTGCCTGATCCCGTCATTCCTCCCCATGGAGCCAAACTCTACAGCGGCGATCGCGAAGTTGGCTGGATTAGCAGCGCCGTCCATTCGCCTCAGCTTGACAAAACCATCGCCTTTGGATTTCCTTTGCGAGACTTCAGTACCGCAGGGACAGAACTCACCGTGGAATGTGATGGTAGTAAGCACGCGGCAACAATCCATTCTCTCCCCTTTTACACCCGACCATAACGGCATACCCCCTCAACACTCCTGAACACCTATGTCCATTGATGAACAGGAAGACGGTGCCCAGCTTACCCCGTACCAAGCAGCGGGTGAACTGGTCGGAATCACTCGCCTGGTCGACGAATTTTACGCCAATATGGATCGTTTGCCGGAGGCCAAAGTCATCCGAGACATGCACCCGTCTGATCTCGCAGAATCACGAAAGAAACTGACGTACTTTCTCTGTGGCTGGCTGGGCGGTCCAAGACTTTTCCAACAACACTATGGACCGATTAGCATTCCAGGCGCGCATAAACGGTTCCCGATCGGATACGAGGAACGCGATGCCTGGCTACTCTGTATGCAGCGAGCCCTTGCCGTCCAGCCATACAGTAATGAATTAAAGGACTACCTCTTGGCGGCACTCAGCATCCCAGCTGAACGGGTCCGGCAAGTGAACGCGGGCGAGATCTAGGCCTCGGCGCTACCCTGCCTTTATTCACGAAAACTCGCATTTGGATGCCCCGCCCGGAAGGGCGGGGATGAAAAATGCGTGCTGCCGAAGGCAGCAAGAATCCGGTAGAGTCGTGGCCTGGCCATCAGGCGAGGCAGCCACTGTGTGTACGACACTCGGTATCATTTGGTCTGGGCTCCCAAGTATCGGAACTGGGTATTGCAGGGGGCGATTCGGGAGCGAGTACGGGAGTTGTTTTGCGAGATTGCCGCGCATCATGGATTTGAGATGGAGGCATTGGAGGTCGATAAGGACCATGTCCATCTGTTTCTGAGTTTTCCCCCGCGGTACTCGATCAGTGCCGTGGTAGGGCTGCTGAAAGCGGTCAGCGCCAAGGAGATTCGGGACGAGTTTCCGGAGGTTCGGAAGCAGTTGTGGGGTGGGGAGTTTGGGGAGGATGGCTATTTTGTCCGGACGGTGGGGGACAAGGTGACCGCCGAGGTCATCCGGAAGTACATTCGGTTTCATGAGGCGAAGAAGCGAGGAGTTGACCAATTAGACCTCTTCTAGAAAGCCCCGCCCGGAAGGGCGGGGTTCTTTACATAAGCTGGGCAATTCCTCATTAGCCTCACTCCACGCACGTTAGGATACAGCCTGCATCCTTCCGGATACAGGGACATAGTGACATGAGACTTCGGGAAGTCACCACTATCCTTCAAAATCAAGGCGATCAGCATAGGAGCTCCCCCTGGCACTCTCCTTGCTGTCGTAATGAACCAACGCCAGACCAGAATTTGCAAGGCGTGTGCATCCGTCCGTCAGCTATACAAAGACTCACGATGAAGTCCAAAACGGGTCAGGTCTACGAGAGAGGAATAGGCAGAAGAAAACCTGTGCAGTAAGGTGAGTTTGGATTCACGATAAATACCATGACTTCCCTCTTCAACAATTCAAACGATCATCACCTCCAGACGGAACCGATCTCTATCGGTTGCGAGGCCTGGATCGATGTAGGCCGGTTTTGCACCGCTGAAAAGCCCGCACACCATGCCACGAAAACACCCACCCGTACGTCTCTGACGAGGTCACTTACCGACATCCGCAGAAAGTTTCAGAAAAGCTCCGACGGAAACATCGACTAGTCTCAACCGTACTTCTACCTGATTTTCTACCCCATCGCTGACAAACTCCGCTTGACGACTCAACGGTGGGATCGTTCATATAGTCTGAAATGAACCTATCCCAGCTTAGACACTCCAGCGTGACGGCCACATCAGCGGTATTGAAGGCGTACCGCAGACGACCTGCCATGCTCCTGAACTCAGACTGCTGTATCCATCGTCGATACTGTGACTACGGCTTTGGTTCTACATCGTTGAACAAATCGGACCGTTCCCACCACTTAGGCGATTGCGATGACGGCACGGGCGAGGAGATGGCAAGCTCGATATGCTAAACTGTTCGCTGCAATAGGGAGGTTGTATGGAAACACAAAGGCTTCGCTTACATCTCTGTTTGGTAGCACTCATACTCCTGCTCTCGCCTGCTATGACACTTGCGATGTCAGGTATGGACATGCCACACGGAGGACATGGGAAATCGACGTCCTCTCTATCGCAAAATATCGGCGAGCCGATCAATTCATCAGAAGCAGAGATCGAGATCACCTATAGTGCCGACGGAAAGACCGCCATCTTCGCGTCTGGACGTAAGGGCAGCATCCCCTCACCAGACGTTCCTTACAATTTCGACATCTGGATGTCCCGCAATGTGGGTGGTGAATGGCAAGCCCCCATTCACTTGGGACCAGGTATTGATCCTACAGTGGGACCGAACATCAATACAGCCGCATGGGAACTGGAGCCAAGCCTCTCCGATGATGGCAACGTCATTTATTTCACCAGATACGAGCCAGGCAATCTTTCGACCGGCGACCTTTACGTGACCCAGAAGATCAACGGCGTGTGGCAACCGGCGAGAAACTGGAACGAAGTCCCGGAACTCCCCCATATCAATACGCCGACCGGCGAAGAACATTGTCCGATCATTGCTTCCGACAGCCTGATCTACTTCAACTATCAACAGCCGGGCGTCACACAAGACAGCGACGTCTGGAAAGTCGAGAAGAAAAATGGGGTCTGGCAGAAACCAGAAAGCTTAGGACCACGTATCAATTCGCCCTATCGTGACCATATGCACTGGACCGGCCTGTCGAAGGATGGGAAAAGCCTCATCATCACCAGTACCCGTCCGGACATGGGTTCGCGCGGAGGACATGACATGTGGATTGCCTACCAAAACCCCAAAGGCGAATGGCAAGAACCGCTGAACCTTGGCGACACCATCAATACGGCCGGCGAAGATATGTGCTGGACCTTTACGCCGGACGGCAAGACCTTTACGGGCGGTTCGGGCCCTCGTGATTCGTATAATCACGACATTATGTGGGTAAAGAAAGAGGACGTTCCGTTATTGAAGCATTTTGAGCCGATCGGGCCACCTCCAAATCTGCTCACCCCAAAGCCCGACAATTCCAAATGACCGCACCGCCAAGCCCGAAAAATCCGTTGTACGGTAACGCTGTCACTGGTAATGCTGGGCTTGAGTCAGAAAGAGGTTGCTATACAGACCTTGCTGTGCCATCAAGTCATCGTGTGTCCCTTGTTCCACAATTTGTCCATGATTCACGACGAAGATTCGGTCCGCCATCTTGACCGTGGACAACCGATGGCTGATCAAGATTGCCGTCCGTCCCTGAGCAAGTTCATGAAACCGTTCGAACAGTTCTGCTTCTGCCTTGGCATCCATCGCGCTGGTGGGCTCATCGAGAATCAGAATTTGTGAATCCCGCAGGATTGACCTGGCAAGAGCGACTTTCTGCCATTCACCAATGCTCAGTTCATGTCCACCATCGAAGAGTTTGCCAAGTAATGACTCATACCCGTTCGGTAATCGTTCGATGACCTCGTGGATTCCTGCCTGTTTCGCTGCCTGAACAATGGTGAATGGGTCAACACCGGAAGCCCTCACACCCAGCGCGATATTGTCTTTCGCGGACAACTGAAACTTCACAAAGTCCTGAAAGACTCCACTGACTGCACCTCGCACATCAGCAATCGGGTAGTCACGAAGATCCGTCCCATCGATCGTGATACGCCCCCCCGACGGATCGTACAAACGGCACAAGAGCTTCACCAATGTAGTCTTTCCTGCACCGTTCGCCCCAACGAATGCGACATGCTCCCCAGGTTCGATCGAAAAACTGAAATCCCGAATCGCCACACGCTCTTCATTCGGATACTGGAACGACACATGATCGAACACAATTCCCTCGTGCATAGGGCGAGGAAATGCCTTCTGGTTCATGGATATCGGCAGACGAGACTGGATGCCCAGGAACTCGTTCAGCGTAGTAAGGAACAGATTGTTTTCGTACAGATTCGCCACACTCTGCCCCACAGCCTCCAGAAATCCAGAAGCGCGCTGCACAGCCTGAAAACACATGACAAGGTCCCCCACACTAAAATGTCCCTGGAGCGTTCGCATCGCCACAAAACTGTAAACCCCAAATATGGCAACTACCCCGATCAGCTGAGCGATGGACGCCGAGAGTGCCCATCGCCGCTCCAGTACGATTCGCTCTCGACACAACACCGAACGCGCATCCAGGAACCACTGTCGAAGTCGAGCTCCCAGATCGAATAGCCGGACTTCTTTCGCAGCACCGGCTTGTGTCAGCAGCATGTGAACGTACCATGCCTTCCGCTCAAGCGGCGTCCGCTCGCGCTCCCACACGAATAACCGGTTTGATTGCTGCAGACGGACGATCAAGTACGGCACTGCTGCCACGGTCAGGATTGGGATCACGCCCCAATGCAACCACCAGAGGACAGCGCCCATTGCAATCAATGAAATCGCGTTTTGGCCTAACTGAAGCACGGCATTGAGAATAGCCGTGGGGCGATAGGGAGCTTCCTGCTGGGCACGGTGGAGCGTGTCCTGATATTGGGCATTCTCATAATATTCGAGGTCAACTTCAACCGATTTGGCCTGAAGGAGTGCATACATGTGGTCCGTGACGATCTGGGCCTGAGTTCGCGAAAGCAGGCCGCCTAGAGCATTCAGCATGGCAGTGACTGCCGCCACGCCCGCTATGCCCCCGAGAATCATGAGTATGCCTGTCAGCGAGGGATCCTCAGTCGGAGTCTTAAGCGCTTCGGTCACAGTATCAATCAACAACTTCGTCAGGTAGAGGACTACGAGTGGAAGGAGCCCCTGGACTAGACGCACAACGATACTGGCGACAGCGAGACTCGGACTACTCCCCCACACAAGTGAAAGTGCCCAGCGAACGGTCATAAGGAACGAACCTATGCGTTGCTTAATGATTTTCATGGACAGTTGGCCATACACTCTCTGGCATCAGCCGGCAGAAATTTCTGTCGTACTCCCAACCTGATCGGAAGGGTAAGAAAATGTCACAGTGAAGCGCTGCCAATGTAGACCAGGCTCATAAAATGCCCGCGAGTCCAGTGTGAGCCAGGCATGACCATCGAGGCCTGTCACATCTCTTCGTACTCCACAATGGAATACCACCGGATAGCCAAGTTGTCGAGCACATCGATACAACGACAAGGACCGGGGAAAGCAGTTTCCTCTTTCGTTATACGGAAATAGCTTGAGCCAGTAATCCACATACCCGACCAACGCCTTCATCACAGCGTCGTCAGGTTTGCAGGCCACGGAGCGAGGGTTCAAACGCTGGAGAACCTGCGGCAAGCTGCCCAGTCGAAGTAAAATTCGAACCGAGAGCACCACATACCCAGCACGGAACACCCGCCAATATTTGGTCACGCGAGCGATCACGATGATGACACCTAAATACCGTGTGTGACCCAACGATGAATGGCATGACGAATCGTCGGTGAGAGAAGACGCGTCAGCGCTCGATGAGCCGGCACAATGAGGCGAGCCAGGCGGGACAGGGAAGTTCGCCAGCGGAACCACGCAGGAGGCGTCACCGCCAGTTGGCTATGCGCTCTGCACAACAACACACCGAGCCACCACCGCTCACGCCAGGAATCTTTCAACGCAAAATAGAGCGCGCCTGCCTGTTCTTCGCTGATTCCCTCCTGGTAATTTTCCAGGAGACTGGCCGGCATCCGATGGGATAGCTCCTGTACCTCCGTCTCATCCTTCAGGCGGGTCAACACCCTTTCAGGAAGAGGCGCATCCAATAACCGGTGAGCAAGCGACAACCCCATATACAGCATGCGCTGGCAACGCCAGTTCGAGGCACACGAAACAATCTGATCCCAGTCCAGGTTCGGCTGGGAACGAAGCAGTTCAGCCACATCGCATACCCATTTCAGCAACTCCCACGCATGCTTGGAACCATGAACACACAGAACGAGCAACAACATCTCCGGGGACAATCCAGGAACCGTCTTGTCCCCCAACATCACAGGCATTCGAGATCGCCAGAACTCCGGACGATCGAGCCAAAAAGTAAAGTGCTGATGCGCCATCACCCATTGAAGGTCGACTCTAGAGATCGGACGTTTCTTGATAAAGACGTGATAGGGCCCTTCATGACTATGACTTTCACGGCTCTCGCCATTCGTGGTTTTCCTCTCATAACCTTGTGAGAGGATAATTGTCCGCGCTTCAGAAAAAGATTGTTTAGGGATAAGCAAGTCGAGATCTGTGAAATCACGAAGAGCCAGGTCCCCATAGGCTAAGACCGCCAGAGTTGCCCCCTTGATAGGAATGACAGGAACTCCTCGCACCTCAAATGCTTCGCATAAGTCAACAAGATCCTTGGCGAGCGACTGGTTGAGCAACGACCCGACTTGTGCCTTCTGGCGCAAGGTGGCCAATGCGTGGGCGGGCACAAGATCCGGCGTAACTATCGACAGGCTTTTGTACAGCAGCGGAACCACGCCATGATACTCGGCCATGTCAAGGACCATCGACCAGTCAATCGACTCTTGCACTCTCTTCCGAATACGTATCTTCAGTTCATCGGCTATATCCGTTCGGGCACACCAAACTAGGAGTTCTGCTTCCGGCAGTAGAGGCAACTGTCTAGTACCAACCCCTTGCAGCATCACTTGCTTCCCTCCAGAAGTGGCGTAATTAAATTCGGAAGATCGAGAATATCCCGACCAAAATGGAGACGGTAGCACTCCACCTGTTGGACTAGCTTCACTAAGACTTGAAACTCACGTCTGGCGACTTCAGAGTTGTAGACCAACAGCGCTTGAGGGAGGAGCATTTCCAACGCACGGCTCTTCGGAAGTGGCTCCACATGACTATGGGGAGCATCGACGACCTGGGGGAATAACACGATGGCAGGACGACAACATTCACCTATTCCCGTGGTATAGAGCTCCTCTGCATGAAAAGCCCGCTTCGGAAATCGGAGTGGAAGCACATGAGCAGGCGCAGTCCGCAGTTCAGGAAAGAAGGCAATGGTTTCTTCGGTGACATTGATCTTGATGGGAAAGGGAAGAAGATCGATATGGGTTCCAGCATCGCGCATCAAGGGATGATCATCCGAAAGATATCGATAGCCTGACCGGAGCAATGAGATAAACGACGTCGTCTTCCCGCGTCCGCTGTTGCCTGGAATTAAAACCCCTTTCCCGTTCCTCTCCAGCGCCGTCGCATGAATCGTATAGAGGCCCTGACGCCGCAAGAGCTCAATCAACGCAAGATGGAACAAATACTCGATCAGACTTTCATGCATCGTATGAGGATTGATCAGATATCCATCAGCTCTCTGCTGTGAGCCATCGATCACCAGTACTCCAACATCGGAGAAATCCGCAATTAAGCGCCCACCATCATCAAAAACCTGATACGGTAGATTCGTCTCTCGTCGATCGCCCACTGCTGCTCCTGTTCCTGAAGCAAGTCGGCGAGCCGACGGTGTCATAGTTACGGGAATATCTGCCCGATCCTTAACGGCATGAAAGCACAAGGTGATTGAACCGGACTCATCGGTAGGATCTCGGCGAAAGTGCCTGAGCAGTTCGTTCACTGGTTCAACGAGAGTAGTGGATGTCGTAAGATACCGTACTGGTGTACCATAGAGAGCAAAGTGAGACTCCGTGATAGCCTGATCGGCAACACAACTTCTCATCGTTTTCCTCATAGCTTCTGATGTCACTTCGTATTTGGCCTGAACTTTCAGAGCAGACTAGCTGGTTCTCACGAACCAGCCAGTCCTCGCTCCAAACCTAGTGTCGGCCGAAGCTGCCCCATCCATGTCCAAACCCATACCCATTGCCACGGCCCTTGTCTTCGCAATAGCCTGACTTCCCAGCGGTGATATCCCGCAGGAGTTCATGCTTCACGAAGGCCGGCTGTACATATGATTCTTTCTTCATGCTGTTTCACCTCCTTTCTGATTGAAGTAGCCCCTCCTGGATCAGGTCATTGACCAGGGCGACGAGATCGTCGAGGGCCCGCTCGGGAGCGACATCAAAGCGGTCACAGAGGACCGCATGGATGTCGCTGATTGTGTGATGGCCAGTACAATGTTCCCAGATGACACTGCCTAGCCGGTTCAATGTGTAGTACCGGCCGGTGCTCAGATCCAACAACACCGTCTCCCCGTCCATAGTTGTGCCTTGCACATCTGGGTTTTGGTGGAGAATAATTTGGCGAACCAGGAGAGGATCGACAAGGTCAGCTGCCGTACTGTGAGAGGAGCGTGCATGAGTGGCACCAGCCATAGGTAGTCCCTCCATACGCTATGTTTCACACGGTTCGGAACCAGAAGCGATTGTTGTTGTAGAGATATAGCACGATGGAACGGCCTCCAAAGCTATGCTTTCGAGGGAGGAAGATGGGAAGAAAGTAGGGGCCGACTATTTCCGGCTACAAATTCCCTCGATTTTTCGAACGGATAACTTGTTCGATAGACAAGCGAGTGATTGGTCAGAACCATGAGCAATGCGTAGATGGGGTAACTCCGGCCAGGCGCACGACACAGGATGCCAGGACTCTGTGGGCATTGGCGTCATAGTTATGGGGTGCCAAATGCTGGAGACTCTTCAGGGCGGAATGCCACGGACGTCTGCGGCACGTCCGAGGGCGCTAGAGAAGGCACCTGAATCGGTATAGAAAAGCTGAATAGATGGCATGGGGGTGGAGGTACGACTCTGGTCGCACTCTCACGCCACAACTGGATGAACAGATTATGGTTCTGGATTTCTCGCCATCGCGACGGCTGAGGCAAATTTCAGCAGACTGGCCCGCTCCTCGTCGTCCAACGCCAATAACAAATGTGCTTCCTCACCATGCATCAGGCGAAGGCTCAAGAACGGTTCTTCTCGGCGTTTTTCCCGGTTGTCCCACATCGCATCGATCAGTTGAACCTTATCCAACTGGCCGGCTGAAACCACATCGTATCTGAAGTAGGAGTCCCCGATCACGACGTCAAATACAACATTCCCCGCCGTGAGCAGTACCAGATTGAACCGACCTTGGTCTTCATACCCTTCCGGCAAAAACTTATTGATGTGGCAGAGCGCAATTTTGCGATTGCCCAGCATGTGACGAAATTTCTCCTTCAATGCCTCATAATCGATCTGTAAGGCCTTCTCATCAGGCCCTGTCGCTGCTACGGCCGCCGCCTCCGCTCTCGAAAAAATCTCATCGGCGGATATCAATGCTGACATGGTGTTCCTTTCTATCTCGTTGAAGAAAACATCCCCACGGTCCATGAAGTCCGTACCGTACCCGCCACCAAGCCTGGATTGCAAGGGGCAGAGCCTGGATCTCGCCTTGTTCTACTGAGCCGCAATGCGGTGAGACACCCGTTCCTTGCCCGTTTCGTCCACCATGCTCACGTGAAAATCATGTTTTGTGGCTCTGGCAAGGCCAAAATTATGATACCCGGTTTCATAGAACAGCTCCGTGGGATGAAGCACCGTTTGAGTTGGAGCAAATCTCCCCGGTGGGGCTGAAAGCGGACCTGCAATGTATTCATGAAAGTCGATGATCCCATCCCGGTTGGGATCATAGGCGTTGGCTTGCACCCAGTGCACATCGCCTGAGAGAAAGACCACGTTTTTGATCTTGCGATTGAGAATGGTGTCGACAATCACCTGTCGCTCTCGCTCAAATCCGGTCCCATCCGGCCCACCGGCCCACCCGTCGTTTCCAGGAACCATGCTATCACCACCCTTTGGAATTGAGAGAGGAACTGGCGTTGCAATGACTTTCCAGGTCGCGGTTGAGGTCTGAAGTCCGTTGAGCAGCCATACCAATTGTGCCGTACCAAGCATGGTCTTGGAAGCATCATCCTGATCTACATTGCGACTCCGATACTGCCGAACATCCAGGATAAACAGTTCAAGATCCGCACCGTAGCGAATAGTCCGATAGAGACGATGCAGGTCTTCACGGGGAGACGCAATCGGCCAATATTCACGTAACGCTTGCCGACCGGCCGGCATCTGCTCGTCATACGGACCGGAAAAATTATTCCTGACCTCGTGATCATCCCAGACCACATACACCGGCGTCTCCACCAAGAACCTTCTCAATGATTCAGCGCCCCGCTGGTAACGATGGCGTAACCGATAGGTATCCAACGTCGTCGCCTTGAAGTCCGCACCCGGCTCGTTAGGAGGCGAGAGGCAGAGATGATCACCATAAATGGTATCGCCGAGAAAGAGAAAGAAGTCAGGATAGTATCGATGGATCGCGTCAAAGATCGGATAACCATCTGCGCCTCGGCGACATCGTCCCGCGCTGCCAAGATCTCCGCTCCAGGCAAAACTCACGGCTGCGGAGGTTGTCTCGTCCGGCAGTGTAACGAATTCACCCGTCGCCGCCGGCTTCCCAGGGAGCTGCGATTGCAATGATTCTGCAGGGCCGACCACAACATGATACCGATAGCGAGTCGAGGGAGTCAGGCCTTCAAGAGGGATCGTCAGCGTATAATCCGTCTCTGCGCCCGTTTTGAGGGGTGCTGTCCTCGATATCGGGGCCACAACCGTAGCCATTTTTGAAGCTTGCTCCCAAAGCGACAGCGGCGCCCACTCCACTCGCACCACAGCAGCCCCATCGGTCCGTAACCAGAGCAAAGCCCTCTGCGAAGTCACATCGCCGATCGCAACACCCTGGGGTAGGAGTTCCGAGCCTGACACGGGGATCGCCTCTGATGAATCTTGAGAACGAATACTCTGACCGGACCATGCAGGACAGCCGCCCAAACCAGAGCAAACCGCGAAGAGTCCGACGAACAGAAATAATCGGCGCATTAGAAATCCCTTCTGTTGAGCATTTCAGAGGATCTTGCCGCAGACCCGGCATTGGGCTTGAAATTCAGCAGGACTGACCGGCATACTGCTCACACTTGGAGAGGTTATTGAAGTGCACGATACTCGTTGTTGCGTGACAAACTGCCTTGCAAATCCCTATGCGCCAGCCGGCACGCAATCCGTCTGCAAAGACCATTTCCTCAGTTTTCTGACGTGGCGACGGCGTCGTGGGCCACAGATGTTCTCGACCTATGCCGGCATGTCGATGGCGGAACGGGACACCATCACCGCCGAATGGATGAAAACCATACGGATCGACGAAGTCCCGACTCCTGCACCAAAACTATAGCGGCCATCTTCCCCTAGAGTAGAGCACATCCCCCTGCCAGCCAGACGCTTCATTACGCCTTTGCGCAGCAATATCGGCCATCGCTGTTGCGCATTCCACACAAGCTGTCCCGTCAACGGAACCACGGCATTGCGTTTCTCTTTCCTAGGCCGCCCCGTGGACATCGAGATGTCCACTTTCCCAATGGCCGCGCGTTGGGCAAGCACTCTTCATCTCCTTCTCTCTCATAAGGCGGGGCGTTGTGTAGTTTTCTTCTAGGCGCATTGAGCGAGCACCGCCCATCGCTCCCTCTTTTTCCTAACCCAGGGCTAGTGGGTAGGATGCCTCCACCTGCGCGCATGCAGCAAGCACACCATCCTCCAGTGAAAATCTAATCCGACTTGTGTGCGGGCTGCGCGAGCACGGAGACATCCCACGCACTAGCCCATCACCGGCGACCCATGGTGGTGAATCATCAACCACTCATCACCGATGAGTTCGTAAAGGTTGGTGGCAAGAATTTTGGCTTGTTGTGGCTCCTCTGCTTGCTGGGTCACAAGATTTTCGACACAGATGACCCAGGCCATATCGCCTGCTACCTGAACCATGATATCGCTCAGCTCGAACTTCATCGAGAACGTGTTGTTAAAGATCAGTACCCACGAGTCGCGAACGGCAGGCCATCCCGAACGAATCGTCCAACCTGGATGAATACAAGTGACATACTCTTGATGTGTCCACACCTCGTCCATCTTGACGATGTCGAGACTTTCAAACGCCTCGTAGAATCTCTGATTGGCTTTCGTGACGGCTTCGATGCGCTGTTTCAACACACGGCACCCCTTAGACAGAGAAGCCGTATCATACTGCAAGAGAATCAAGTGCTGCGAGTACATTTCTCAACGAGGTCGAGGAATCACCCTACGCCGAGTCAGGCCTCCAGTGAGATATGCGACCACCAAGCACCTATTTCTACGAGAAAGATAATGAGAAAAGAGGCGAGCCGCGGAATCGACACCATCACGATCCCACGTAGTCTTCCGAACTGATCAGCAGCAGTAAACTAGTTTTTACTCAATAGATTATCGTGGGCTCAAAATCCTATCGCGAGACGCCAAGAATCGCCCTGAGGAACTGAGGTCGAAGCAGGTCACTTCCTTTTACCCTAGAAAAAGCAGTTGCGCTGTCAGAATTGGATTCGGTTTGGCGGTGAGTCCCGCAGGCGGACCGGCGGTCGTGAGCATGAATTTGGCAAATGCGCGCTCGAGAATCGCATGAAGTCGTTGCACATCCGTCCACTGCTCCGCAGTGGTCTTCAAGGCAGTCAGGAAGCCTGCCCAATTCGTCAACACGGCTTGTATGGCCGATCGTTTTGCATGGGTGCTGGTAATCGTCAGACGCGTCTGTCCACCATGTCGGGTTTGCGTGGCCACGCCATGCAGCAAGAGTGGTCGGCTCGTGATCGCCGCGAAGTGTTTGTGAGGCTGAGCCAGTCGCACAAACAGATTCCACCAGTTGTACACCAGGGCCACCATGCGGGCCATCAGTCGGCAGCGCGCGAGATCCTGGGTGGTATACCCGCCCCATCCCCATTGCTTCTTCAACTCGTCAAAATTGTTTTCGGCATCCGCTCGATCCCGATAGAGTTGGGCGAGCGTCAACACTGCATGCTGGGTCGAGGTGACCAACCCGGCGTATTCGTGCCGTGCGGTAGGGATAGCGCCTTCAATAAAGGCGAACTCATTCTGGCGATCCTCCGTCCCCGTGAGCAGCATCTCGCCGCTGAGTTTACGGCGTAGCACGACCACACGCCGCGCTCGGCTCCAGCCCGTGAGTGTCAGCGTGTCTTCCACGCCTTCCCAGCCTTGTCCGGCATCTGCCCACCCGGTGCGGCGGAACAACTTCTTGATGAGGTCCTTCACATGCTTGGTCAGGCGCAGCTTGGTCACGTACGGCTGATCGCGGGCCTCGGCTTCGCGCAGGACCGACTCGTTGCCATACGCCACGTCACCACGCAGCACGGCGGGGCATGCCGCCTTCGGCAACGCATCCAACCAGGCCCAGATCCAGGCATGTTGTGCAGCGGCGCCGTTTCGTTCCCTGCCATCACCTCCACGGTCAAGGCCAGCCGGGTGTTGGCCATCAACGCGCTGTGATAGCTGTGCGAAGGCCGCCCGGGCTTCGTGGGGTTGTAGCCCACGATCGCGCCTTCCTGTTTGCCATAGAGACACTTCACCGTTGCATCCAGATCCAGAATCCACGGCGTGGCGAGCAAGGGCCGCGTGGTCTTCGCCAGATGCCGGTCGAGCCAGGCCACTCCTAAGGTCTCGTTGATCTTGGCCAGGGCGCGTCGTGCCGCATCTTCCGACACGAGATGCGGCACCCCGAAGAGTTCGGGATGGATGCCGTCCTGGCGTATCGCGGTGATATGCGCGTAGCGGTGGTGCCCTGCCAGGATCGACAGCAGCAAGGTCGCGAGCACCGCGCGCTTGCCCGAGGCATGGTTGCTCTGGTACTCAAGCGGACAGTCCGCGACCCAGCTATCAAACAACCCGCTGACCTTCAGAAACTCAATGAAGAACGGCAGCTGTCCCAGCGGTGTGACGGCAGCCGTCGGATCCCATTCCACGTGGATCCGGCCCCCGAACGTATCGATCGCGATCGCCGTCTGCTGGCGCGCCAACGCCTTGTGTGTTGCTTCACCCATAGGGTGAGTCCCACCGTGATAGGAAATGCCCCGCTCACTCGCAGCCAGTGAGGGTATCGCGTAGCAGCCCCACGTTTCTACAGCCGTTTCTAGGTTTACCGATACAATTCTCGTCCCGATCCACCTTCCTCAAGACCATCGGCTTTCTCAACCGTGATGTCGTCGCACCTTCTCCAAGGAAAGATGCATCCCAGTGCTGCTCGAACACCTCGGAAGACTTTTGAAGAGGTCGTCGAGCGAGATCAATACTTTTCCAACAATTCGGCGGAGCTCCCGTTCCGAATAATGCAAGGGAACCAGTCGCCGTCGCTGCCAGCCTCGAAGCAAGAAGGCTCCACCAAACTGCCTATCGGGACGCTCACACACAACCACAAATTCTCTTCCTTCGTCATCTTCAATAATAAATCCCTTCACGTTCATGTTGCCTCACCTCCTTCTCAGACGTGATGGTCCAGGCATGCCTAGCTCCGCAGTATGTCTTGTCTTCACCGACGCTGCGAAAGCCGTGGGGACTGCTTGCGTCGCTCGACACCATATTCGGTTCCCTATCATGACTGAGTCCTCGACCTTTCCGCTGGTTCACACATCGCCAACGCCGTTCTCGAGTGAGTGCTCCTCCGGCGCTGTAGTCCATCCACGGTTCCGGCTTTATCAGTCCATTACATCGTTCACAGCCCATCACCACTTTTCCCATGACTTCCAGCATATTGGAAGCAATGGACTGGGCCCATCAGGAATACCCTGAATACAGAGACAGCCATTACTGATGAGATTTCAGCAAATTACCGGAAGATTGAGGAAAGGGATCCCAACCCAGTGGATAACGGCTTCTAAAATCCTGGTTGTTTTTAGGAGGAGAGGGAGCGAGGCCCCCAGGAAGGCATGGGAACCTCGCGTAAATTTGAGAGACCGCAAGCTCTCGCTTCAGTGCCCGCGTGTGTAGATGCCCGCTATTACCATTTATTATCTCTCTGACGCTTCCACCATACCGTCTACGTTCGATAGCTGATACATGACTACCTCCCCATGCGGAAGATGCAGCACTCTCAAGAAGCTACTTCGACCCCATAGCATCCAGATTAGTACTGCAGCTGCAAGGCGACGTGGAACGAATCCACCTTATCGCCCGTCGTACTTGGGGCATACCCCCCGGCAAACCCTTTCGTATTGATGTCCCCATACCGGTAAAAGGCCGAGACCCGTGCATTATGCCCGGAGATCACATAGTTCACCCCGGTCTCCCACTCCTGCCGCATCGCGCTGTACCGTGGGTCGATGCTCGTGAACCGCACATACGGCTGGAATCGTCCTATCCCCACTTCCTGGGGAATCAGATACAAGCCGTACACCGTCCACGAATGCCCATTGAACGTGCAGAAGCAGCTATTAAACCCGCCCACGTTCGTGAACGCCCCCGCCCCGTAGTTGGCCCAGTGGCGCTTAAATTCTCCGTTGAAGGTGAACACGCCCATATTGTTCGGCAGTACCTTTTCAACCAACACATCGACGGACGCTCCGGTAAAATCCGACACATTCCCCGTCGCGGTGTTCCCCGCCCCATCCTTTTGGTGCTGCACACTGGCCCCGATCGCCGCAATATCTCCCGCCGTGCCATAGTACGTCCCTGACGTGTAATAGCCAGGATTCATCTCATCATTCAACAGATTCCACTGTAACCGTCCCGTGTACATCAGACTGCTGCCGGTGTTGGGGCCCCCGCGCAACCCCTGCGACACACTGACCACATACAACAAATGCGTGCCGCCCGGATGCACCTTGCCCCAGAAGGTCGCCGCATTATCACGGCCATAGAGCCCGGCGCCGCCCCCCAGTGCACTCACCCCGTTGAAGTTGGCACTCGCATCGGCCGGGAAGAACGGTGTTCGAAAGCCATCAAACGTGGCATGGTAGAACGGCCCGTTCAACTCCCCGCGCTCACTCGGCAGCAACATGCGCCCGACCCAGAGGTTCACCATCTCATTGAACTCGAACTTGCCGATCGCATCGAGCAAGCCGATCGACGAGTTGCCTCCAAAATTTTGGGAGGTGCCGGTTGTGGCAGGGTTGAGGAAGGCCCCGGCCCCGCCGTTGACGTTACAATTGAAGCAGTCCGTGTTGAACTCGAACTTGATGTATTTGTGAATCTGCCCATTGATATAGATACGAGCGTTGTCGATTTTAAAATCATTGCTATAATGCCCGGCCGGCGAGGCCCCTTCGATGGAATTGAAGCTGGTTCGGACGCCCATCCCGATCGAAATCCACTTGTCCTCATCCGCCTTGATCATGCCACCAGCAAAGGCACTGGGCACCGTGGATCCCATTCCAGCCACCAGTGCCGCCATGGCCCCAGCAACGAAACACTTCTTCCACAACCTTGCCAGATTTCTCCTCATCATGGTAGTCCTCCTGTGATTGTGCACTAGCAGTATGTTGACAAACCCTACGCCCTTCCTCAAACAGGCCGACCCTCACGGTGACTGACCGAATCTAGATGCCCCGCAGGCTGTTCAGAAAGGCTGTCCAGCAAGGCCGCAGCGAGCGAAGGGGCGAATCGTACTCCGGCCCGTACGTTGAGCCTCTGAGCGACGTAAGAACGCCGCTGGCGGCCTTTGTCAACAGCCTACCAGGAAACCTTACACCGTGAGATGCTGGCGAACCATGTCGGCGTTGAGCTCGGTGCTCTTGCCCTGGGCCTTGACGGCGCCTCGGGCCATCACCACATACTTCTCCGCCAAGCGGGCGGCAAAATGGAGCCCCTGCT
>Ga0268299_1001128_pt1 | contig 55466 bp, 49 predicted proteins | sample NOBtaG_FD_193484 | JGI IMG/M metagenome (GOLD analysis project Ga0268299, IMG submission 193484) | Activated sludge microbial communities from bioreactor in Nijmegen, Gelderland, Netherland - NOB reactor | ecosystem: Engineered > Bioreactor > Aerobic > Activated sludge | place: Netherlands... | reverse complement strand
TCCTGGCGATTGCGTTTGATTCCCTTGCGTGCTGGCCGGAAACGGCGAGCCGGAAACAATCAAGGCGACGCACAACGCAAACGCAATCGAACGGGTAAACGACGAGACGCGAGTTTTCATTACACACACTCCTGCGAACAAACTTGGCGAACCAAGTCCGGCTTGGCTGTCTCTACGACCTCGGGGTGGCTTAAGGCTGTTGGACGGCAATGATCTATCGTCGTTGCGCTCTGGCGGGCAGGCTCTGCCGCAGCCAATTCGGCAACGAACGATCAATCGGATTTGGAATTGAATGAACTTGGTAGAGTTGAGACGCGCGCAAGGTACATCGCTTGCAGGGGGGGGGCAAGAATTTTCTTTGCTGAAAACCGAAAATAATGTGGCGTAGGAATATGCCGGACTCAACTTCTTTGTTGTGCAATGCCAGAGATAAAACACCTGCCAACAACCAAGAGAAAAAGAGGCTTCATTTGATTGATTGGCAAATGGTTTTGCCCTGACGCCCCTGACAATTTCGCACTCAGTTTTGCCGTGCTATATTGCCGGCTCATCGAGAGGACAAACGCAGATGCCTTTTTTATCCATAGTCATTCCGGCGTACAACGAAGAAGACCGTATCGGACGCACGCTTGAAGGCACGTTCGAATATCTGAACGCGCAGAGTTATGACAGCGAAGTCCTGGTGGTCAATGACGGTTCACGAGACAGGACGGCTGAAACGGTGTTGCAATTCGCCGAACGAAGTTCCGGGCGATTGCGGTTGATTGAAAATCCCGGCAATCGCGGAAAAGGTTACGCGGTCAGAAATGGCATGTTGCAAGCCGCGGGTGACATCGCGTTGTTTTACGACGCCGATCTGGCTACGCCGACCAGTGAAATCGTCAAAGTCATTACCCCGATTGCCGAAAATCGCTACGACGTGGTGTTCGGATCGCGCGCGCTTGACCGCAGCTTGATCGGGACGCATCAATCCGTCGCGCGCGAAACCATCGGCAAGGTCGGCAACCTGATTCAATTCATGCTGACCGGGTTGAATTTCAAAGACACGCAATGCGGGTTCAAAGCGTTTCGCCGTGAAGCCGTGCAGACGGTGTTTCCGCTTCAACAAATTGATGGGTTTGGTTTCGATCCCGAAATCCTGTTCATTGCCAAAAAACAAGGCTGGCGGTTGTTGGAAACTCCTGTTCGCTGGAATCACGTCGAAGGTTCGAAGGTCAATCCCATTGCATCGCCGATCAAAGTGCTACTGGAAGTTTCAACGATTCGCTGGAATGACCTGACGGGCAAATACGCCTCAACAGCCAAGATAACCAACCTGAAATCTGATATTGCTGAAACAAAACGATGAGCAGACTGAACGTCAACATTGATCACATCGCCACCATTCGCCAGGCGCGGCGCACCAACGAACCCAATCCGGTTTCGGCGGCAGTGATTTGCGAACTGGCCGGAGCCGACGGCATCACCACGCATCTGCGCAGCGACCGGCGACACATTCAGGATTACGATTTGATCGCGCTGAAACAGGCCGTCATCACGCATCTGAATGTGGAAATGGCTGCAACGGATGAAATGGTGGAAATCGCCGCGCGCGTGAAACCGGATGTAGTGACGCTGGTTCCCGAAACGCCGCAGGAAATTACGACCGAAGGCGGGCTGGATGTCGTCGCTCACAAAAAAACGATCAAACAAGCCATCGCCAAATTGAACGACCATGGAATTTTTGTCAGCCTGTTCATTGACCCGGACATTGAACAAATCAAAGCCTCCGCCAAATTGGGCGTGTTTCAGGTGGAAATCTGCACCGCGCAATACGCGCATTTGAACGAACAACCCGGAGACAAAACCGTTCGCCGAATCGAAGCGATTGAAAAAGAAGCCGCGAGAATCAAAGCCGCAACCAAAGTCGCCGTGCGCGAAGGATTGAAAGTAGCCGCCGGGCACGGATTGACCTATCGCAATGTCGCCCCGATTGCCCGCATTGCCGACATCGAAGAATTCAACATCGGTCATAACATCATCGCTCGCGCGGCGCTGGTCGGGTTGGATCGCGCCGTGCGCGAAATGATCGCCGCCATACGCGAAGCGCAGGGGAAGTAATGCGAATCCGAAATTTCCTGCCAGATGCATCGGTGTTGGTGTTGCTGATTTCGCTTTTCGTCGCGTCGCCGCAGGCTCAGCAACCGAAACCGACTCCTTCGCCAACGCCAGGAAAACCCAAACTTCCGAAACTGACTTCGCACGTGGCGCTGATTACCATCAGCGGATTGCGCGCCGATCACGCCAACGATCCTGGTTCTTTTCGGCTGAATATTCCCAACCTGCAATCGCTGCGCGCCAATGGTTCACATGCCGTCGGCGTTGAAAGCGTGTATCCATCGCAACGAATCCCCGCACACGTCAGCATGATAACGGGCGTGTTGCCGGCGGATCATGGCGTCACTTCGGATATTCCGTTCGACGAACAAACGGGGGCTTCGGCAACTTCGCCAGTTCGCTCCGCTAAAACGATCAAAGCCGACACCGTTTGGGAAGCCGCCAATCGCGCCGAATTGACTGCTGCGGCCATAGGCTTTCCGATGTCAAAGGACGCAACGATCAAATTCAATCTTTCCGAAGCCGAGCGGAATTCCGATGCATCAAAAGCCGAAGCCGCGATTGAACTGGTTGCCAAACATCAACCTCATTTGCTGGCAGTCAATTTCACTTCGTTCGACGCGGCGCAACGACGTTACGGATTGCTTTCAAAAGAAGCGATCCTGGCGTTGGAAGCGATTGACGGACTGCTAGGCAAAATTGTCCTGGCGATAGAAAGCGCCAAGCTCAAGGAACAGACGACGTTCCTGATTGTTTCCGATCACGGAGCCAGCAAGGTGGAGCGCGAATTCCGACCCAATGTGTTGCTGGCCAAAAAAGGTTTTTTGACCACCGACGGACAAGGAACTGTGAAATCTTGGCGGGCAGTGGCGCAATCGTTTGGAGGTTCGGCTGCGATCTTTCTGAAAAATCCGCAAGACCAGATTGCCGCGCAGGAAGTGGAAAAACTGTTCAGAGAGTTGGAAGAAGATTCCGACAATCCATTGTGGCGAATCACCGTTCGGCGCGATGCGGCGCGTTTGGGCGCCGACCCTCGCGCTGTATTGTTTTTGGATGCCGCTCCATTGTTTCAACTGTCCGACAGGGCGAGCGGTTCGACCATTGGCAAAGCTGCGGATCGCGCGACTTATGGGTACCTGCCTTCCAGAGCCGAAATGCGCGGAGCTTTGTTTATCAGTGGAAAGGCCATCAAAGTCGGGCAAAAAATCGAGTACGCTAGATTGATAGATGTTGCGCCAACCATTGCGCGCTTGCTCGGTTTGGAGATGAAGACGGCTCGCGGTAGAGTTTTGTCAGAGGTGATTGCGCAATGAACAAGATCAAAATTCATGATGCCGAGCTTGCTTACAGAGACGAAGGCCAGGGGCAGCCGTTGGTATTTCTGCATGCGTTTCCGCTGAATCAATACATGTGGGATGAACAAGTGGTGGAGTTTTCCCAAACGCATCGCGTCGTTACGATGGATTGGCGCGGTTTCGGCGACAGCGCTCTTGGGTCTTCTGATTCGTCCATGTCGAATTTCGCCGACGATCTTGCGGGCTTGCTGGATCAGCTTGGCATTGCCGCGGCTACGATTTGCGGGCTTTCGATGGGAGGTTATGCCGCGTTCGCATTTTGTCGTAAATATCCTGCGAGCGTGAAAGCCTTGATACTGTGCGACACGCGCGCCACGACCGACACCGAAGAAGGGAAGCGCGCGCGGTTTGAAACAGCGGAACTTGCTCGCAATCGCGGAGCTTCGGCAATTGTCGAATTGATGATTCCGAAATTGCTGGGCGAAACGACGTTGAAAACTCAACCGCACATCGCCGAACGGGTGCGGCAGATGATAGAAGCTGCAAACCCTGAAGGCATTGCCAAAGCTTTGATGGGCATGGCCGGGCGTGAAGATTCGACGGATTTGTTGGCGACACTCTCCTGTCCAACATTGGTGGTAGTGGGCGAAGAAGACACGCTGACTCCGCCAAGCGAAGCTGAAAAGATGAATGCCGCAATTCGCGGATCGCAACTGGCAGTGATTCCCAAAGCCGGGCATTTAGCCAACATCGAATCAGCGACGGAGTTCAATCAGGTCGTGGAAGAATTTTTGAGGCGACTTCAGCATCAGCCGGAGTGAAGAGCATGTTTTGCAATCATTGTGGGAAAAATGTGCCTGTCGGAAGCCAGTTCTGCAATCATTGCGGCAATCAATTGCCTGCAAGCGAGGCCACGCGTCAATCGCGCGGAATTCCGCCACCTGTTTCCCGACCGGCGCGTCGCAGGATCAACTTTCAGGATGAGTATTACGAAGACGAAGCCTTTGTCGAAGAAGATGATGAGTTTGACATCCTCGATGATGATTACGATGAAGACGAAAATTCATCAGATGATGAAGAGGTCATCTTTTCGATCAATCCGGCTTTTTATGATGTTGGCATGAAATACTTCTATACTGTTCTTATGTCTACTTTGGCAACAGCCGGCATTGCTTATTACTTCAAATCCTATTTGACGGCAGCAATTGTGGTTGGCGTTTTGTTCATCCGTCCCATTTATCATCACGTTCAACGCAACCACACGGTTTACACTTTGACCACCGTCAAGGTTGAATTCGCCAACGGCGTGTTTTCCAAGAGTTCGCGCAACATTCCGCTTCGCCACATACAGGATGTCAGCGTCAATCAAACGTTGAAAGAACGTGTGCTCGGCATTGGAGACATCGAAATTGACAGCGCAACCATTGAAGGTACAATGCCGATGCGGAGCATCAGTGACCCGCGCAAATACGCTGATTTAATTCTCAACGAATTGCAGTACTGGAATTAAGCCGCTATCTCGTCATCAAAACTTAACCGCGGCGACCCATCGGCAAGAGCGTTTTCAGGAGTGTTGCATTGCCTAAACTCAATCTTTCGTTTCATCTGAACATTTCCTCAATCCAGTTTCGTCTTTTGATTTTGTGTCTGCTGCTGGTTCTGCCTTCAACCGGATACGGACAAACGGCGTCTGAAATCAAATTTGCCTTGCCCGACAAGCTTGGAGAAAAATGGCGGTCAATCGGTTCGATTCGTCGGTTATCGGCTGACCAATGCGCTGTGTTGCCTGATGGAGATGTGTATCAGGAATTTTGGCTGGAAAGTTTGGCGTCCAGACATTACACAGACGGCGAAGACACTTTTGCCGTCGAAGTTTTCCAAATGCAGTTCCCTTCAGGCGCTTACGGATTATTCACCTTCAACCGCGGTAAACTGCCCGAAAATCGCCGCGAATTTTTTTCTGGCCGCTATCTGGTAAGTCTGTCATCTGAAAAAACGAACTCCGTGCCGCAAGAGTTGGTTCAGGCGATGAAGAATCACCTGACATTACCCACCGGCGAACTCTCGCCTTTGCCATCGCATTTGCCTGAAGAAAACAAAATCCAGGATTCCGAAATCTATCTGGTTGGCACTGCCGCTCTGGCCAGACTCGATGGATTTTCCGACCTTAAGGACGTGGTGAACTTTTCCGGCGGGACTGAAATCGCATTCGCCAAATATCGCAATGGAAGTTCCGACTTCGGGCTTGTCATTGTCGAATACCACACTCCGCAACTGGCGTCGGACGGATATGCACAATTTCAAAATTACTTTGGCAATTTATCCGAACAAGCGAAATCTCAACGGTTGTTTAAGAGGATTGGCAATTACGTCGTTTTAACAACCAGTGTCGAAGACCTGGCCACTGCCGAAAAAGTAATTTCCCAGATCAAATACACTCCCGGAGTTTACTGGGAAGGCAAAAAAATGAGCCATATTCCTCTGGCGTTTCGTCCGCCTGACCCATTCGCCCTTGAAGAAGCATCTCATACCGCCCAAATGATTCTCAGAACATTTTATTGGGTCGGTGTCATGTTATTTGTAGCAATCATTCTGGGATTTATCTCTGGTTGGATTTTCTTCTACTGGACTCGCTACCGACGCAGCAAGCTTGGCTTCGACGATATTTATAGTGATGCTGGAGGTTCAATCAGGCTGAACTTGGACAATTATTTGTTGCCTCCTGGCAATCCAAATTCTGTTCAAAATGATGGGGAAAATTCGAAGAGTGCATAATAGGCAAAAAAAGATGGCGGCCATATTGAGAACCCACCCCAGACTCTCTATGACCGCCATTATCAGGAGGTTCACCCGTGCCTCCACTAACGAATCTCGCTGGCAAAGGTTCCGTAAACCCTGCAATTAATTGCAGTTAAGATAAAATTCAATTAACAACTTTTATAAAGAGCCATGGAACAACCGATCTGGAATTTTGAGCAAGAGCCGTCAGAAACACCAATGGACGAAACCAGCGTTAACCTGCGCGCTTATTTCGACCGAATGGACGATGAAAAGATGCGTCAGTATTCGCCCGAATGGTCGGACGAGTACGTCATCGAATGGGATGGAAATTTCCGCGACGATGGCGAATTGATGTTGCTTTGCTGTGAGCGCGACGTTGACGTGACGGAATACAGGCAGGCGCTGGAAGAGTGCATAAACTATCGCAATCGAGTGCGTGATTTGCTGGTCAAAGCTTGAGCGCATTGATCAGATATGTTCAATCAGTATTCACACAGCGAACTGTGAACGGTGTACTTCACCGGAGTCTTGAAACTGTCAGCCGCGTGACATTCGCTGCAAATCGGCGCGCGCAAGATTCGGCGATGTCGAAGAGTCGGATTTGTTGCTTTGCCTGCATGCACTTGATGGCAGCTCAGACAAGTGATTGATTCATCTCCGTTGACGACTACATCGCGCACGTTGCGCCAAACGTGGCGATCGCCGGGATTCAGGCTGCCTTCTTCTGCTTTCGCCCAATCCACCATCAAATCCTGAAACAAATTGTCGCCCGCCACAAAGTTGTTGGCATAAGGCAAGCCGGATGATTTCGATTTGCTCTCGCGCAGATGGCATTGAGCGCAAATCGAGGTGATGACCTTCGCGTCGCTTCGTTGCTTCTTCGACAGCAACACCAGCGAAATATCATTGCTGTGATTTGAATCTACGTTGCCGTGGCAGGTGTAACAGTCCAAACCGAAAGCCGTAAAGGTTTTGGTTGCAGAATCAACCGCCGTGCTGTGGCAACCTGCACAACGATTGGCGAATTTTTCCTTGTCCCATTTCGGAGCGTCTGCCGCTTCCCAGCGCTCGGCTTTTTTCTCTGCATTCAAAACTGCCCGTGTATCCAGTATCGCAAATTTGCCATAACCGTCTTTCTTCAAAAAACGCACACGATGGCGACTGCCTAGAAAGTATTCGATCTCTTCGCCCATCTCCTTGAGTTTCGGATGGCTGTTTTGCAGCGCTCTCAATTCAGCAGCGTCTTCACGATGGCGTAGCGCGACTCCGTGAGCATTGTCCTGCCAGGTTGCGCCAATCGTGTTGCGATGACAGAAGAGACATTCATCACCGTGGGCAAATTCCGGGATCGGTTTGCCAACGTGATTGCCGCCCCACGCCGCCGGATCTAGCTTTTTCGGCTGAGTCTGTGGCGTTTGAGCGCCAGCTTTTTCCTGAGCTTTGTCCTGTGCCGCCGAGTGCTTGATTCCGAAAAGCCAAACGAAAACGCTCGCGGCAAACAACACCACGAGCGTTTTGACGACAGAAAGAACGCGAACAGTTTCTGTAGTATTCATGCGCACACCAAACGTTGAAACGATTCAATCAGAGACTGGTTGGTGAAAACGGATTATTCTTTTTTCGCGTGCCCTTCGATCACTTCGATGCGGATTTTGTCAGGCCCTTCGATAAAGCCGAATTTGATTTTGCCATTGGCCAGCGAACGGATTTCGTCGGTGACTTTGACGCCGTCTTTTCGCAGCTTCTCCATCGCTTCAGTGACGTTGTCAAAACTGATGCCGATGTGATCAACGACGCGGCCTTTGGTGGATTCCAGCACGACTTTGTCTTTCCAACGATCAGGGTAATCTGTTTTCAGATATTCCGCCGGGAAGATGATGATGTTGACGTTGTCCAGCATCAACGATGCCGAAGGCCCGATCTGATAGCCTTTGTACATTCGCGGAGTGCGCGAAGTCGGAATGCGTCCACGAGCGCCAAAATGCTTGACGTACCATTCAGCGGCAGCGATGGGGTCTTCACTGAACAAATGCAAATGACCAAACCGATGATGGTTGGCCGTGTTCAATTCGATCAAGGCTTTGTCCGGGCTTTCGACATAAGCGTAATAAAACAAATCCTTCGCGCCCGTGTTGCCACCGATGTCGCTGATGTCCGTCAATGGTGTGAAGAATTTCGTCCCCAGTTTTAATTGCCGTTCGTATTCGTCCTTCATCTTTTCCGCGCCCCAACCGAAATGCCAGATCGAGGAAGTCAATTCCGACGGAGGCGGCGTCGCTACCTTGGAAAACAGAATCCACGACTTCTGCGTCCAGACAGCGTCCATCAACCCGGCGAACTTTCCTTTTTCGCAATCGAAACGGCTGGTGTAAAAATCAATCGCTGCTTTTGGGTCAGTCGTGTTCAGATGCAGATGATGAAAGTGAGCTTCATTGGTTGGCGCAGCAGCAGTTTGGGGCGTTTGATTCTGACTGTTGCCAGAAGTCGCCAAACTAAACACGCACGCCGAAAACACAAGCGCGAATGCAGCCAGATGAACAGCCAATCGAATGGATGCGCGTTGAGTCATAGTTTCGCCTTTCAAAAGTGAGTTGATGGAAATGTTCGTTCAAAGCAAACAGAAAAACGGAACAGACGGAAAAAGCCGATTCATTTCCGTTTATTCCGTTTGTTCCGTGTTCTCGGTTATTGCTACTTGGAACCGCTGCTGCCTGAAGCCGCGGATTTGGGTTGATTCGCCGGAACGAAGTCAAAGAACCCATTCATCATTTCTTCCCATGTCTGTTCGCCAAAACGGACCGCCTTGCTCGGATCAGGATTCACAGGGTTTTTGGTCGAATTGTCGTAATGAGCGATGGCTTCGATCTTCGTGCCTTTTGGAACGCGAATCGGTTTGACCGGGTAGTAATACACTTGCCAGCCGAAATCGTAACGCGGCACGGAAAGCAACACTTCCTGACGACCGTCGGGATAATGCGCGATGTATTTGTAATCTTTGCCGCGCAAATGCATGTGCGGCATCAGACTGATGATGTCTATGTCTTCTTCGACATTGTAAGTGGCGCGGACCTGGTGATTTTCGGCGTGCGGCGGAATCACGAAGCGCGTGTCCCAGGCCGCCGTCGTCGTGATGACTTTATCCACCGGGCTTTTGGCAAATTTCAAACCGATGATCGAACGATCTTTGGTTTCCTTGCCGCTGGGCGTGTAATGCATCTGGAACACGATCTGCGAACCGGCCTTGATGAGCTTCGCCGTTCCGGGCGAAGCGATGAACGGCGTATTGCCTGGCGACAATGCTCCCAGCAATCCGGTTCCAATGTCCTGCCGTTTCGGAGCTTGTCCGCTTGGCTCGCGGACATACACGACAATGTGATGCACTACGGACAAATCTCCGGCGCGAGCTTCCATCGCCGTGACGTATTTGTCTTCGGTGAAATTGCTCGGCACAGTGAAGTATTGGTACGGCACGGCTCCTTCTGCCGGAACAGTGAATTCTTCGGGCATCTGGAACACGACATCCGGTTCGCCGATTTGCCAGCCTTTGGCAAACGTCGGAGCGGCAGGCATGTCCTTCGGATCGCCTTCTTTCACGCCGCCTTCAATCCAGGCCACGATGGTGTCAATTTCCTTTTGCGACATTCTTTTGTCGTTCGACCATTGCCCATGCGCCGGATCGGCATGCCACGGCGGCATTTCGCGGCTGACGACTTGTTCGCGTATGGCCTTCGCCCACGGACGAACTTCTTTGTACGTCATCAACGACATCGGGGCGATCTCACCCGGACGATGGCATTCGGCGCAGTTTTTGAAAAAGATCGGCGCAACGTCTTTGGTGTAAGTCGGAGCGGCGGGCGCGGATGTTTTTTCTACGCTGGCGAAGCTGGAAAATCCCAACGCGGCAACAGCCAGACAAACAACCAAAATCAAAATCGTCATTCGAGTGCGTTTCATTCCAAACCTCCTGGAAAGTGAAGACAGGTCAAAACGCGTTCAGAGTAGCAGCTTTAGCTGGCAGCGGCGACTTTAGCCGCCTTGCGGCTCGTAAACGAGCCACTTCCGCCTGAAGGCGGTACTCTGAACGCTGCCAACTTACTGAGCCTTGCTGTAAACAGCGTTGCCCAATCGGACAAATGGGCCGCCGTCTTCGGATAGTTCATCGGTCACCGAAAACGAGTGCGCGGCAATGACGGAAATCGTCCGACGCAATTGCACGGTCTGACCTTTCGCTTTGACCGTTACCGGCGTAAAGCGAATCGAAATCGGGCTGGTCCAATCGCCTGTGCCATTGATCTGAACGCCGCTGGCTAGCTTTTCAACGCTGGTCAGCATTTTGGTGGTTTCATCAAAGGTCAGCGCCAACGTGTCCTTGTAAGGCTTGCCATCGGCAGCGCCAGTGACCACTCCATCAACCGATTTGCCGTCGGCGCGTTTGGTGAATTCGACAACGCCTTCGCGAGGAGCCGGAGCAAGCACGCTTTCGCGCCCAATGAATTTGAAACTCCATTTGCCGACGAAATAATCAATGGATTGTTTTTGTTGCGGTTGTTCGACGTTCGCGCGCTGTTGGCGCGGAGCCGGAGCTTGCTGGGCGGAACTGGCCGCAGGCGCAGCAGCCGCTCCAGCCGTGTCGCGTTTCAACTCGACATCGAAGCTGATCGCATTGCCGCTGAAATCCAGCGAACCTTGCCCGTTCAAATTGTCCCCGGCCAGCGTGAATTTGTAATTGACGACAATGGTTGCCATCGGCGTTTCGATTTCTGCGACGGCGGTGACCTTATCGCCGTCAACTTTGATGTCTTTCAACGCCATGTCCTGTCCCGGACGCAGACCCGAAATCGTGCCGGTGTAATTGTCGCCTTCTTTTTTGATGGTGGCATTGGCGTCGCGTTCGCCCTGAATGGATTTGATCTTGCCTACCCATCGGCCTTCCAATTTGGCTTGAGCCAGAACGGAAACAGCCAGAAGCTGAATGAGCAGTACTGCTGCTCCAAAGGTAACGAATCGTCGCATCGAAATCTCTCCTTGGTACTTGTTCAGAGTTCACGCTTCAGCGTGTCTGGTTGGAAGCAGAACGCTGAACCGTGAACTCTGAGCATTTTTAGTCGTCGGCGCGAACCCAACCCGCTGCCGCATTGCTCGGCTGTCCGCCGTTTTCCAGGTAAGCGATCTTCAGCTTATCCAGCGCGTCCGCCGGCAAGGCTTTGCGTTTGGCTTTCACATCCACCTTGTACAACTTGGCGGCGTTCAAGCCCAGAATCTTCGCCTTGTCTTCGTTGGTGATTTTCTTGTAGCCGAACTTCTCGCACATATCATCCGGAATCTGGAACCGTTTGAAGGCGTCAATCGCCCATTGCGGCGATCCCCACCACAGACAATCGGTTCCCCAAACGACATGATCCGCGCCGTAATGTTTGATGTTTTTGCCCATGCCGTGCGCGCAAATCTTGGGATCGGTGACGGCCAGAATGTTGAAGAAGCTGCCGATTTCGCAATACACGTTGTTCATTTTCGGGTTGCGCTTCTTGATGTCCATCAACACTGAATGCCATTCAAAATCGCCAGTGGTCGGATCGTATTTGTTCGATTCCAACCAGTTCGGTTCGTTCGGCCCGTGTTTGATGGCCGAGTGGTACACGACGAAATTGAAATCGGGATTGCGCAGCGCAGCTTTTTCCACGTCTTTCGGATTGGCCAGATGGCCGAGCGTGCGCGATTGATACGAATAACCTTTGTGCGTGCTGATCAGCCGGACTCCGCGTTTGCGCGATTCTTCGATGAAAAACTGCGCGTTGTCGTCATCCAGTTGGAATCCGTTGCCGGTTCCCGCCGGATCGGTGTGGCAATACCATTTCCACGAACTGATGCCGTAAACGTTGATTTCACGTTCCATTTGCTCGATCAATTCGGCCTTGTTGATCTGGTTTTTGGCTTTATCCCAATAATGATTCGGAGCCAGATTGCCCTGGTTCAAGGCGCGCTGCGAACCGGCCAGATCGTTGATTTCCTTGCGCGCTTTGGCCATCACCCAGCTTGGCAGAATTCTTCCCGCAATTCCCGGAGTCCGTTCCGCGTCCACCAGCACCTTGCCATTTGCATCGCGCAAATTTTCTTTTCCTGGCACGCCGGAAATCACGACCAGGGCGGTTTCGCTGTCGAAGTACATTTCCTTGACGAAATTCCTGAAGCCATAAGCGTCCGCATCATTCTTCAGGTTGAAACCCATGTTCTTGACGAATTCCATCTGGCGGAATCCACCGATTGACGCGCCATTGGTGAAATGCGCCTGCACATCAATGACGAAGTATTGGCCCTTCGGCCATTTTTCATCAACGGCGGCCTGTTCCCAGGTTTCGGCTTCATCAACTTCCCAGACTTTGCCAAACACCTGGTTTGACGCCAGAAAGCAAGTCGCCATACCCATCGAAGTGCGCATAAAGTCGCGGCGTTGCATGCCAAGTTTTTTTGCACGAACTTCAGACATTTCACCTATCAGGTGTTCGACTTTCTTTTGCGGTTCGCTTTGCGGACGTGGAATGAATTCTTCATTCGAAACGGCTTGCGTAGGCATAGGCGAATCAACGCCTTTTTTCATGTCGCGTAGTGCTTTAGGAATCCACATTGAAATGCTCCTTGTTGAGGGGACTGAGACAGGATTCACGGAGCTTTTCTGAATGAAAACGATCCTGAAAAACTCTGTGAATCCTGTCCGGTAGGTTGGTCTGAAAACTTTATTTGGACGCAGATTGCGCCAACCGCAAATTCTGACTGTCAATCGTGTAATCAATCCAGCCGATCATCATCTCTTCCCAGGTTTGATCTCCCCAGCGAACAGTGATCGAAGGATCAGGATTAAATTTGTTGTTGGCAGAATTGTCGTGGTGCGCGATGCATTCTATGCGGCTTCCCTTCGGAACGGCAATCGGTTCTTTGACAAAATACGTCAACTGCCAGTTGAAATCGTATTTGGGAACGTTCAACAGAATCTTTTCCTTGCCGTCGGGATAAACCAGTTTGTATTGGAAATCTTTGCCGCGCACATGCATGTGCGGCATGAACATGTGTATGTGAACGTCTTCGGTGAAGGTGTGCGAAGAGCGCGATTCAAAATTCGGATGGCCCGGAGGAATGACCAGTTTGTACGGATCAACCGTCACGCCGCGCGTAATCATCTGTTTTTCGACCGGTTGTTTGGCAAACCACAATCCGATTTTGGTGCGGTCTTTGGCCGCGACGCCCGTCGCGGTGTAGTGCATCTGGAACACCAGCGTCGAACCTTTTCGGATCAGTTTGGCATTGCCGGGTTCCAACGTCAGCGGTTCCATACCGGGCGCCCAACCGACCAGCATTGCGTCCTGATTGGCCGAACGGCGTTGCGCGCGTTGTTGATCGGCGGCTTCGGGATTGACGCGCTGCGTATTGGCGCGAATTTCTCCGGCGGGCATGTTGCCTTCGCGCACGCTGACAATCACATGATGCACCACGCTCGGTTCGCCGCGTTTGAGCTCGGCATACTGAACATATTTGTCTTCGGTGAAGTTGGTCGGAATGGCGTAATACTTATAAGGAATCGTTCCGTCGGCGGGAATCACAGCTTCTTCGGTCATTTCCAGCACCACATCGGGCTGGCCAAATTTCCATCCGGTGTCGGAAAAGACCGGCGCTTTCGGCAAATCCTTGATGTCGCCTTCTTTGGCTCCGCCTGCAACCCAGTTGTTGATGGTGTCAATCTGCGCTTGCGTCAACCGCGCGTCGTTACGGAATTCGCCGTGATTCGGGTCGGCGTACCAGGGCGGCATTTCGCGACTGACGACTTTTTCCCGAATGGATTTCGCCCACGGACGGACTTCTTTGTAATTCATCAACGACATCGGAGCGGCTTCGCCCGGATGGTGGCACACCGCGCATTTGCCGTACAGAATCGGCGCGACATCTTTGCTGAATGTTGCCGTCGCCGCCGACGGAACAGCCTCTTTGGCGTCGCTGGCGGGTTGCGAATAAAACCATCCAGCCAATGCCAGGCTGAACACAAAGAACAAGGTAAAGCTGCGTTTCATTAACTATTCCTCCAAGGTTGTTGCGTATGAGTATTCCAGGCTCAGGGTTTTGCAGATTGTTTGTTGATGATTTCCTGCACGGTTTTGATCTCGCCCAGCATTTCACCGGACTTGATGCGCTGATGCAGAATTTCAAAAAAGATGCGTTGCTGTTCGGGCGTCAATTGCGTTTTCGCCCAATCCCAGCGTTGAAAAATCATGGTTTGCGTCTGGCGATTGATTTCCAGAATTTCAGCCTGTTTGGCTTCAATGGCTTTCCAATCGGGTTTCGGTTCGGCAATCAATTGAACTGCCTCGGCCCATTTGGTTTTGTATTGTTCGCGTGAAGCGGTGATGCCGCGCACCATTTCCAGGTAACGCGACCACAATTCTTCTCGTTGCTGGTCGGTCAGATTCAACCGATCATAAGCAGCAAACGGATTTGTTTTATGACTGGAAACCGGCCTGGCGAAATACAGGCTGTATCCAACCGTCGTTATCGCCGCGACGTTGAACACCAGCGAGACGACAAAACCAATCTGGAAAAGCTTCTTTTTCATTGCCGCTCTCCTGAATTTCGATTCGCGTGGTCGTGATTGCCGAACGCTTCGTGGTGCATCAACAGCACTATGGACTGTTCAGACACAGTCAGTCCAAGCGGATCGGCCATTTCCACTGCGGGCGGCGCATTTCGTCGGGCGATGATTTCCGTCACGGCCTGACCGACGCGCACGCCGCCGACAGCCGACAACAACAACGCGCAAGCCGTTGCCAGCCGCACAGCCAGATTGAATTCATAAAACCACCCGCGCAATGACCATTCAGTGTTGGCCATCGCCACGGCTGACGACCTTTCCGCCCGGGCCAGATCAACGACACGAGCGACGAAATCCGTCGGCACGTTTACGCCCGGGGCTTCGCCGTAAAAATCGTCAACTTCGCGAAGAAGTCGGTCGAATTCCTGTTCAGAAAATTTGTTTGGATCGTTTTGGTAAATCATGGTTACGGTGGGTTATACAACTGAGTTATGGAATCCCTGCGCCAGTCGGAATTTTTTTGGGTGTGATTGCCCGAATCGTTGAACGACCGTTCAATCGTCAAATTCAAACCTGTAGATGTCGTTCAGCGGAGTGTCCGGCGTCAACATCAACAGGTCTTTCAAATACCCTGTGTGCAGGTCATAGACCCAACCATGCAAAGATGGGGCATTTTGCTTCTTCCAGGCATGCTGGACGAACGAAGTTTCCGCCAGTTTCCAAACCTGCTCATGCACATTCAATTCGACCAACCGGCGAAAGCGCGCCGACTGGTCGGCCATGCCGTCCAGTTCGCGTTGATGAATTCGATACACGTCTTTGATATTGCGCAGCCATTTGTTGATGAGTCCCAGGTGTTTGTGCGTGAGCGCATTTTTGACGCCGCCACATCCGTAATGCCCGCAGACTATGATGTGTTTGACCTTCAACACATCAACGGCATATTGCAACACACTGAGGATGTTGAAATCTGTGTGAATGACCTGGTTGGCGATATTGCGATGCACGAACAATTCGCCCGGTTCGGTTCCGGTGACATCTTCCGCCGGAACGCGACTGTCGGAACATCCGATCCATAGGAATTCCGGTGATTGATCATCAGCCATGCGCTCGAAATAATCCGGGCGCACATCCAGCTTGTCGGCTACCCAGGCTTTGTTAGCCAGCAACAGCTTTTTGTAACTTTCCACGAGAATTTCTCCTGTAATTTTGGGATTTCGATTCGAAATGCTTCAACTCCACCTGTATGTTGCTGTATTTGGCTGATTCCTGAAAATCCGCCACCAGGTCGTAAATATCGTTATCAATGAAGGTCGCCTTCGTCCCGTCAATTATCAAATGAGTATTCGTGGGGATCGAAGCCAGCTTGTCTTTCAACTCGGTCTTGTTGACGAACGAAAGGTCTTTGTTGAACCGCAGCAGGTAAAGATTGTCTTGATTAACCAGAGTCAAAGCGGAGTGGTGATTGGTGCGAATGACGAAAAAGATGCCAACGACCAAGCCGATCAATACTCCATTCAGCAAATCGGTGAAGACTATGGCCACGACCGTCACTATGAACGGCAGAAACTGTTCCAGTCCTGCGTGGTACATCTTCTTGTAAAGCTCGACCCTGGTCAGTTTGTATCCGATGACGAACAAAATCGCTGCCAGGCTGGCCAGCGGAATGCGATTCAACAATCCGGGAATCAGCACAACACAGACGCACAACAGAACTCCATGCACAAATGCCGAGATACGCGTTTTCGCTCCGGCGTAAACGTTCGCAGTGCTGCGAACGATCACCGCCGTTATCGGCAGTCCACCGATCAGCCCGGAAATCAGATTCCCTATTCCTTGAGCTTTGAGTTCCTGATTGGTCGAAGAAATCCGGCGCTGCGGATCGAGCTTGTCCGTCGCCTCAATCGAAAGCAGAGATTCAATGCTGCCGATGATGGCCAATGTGAGGGCGGTTGCATAAACCTGTTTGTTCTTGAATGCGCTCCAATCCGGCGTTGTGAACTGTTGAAGGAATGATCCGAAACCGCTGCCTTCCGGCAATGTCACCAGATGGCCGTCGGCGGCTTTCAGATAAAAATCCGTGAAGCACAGCTTGAATCCTTCATTCATCAGAATGCCGAGAATGACCGCAATCAAAGCTCCCGGCACAAACTTGAAAAAACCGTATCCCCTCAGCGCAAGCCGTTCCCACCAAATCAGAACCACCATCGAAACCAGAGTGATGATGATGGCTTCGCCGCTGGCGGAATAGGTCGCGTTGACAATGTCCATCAGCGTGTTGCTGGTGACATCCGCTTCAAAGAAAAAGTCGAAATCGCCTTCGTAATGCTTGTCGCGTCCCATCGCGTGAGGAATTTGTTTGAGGATAATCACCACGCCAATCGCCGCCAACATGCCTTTGATCACTGCATTCGGGACGTAATTGCCTATCACTCCGGCGCGTAAAAATCCAAGCGCAATCTGAATCACTCCCGAAATGGCTACGGCCAGCAGAAAGACGCGAAACGATCCAAGATTGCCGATGGCGGTGGCCACAATCACGGCCAATCCCGCCGCAGGTCCGCTGACGCTCATTTCCGAACCCGAAATCAGCGAAACCACAACACCACCGACAATGCCCGCAATTATTCCAGAAAACAGCGGAGCGCCGGAAGCCAGCGCGATTCCCAGACACAGCGGCAGCGCTACCAGAAACACCACCAACCCGGCTGGCAAATCGGATTTCAGGTTTGAAAGATAATCGTTTCGAAGATTGGGTCGAAGATAGAGATTTTCAGGATTCATTATCAGCACTCGATAAACCGGTTTGAACCGATTCAACAATTACGGCGTCCGGTTTTTCCTCAACCAGGCCAGTTCTTCGCGCAAGGCGCGTTTGGCGCGCACCAGCAACGATTCAACCGCCTTGACCGAAACGCCGATGGTTTTCGCCGCTTCGGCATAACTGAAATTTTCGTAGTGACACAGGATAAACGCCGCTCGCTGATTTTCGGGCAGCCTGGCAATGGCGTCGGCCAGCGCCCGTTGAATTTGTCGGCGATCAAACTGACTGGCCGGGTCATCGCTGCCGGCAGTTTCAACAATTTCCGGCGGCAAAGTGTCGAAATAAATCGGCTTTTTCTTTTTGACGGAATTGCGGCACAGATTCAGCAAAATGGTGAAAAACCAGGTCTTGAACGAAGCCTTCGGTTCGTAATGTTTCGCTTTGCGAAAGATGATCAGGAACGCTTCCTGAGCCAGGTCTTCGGCTTCCTGTCGGTCGGACACGAATCGCTGGGCCGCGCGCAGCGCAGATTTTTGATGGCGGCTGACCAGCAATTCAAACGCACGTATATCACCCTGCCCGACTTTGACGATCAACTCTTCATCGGAATCAGCTTTCGACAATTGATTTTCTTTCCACGAAGACACACGAAGAAGCACGAAGAAAGCAATAACTTCAGACAGGATTTACAGGATTGAACAAGATGAAACTCTTGATCGAATCAGGCTGATAAGAACCCTGTTGAATTCTGTAAATCCTGTCTTGTTTTTTTTCTTCGCGTCCGCTTCGTGTTCCTTCGTGGATGACACAGCTACGTCAGATTTTCTATCGGCACTTGATCAACCGCATCGGCCAGTTCGAATCCGAATATGCGCGAGTAAAAATAAAGTTCGCCGTCCAGCGCGCGTTTGATATTCGCCGCCTGTCGAAAGCCATGCTGTTCGCCTTCAAAGGTGACGTAAGCAACCGGCAATTTCTTTTGTCGCAAAGCTTCGACCATCATTTCGGATTGGTTCGGCGGCACAATCTTGTCTTCCAAGCCCTGAAAGAAAATCACAGGAGCATTCAACTTGTCGGTGTGATGAATCGGCGACCGTTCGCGGTACAGATCCGCGCGTTCCGGATACGGAGCAACCAGACTGTGCGTGTAACGCGATTCAAATTTGTGCGTGTCAACTTCCAGTGCGGCCAGATCGCTGACGCCGTAATGGCTGGCTCCGGCTTTGAACACGTCGCGGAATGCCAGAGCGCATAGCACCGTGTACCCTCCTGCGCTGCCGCCAGTGATGGCCAGACGATTTTCGTCCACCAATCCCTCTTCAGCCAAAAACTTAGCGCCGTTGACACAATCATCCACATCCACCACTCCCCAGTTGGATTTCAATCTTTCGCGGTAAGCCCGTCCGTAACCTGTGCTGCCTCCATAATTCACGTCCAGCACGGCGATTCCGCGCGAAGTCCAAAACTGTATGCCGAGTTTCAAGGTTGCAAACGCCGCTGAAGTCGGTCCGCCGTGAATCATGACGAGCAGCGGCGGGCGTTCATTAACCGGCGCTGCGTAATCACTATTTTGCGGCGGATAAAAGAATCCGTGAGCGGTCAGTCCTGACGAAGTCGGATATTCGACCGCTTGAGCAACGGAAATATAGCCAGGATCAATCGTCAGGCCGCTCGACCGTCGCAGCGTTTCAAACTGCAAGGTCGCCGGGTCGAAACGGACAATTGCCGAACCTTGCATTGGCGAAGCGGCAAAAAATACGGCTTTGCCCGCTGAAGCCCGAATGTCTTCGATTTGCGTGTAAGGCGATTCGATTGCGCGGATCGCGCCGGTTACCGGTTCAAGCAACGCAAGTTTGGAAAATCCGTTTTGAATGTACGCGCAAACAATCTGCGTCGGCGAAACAAAGGCGTAGGTGGACATGCCGAACACCCATTGCGGCATTCCGAATTCGGCCTCCATCGGGCAAACGGCTTCGACCTTGCCCGCTCGACGACGATACAAATTCCACCATCCGCTGCGATCGGAAATGAAATACAACTCGCCACTGGGCGACCATTCCGGCTGAAAAACAGATTCGCTGACGCCACCGGAAACCAAAGTTTGATTGGACAGAGAACCATCGGATTCGACATCAGCCAACCATAGTTCCGAACCATCCCAGGGCATGTTCGGATGATCCCACACCAGCCAGGCCAGTTGATTGCCATCGGGACTCAATCGCGGCGAAGAGTAAAAATCATTGCCTTCGGCCAAAACCATTTGCTCACCGCTGGCCAGGTCAACGGCAACCAGGGTGGTTTTAGCTTCGCGCCCGGCGACGGAATGATCTTCGCGAACACAGACAAAGCGATTTCGCCGCCGATCCACAACGCCGTCAGCGTAACGAAACTTCGATTCCGCCGTCACGGCTTGCGGTTCAGTGTTCGGCGCAATTCGATAAAGCCGCTGATCGGCGAAGTTTGAAAAGAAGATTTCGCCTTCGCTGACCGTGAAGCTCCCTCCGCCATATTCATTGACCAAAGTTCGCGCGTTGAATGGCGATGGCGTGACATCCTCAGTCGAACCATTCGGCAAGCGTTTGACTATGACATTGCGGCCTTTTTCTGCCGGACGACCTTCGCTCCAATAGACAATTTCGCCTTCGATTTCGATTTGGCCTAACCTGACCGCTCCGGCAACAATCAAATCCGACGTGATGGGCGAACGCCACGAACCATAAGGCGCTATGTTTGAACTCATCTGCAACTCTCCTCAAACTCAATTTGCCGAAACCGGCGGACGACGATTTGCCCACGGACGAGCGGCTTCAAGCTGCGCGGCCAATCGAAAGAGCGTCGCTTCGTCGCCGTAACGCGCGGCAAAGTGAACGCCGATGGGCAATCCTTCAGAATTCCAAAACAGCGGCACAGACATCGCCGGTTGTCCCGTCGCATTGAACAAACCGGTGAACGGCGCAAACTTGCCTGAACGTCGCATTCCGACCATGGGGTTATCCGGCGGCGATTCAAAACTGCCGAGCGGCAAAGGCGGTTCGGCGACCGTGGGCGAAAGCATCAAATCGTAAGGCTCCATAAACTGCGCGACACGGCGCGAAAAGATTTGCAGCGTCTGCACCGCCAGCAAATAATCCGCCGCCGTTCGTCGTCTGCCCATTTGGATCAAAGCCCATGTAGCAGGCTCCAAGTCTTCTTCGGTCGGTTTGCGGCCAACGGCGAATGACAAACTCTCCGCAGTCCAGGCATTGCCCGCAGCCCAAATCGTCATGAACGCTTTGCCAATCATTTCGCCATTCAATTGCGGAGCGGCTTCGGTGACTACGTGACCGAGCTGCTCGCACAATTTCGCCGCGTCGTAAACTGCGGCGATGCAATCCGAATGCGCGGTCGCTCCATTCGCCGCCGTTGTCGTAAACGCGATTCGCAAACGTCCGGGGTCAACGCCGACTTCCTCAACAAAAGGTCTCGCCGGCGGCGGAGCAATGTACGGATCGCCAGGATCGTAACCGGCGGTTGCGTCCAGCAAAGCCGCGCTGTCACGCACCGAACGAGTCACGGCATGTTCCGCAATCAATCCGCTGAAAATATCTCCGAAATGCGGGCCGAGCGGATTGCGGCCTCGCGTCGGTTTCAATCCGAATATTCCACAACAAGCCGCTGGAATACGAATCGAACCGCCTCCGTCGTTGGCGTGCGCCATCGGCACGATTCCGGCTGCGACAGCAGCGGCAGAACCTCCGCTGGAACCGCCAGGGGTTCGCGTCACATCCCAGGGATTGTGAGTTGGGCCGAACAGTTTCGGTTCGGTGGTAGGGAAGATGCCAAATTCTGGCGTGTTGGTTTTGCCTACGACGATCAGCCCGGCGCGTTTGTACCGTTTGACCAGTTCGCTGTCGCCGTTTGGCTTGAAGTCTTTCAAAAACTTCGACGCGGAAGTCATCGGCACGCCTTCGTAAGCCGCTTGCAGGTCTTTCAGCAGAAAGGGAACTCCGGCAAATGCGCCTCTCGGAATGTCGTTGCTGGCGGCTGTGCGCGCCAAGTCGTACATTTTGGTAATGACGGCATTCAATTGCGGATTGACTTCTTCGATGCGTTCAATTGCAGCGTCAACCAGTTCCAGCGGGCTGATTTGCCTGCTGCGAACCAGTTCCGCCTGTGCCGTCGCATCCATCCAAGCCAGTTCATTTGCCAATGCCATTTTGATTTCCTCCGTGTGGTGAAGTGATTGGTCGGCGCATTATGAACTGCCTGCGGAAGTCTGAAAATGGATTCCTTGCAATCACTTTTTCGTTCTGTATACTCGCAGCCCTTCCGAGTCAGGAAACTTCAGGAAAGATTTCAAAGAGCCGGTTTCACAGAGACAACGAGGCGCGAAAATGCGCGCATTTTTGCCTGTAAAACCGTCGTCGTCGGACGTTGCCTTATGAGCGAAAACATCTGGGAATCAGTACTCTCGGCAATCGAGAAAAGAGTCAACCACGAAAGTTTCACAACGTGGTTCAAGCCGACTTCTTTCCTGGAATTGGACGGTTCGACGTTGAAGGTAAAAGTTCCTGATCGTGTTTTTGAAGACTGGATTTTGAACAATTACAGCGATGTGCTGGAAGAATCTCTGGATGAAGTCGGCATTGCTGGTTGCGCCATCGCTTTTGAAGCTTCGGCCAATTCCGAAGCGCAAACGCAACCCAGCCAGACACGCACGGCGACCAATTCAGATTCAGTTGGCACGCAATCATCTTCGACACGAATTCCCGCGACACCTTCGCGACAGTATTTTTCCACTGCGTCGGCCAATGCGCCGCGTTATGCCGACGCAGATCATTCCGAAGTCCACCTGAACCAGAAATACACCTTCGAGACTTTCGTTGTCGGCTCCTGCAATCAATTTGCCCACGCCGCGGCGCAGGCTGTTGCCGATACGCCGTCCAAAACCTATAACCCGCTGTTCATTTATGGCGGAGTCGGCTTGGGCAAAACGCATCTGATGTGCGCCATCGGCCATCACATCAAAGAGCAGTACCGCCATCTGCGGCTTTGCTACATTTCGGCTGAACGCTTCATGAACGAACTGATCAACGCCATTCGGTATGACCAGACAATGGCCTTCCGCGAACGCTATCGTTCGATTGACATCCTGCTGATTGACGACATTCAGTTCATCGCCGGCAAAGAGCGCACGCAGGAAGAGTTTTTTCACACCTTCAACGCGCTGCACGACGGGCAAAAACAGATCGTCATTTCAGCGGATTGCGCGCCCAAAGACATTCCCACGCTGGAAGAGCGATTGCATTCGCGATTTGAATGGGGATTGATCGCCGACATCACGCCGCCCGATCTGGAAACCAAAGTCGCCATTCTGCGCAAAAAAGCCGAAAGCGAAAAAATTGATCTGCCGGACGATGTCACGATGTACATTGCCAAGCGAATCAAATCGAACATACGCGAATTGGAAGGCTCGCTGGTTCGCTTGACGGCGTTGTCTTCGCTGCGCGGCGACACTATAAATCTGGCGCTGGCGCAGGAAGCGGTCAAAAACATCATCGAAGAAGAAGAGCGATCCGTAACCATCGAAATGATTCAGAAAATAGTCGCTGAACATTACAAGCTGAAGGTCTCAGAACTGAAATCCAAATCGAACGCACGGGAAATCGCATTTCCACGGCAGGTGGCGATGTACTTGTGCAAGAATCTGACCCGGTCGAGTTTGCCGGAAATCGGGCGCGAATTCGGCGATAAACACCACACAACAGTGATGCACAGCGTTAAAAAAATCAGGAATCTGTACGAAGAGAAAAAAGGAAATTTCCACAACGTTATCAACAGTTTAATTGCTAGCTGCAAATAGACTTTTTCGATTTTTCACAACTTATCTTGATGGTTGCCTGTGAATTTAGGTGAATGTCTGTGAACATCCGAGGGTGTTTTTGCCTGTCGAAGTTTTCCACAGCAATTCCCCACACGAATGACAGTCGGTCAACAGGTTTTTACACAAGCAAAAAAACGGCTAAACTTGTGTGCCATCAATGAGTTATTTTTGTTTTCCACTTTTCCACAGGCGCTACTACTACTGCTGGATAAATAAAGTATTTTGTTTTTAAGTTACTAGAAGAAATCAGCCGGTGGATTTTTACGAAGGGAGCAACCCTATGCACTTTACTGTTAGCAAGTCCGCTCTGTTGAAAGAGCTGAATCTGATTCAAGGCGTCGTTGAAAAGAAAAGCACGATTCCGATTTTGTCGAATCTGTTGCTGGAAGCCAAAGACGGCGAGCTTTCGATCAAGGGAACAGACCTTGATGTAGCCATTTCGACCATCTGTCCTATTGAATCGAAAAAGGCGGGTTCGATCTGTTTGCAGGCGAAAAAGCTGTTCGAGATTGTTCGCTCGCTGCCCGAAGCCGAAATTGAATTCAAACAGGGCGACAACGATCAGATCGCAATCGTTTGCGAACGCTCGCGGTTTCGCATGGCCGGATTGCCGAAGGATAATTTTCCTGAAGTTCCCGAATTCAAAGGGCATTCCATGTCGCTTCCGGCTGAAACATTGCGCACTATGATTGCGCGCACGCAATTCGCCATCACCGCCGAAGAATCGCGCTACACGCTGAACGGCGCGAAATTCGAAGTTCATTCGGACAAAACTCGTATGGTGGCCACCGACGGACACCGGCTTTCGTTTATTGAAAAATCATTGAATCTGGGCGACGCCAGTCTGGATGTGCTGATTCCGAAAAAGACGCTGGCGGAATTGTCGCGGCTGAGCGCCGACACCGAAGAAACGGTGGAAATCGGATTCAACGAAAACCATTTGTTTTTCCGATTCGGCAAACGATTGCTTTCTTCGCGCACGCTGAGCGGCCAGTTTCCGAATTACGAACTGGTGTTGCCCAAAGGAAACGACAACCGCGTGGCGATTACCGCCGGGCAACTGGCGGCTGCGTTGCGCCGAGTTGCGTTGATGGCCGACGAACGTTCGCACACCATACGGTTTGATGTCACCGAAGGCAAAGTGACCATTTCCGCCCCCGCATCGGAATCCGGCGAAGCCAACGAAGTATTGCCGGTGGAATATGCCGGGCCGGATATTTCCGCTGCATTCAACGCGCAATACCTGCTGGATTTTTTTGGCGTGATTCAGGAAGGCGATGTGCTGTTGGAATTCAAGGACAGCAATTCGCAAACGCAACTTCGGTCAAAAGATGAGAGCGATTACGATTTCCGTTACATAGTCATGCCCATGCGGTTGTGAAGGATTCTGAGCCGCGACAGCGACGAATCTTCACTGTTCGTTGCTGTCGCTATGTTGCCTGATTGACTGGTTTCCCTGAACGACCAACATTCAACTCGCCGCTGTTTCCCCCTCATTTAGTTCATTACGACAATCGGAACGTTCAACACGCGTTGAATTGGGACAGGAGTCACAAGCCATGAGTGGTAGAGGCTACGGCTTGCTTGACCGTCTTTTCATCGTTGCCCTGACTCTGTTGATGGCTTATTTCGCTTATCAAATTTATTCGCCGGGCTTCGGATGGAAAACGGTCAAAGAGGCGTTGGAACGCGCAGCAGGCTTTATTCGATAACTTGGGAGTTATTCTTTCCGGCGCGCAATGTCGAGTCGCATCAACGTTGCCGTGCTTTTGGCGACCAGTGTGCCGTCCGGAGTCGTCATAGTCACTTCGGCATAAGCCAGGGTGCGTCCCAGATTGACTATTCTGGCTTCGCAATACACATCCTGATTTTTGACGGCTTTCAGGAAGTTGATGCGTTGTTCGACGGTGGTCGGATATTGTTCGGGCATGATTTGCGTCATCAGGGCGTGCGCCGCCGCGGCGTCGGCCAGTGAATAAATCGCTCCGCCGTGAACAGTGGATGGTTGCAGGAATTCCGGGCGATAGGTCAGTTTCATTTTCACCCAACCTTCACCAGCATCCAGCAATTCGATTCCCAAAAAGTTCAAAAATGGATTTCGTTCTGACAGTGGTTTCAGCAATTCAAATTCTTTGCCAGGCATTGGTTGATTTCGATCTCCTTCGGTAAAGTGTTTCTAGCTGTCAAAATTGTCCCACAGGCTTGGTAATTGTCTACACAGTTTTTGGCTGTCAGAACTTTTCAGCAGGGGGCTGCGTTTTCGGAGCTATGCGAACAAGAAAAAATCGTGATCCGCTTTGGTTTTTGCTCGGCGCGACGGCTGTTGTCATTGCCGTCGCTTTGCTGCCGTTCGGGTGGGCGCTGGTGTATCCCATTCGATTGTTCGTGACGTTTATTCACGAAGGCGGACATGCCATAGCGGCCATTCTGACTTTTGGTCAGGTGGAACGTTTGCACGTGTTTCTGGATGCCAGCGGCGAAACGTTGACGCGCGGAGGGTTTCCGCTGGCTATTGCCAGCGCAGGATATTTGACCAGCACTGTGTTCGGAGCGCTTTTGTTGATGCTGGGCAGTTACACCATGCGCGCCAAGGCTGCATTGACGGCCTGCGCTGGTGTGGTGTTGCTGATTACTGCATTTATGGCAGGAGATTGGATCACCTGGGTGATGGGGATATTGTTGGCGTCCGGATTGGCGGTGGTGGCAATTCTTTTCAATCCTGAGCTTGCTCAGTTCTTCCTGAGTTTTCTGGCTGTGCAGTGCTGTTTGAACGCCTTTCTGGATTTGCGAACTCTTTTCGTTCTTTCCACGTCAACCACGGTGCATTCCGATGCCGTGACGATGCAGCAAATCACAATGGTTCCAGCAACGGTCTGGGCTGTTTCCTGGATGGTCATTTCACTTCTTGCTCTTGTCGTAGCGCTGCGAAGTTATGTCCGGCATCTGTGATGAGCGCAGATGGGCAACTTGGCAAACCTCCGCGACGGTGTGTAATATTGGAACCGTCCTGATCTTCCATCGTGTCAGACACAGTTGCAATGACCCTCAACAAGTTTTCCTAAACCTTGAAGGAGCTAAGAAGTTTTATGAAGCACCAACATCTCTCACGCCGCCGCATTGAAGCGGGATTCTCACTGATCGAATTGCTGATCGTCGTCGCCATTGTAGGCATTCTGGCCGCCGTCGCCGTTCCAAAACTGCTCAAGAATCTGGAAACCGGGCGCGAAACCGCCGCCATTCAGACACTCAGAACAGTTCATAACAATCAGGCGCAATTCAGCGCCATGAAAGGCAAATTCGGATCGCTGGCCGAATTGAACCAGGCCGGGTTGATTGATTCCAACTTTAGCAGCGGCACGGCTGTCAGCGGATATGTCTACACTTCCACCGAAGCCACACCCGATCAATACTGTGTGCAATCCACGCGGTCGAGCGCCACGACGGCTTCGCGTGATTTCAACGTCATCGAAGACGGAACCATTCGTTACATTGAAGCCAAAACACCCAGCGCGGTCCCGCACGGCGGAGGTTCGCCGCTGGCAGGTGCAGGCGCTGGCGGAGCAACCGGCACAGAAGGCGCCAATCCGCAGCAATAAACTCAGATCGGTTTTACCGACAAAATTTCAGGCAGGCCTTTGGCGTTTAGCTTCTGGCCTGCCTGAAGTGTTTTGCGCTGACGGTTTGCCCGCTTTACTGCCAACTTCCGCGCAAACTATAATCGCAACCTCGTTCATTCCCTTGAAATCATCGCAGTTAATTTGGAGGTCGAGTTATGAAGAAGCGTCGCTGGTTTGCTTGTGCGGCTGCCATTTCGGTTGTGGTTTGGGTTTGTGTCGGAATGTTTTCCGCTGCCGCACAACAAGGTCAATCACAGGAGACCACGCAGAAAAATCAGCCGCCCGTCGGTCAACAGAAACCCGGAGACCAAGTGAAGCCCGCCGGTCAGCAGGACCCTGAACCTGCCAAGTTACAGGAATTCACTGTCAACGTTCGATTGGCTGTTACAGTGACCAACAATAAAACTGGGCGGTATGTGGTTGACCTGAAGCAGTCTGATTTTGAAATTTACGAAGACAAAGTTCCGCAGGAAATTTTGAACCTGACGGCTCAAACCGATTTGCCGCTTGATGTGGCGGTGTTGATGGATACGTCGAACAGCGTTAAACCCAAGTTGAAATTTGAAAAGGACGCGGCGGTTTCTTTTTTGCAGACAATGCTGACTTCGCGCAAAGACCGCGCGTTGTTTGTTACGTTCGATTCGCAGATTGAATTGCACCAGGATTTCAGCAACCGCATTGATTTGCTGACCAAAGCGATTGACAAAGTGAAGGCACAGGGCGAAACCAAAATGTACGACGCCATCTATCAGATTTGCGAAGAGAAAATGTTGTCGCCAGCGTTGGCTGGGCGTCGCCGAGCGATGGTCGTTCTGACCGACGGCGAAGACACTGTCAGCGAACGCGAACTGAAAGACGCGATTGAAATCGCTCAGCGGTCGGAAACCATTGTCTACGTCATCAGCACCAAAGCCGCAGGATTTTTCGGCGTGCAGGGCGGAATGGTGGACAAGAAAGAAGACAAGGATTTGAAAAAGCTGGCCGAAGACACCGGCGGGCGGGCGTTTTTCACGTCGGAAGTGATTGAACTGGAACGGAGCTTTTCGGCGATTGCTCGCGAACTTCGCAGCCAGTATTCCATTGCGTATCAGCCGGTGAACGACAAATACGACGGCAAATATCGTCGCATCGAAGTTCGTTTGCCGAATCATAAAGATTACAAGGTCAGAACGAAGACCGGTTACACGGCAATTCCGCCGCGAACAGTGACTGGAGCGCAAGCGACGACTCCGCAGTAAATTGAACCAATCCGCTCGCCACCCCTTTGCCAGCGGCGTCCGTAACCGCCAGACGCGGTCAAGGAGAAGATATTATGAGACAGATCAACAAGGCTAGAATTGCAGGTCTGATTGTCGTGATGGTGGCAGCGGCGATTGGATTTGGCGTCGCATCATTATCCGGCGTCAATGCTCAGGACAAAAAGCAAACCCAGCAGAAACAAGACCCGCAGAAACCTCCGAAAAAAGACGAAGAGTTGCCGACGATGAAAATCGGCACGCAACTGGTCAACGTGTTGTTCAGTGTGCAGGACAAACAAAACCGTTACCTGAACGAACTATCCCAGGAAGACGTCGTCATTCTGGAAAACGGCCAGCCGCAGGAAGTTTTCGCGTTCAAGAAGGAATTCGATTTGCCGTTGACGATGGCGATTCTGGTTGATGTCAGCGGCAGTGAACAATACACCTTGCCGCTATTGAAAGAAGCCGGAGGCCGGTTCATTGATTCAGTCATTCGGTTTGGCAAGGACACAGCCGCCGTTCTTAAATTCGAAGGCGAAACGACCATCATGCAGGATTTGTCTTCCAACCCGGCACGCATTCGCCGCGGATTGGAGCAGATAGAATTTGTCGCTCCGCCGCCTGTAGGTGTGTTTGGCGGACCGACTCCGCCGATCAATGGCGGTTCGCGGCAGGGCGGAACATCATTGTATGACGCGATTGTTGCCACCAGCGCGGATATGCTGGCCAGACAGCCCGGACGTAAAACCATTATTCTGCTTACCGACGGCCAGGATACCACCAGCCGCATGAAGATTGGCGACGCGATTGACGAAGCTTTGAAAGCGGAAGTCGTAATTTACGCCATTGGCATTGGCGATCACGGGCGATACGGCATTGACGAAGGCACATTGCGAAAAATCTGCGATGCCACCGGCGGACGCGCCATCATTCCAAAAAGCAACAGACAATTGGAAGAGGCATTTGCTCAACTGGAACGTGATCTGCGCCAACAGTATCTGCTGGCTTACGAACCGAAAAACGAAGCGGCGGATGGCAGTTTCCGCAAGCTGGAAATCAAGCTGAAAAACAAAACTGACAAAGAAATGAAAGACCTCAAGGTTCGTCATCGCAAAGGTTACTACGCGCCGAAAGGCTGAAATCAGGAGTTAGGGGTGGGAGTTGGGAGAGAGGATACTTCCCAACTCGCAACCCCCAAAACGAAACGTTGATATTGAAGAATTGACTCCCAACTCCCAACTCCCAACTCCCAACCCTCAACCCTCAACTCCCAACTCTCAACCCTCAACTCGCCACTGGAAAAACGATTTCTATCTTTGGCTGCCGCTGGCTTGCGTCTCGTGGTGGTTGGCTTGGAAGTATCAAGATAGTTTCATTTCCGATTGGGACGGGTTCGATTACGCAAGCGCCGTTGTCGAAGGGAAGTATTCAGTGCTCGGATTGGGGCGAGCGTTGTTTCTGGCCTACAACCATTTGCTGTGGCGAATCGCCCATCACTGGTTCAACTGGCCGCCGGAGCAGGCCTACTTGCTGTTGCGTTACGGCGTTATCGCGCAAACCGGAATCGCCATCACTGGCATTTACGCTTTATGCAAAGAACTTTCGGCAAGTCGTATGGCGGCGTTTTTCGGAGCGTTGATAGTCGCGGCTTCGCCCTATTTCATAATCTACAGCGGACGCGCGATGAGCGAAATTCCAGGCTTTCTGATGCTGAGTTGGTCGTTGTGGTGGATGCTGCGAAGTTTGCGAGCAGGGAAGTTGGGGAGATTTTTGATGGCGGCGTTTCTGGTTGGTTTGAGCGCCAACGTGCGAGAGTTCGCTGTCTTTTATTTTCCGTTCATTACATTGGCGGCCTGGATGCATGGCGTGAGATGGCGAATGATCGTATTGGCTTTGGCGTTGACGACGCTGGCAGCGACCAGCGGAATGATTTTCTGGTATTTGCGCGAAGGCAATTTGTATCTGGACGCGGTGACAAAGTGGTACGGCCTGAGCGCCGAAGAACGGCGACGATTTCCGGTTTCGATCAACAACCTTTGGTTCTTCGGCAAATTCGCGTTCATCTGTTCGGCGACGGTGGCTATGTTGTCGCCTGTGGCGCTGGTTTGGCTTGGGTCGAAAAGGCATTTGCGATTGCTGTGGTTGTTCGGGCTTTGCGGATTGCTGGCTGATTTGGCGCTGCTGGCCAATCACGATTTGCCGGTCAATCCTCGTTATCTGCTGACGGGATTGCTCGGTTTGGCGGCGGTTTGTGGATGGTGTCTGGCTGAACTGCTGAAGCTACGCCCGGTTCGCGGGGTGATTCTGTTGCTGGCGTTGATCGTGCTGACCAAAGCCACCTGGAACCGCGAAGCCAAAGAGCTTTACAGCGCCGAATGGAACTCCAATGCGGCGTTGCGTTTCATCGCCAAAGTCGAACGACTTCCATGGAATTCCGGATTTATCGTCGGTCAGCGAGCGCCGTTGATTCATTACCTCGCATCGCTCGGAGTTCAACCATACTGGCGCGTGATTTCGCCCGGTTCCGGTTGGCCGGACGACAAGCTGGACAAAGCGATTGATGATTTCTTTTTTGCCGGAAGAGAAGTTTACGTGGATTTCGATCCCGAAATCTGGCAAACCGGCGTCCGCGAAAACAGTCGCGAAGCCGCCGGATTGGGGATGATAAAACAAAGGTATAGACTCACTCATATTAAGGATTCTTTTTATCGGATTGAACGGCTGGATTTGAATTCTGACATTGAACGATAGTCAGCAACTTGAGAGGCAAGAACGTATGAGCACCAAATACACAAGCTATGAAGAGATAATTGAGAAGCAAGAAGAACTTCTTCGGAATCTCAAAGCTCACCTTTCTAAACTGCAAGCATTGCTGAGTATTGTTAAGAGTGAAGCCTGCTATGAAGACTTTGTCTACCGTTTTTATCATCAATCGTTCAAGGTTTATCAACTTCAGGATTTGACTCGTCAGATTGCAGAAAATCTGCGTAGCGTCGCCCCTGAAGGCACGACGTTTTGCCATTACTTTGAAGAGCTACTACAAGCTGGAGCTGATTCGGTTCAATTTGAGATGGAACACAACGCAGACTGGACGCGGCATACTCGGCCTTTCGTCGAAGCTTATTTTCACGCGCAGTATTTTCTGGAGATGGCAGTCAAATATGGGCAGTCTCTCGACCAAGCTCCTGAGGTTTTGCCATCTGGCTGGGCGGCATTACTGAGCTTGTATGAAATTCGCTGAGCAAGTGAAGGCGCTTGCAAGAATTTGACGAACCAAGCTCAGCCAAAGTAGATTCCATGCGCGTTTCGATTGATCTCCTGATTCACTCAAATCAACTCTGTCAACTTTTTCCCGGAGGTGCAGCCGTGTTTTTGCGTCGTCACTTTTTTTCTCGCCGTGCGTTGCTGCTGGCTGTGGCCGCAGCCGTGTTTGCGATTGTTTCCAGCTTTGCTTCTGCCAGCAATGATCCTGACAATTCATCAGCCGCCAATGGCACGGTGGATTCCAAAACCTTCGAGCGTTTGGAATGGCGAAGCATTGGCCCGGCGATCTTTGATGGCCGTGTGGCAGATGTCGAAGGAGTGCCTGGAAATCCGAATCTGGTTTTTGTCGGCGCGGCTGATGGTGGAGTCTGGAAAACGACGAATGGAGGCGTGACATGGAAACCGATTTTTGAAAAGCAAAACACTTTGTCAATCGGCGACATAGCGCTGGAACCGAACAACCCGGACGTGATCTGGGTAGGCACAGGCGAAGGCAATCCGCGCAACAGCGTTTCGTTCGGCGACGGTGTTTATAAATCCACCGATGGAGGAAAAACCTGGCAGCATCTGGGGTTGAAAGACACGATGTACATCACGCGCATCGTCATTCATCCGACGAATCCGAACATAGTTTATGTCGGCGCTCTTGGACATATTTTCGGCCCGAACGAAGAACGCGGCGTGTTTATGACTACGGATGGCGGCAAGACCTGGGCTAAGACTTTGTTTGTTGATGCCGAACATGGCATTTCGGACTTGGACATTGATCCGTCGAATCCGAACATACTTTATGCCGGAGTCTGGAAGTTCGAGCGCAAGCCATGGACTTTTGTCAGCGGCAGCGAAAAAGGCGGCGTTTTTCGTTCGATTGACGGCGGGCGAACCTGGTCGAAGTTGACTAATGGATTGCCGAAGTTGATAGGACGCATCGGCGTTCGCTGCGCGCCGAGCAATCCGAACATCGTTTACGTCATCGCCGAAACCAGAGAAGGCGCGATGTTCCGTTCAGAAGACAAAGGCGACACTTTCCGCAATGTGTATCGCCAGTCGAACATCGTTTCGCGCGGATTTTATTACACCGACGTGCGCGTTGATCCGCAGAACGAAAATCGAGTCTACGCCGTTTCGTCAACGTTGTTTTCTTCGATTGATGGTGGCAGAACTTATCGGCCAATCGCTCCGCAAATTCACATTGATTACCACGCGATGTGGATTGATCCATTGAATCCGAAACGCATGTGGGTCGGCCAGGACGGCGGCGTGGCCGTTTCCACCGATCAGGGCGAATCGTGGGAATACATCAACAACCTGCCGTTGGCTCAGCCCTATCATGTCCACGCCGACAACCGTTTGCCGTTTTACAACGTGATGGGCGGAATGCAGGACAACGGCAGTTGGACAGGCCCTTCGCGCACGCGCGAACCAGCCGGCATCTTGAATGACGATTGGCGGATGACTGCTTTCGGCGACGGATTCAAAGTCCTGAACCACCCGGACGACCCCGAAATTTATCTGTCGCTGTCGCAGGGCGGGAACATAACTACAACCGACATGCGAACGCGCGAACAGCAATCCCTGCGTCCTTACGCCTTCAGTTCAGGCGGCGCAGCGGAAAATCAGAAATATCGTTTCCACTGGAACTCGCCGCTGGTGTTTTCGCCGCACAACAAAACGACGATTTACCTGGGTGGCAACGTGTTGTTCAAATCGGCGGATTTCGGAAAAACGTGGGAGCGGATCAGCAACGATTTGACGACCAACGATCCGGGGAAATTGAAAGAACCGGGCGGGCCGATTTCCAACGAAAACTCTACGGCGGAATATCACTGCACGATCATCAGCGTCAACGAATCTCCAGCCAAAGCCGGAGTTATCTGGGCAGGAACCGACGACGGCAATTTGCAATTGACTACTGACGGCGGCAAAAACTGGTCAAACGTCATCAAGAATGTTTCTGGACTGACGGCGAATTCTCCGGTCTCGCACGTTGAACCTTCGGCCAAGAACGCCGATGTGGCTTATGTTTCTTTTGATCGTCACATGCTGGACGATTACAAACCTTACGTCTTCAAAACCTCAGACGGTGGCAAAAGCTTCACGAACATCACAGGCAATTTGCCCGCTCAGGCTTATGTTCACGCGCTGAAAGAAGACCCGAAAAATTCCAACCTGCTTTACGCCGGAACGGAGCTTGGGTTGTACGCGACTTATGACGGCGGCAAAACCTGGATCGAATTGGGAATGAAAAATCTGCCGCGCGTGGCGGTTCACGACATCTTTGTGCATCCGCGCGAAAACGATTTGATCCTGGCCACGCACGGACGCGGCTTCTGGATTTTTGATGACGCTACGGCGATTCAGCAGATGACCGCAGATATTGCTGGCAAAGACGCCACGCTATTCGACATTCGCCCGGCGATTCGTTTCACGACTCGCTTCACGCGGTATGGCATCGGGGACAAACCTTTTACCGGGCCGAATCCTCCAAACGGCGCGCTTGTCACCTACTTTCTGAAAGACAAGCTCGACGCCAAAACGACGGCGAAGCTTCAGGTGTTGGATTCGACCGGCAAAGTCATCCGCGAAGTCGCCAACATTCCGAAAGAGAAAGGCTTTAACCGCGCGACGTGGGATTTGGCGATGGACGGCGCTACGCCGCGTAGGCAACTGACGCCGGAACAATTGGAACAATTCGGCGGCGGATTTGGCTTCCGTCCGCGCGGGCCTGAAGTTTTGCCCGGAACTTACACGATCAAACTGGTGATCGGCGACAAATCGCAAGAGAGGAAAGTTCAGGTCGGTGTTGACCCAACGGTGAAAGTCACTGCCGCCGAGTTGCAGGAACAATACGATTTTTCGATGAAGTTGCAGGAAATGATGTCGAAGGTGAACGTGACTTTGCGAACGCTGGACAATGCCAAAGAACAACTTCAACAGATTGATCGTACCGTCAAAGCGCAGATGCCAGACGCGCCAAAAGAACTGGCGACTGGCATTGCCGATTCGATCAAACAGATTGACGCAGAAATCGCCAAACTTACAGGCAGAGGCGGCGAAGCCGGTGGCGGATTGCGCGGTGGCAGAGCGCAGATAAGTGAAAAACTTTCTTCGCTGTTTGGCAACATTCAGGGAGTGAATGCTGCGCCGACCAAAGCGCAGAAAGAATTCTTCAACGAAATTCAACCGGAGTTTCAGACGAAGGTTGCCGAAGTCGAAAAGTTCATCCGCGAACAATTGCCGAAGGTCAACGACCCGCTTAAAAAGCACAACGCGCCGACTGTGATTTTTGGAAAGTAAACGCACGTGGACATCAAGCAGTATTTCAAACGCAAAGCCGAGTTGGTTGACGTGGAGCTGGATCGGCTGCTGCCTGCGGAAACGGAAACTCCGCAGACGATTCATCAGGCAATGCGGTATAGCGTTTTCGCCGGCGGCAAGCGATTGAGACCGATTTTGGCCATTGCCGCTGGCGAAATTTTCGTAGCCGACGATCGCGAGTTGTTGCCAGTGGCCAGCGCGCTGGAAATGATCCACACTTACTCGCTTATTCACGACGACCTGCCTGCAATGGACAACGACGATATGCGGCGCGGTTTGCCGACTTGCCACGTCAAATTTGGCGAAGCGATGGCGATTCTGGCAGGTGATGCTTTGCTGACTCAGGCGTTTGTGACGCTGGCTGATTACGAAACTTCGTATCCCGAACGAAAGGCTCGAGTGATTTCCGAAGTCGCTCATGCGGCGGCCACCAAGGAAGCCTTGATCGGCGGTCAGGTTTTGGACATGCAATCCGAGGGGCAAACGGTCACAGGCGCGCAGCTCGAAACCATACATCGCGGTAAAACCGGCGCGCTCATTCGGTGTTCGATTCGTGTTGGCGCGATCCTCGGCGGAGCGAGCGACGCCGAGTTGCAAGCTATGACTATTTATGGCGAAAAAGCCGGACTCGCGTTTCAGGTTGCCGACGATTTGCTGGATGAAACTGCAACCAGCGAAGAATTAGGCAAAACCGCCGGGAAAGACGCCGCCAGTCACAAAGCTACTTACACGTCGCTTTACGGAATTCACGTTGCGCGAGAAATGGCGGAACGACTTTGTCGTGAAGCCGTCGCTGCCATTCGCGGCATTCAACGAGACACAGAAGCGCTGGAATCCATAGCGCGGTTCATTGTCGAGCGCAGATCATAGATCGCGCCCACAGACCGCATTCCTTGACACTCCAACAGGTGATTGTTAGTCTCTGCGTTTTCAAAATCAGCACTTTACGCAATCTATAGTTAAGGAGACAGATCATGAAGCGAACTTTTCAACCCAATAATCGTCGTCGTGCGAAGACGCATGGCTTTCGCGTTCGCATGAGCACCAAAGCCGGACGGCTGGTTATCAAACGCCGTCGTGCCAAAGGTCGCAAACGATTGACGCCGCATCATTACTAAGTCATCAGAAGTAATCATCGCCAATTGTCGCCGGGTTTTTAGTCATTGACCGATTGCCAATTGAATTGCCGGATGAACTTAATGCTGTGAAGAAGCTAAAAATGCTGAGTAACAATCAGCAGTTTCGCAAAGTTTACGACCAGGGGCAGAAGTTTCACACTTCCTATTTTTCGGCATTTATTCTGAAAAACGACATTAATGAGTTGCGGCTTGGAATCACTGTCACACGGAAAATTGGCAATGCCGTCGTTCGCAATCGTTGCAAGCGCAGGCTAAGGGAAGCTCTCAGAACTCGCGTTGATTTGTCGGCTCTGGCTGGTGATCTGGTCATCAATGCAAAATCTGATCTGGTCAGGGCCGAGTTCACTCAAATAGTTGATGCCCTGGAAAAAACCGTAGCGCGTTTCCGCGACTCATTTTCCAGAACACAGCAGTGAGGTTGGCAATGAAGTTGGTAGCCATTTTTTTGTTGCGAGGTTACAAGCTGGCGATTTCCCCTTTGCTGCCGCAAGCCTGCCGCTTCACTCCGACCTGTTCGCAATATGCCGCGGAGGCGATAGGAAAATATGGTTTTTGGAAAGGTTTGGCGCTTGGCTTGAAACGATTATCGCGCTGTCATCCTTTCAGTGAAGGTGGGTATGATCCTGTGCGCTGACTTCGGTTGGCGCATTGGTCTTTTCAGAAAGCTCGAATTCCCCAAGGTCTCGTTGCTTTTGAGTTCATAGATGGAAAAGAGACTCATTTTATTTCTGATCATGTCAGCCGCGATTTTTTTCGGCTGGTCTTATCTGTACACGAAATTTTACCCGCCCGTTCCCGAAGTTTCACAGGAGCAGGTTGCAACGACCGCCAGCCCATCCACTTCTCCATCGCCGACAGCAACGACCGCTGTCCAAACTGCTGCTACCAATCTAGCGGCGAATCCGACGCCTGCCACTCCCTTGACTCAAGCAGCGCTGCGGCAGATCAAAATCAAAACCGATTTCTGGACGGCCAACTTGTCCAATCAGGGTGGCGTAATTACCGAATGGGTGATGACTCACTTTCCTGATGGTAAACCGATTGATGCGCCCACCGGAGTGACATTGATTTCGCCGCAGCTTTCCCAGCAAATCGGCGCGCCGTTCAGATTTCATATCCCTTCCGATCCCGCGCTGGAGCAAAGCCTGAATTCGGCTGTGTTTGAAATCAAAACCGGAGCCGAACAGGAAATCGTGTTGCCTCGCAATGAAAAACGTGAGGTCGAGTTTTTTTATGCCGGCAATGGAATCGAAGCGACCAAAACGCTGATTTTCAAAGGCGAGGGCTTTGAAAAATCGTCAGGGTTTGATTTCGATTTTCGCGCGAACGTGACGCGCAACGGCAAACCGGTTGACGTTTTCGTCGTTGCCGGGCCGAATTTTGGCGATCAGGGCATCAAGGAAACCAGCATTTACAAACACGCGCCGCAAATCACCTATGCTCTGGCCAACGATGTCGAGCGCGAAACCGCCGACAGCCTGAAACTCCCGGTGAATCCGATTGCTGCCCCTGTCACCTGGGCCGGAGTGGATGACAATTACTTCGCCATGGTGATTGTGCCGTCGAAACCGGCTCCGGCTTCACGGCTGCTCAACGACGGCAAAGTTTCAATGGCGGTTCAACTGAATCACGGCGAAATCAATCATGTATACGCCGGGCCGAAAGACCTGAAGCTGTTGAAAGAAATCAGCGCGACATTCGGGCTTCCTGACAACGGAACTCAGTTGGAAGACATTGTCAGTTACAACTGGCTGAACTTTTTGAAATTCCTGCTCAAGCCAATCGCGCAATTTATGTTGATGGCATTGCGCGCGATTAACACCTTCACGCACAATTTCGGATGGTCAATCGTTGTGTTGACGGTGTTGTTGAACATGCTTTTCTTCCCTTTGCGCTGGAAGAGTTCGCAATCCATGAAGCGCGCCGCGTTGATGCAGCCGAAGATGAAAGAGCTTCAGGAGAAAATGAAGAAGCTCGACAAGAACGACCCGCGCATGCTCGATCTTCAGAAAGAGCAGATTGCCTTGATGAAGGAAGGCAATCCGTTGATGGGATGTCTGCCGTTGTTGTTGCAAATGCCATTTTTCATGGCAGTGTTCACGGTGTTGACGGTTTCCATCGAAGTTCGTAACGCGCCGTTTTTCGGTTGGGTGACAGACCTTTCCGTAGCCGACCCAATTCACATCTTGCCAATCGTGATGTGTATAACGATGATTGCTCAGACGGCATTGACTCCTTCACCGGCGAACGCCGATCCGGTGCAGAAGAAAATTCAATACATTATGCCGCCGGTGCTGACGTATTTTTTCTTCTGGTCAGCCCCCGCCGGTTTGGTGTTGTACTGGATGGTCAGCAACCTGGTTGGTGTCGTTCAGCAGTTTGTTATCAACAGGATGAGTCCTCCGCCTGCGACTGAGGATTCGTCGAAAAACAATCAATCGCCTCAACCACCGGCAAAAGGCAAAAAGGCCAGACAGGCGCTGGCAAATTCATAAGGGTTTCATAGAACATCGGAGCAAGTTATGACACAAGATAATTTTGAAGGACTCCGCGATCAGGTAGAAAATTTCGTCAAGGATTTGATTGATCGTTCTTCGCTCGATCTGAAAGTTGAAGTGACCGAGCCTGAACCGGATGCGATCGAGGTGACGTTTCAAGGATTCGACCTGCCGCTTCTGCTGGGACATCACGCCGAATTGTTGGACGCGCTGCAATACATCGCTCGCCGCGCTTTTGCCAAAGCAGTCGCCGAAGGCATTCAGATTGATTTCGACGCCAACGGATACCGCGATGCTCGCCGCGAAGAACTGGCATTGATGGCTCAAAAAGCCGCCGAGCGAGTGAAGGTTTCCAAAGTTCCGTTTGTCTTTGATCCTATGAGCGCTCAGGATCGGCGTGCGATTCACACCGCGCTGGTTGACATTGAAGGAATCAAAACCGAAAGCGAAGGCGATGGACAAATGCGCCGAGTGAAAGTGTTGCCCGCATAACGTCGGTTTGTACGGTCAAAAACTTCCCGCCTTTTCCATCCCATAGCGGTTTTCCGGCCAGCCAGTTTATGCCCAACTTGTGCAATGACGACTTCCGATTTGAAGACGATTGTGGCCGTTGCGACGCCTCCCGGTTACGGCGGCATAGGCGTCATTCGGCTCAGCGGAAGTGAGTCCTTGCCTTTCATCCGAAAACTGTTGGCAAACGGTTCGGAATTAAAGTTTGTTCCTCAGCACGCATCGTTACTGCATCTGCTCCATCCCGAAACCGGCGGCGAAATTGACGAAGCCGTTGTCACCTGGTTCAAAGCTCCACACTCATTCACCGGCGAAGACGTTGTAGAAATTTCTTGTCATGGCAGTCCAGTCGTGTTGGCCGAAGTCGTTCGGATGCTGACTTCGTTTGGCGCGGAACTGGCGCAACCCGGCGAATTCAGTCTTCGAGCGTTCTTGAATCAGCGGCTTGATCTGACGCAGGCCGAAGCCATAAAAGACCTGATTCATTCGCAGACGACTTATCAAGCTCGGCTCGCGGTTCGCCAACTTCGCGGAGAACTGGCTCGACAGTTGAAACCGATAAAAGACGGATTGATCGAGCTGATTGTACACTTTGAATCGTCGGTCGAATTTGTCGAAGACGATCTCGACCCGCTGAATCTGAATTTGTTCCTTAAACGAATTGATGATTTCACCGAACAGCTTTCCAGACTCGCTTCCAGTTATCGCGTCGGAAAATTGATCCGGTCAGGAATCAAACTGGCGCTTATCGGTCGCCCAAATGTTGGCAAATCTTCCTTGTTCAATTCTCTTCTAGGACGAGATCGTGCCATTGTTACGCATTTACCCGGCACGACGCGCGACACTTTGAATGAATCGTTTTCGATTAACGGAATTCCGATTGACCTGATTGACACTGCTGGCATTCGAGAAACTGAAGACCTGATCGAAAAGATCGGCGTTGAACGAACTCGTTCAGCCATCAGCGAAGCAGACTTCGTGATTGCCGTCGTCGAATCGAATTCAACTTTGCCCGACGATGAAAAAGAATTGTTCGCGCAATTCCCTGTCAATCTGTTCGTCGTCAACAAGTGTGATCTAGGCTTGGAATTGTCTGAAGCGTCGCTTCACTTTTTGACTGACCGAGCGCCGCTGCTGCGCGCGTCGGCTTTGACAGGCGAAGGCATTGAAGAATTGAAGCAGTTCATTTATCGGCAATTCGTCGCCGAAAGCTGGCAAACGAACGAGAGTGCTATAATCACAAACGAACGCCACTATCAGGCTTTGGAGCAAGCGCTGGATGCGTTGAACCAGGCAAAGCAAGATTTGCTTTCCGGGTTCACCGAAGAAATCGCGCTGGCGAATTTGCACCAAGCTCTAAAAACCCTGGGCGTCATCACCGGCGAAACTTTGATAGCCGACATCATCAATCAGATTTTTTCTACGTTCTGCATTGGGAAATAGAAACTTGTTCAGAGTTCAGGCTTCGGCTTGTCATATTCAATTTATCAACCTGTAGGTTGAACTCTGAACGCAGAGGTCTTATGTCGCAGTTTGACGAAATCTTCGACGTTGTGGTCATTGGCGCGGGACACGCCGGATGCGAAGCTGCGAATGCCGCCGCTCAGCTTGGAGCCAAAACCGCGATCGTCACTTTCAACCTCGATCTGGTAGCGCAGATGTCTTGCAACCCGGCCATTGGCGGAATTGCCAAAGGCCATCTGGTTCGGGAAATTGACGCGCTTGGCGGGTTAATGGGACGAGTGATAGATCAAACCGGAATTCAGTTCCGCATGCTCAACCGCAGTCGCGGCCCGGCGGTGCAGGCTCCGCGAGCGCAAGCCGACCGCGCGCTGTATCGCAAACAGATGCGCCGAGAACTGGAATCCATTCCGAATCTGTTTTTGCGACAAGGCGAAGTCACCGAAATTCTGGTTGAAGATGGTCGCGTCATTGGATTGGAATTGATGGACGGGCGACGGCTGCGAACCGAAGCTGTCGTCGTCACTACCGGCACCTTTCTGAATGGATTGATTCATATTGGCGAAAAGCGATTTTCTGCAGGTCGTTCGGGCGAACTCCCTTCGATCAAGCTGGCTGAAAATTTGCGCCATCACGGATTTCGCATTTCCCGGCTGAAAACCGGAACGCCTCCGCGTTTGGACAGCCGCACGATTGATCTGAAACAGTTTGAAGAACAACCTGGCGACGAAAATCCGACGCCGTTTTCGTTCACCACCCGGGCAATTACGCAGCGGCAGATTTCCTGTTACATCGGCTATACGTCAACCAAAGTCCATCAATTGATCCGCGACAACATCCGCCGGTCGCCGCTTTATAGCGGACAGATCGTCGGCATTGGGCCGCGATATTGCCCCTCCATTGAAGACAAAGTCGTCAAATTTCCCGACAAAGATCGTCATCAGTTGTTTCTGGAACCGGAAGGGTTTGAAACGTACGAAACCTACCTGAACGGATTTTCGACCAGTCTGCCTGCCGATTTGCAGCGCGAACTGGTTCGACAAATTCCTGGCATGGAACACGTGGCGATTATCCGACCGGGCTATGCCATCGAATACGACATGGTGGACCCGACCGAACTATGGCCGTCGCTGGAAACCAAACGACTGAAAGGTTTGTTCAATGCTGGTCAAGTCAACGGAACGACCGGGTACGAAGAAGCGGGCGCTCAGGGAATTATCGCCGGAATCAATGCCGCTCGGTATGTCCATCGGCAGGAACCTGTGATCATCAAACGCGATGAAGCCTACATTGGAATCCTGATTGACGATCTGGTGACGCAAGGCGTGGACGAACCGTATCGAATGTTCACTTCCCGCGCCGAACAACGTTTGAAACTGCGAATTGACAACGCCGACGAACGATTGAGCGAAATTGGTTATCAGTTGGGAATGCTGCGCGGAGATCGCTATCAGGATTTCGTCGCTCGGTTGAAGCGCAAAGAACAGCTTCGTGAGTTTTTCCGGCGCACAACCATTTCCGCCAGAACCGATGGCTTCCAGCAGTTTTCCGAAGCGTCTGGCGTTAATTTGCCCGAAGCCGTCAATCTGGCGCACTTGGCAAAACGACCGGAAGTCTTGGCCGAACATCTGGTTCATTTGCTGCCCGAATCTTTGCGCCCAGTTGATGGGATGGACGAACTGACGACGGTTGTCACCGATTTCAAATATCAGGGCTATCTGGCGTCGCAAGAAACGATGGCGGCTCGATTGGCCAAAGCTGCCGACCGTGCAATCCCGCCGAGCCTGATTTTTTCGCAGCTTCCAGGATTGTCTAATGAAATGATCGAGCGGCTGAACCGTGTTCGTCCGCAAACCATTGGTCAGGCTATGCGAATTCCCGGCATTACTCCGGCTGCGCTTTCTCTGCTGACCGTCCATGTGGAGTTAATCGCCCGCCAGCAACAGCAGTGAACCAGGAATCTCTTCTTCAATTTAACGCCTTGCTCGTGAAAAACGGGCGCTCGACCGGAGCCGCTTTCTCGGATTTGGAGCGCGAGCGGCTGATGATCTATTACGAGCTGGTGTTGAAATGGAATCCTCGCCTTCATCTGACCACGCTTGCCGACCCTGATTCCTTTTTCTGCCGTCACATTTTTGAATCGGACTTTGCCGAAACCTTCATTCTTCCTTCCGTTGGAGAACTTTGGGACTTGGGAACCGGATTGGGAATTCCTGGAATTCCCATTGCTGTGCTCAGGCCTGATCTGAAGGTCAATCTCGTCGAATCGCGTCGAAACAAAATCATTTTTTTAGAAGAAGTAATTTCTTCGTTGAAGCTGGCGAACGCTCAAGTCATCGAAGCCAGAATTGAATATCTGGGTGAATTTTCTGAAAACTCCTGTTTGATCGCTCGCGCGGTCGAGCAAATGGAGGGCATAGTGTCTCAGATGGTCGCTCTTGGAAAAAATTGTCGGCAATTGGTGGTTTTGGGGGCGGAAGATTTGGGTGATCTGCTCAAGGCGCAGCTTGGGTCTTCGTTTCAGTTCCGGTTCGTCCCAATCCAGAAATCGGATCGCCGGTTTGTTCTCAGTGTTGAGCGTTTCACGTGAAACCCTATTGGCCGAAAAAATCCTCCTCGTAATTCTCTACCGCTTTAGTTCCACGTGAAACGATTCATTGCTTATGGTAATGTGCCGTTTCGCGTGAACCGTCACTTCAAAGTTTCCTCAAGCAGGTATAAATGGGAAAAGTCATCGCAATTTCAAATCAAAAAGGCGGGGTTGGGAAAACCACCACCGCCATTAATCTGGCGGCATCGCTGGCGGTCGCTGAAATTCCAACTTTACTGATAGACCTTGATCCGCAAGCGAATGCGACCAGCGGAATCGGGATCAAAAAAGGCTCGTTCAAACGAGGCGTCTACCATTCCCTGGTGATGCAGGAGCCAATCGGGAAAACCATTCTCACCACAGAGTTAGAACATCTGAAAATCGCTCCCTCAGACCGCAATCTGGCTGGGGCGGAAGTCGAGTTGATTGACAGCGAAGGTCGGGAGTTTTTCCTGAAAAACGTTCTGGCCGAAGAGCGCGGCAATTTTGAATACATCATTTTAGACTGCCCTCCGAGCTTGGGGCTGTTGAATTTGAACGCTCTGGCGGCTTCGGATTCTGTGATTGTTCCGATTCAATGCGAGTATTTTGCACTGGAAGGCGTTACCGATCTTTGGGATACGCTGGTCAGAATTCGCCGCAGCCTGAATACTACCCTGGCGGTAGAGGGTTTTCTGCTGACGATGTATGACGAACGAACCAATCTGGCCAATCAGGTGGTGTCTGACTTGCGGGATTTTCTGGGAAGTCAGGTTTTCGACACAGTGATTCCGAGAAACATCAAGCTGGCAGAAGCTCCCAGTCACGGAAAACCGATCATTTTGTACGACATCAAATCGCGCGGGTCGGAAAGTTATATGAACCTGGCAAAAGAGGTAATGGAAAATGACAAGAAGAGCGTTAGGGCGAGGGCTTAGTGCTCTGCTTGCCGATTCGCTGGCTCAAGGCGACGAACTTCTGGAAGTAGACATTGATCTGATAGAACCCAATCCGGATCAACCCCGCTATCATTTCAACGAAACCAAACTGGAAGAATTGGCGCAATCCATCAAGGCGAACGGTTTGGTGCAGCCGATTCTGCTGCGTCGAATTGCCAGCGGTCGGTATCAGATTGTCGCCGGTGAACGACGTTGGCGCGCCGCACAGCGAGCCGGTTTGCACAAGGTCAACGCTGTGATTCGCAGCATTCCTGACGCCAAGTTGCTGGAACTGGCGCTGATCGAAAACATACAGCGCGCCGAACTCAATCCGATTGAAGAAGCGATGGCCTATCAGCGGCTGATTCAAACTTTGGGGCTGACGCAGGATGAAGTTGCCCAGCGGGTCGGCAAAGACCGGTCTTCGATTGCCAATTACCTGCGATTGCTGAACCTGCCCGCGAAAATCCAAAAAATGCTGGAAGAAGAGCAGCTTTCAATGGGGCACGCCCGCGCTTTGCTTGGTTTGAAATCTGAAGAGGAGCAATTGAAGCTTGCTGAAGATATCATTGCTGGCAAGTTGTCTGTCCGCGACACCGAACAGGCGGTCAAACGAGCCACCTCGGGGGCTTCGATTAGAGAAAGCTCGACACCCCCACAGAATGATGCTAACATTCGCGCCGCCGAGTTAAAGTTGAAAAGGTTTCTTGGCGCTCCGGTCAAGATCAACCTGAGTCAGAATGGAGGCAAGATCGAAATTGAGTTCGGTTCGATGAGTGAGTTGGACAGGATATATTCGATCATACTGCGGAAGTCAGACGCTTAGCCCTCCCCCGCGACCCGCAAACGCGGGTTTCCACGCGACAACCTTCTATCATCGGCAAAGCCCCTTCTTACAAATCATCGTCCACAAATTCAGTTTAGGAGGCGTTTTTTATGAAATTTGGCAGCAGAGCATCGTCCAATGACGGCCCAACCGATCTTCGCAGTTTTCTTGGTGAAGGCACAGACATAGTTGGAGAAATCAAGTTTACGGAAATTATGCGAGTTGACGCTTCGATTTCCGGCACTATCATTTCTGAATCCGGCAGTTTGCTGGTGATGGAACGAGGGCGCGTCAAAGCCACCGTCAAAGCCGGAATTGTCGAAATCAGCGGCACAGTGGAAGGAACTGTCACAGCGAAAACCAGTGTGAAAATTCATCCCACTGGCCGTGTTTATGGAGACATTTACACTCCATCGCTGATTATCGAACACGGCGCAGTGTTTGATGGTAAGTCTCATATGATTGACGGCAAAGATGCCAAAGGATTGAATAAACCCGATCCTAAGCTGGCTGAAATGAAACCGTTCAAAACAGCCGACGCCGTGTAAGCCCGTTGTACAATCGCAAAACTCAAAGGCCGGTGAGTTATCCTTCAAAGACTCACCGGCTTTCATTTGTTTTCAGCCGCGCCGATAGATGGCTGCAAATCGCTGAGATTCTTTTTCCGCTTCGACCATTACATGGCCTTCATCCAGCGTCAGCAATTCTCTTTCTTTCATCACCAATTTGCCGTCAATGATCACCGTTTCGACATTGGCGGGTTCGGCGGCAAAAACAATCGTCGAAATCGGATCGAAGCTGGGAACGGCGTTCAACGAGTTCAAGTTCATCAAAACCAGGTCGGCTCGTTTGCCGATTTCGATGCTACCGATTTCATTTGCCAAGCCCAAGGCTTTGGCTCCATTGATCGTCGCCATTCGTAGAGCCGTCAACGCTGGAAGCGATTCCGGCCCGTGGCTGACCTTTTGCAACAAAGCCGCCGTTCGCATTTCGGTAAACATGTCCAGTCGGTTATTGCACGGCGCGCCATCAGCTCCGAGTGAAACCGAAATTCCGCGATCCAGCATTTCCACCACGCGCGCAATGCCGGAAGCCAGTTTCAAGTTAGATGAAGGGCAGTGCGCAACGTGAGTGCCGGAAGTTTGCAGCGCTTCCATTTCGGAATCGTCCAGATGAATGCAATGAGCGAGCACAATATCTTGACCAGTCAGTCCAAGCTCGCACAAGTAATGTACATTTCGCTTCCCGCTCAGATTTTCAACAATGGCGATCTCTTCCCTGTTTTCCGAAGCATGCGTATGAACCAGCACGCCACTTTCGCGCGCGAGCCTGGCAACTCTTTCCAGCAATTCCCGCGAACAACTGACGGCGAATCGCGGCGCGAAGCAATAACGAATGCGTCCTTCGGCTGCCCCATGCCAGCGCTCTAGCAAGCGCAGGGATTCGGCAATGGAATCTTCCGTCTGTTCGTTCAATTCAGCGGGAACTCCTTCGCCCGCGTCCATCATGCACTTGCCCACCGTAGCCCGGAAGCCGGACTCTTCGACCGCTTGAAACACGACATTGGTGTGGTTGACCGTTTCCATCGTCAACGCGCAGGTTGTGCCGCCTTTGATCAATTCCGCAATTCCCAACCGCGCCGAAGCGTAAAGCGATGCAGGCGTATGCGCCGCTTCCATCGGCCAGACGCGCTGTTTCAACCAATCAATCAATGCCAGATCGTCCGCCGCTCCGCGAAACAGCGTTTGGCAAAGATGAACGTGCGTTTGCACAAAGCCCGGCAACAACATGCGCCCGCCTCCATCAATCACTTCATCAAAGCCGGAATCCGAGCGCGGCGCAGACGATTCAATGGTAGCGATGCGACCGTTTTCGACAACGACATTGCCATGCAAGATTCGGTTCGCCGGATCAAGCGTGATGATGGCGGCCTCTTTGATCAAAAGTCTGTTGGTCATAGCGTCGGGTAAGATAGCAAAGCTTTGAAACTGACGAGCATGAATTTTGTCAGACAAGAAACTTTCCGCAACGAAAGGCGATGAGCCTCCGTCTTTGCCGTTGCCCAAGATGGTGTTAATATCTGCGCCCGAACCCACCAGATAAGGTATCCGCAATCAATCGTTGCTCCTGTGGTCGAATGTCCCATGCTAGTAGTTTTGTCCATTGCCGGTTTTGATCCTTCTGGCGGAGCCGGAGTGCTTGCCGACATCAAAACCTTTTCCGCTTTTGGATGTTTTGGAACTGCGGCCATCGCTTCGCTGACCTCGCAAAACACCATGGCCGTTTACGGAGCGGTTCACCAATCGGCGGAAACCTTGCGCGCGCAGATCGAACCGGTCGTCAAAGATTTCCATATTGCGGCAGTCAAAACCGGAATGTTGCCGACGCGCGAAACCATAGAAGTGACAGCGGAAATGATCGAACATCACGGATTGCCAAACGTAGTGGTTGATCCTGTCATTCGTTCTACCAGCGGGTTCGATCTGATTGACGAATCCGCAATGAAGTTTTTGATTGATCGTTTGTTGCCGCTTGCCAGCGTCATAACTCCCAACATGGCTGAAGCCGAACGGTTGACCGGGATTAAAGTAAAAGACCTGGACGGGATGAAACGCGCTGCAGAGCGGATTTATGAACTGGCGCGATTATCCGCAATACGCAATCAATCCGTGCTGGTAAAAGGCGGCCATTTGCCCGACGAAGCGACTGACGTGTTATTCGACGGCGATCAGTTTCAATTATTTCGTGCGCCGAAAATCGTTACGCGAAACACGCATGGAACCGGTTGCACATTGTCATCGGCGATTGCGGCTTTGCTGGCGAACGGTTGCGAAGTCGCGGAAGCCATTGCGCAAGCCAAACGGTATCTGGAAGCGGCTCTGCAATCCGCTCCAAACCTTGGACACGGCGCAGGGCCGTTGAATCATCTGGTGAGCGGTTTTCAAATTGCAGATTGAATTGACGAGCAGTTACTTCCCCAGTGTTATGAGCAGTGTTCAAGACAAAGAGAGCATTTCGCAAACTGAAGCCGAATTGCTGGTTCGTCAATCGGACGAAAGCGTCGTTCGGTTCGATCCCCAGCGAATCACAGATGCGTTGGTGCTGGAAACCGGTTTGTCGCCGGAACTGGCCGCGCAAATCAGCCAGGAAGTCCAGGATCAGATAGAACGTTCAGGCATTCGCGCGCTGACCGCCGCATTGATTCGCGGCCTGGTGGATGCGCGATTGCTTGAATACGGCCTTGTCACCGAATACCGCAAACATTCCCGTTTGGGCGTTCCGTTGTTTGACGTGGATCGCATGATTCAAACCGGCGTCAACGACACCACACGTTTGCACGGCCCCGAAGGAACCAGTCTGGTTCTGGCTGAAGCCATCAAGCGCGAATACGCCATCCTGACGGTCTTTTCCGAGTCCGTTGCCAATGCTCACATGTCTGGCGATTTGTACCTGGAAAATCTGGGTGAAATTGATCGGCCTTCGGCAATGATCGGTTCGATTGATTTCATCAAACGGCTGGGAATTCGATTGCCCGGCGGACTGGTTGGTTCGCGCCCGGCCAAACGGGCTGAAGTGTTGTCTTCGCATCTGGTGACGTATACCGCCGCGTTGCAGGGTTATTTCAGCGATGCGCTGGCGTGGGATTCGGTCAATTTCGCCTTTGCGCCGATGCTGACGGGATTGAGCCAGCGCGAGATCAAACAGCTTGCCCAAGGTTTGTTGTTTGAATTGTCTGCTCCGGTTGTCGCGCGCGGAGGCCAGCCGGTTCGTTGCGATTTGCACTTGGATTGGGACACTCCCGCGTATTTGCGCGAACTGTCTGTGGTTGGCGCAGGAGGCGAAAAGTTCGCCACCAATTACGGTTCGATGAGCGAAACCGCACGCGAATTTCTGAAAGCGATTTTTGAAGTTTATCTGGAAGGCGACGGACAGGGGTTACCGTTCATCGGTTCGCGCCCTGTGTTGCATCTGACAGATTCGTTTTTTGAAAACGACGCCAATCAAAACTTTTTGGAATTGGTTTGCCGGGCGGCTTCGGAACGCGGCGGCGTAGTGTTGGCGTTTGATCGGCGCAATGGCGACGAAGCGGCTTCGGCGTTTTCATCGCGGTTTGGCGTCAGCAGCGAAAAACTCCAACGCGCAGGAAGCAGCGCGGCGGCCATTTCTGCCACATCAGCCACTCCTGAAAGCTGGCAATGGCGCGCGGCGATTTTTTCGTCCGTCGCCATCAACTTGCCGCGTATTGGTTATCAAATAGAATGGGCCGAACACAGCGAATCTAAAGTGTTTGAACTGCTCAGCGGCTTGCTGGAACTTGCGGCACAGGCTTCGCTCGAAAAACGTGTCTTTCTGGAAAAACTGCTCGCGCGCGGCGAAGCCGGCCCATTGGCGATGTTGGCGATGCGCCCTGACAAAGAACCGTTCCTGCCGCTCAGTTGGACTTCGCACGGCATCTGCCCCGTAGGATTGGTTGAACTGGCGCAATTCATCACTGGCGAATCTGTAGAAACTTCGGCGACGGCTCAGGAATTCGCCGCCCGCGTGATTGAACATCTGCATGCAGAAATCGCTCGGTTGTCGGTGAAACACAAAGTCCGATTTTTGCTGACCGAATCACACGACCTGATCGCGCCGAATCGTCTGGCGCGTTTGGACGCCCGGCGGTTTGGCAGCGAAGCCGTTGCGCAGGCGCTCAATCGTTCGATTGCAACCGATCCGGCTTCTGACGAAGAACCAGACGGCGTGTTTTATACCAACTCTGCCAAACTCCCTGTGAATTCGACAGCCGATCCCATCACACAGTTGACCATAGAGGGCGCGCTGGAGGGCAAGTTGATCTGGAATTCGAGCAGCAACATTCACCTTGGCCAATCGTTGCCACAAGCCGCAGAACTTGCCGAATTCGTTCGTCAGGCGTTCCACCAAACCCAGGTTTCGGCAATCACCTTTTCGCCTGAATTCACTGTTTGCATTGTTTGTCGAACCGTTTCGCGCGGATTGCACGCCGAATGCCCGCAATGCGGAGCCAATCGCGTCGAAGGTCTGGCGCAAGCCACCAACCGTTACAGCTTCGTTTCCAAATGGCCGCAATGGAAACTGGCCGAGTTGAATTTGCGTAATCGCTGAAATCAACTCGCCTAATGCCAGCGGTGCGCTGCTTTGCTCAACAGGTTTGGTGTGTTACTTTCCCCGCCTCAATTCAGAATTCCAATCCAGAAAATCGCGCACTGAAATGCCCAAACGAACCGATCTCAAAAAAATTATGATTATCGGCTCTGGCCCTATTGTCATTGGCCAGGCCTGCGAATTCGACTATTCCGGCACTCAAGCCTGTCGCGCCTTGAAACAGGAAGGTTATGAAATCGTGCTGGTCAACTCCAACCCGGCTACGATCATGACCGACCCGGAACTGGCCGACCGCACTTATGTCGAACCGCTGACCGTCGAAGCCGCCACAGCGATCATAGAACGCGAACGCCCGGACGCTTTGTTGCCAACCGTCGGCGGACAAACGGCGTTGAACCTGACCGTCAAACTGGCTGAAAGCGGCGTGTTGAAGCAATACGGCGTGGAACTGATTGGCGCGAAACTTGACGCGATCAAAGTCGGCGAAGACCGTTTGTTGTTCAAACAGGCGATGGACGAAATCGGATTGCAAATGCCGAAGGCGCGGTTTTGCCACAACATGGATGAAGCGCGCGTTGCCGCCGAAGAAATTGATTTTCCCATCATTCTGCGCCCAAGTTTCACGCTAGGCGGCACGGGCGGAGGCATTGCCTACAACTACGAGGAGTTTGAAGAAATCGTCGAACGCGGTTTGACCGCCAGTCCCATCAGCGAAGTCCTGGTCGAAGAATCCATCATCGGGTGGAAGGAATATGAACTGGAAGTGATGCGCGATCTGGCCGATAACGTAGTCATCATCTGTTCGATTGAAAACTTCGACGCGATGGGCGTTCACACAGGCGATTCGATCACCGTCGCTCCGGCGCAAACCTTGACCGACCGCGAATACCAGATGATGCGCGACGCCGCGATCAAGATCATTCGCAAAGTCGGCGTCGAAACCGGCGGATCGAACATTCAGTTCGCCGTCAACCCGCGCGACGGCAGTTTGCGCATCATCGAAATGAACCCGCGTGTGTCGCGTTCGTCGGCGCTGGCGTCCAAAGCCACTGGCTTCCCTATCGCCAAAATCGCCGCCAAGCTGGCTGTCGGTTATACGCTGGACGAAATCCCAAATGACATCACCAAAAAAACCCCGGCATCGTTTGAACCGACGATTGATTACGTCGTCGTCAAAATTCCGAAATGGGTGTTTGAAAAATTCCCCGGTGCCGAAGATTTGCTGGGTACGCAGATGAAATCCGTCGGCGAAGTCATGGCCATCGGGCGCACGTTCAAGGAAGCTTTTCTTAAAGGCGTTCGCAGTTTGGAACGACGCAATTCACCTTACGTCGGATATGTGGACGACGAAACATTGCGCCGCAAACTCATCATTCCGAATTCCGAGCGCATTCATTACCTGCACGCGGCGTTTGAACGCGACTGGACGGTTGAAGAGTTGCACGAACTGACCGGCATTGATCCGTGGTTTTTGACGCAACTTCGCCAGATCGTGGACATGCAGGAAACGATCAAAGAAGAAGACCTGGCTTCGGTGTCCGCCGAACAAATTCGTTCGGCGAAGCGGATGGGATTTTCAGACGCGCGAATTGCCGATTTGCTGAAAACCACCGAGGACGAAATTCGCGCGAAACGTCTGGCTTTGGGCGTGCGGCCTGTTTACAAGCGAGTGGACACTTGCGGAGCCGAATTCGAATCGCACACACCGTATCTGTATTCGACTTATGAAACCGAATGCGAATCCGCGCCGACCAATCGCCGCAAAATCATGATTCTGGGTTCAGGACCGAATCGCATCGGCCAGGGAATCGAATTCGATTATTGCTGTTGCCACGCCGCGTTCGCGCTGAAAGAAGACGGTTTTGAAACGATCATGGTCAACTGCAACCCGGAAACCGTTTCGACCGATTACGACACGTCCGACCGTTTGTATTTCGAGCCGCTGACGTTTGAGGACGTAATGCACATCGTCGAATTGGAAAAACCGGAAGGAGTGATTGTGCAGTTTGGCGGCCAGACTCCGCTGAATCTGGCTATGCGATTGCACAACGCCGGAGTTCCGATCATCGGCACTTCACCGGAATCAATTGATCTGGCCGAAGACCGAAAACGATTCGGCAAACTGATCGCCGATTTGAACATTCCACAACCGGTCAACGGAACCGCCGTAACCGTCGAAGAAGCCAAGCGCGTCGCCGCCGGAATCGGTTATCCGGTGCTGGTGCGTCCGAGTTATGTGCTGGGTGGACGCGCAATGATGATCGTTTACGACGAAGCGAGTTTGGACACGTACATGAAAAACGCCGTAGAAGCTTCGCCGGAAAAACCGATTCTGATAGATCGCTTTTTGGAAGACGCTTTTGAAGTGGACGTGGACGCGCTGTCCGATGGCGAACGCACAGTCATCGCCGGAATTCAGGAACACATCGAAGAAGCTGGAATTCACTCCGGAGATTCGTCATGCGTGTTGCCGCCTTACATGGTCAAACCCGAACATCTGGACACCATGCGCCGATACACGCGCCAACTGGCCCAGTCCTTGGATGTGCGCGGATTGATGAACATTCAATTCGCCATCAAAGACGACATCGTTTACGTGCTGGAAGTGAATCCGCGCGCGTCGCGCACGGTTCCTTTCGTCAGCAAAGCCACCGGAGTTCCGCTGGCGAAAATCGCTTCGCGCGTGATGACCGGTCGCAAACTGTCGGAATTCGATCTGCCCGACGAGCTGACAGTCAGCAGTTTCTTCATCAAAGAGCCAGTGTTTCCATTCGTGAAGTTTCCGGGAGTTGACCCTGTGCTGGGGCCGGAAATGCGTTCGACCGGCGAAGTGATGGGCGTAGGCGACAGCTTCGGCGCGGCCTTTGCCAAAGCGCAAATGGGAAGCAACGCGACCTTGCCGATTGCCGGAACGGCGTTCATCAGCGTCAACGACAACGACAAAAAGAACGCAGTTCGTATCGCCAAACGGCTTAACGAACTCGGCTTCAGAATCGTTGCAACGCGCGGCACCGCAGGATTTTTGAACGATTCGGGCGTTCCCGCCGAACGCGTGTACAAAGTCAACGAAGGCCGCCCGAACGTGGTTGACCTGATCAAAAGCGACGAGATTGATTTGATCGTCAACACGCCGCTGGGTCGCGCCTCGTTTTACGACGAACGCGCCATTCGCCGAGCCGCAATGCAATACAACGTCGTCACCTTCACCACGCTGACCGGAGCCAACGCCGCCGCCAGCGCCATCGCCTCGATGAAAAAAGACGGCAAGCTGAGCGTCATCAGTTTGCAGGAACACCACGCGTGAACATGTTTTAGAAGTAATAAAAGCTGGCTTCTTTCCGATTTAGCTCTGAAAGAGCGCCAGAGAATAGCCCCGTGCGAAGCGCGGGGTACGTGCGGAAAATGACACCAAGCCCCGTTTGGGGCGGCAGAGCTACGTGGAGAATGTCGCTCCTTTCGGAGCAAGATTGGCTTGATTCAATTCTTCGCCGCAGCCAGCGCATCCTGAGCCGCTTTTTGTACGCTGGGGTCTTTGTCGGTCGCGGCGGCTTCCTGCAACACCGCGCGCGCTTCTTCGGTTCCGAATTTGCCCAGCCAATACGCAGCCTTGCGACGAAAATCGGGAATGGCGTGTTGTTTCAAAATCCCTGCCAGTTCGTGATACCCGTTGCGTGTGTGGCGCAATTCCAACCCGGTTTCTTCGGCTATGCGACGAAATTCCGGTCGTTCGTGATCCTGAAACACAAACAGAAAGCTGATGGCTTTGCGCGAAAACCGCACGTCGCGCAATTGATTGACCATCAGGATGCCAAAACAACGCACGCGCAGATCGTGTTCGTCGGTGATTTTTTTGTCGCCGGGATTAGTCAGCAAATTCAACAGGGCGTTGTTCGACGGATATTTCTGAAACGAAGCCAGCGTGCGGATCATCGCCCATCTGACCTGCCATTCCTGATCGGGAATGGCATCCACCAACGGAGCAATCGCTTCTTCATCGCCCAACTGCCCCAGAGCTTCGACCGCCGCCACACGAACCTCCAGGTTTTCGTCTTGAAAAGCGACCAACAAAGCTTCAGTCGCTCGCTTGTCGCACAACTTGCCCAACGTCCGAGCGGCTTCGACGCGTTTCTGCGGGTCTTTGTCTTTCAACGCCACCATCGCTTTCGGAGCCACGTCGCCACCGCTGACCAGCGTTTTGCATTGTTCATACAACGGCACCGCGCGAACCCCAGGCGAAGCCGTCGCCTCCTGCGCCCACACTCCCACCGGAGCAAGCAACCAACCCAACACAATGCAAACAATTCGATACCGCATAGCAATGAATTTTTCTTTGAAATCTACCATTCGTAATTTGGCGAACGAAGTAACGCAATCCACCAGACATTCGTTTCTACACAACTTGGAGGATTCGGTTTCCCCCTGAAAAGACGACAGAAAGCAGCCGGTGCCAAGTGAGAGTAACCACCGGAACTCGAATGATTCGGCTTCGTCCTGAAAGGACGGCAGATATTAGCCGGTGGTGAGCGGAGCGTAACCACCGGAACAGCGTCCAGTATGTTTTCAAGCCCTGAAAGGGCGTCAGACCGGTTTTATCTTTCGCCCTTTCAGGGCTTGGCGGTCTTTTTGCCGTCGTTTCCGGTGGTTTCGCAAAGCCTCACCACCGGCTACTGTCTCTTGCGCCTCCAGCGCAAAAACTGCGTAGAATCCAATGCTTGGCAGTTTTACGATCTTTCTGCCACCACTCTTTCAATTTGAGCCAATGGCGGGACACCGAACGCGAGTATAGATCAAGCTCTCCGATTCCGCTTTTACTGATCGTGACCGATACCCTGACCAAATCGAAATCGTTTAACCTTGTTGATGCAGTTTCAGAAAGTGTTCGTAAAGCATGGCAGAGGCGCGAAAGTTGGTCTGAGTGAAGGGGCGAGGTGTCAGAAATAATCACCATTGCGATTTGGCTCGTGTCGCAAACAACCGCTGGCTGGTCTCTTCTTCGTGCGCGAGCTCTTCCGCAGAGTAATCGAAAAACACGCCGCGCTCTTTTAAAAATCCGTCCACTTCAAAGCGGCTTTCAAACCCCAGCATTTGTTGCAACTGAGCGGAGGTAAGCTGCCCTGATTTGAAGCCTTCCAGCGCGGCCATCTCCAACAGACGGCGCGACAAGTCGCGCCATTCTGTTCGTTCTGCCCACTTTGCCCACTCTGTATGCTGGCGGCTACGCCTTCAGGAATGGTCAATACAACTTCAATCATTTTGTGCCTCCATTTTCAGGATACATCAGCACATCTGCGGCCAGCAATGGAATGGGGTGTGATTTCGTCCTGATGTACCCCCAAGTACCGCAAAAAGCCTGTAAATTCATACTTTTGCAAATTTCATAAAATCTGCATTTTGCAATGGGCAGTTACTTGACTTCGCCAACTTATTGCGAAAACAAGAGATTAAAGTCTTACATCAGGACGAAATTGGGTGTGGCTCTTTTAGAACGACGGTAAATCTCTGAAAATTGGAGGTTTTGGCGGATTCGCCACAATTCGAGCGAGGCCTTCGTGGTAGATATGAGTTGAAAGACCATATCTTGTTACCAGG
>Ga0268299_1001127_pt1 | contig 55483 bp, 46 predicted proteins | sample NOBtaG_FD_193484 | JGI IMG/M metagenome (GOLD analysis project Ga0268299, IMG submission 193484) | Activated sludge microbial communities from bioreactor in Nijmegen, Gelderland, Netherland - NOB reactor | ecosystem: Engineered > Bioreactor > Aerobic > Activated sludge | place: Netherlands... | reverse complement strand
TCTTCGACGGAACGAGGCTCGGCCATGGGGACATCTCCGGGAGGGAATGCGCCTACCGGCAGCCCAAGGGCACAACAGAGGGAAGAAGAAAAAACTACTTCAGTTCACGAAATGCGGGGATGCACCCGCAGGTGGCGAAGCGTTGGTGTGCCGTGCGCTGGTTCAGCGAAACGGCCGATTCGCCACCTCGATCCGCGCTGGCTGCGCGTGCGTCGCGACTTGGTCCAGAATCGCAGCCAGAGTGCCGAGCCTGAGTGGGTCATGATCAGGAATAGTGTAGTGATGGGTGCCGCCTTGGCTGGTCGTCAGGCGGATGTGACTCACGCGGTGCCGGGTCAACTCAGCACCAAGCTCACCACCGGGCAATGCCGCGAGCTCTCGCCCTGTAATGTCGCTGGGGAGCTTCAGAGTGCGATGACCTCATCACGCACGAAGTGGAGGCGGATGAGCGACGGCGCGATCCCTTCCCAAAAGTGACAGAGCGTTGCCTCGCGTACGCGCTCGTTCAACTCAGGCCAAGTTTCCGCATGGGTGAAGATGGATTCCCCGAGGGCGCGGGCATTGAATCCCTCCTCGACGGCTTCCTCGACCTAGGACACGATTTCGCTCATGATTGCCTCACTGCAAGTCACCTACCGAGGGGAGATTACCCACGAGTTGCTCGGATTTTCAGCAGAACTGAGCCTTCGTCGTCCTCAAAATGCGTTACTTGAGCGCCTCCACAAACTTCACAAACCCCTTCACTTGAGCCCGCAAGTGCTTGTCGATGGCCGCGTCGTTCAGGGTTCCGTCGGCGTTCCAGAGTGTGTGAATCTTGGGAATCCAGACGCGTTCGGGCATGATGTAGGCATTGCGGTATCCGAAGACCATTTGGAGCTGTTCGACCGAACGGAACGCGCCCCACATACCTGCTGCGACCCCGGTGAATGCCACTTTGCGATGCTCGAAACTCTCGGGGAACTTCAGCATATCGATGAAGTATTTCATCACGCCGGGAAACGAGCCATTGTATTCCGGCACGACGATATGCAGCCCGTCGGCGTTCAGAACGCGATCAGACAGCGGAGCAAACCTTGCCGGCTTTTCGCCGTAGGCGGACGGGTGGAAGATTTCGGCAGGCATGTCCTGGAGGTCGAGCACACGCGCCTCGCGCCCTTCCGCACGATACATCGTGAGAAGAAGATTCGCGGTCTTGAGCGTATTCGATCCGGGGCGATTCGTGCCGGAGATGATCTCGATCATGAGGATGGATTCCTAGGAGGGTAGTTTTGCGCGGGTGCGAGCCCGATGCCTTACGCCTTCGCGATCTGACGGAGAACTTGTGCCGTCTCGATGACGGCCAATGCGGCCTCGGCTCCCTTGTTACCCATTTTCATACCGGACCGTTCGAGCGCCTGTTCCATCGTGGCGGGGGTAATGACTCCAAACCCGACGGGAACGCCGTATTGGAGGCCAAGTTGCGAGATTCCCTTGGTCACTTCGTGCGCGATCAATTCGTCATGCACGGTGGCGCCTTTCATGACGCAGCCCAGTGCAATGATGGCGTCGAAGCCGCCGCGCTTGAGAAGTGCCTGCGCGACGACGGGGATTTCAAACGCGCCGGGGGTCCAGACCACGGTCTGGTCCTTGGCAGAACCGCCATGCCGCACGATGGCATCCATTGCGCCGCCGAGGAGTTCCTTTGTCACAAGAGCGTTGTAGCGCGAAACGATGATGGCGAACTTAAGGCCTTTCGCGTCCATCGGTACGGAGATTTCCTTGGGCTCGGCCATGGGGTTTCCTCGGCTGTGTCGGTTGTCGCGCCGATGCGAGATCGCCCTCGGCGTGGGTTCCGTGGATCGGGATGGCGGTGCGACGGTGCCTCGAACTTAAAGGCCCAGCGCTTTCTTGACGAGTCCGGGAATCTGGTCGGGACGCTCGGCCGTCAACACGCCGCACTCGTCCATGACGCGAAGTTTTTCCTGGGCCGTGCCGCCGCCCGCGCTGATGATCGCGCCCGCGTGTCCCATGCGCTTGCCCGGAGGTGCAGTCTTCCCGGCGACGAAACCGATGACTGGTTTCTTCATGTGGTCGCGCGCGAACATCGCCGCGTCCTCTTCGTCCGTGCCGCCGATTTCGCCGATCATGACGACGGCGTCGGTGCCGGAGTCGGCCTCGAAGAGGGCTAGTGAATCCTTGTGGCTCGTGCCGACGATGGGGTCGCCGCCGATGCCGATGCAGGTGGACTGACCAAGGCCCGCCTGGGTCAGTTCCCAAACGACTTCATAGGTGAGTGTGCCCGAACGCGACACGAGGCCGATCTTGCCGGGCTTGTGGATGTGGCCGGGCATGATGCCGCACTTGGCCTTGCCGGGGGAAATGATGCCCGGGCAGTTCGGCCCGATCACCACGGCGCCGCGGCGCTTGGCCTCGTGATAGACGGTCATCATTTCAAGCGTCGGGATGCCCTCCGAAATGATGATGACGAGGGGTAGGCCAGCCTCGAGACCCTCGAGCGCCGCATCCGCTGCGAATCGCGCGGGGACGTAGATGATCGTGGCGTTGGCCTTCGTGGCCTGAACCGCGTCGTGGACTGTGTTGAAGACCGGGACGTCTCCGAGGGCGAATTGCCCCCCCTTGCCGGGGGTCACGCCGCCGACGACCTTCGTCCCGTAGTTCTTCATCTGCTCGCCGTGGAAGGTCCCTTCCTTGCCCGTGATGCCTTGAATGAGCAGCCGGGTATTGTCGTCGACCAGAATAGACATGTGCGCGCGGTCCCTCTAGGGAAGTTGATTTGCTGCTGGAATGGCAAAAGTTGAACAGGCCGCTTAGGGTCATCGCCGACGCCGGAACGGGTCAAGCGCACGGTTGAGGGAGGCCGGGGTGGATTTCAGGGTTCGACCGCTTGCGTGAGCCATCTCGCCAACTCGGGATCGCCGGGATACCCACGTTGGAGCGCGCGTGTGTACCAGATTTGCGCACCTTTGCTGTCGTTCATCGCAAAGGCCAGATAGCGAGCGACCTCGGCGCAATCCCAGCCATTCAGGTCATGTAGCCCCTCGATGGTTGCATAGATCGCAGCGGCTGCTTCCACATTCCCGGCGCGAAACTCCGCGTTTAGCCGCATCGCATTTGCGCTGCGGGTCAACGGGGGGTGCTGCGCGGCGAACGCAAACATCCGGGCGGCCTCGGCGAATCGCGCCTGCTGCATATAAAGCCCGCCGAGCCGCTTGGCCGAATTGAACCGCGGAGGCAACTGCCCGGATGTTTCGGCCTCGACGACGGCAAGCAGGTGCTTTTCCCCTGCAGCCAGGTTCCCCCGTTCGAGTTCCTTGACCGCCAGATACGTCGCACCCTTGAGGTTCGCGGGTTCGATCGAGACGACGTAGCGCCACATCCCCTCTTCGGTCAGCCAGCGAACCGATTGCTGCAAGCTGAGGGCAGTCAACGCCACCAAGGCGAGCCCTGTCCCTCTCGCCAGCGCGGATGGGGCGATCTTGCCGCGGTCAAGGAGTGCACCGACTCCGCAAACGACGATGAGAGCCAATCCCACGAGCGCCTGATAAACATAGCGGTCCGCGACGAGCATTTGCCCCGCCACGTGCGCCAGAAGCGTCCCCCCGACGAAGAGTGCCATCCCGCTCAGGAAGATGCACGCTCGCAGATTCCTGACGCGCAAAGCGGGGATGCACGCCGCCCCGCAGGCGATCAGCGCGCCGATCCCGAGCACAAACTGAAACGTCGTCTCGTGCGCCCCCAGCGAGTACGACGGGAACAAGTGGCGGGGGAGAAGGAGCTTACTTGTATAGAAGCCGAAGAACTCGAACAGGCGTTTCGCCAATGCGGGAAGCCAAGCGAGCCGGAAGCCCTCGGTGCCGTGCGAAGTGGCGACGCGATTCAGCACGAGGTAGACCGCCACAAGCAACCCCGTCGCTGCGAAGAGAGCGATGACGCGTCGGGTCGGGCGGGTGCCCTTGAGGAGCAACATCGGCGCGGCGGCGGGCACCGCCAGGATTGCAACTTCCTTGGAGAAAATTCCCGCAAGAAGACCGGCAACCGTGCCCACCCCCGCCAGCGCTATCCGACCGGGCGATCCGGTACCTCTCCACACAAAGACGGCGCAATGGAGCCCAAGCAGACAGAAGAACGTCGAGAGCACGGCGGGTCGCGCTGCTGCCCAGAGCACGCTTTCCACTTGGACCGGATGCAGCGTAAAAAGCGCCACACCCAATAACGCGACGAGGTTCGTCGCGCGGCTCGGGATGCGTATCGCCAGCGAAAGCAGCATGAGTGCGTTCGCGAGATGCAGCACGAAGTTCGTCAGGTGATAGATGAATGCGCTCGTGCCGCCGATGGCGTACTCGAGCACGAAGAGGATATCGATGAACGGGCGGTAGTACGGGTACTCGACCCCCGGCGGAAAGAGGACGCATCGCCCGGTGAACGCCGTCGCGATGGTTGAAAGATGCGCGATTGGGCCATCGGCGCGGATGACCTTGAAGTCGTCCCAGAACAGTTCGGCAAAAGTGAACGGCCCGAAGGCGAAGAAGATCATCAGCGCGAGAATCGCGCGCGTTCTGGCCGGGGTCAGACCGAGCTTTTCATCGTCCAATGACATGGGGCCGAGCGTCGGATTTGCGACGCCTCGGCGCAAAGGGGATTGCCCGGCCGGCTAGCGCACCGTGCGGCGCGTCGGGCGGCGGGATGCACCCGTGTTGTAGCTCGTCTCCAAACGAGGGATCGGGCGCGGCGTCGGCCCGGGGTAGGCTCCCTGCATCGCAGAGGAGGGGGCGTTGCGATCTCGCTTTGGCCCCGAGAGCATCATGCGGGGACGGCCGTACTCATCGACGAATTGCAACGCGCCCCAGTGGATCGCGGGGGTCGGCGTGGCACGCGCTCCCGGCGTTGGGGTCACCTCGGGCGTGGGCATCGGCTCGAGTTTGAGTGGGTCCACTTCCTGGCCGTCGATCCACCCCATCGTGGGGGTCGTGCCGGAATCATCGACGCCGACCGCTCCAAGTTCGACGAAGTAGAAATTGCCGCTTCGGTCCGATTTAACTTCCGTCACCCGCAACAGCACCCCAGCCGGAATCGGCGTGGGCTTCTCGAACGTCCCCGCCTTGATCGTCTCGATGGGCTTGCCGAAGTCGAGCGGATATCGCGGGAGAAGCGTCGCCTGCTTGGGCATCGGATAGACTCGCCCCAACAGCCATGCACCCGGCACCGGCGGGGGAGTCGGCGTCGGCGCAATCGTCGGAGTCGGCGTGACCAAAGACGTTCCATCCTGCGCGCCGAGTTGTGCGGCGAGCAGCGCAAGAGCGACCATGAGAGAAAGGAGAAAGACGCGTTTCATCCTGGTAGGAGTGTCCGCGATGGGGAGCGTTGTTGCAAGGAAAGGCTGCGCATCTGGGGAGCGCACAAGCCGACGAGACGCACCTCACCAGGACAATCGCTGAGAGCCTGATTCGCCTTAGGATGTAAGAGAAAGAGAATGGTGCCCTAGGACAGAATCGAACTGTCGACACGCGGCTTTTCAGACCGCTGCTCTACCAACTGAGCTACCAGGGCACCGCAGATGCGTGGCGGGAAATACGCACCGCGAACGCGAGCGGGGACCCTGTGCAGATAGAGCCCCTGTGTCAAGGGCGAACGGCCAATTTGCGCCGCCGTGATTTTCATGCGTTGACAGTCCGCACCCCTCCCCCGCACCCTCCGCACCGCTTTTGGGGGACGAAATCTGGCCCCCGACCCCACGCCTTCGCACTCAAAAGGATTGGTCCCTGCATGGCTGACGTCTTTCCGTTCGCTGGTACTCGCTATCAACTGAAGGAGGGAAAACAGCAGAATCTCGGCAACCTCTTCTGCCCTCCCTTCGACATCATTACTCCCGACATGCGCAAGCGCCTGCACGAGGCAAGCGACCTCAACCTGGTCCGCTTGATCGCCGGTTTCGACGCGCCGAGCGACGACGAACAGAACAACCGTTTCTCCCGCGCGGCAGAGTGCTATCGCGACTGGAAGAACAAGCAGACCCTGCAGGACGAACAGCGCAAGTGCTTCTACGTCTATGAGCAGGAGTACAAGCTCCCCGGCGCGCGCAAGCCGATCAAGCGCACGGGCTTCATCTCTCTGGTTAAGCTGCAGGACTATCGCAGCGGCAAGATCCGCGCACACGAGGAGACCCTACGCACGCTCCGCAACGAGCAACTGCGTCTTCTCAAGTCCGTGCAGGTGAACCTCACTCCGCCCTTCATGCTGTACAAGGACCCGGAGAACGAGGTGTCCAAGATCCTAACGGAAGCGATCGAAGGAAAGGGGCGCGATTCCAACGGCCCCGTGGTCGAGGCCAAGGACATCGACGGCACGACGCACCGCCTCTGGCTGATCCACCGCAAGGAGCCGATCCTCGCGGTCCACGAGGCACTCAAGCCGAAGCGTCTCTACATCGCGGACGGGCACCACATCTATGATGCCGCGCTCGCCTATCGCGACGAAATGCGCGAGGCCACTGGCCGCCGCGATGGTCGCCAGCCCTATGACCACATGATGATGTACCTCCACAATGCGGACGACGAGAAGCTGACGCTGCTTCCCGTGCATCGGATTCTGGCGCGTGAACTCGGCGCGGATGTCGAGATCGACGAGGTGCTCGAGGACGTGCGCGAGTACTTCACCGCGAAGGAATTCAAGCTCGACATGGAGAACTTAAAGAAGGCCGCGGCGACGGTGCAGGAGAAGTTCGACGCCGCAACGGACGACCGCCCGCGCTTTGCGATGGTCCTCCCGACGGGTCGTTCGTTCCTCCTCACCCTGCGCAAGGACGCCGATGTGCACGACATGATCGAGGAAGAGACGATGAGCGAAGAGCTCAAGTCCCTCGACGTCACGATCCTGCACAACTACCTGATCACGCGCGGATGGATCGGCAATCCCGAGGTCGAACTCGGAGAGGACGATATCTACTATCGTCGCGATTCCGAGGAGGCACTGGAACTCCTCAAGCGTCGTCGCGGTTCCGTGGCGTTCATCGTGCAACCGCGCAAGCTCTCAGAAGTTCTCACGATCGCAGAGAACGGCGAGTTGATGCCGCCGTACTCGACGTTCTTCACACCCAAGCTCGGATGCGGTCTCGTCATGCGTGACCTGCAGGTTGGTTTCGGATAAGTCATGCGGGCCGACGAAGCTCGTGTTCACAGGCGGGGGGAATTGTGAGTTATTCCTCCCGCCTGTTTCATCTTGAGGATGTCGGAACGCCCGCCGCGCGAATCATCTCGATGAACTGTTCGGTCGATTCGGGCACGATCCCACGCAACTGCTCGGGCACGGCGGATTCGTCCTCGTACTTCGAGGCTGTACCCTCGAGCACGCGCATCCGCCCTGCGAACTCAAGGTCGCTTGTCTGACGAGTGCCGTCGGAAAAATTCTCAAACACGGTGGCCACCAAACGCGCGAGCCGTTCGAACCGCGCGATGGGCATCTTCTTCTTGGGGAGCGCGTTGTCGTAGTCGATCCGCGTCCATCGGCCATTCGGCGCGACCATGATGTTATCCGTATCCAGATTACGCGTGTAGTATCCCGCGCGCTCGACGAAGAGGACCGTGTCCATCATCGCGAGCAATTCGCGCACGGCACTGGCCCGGTCCAGCGCTTTGCCGGAACTCAGGACTTCCGACAACTGCCGGCCCGGCTCCATCGGCATGATCTCGACCATGCAGCGCACCCCGGCGAATGTGCCAGGGAGGACACCCACGGCCAGCGTTGCGCAAATCTGCGGGGCATCCGGCGCCCCGTGCGTTGCCTCGATCCGTTTGCCGAGTTCCGTCATTGAGTCAACCCGTTTGGGAAGCTTGGAACGAAACGCGGCGAACTTGACGGCGACTGTTCCATCGATCGGTCGCCGGACATGCCACGTGATGCCGAGTTGTTCCTTCCACCCGGGCTTGAGAGATGCCCTCACCACCGCGCCGACATTGCCGATCCCGACGAACTCGGGCGATTCAAGGCAGTCCTTCAGACTGTCGAGCGCGCGTTCCATCTCGGCCCGAAGGTGTCGACGCGACATGACGCGTGGGAGCTTCTTCGCCCCGTAGGCCACGGCGGCACCGCTCAGCATCATCACGACGAGGAACTCGACGATCAAGGCAGTGCGCCCTTAGGCGAAGCGCGGACGCGTGAGAAGAAACGTCCCCAGGACGCCGAAGATGAACATGGGCAGCCACGCCGCCAGGATCGCAGGGATCACCCCCGAGTCACCCAACTTGCGCAGCGCCATCTGCACCGCCGTCACGACCGCCATCCAAACGAGGCCGCCGCCGAAGCTCTTCATCACGCCCGAGGATGACGGGCGAATCGCATGCGCGCACATCAGCAGCGCCAGGACCAGCGACACCATCGGCACGGCGAGCTTGAGTTGGAGGTCCGTCTCCCACTTGGGGTTTCGCTTCTTGCCCTGTTCCGCCTGCAGGTCGAGGTAGCTGCGCAACTGGCGATAGGTCATGCGGTCCGGGTTCTGGGTTGCGCTGAGGAATTTGACAAGCGAGGCCTCGATGGGCGGTTCGATCTGGCTTCCGAAGATCTTGGGATGGGTCACCGATTCGGTGATGTTTCCCCGGTCGTCGAACTTCTGGATGGTGACATCCACCAGCGTCCAATCGTCGTCGGTTAGGGTTCCCTCCCTGATTTCGATCTTCTGGCGGATCGTCCGTCCGTCGGCGGACTTGTCGATGAACGCAGCGTCCTCCATCTTGCGGAACTTATCGTCAAAGGAATCGACGAATCCGACGCGCTGGTCCTTGAGACCCAGGACGATGTCGCTCTGCTGGGTGACGGTGGATTCCTTGCGGTTCTTGATGTGGATTTTTTCGATGCGATAGGCAGTCGCGTTGGCCGGCCCGACGACGCTCTCGCTCAGATACAACCCGCAGGCGCTGATGATCATCGCGCAGAGCAGAAACGGCCGCGCAAGTCTCGCCGGCCCAACCCCGCAGGAGAAGTATGCCAAAATCTCGTTCTCGCGTGCCTTTGTCAGGAGGACCCAAAGGATCGACGCAGACGTCGCGAGCGGCAGCATGAACGACGCTTGGTCGGGGAGCGTCATCACATAGTAGAGAAGCACATACCCGAGTTTCGATTCACCGCTCCCAAAGATGTAACGATAGTAGTCGAGCAGTTCGTTGACGAGCGTCAGCACGAATGCCAGCGCCATCGCTGTCACGAACGCCTGGAGGAAGGATTTCAGAAAATCTCGGTCTAGAAGTGGGAACATCCCGGAAGGGAACCTCGCGGTATGACTGAACCGAGAATGAGACTCTGGATTTGCTGCGGCGGCAACGGGGAAACTCGCGGATTTTTTCGGACTTTCAGCGTTGCCCAGCCCTCCCCCCCGCAAACACCATCCCCCCGCCCGATCAATTGAGGAATACCCGGAGAGGAATTCCCGAAATGCAAAGGCGCTCGCCGACCAAGGAAGCTTCGTTCACCCGAAAGGATCTCCTCGGGATTCAGGAGCTTTCCCGGGAGGAAATCGTCCGCATCCTGGATGACGCGCGTGGATTTCGCGACGTCCTCAAGCGGGCCATCAAGAAGGTCCCCACCCTTCGCGGACGCACCGTGGTGAACCTCTTCTTCGAGGATTCCACCCGCACGCGTACTTCCTTCGACGTGGCGGCGCGCCGCCTCTCCGCCGAAGTCATCAACTTCGACGTCTCCACCAGTTCCGTCAAGAAGGGCGAGGCCCTCCTCGATACCGTCGAGACCATCGAGGCATTGGGGGCGGATTATATTGTCGTGCGCCACGGGAGTTCCGGCTCGGCGGAGTTCCTCGCGCGTCACATCAAGGCATCTGTCGTCAACGCGGGGGACGGCACGCACGAACACCCGACGCAGGCGCTGCTCGACGCCTTCACGATCCGCGAAAATCTTGGGCATCTCGAGGGGGTGCGCGTCGCCATCGTCGGCGACATCCTGCACAGCCGCGTTGCGCGTTCGAACATCTATGCGCTGAAACGCCTTGGGGCCGAGGTGACCCTCGTCGGCCCGCCGACGCTCGTGCCCGATCGGTTCGAATCATTCGGCGTGCGAGTCGCGCATGACCTGCGTGAGGGTCTGCGCGGCGCGGACGTCGTCTATCTGCTACGCATCCAGCTCGAGCGGCAGTCGCGGAATCTCTTCCCGTCGTTGAACGAGTATCGCGTGCTTTTCGGCCTCAATCAAGAGCGCCTTTCGTACGCGAAGCCGGGCGCACTCGTGATGCACCCGGGCCCCGTGAACACCGGTGTTGAGGTCTCCCGCGATGTGCAGGTCGGGGCTGCCTCCCGCATTCAGGAACAAATCTCGAACGGTGTCGCGGTGCGCATGGCCGTGTTCTACCTGCTCCAGCAAGCGAGGGAATTCAGTGACGCTGCTCGTTCGTAACGCCACGGTTGTCGATCCTTCGCAGAGGCTGCATCAGCGGCTCGACATCCTCATCGAGGATGGCGTGATCGCCGCGCTGGATCGCGATATTCCACCCACGCGCGCGCAACATGTCCTCGACGCAAAGGGTCTCATCGCCGCGCCGGGCTTCGTTGACTTGCATGTCCACTTGCGTGAACCGGGGGGCGAGTCTTCCGAGACGATCGAGACCGGGATGCGTGCCGCCGCAGCCGGTGGATTCACGACGATCTTTGCGATGCCGAACACGAATCCGGTCTGCGATACGACGACGGGAGTGCAGTACCTTCTCTCTCGCGCAGCGGCGCTCGCGAAGATCCGCGTGGTGCCGGTGGGCTGCGTGACACGCGGCCAAATGGGCGAGGATCTCGCTGACCTCGGCTCGCTCCACGCGGCGGGCGCCGGCGCGTTTTCTGATGACGGCCGTCCGATCATGAACGCCGGGTTGATGCGGCGCGCGCTCGAATATACACGGATGCTCGGGGTTCCGATCCTCGATCATTGCGAAGACCTCACGCTGACCGGCGATGGCCAGATTCACGAAGGCGTCGCGGCGTTGCGTCTCGGAATCACAGGCATTCCGCGCTGTTCCGAATCGATCATCGTCGCGCGTGATGTCACGCTCGCAGAGCTAGCGCGCGGGCATGTACACATCATGCACGTCTCGACGCGTGAATCCGTCGAGGCAATCCGCGCCGGCAAACGCCATGGTACGCGTGTCACGGCGGAAGTGACGCCACATCACCTGACTCTCACCGAAGACGCCATCGACGGCTATAACACCAACGCCAAGATGAAGCCGCCGCTTAACATGGAGAAGGATCGCCAGGCGCTCATTGCCGCGCTCGAGGATGGCACGATCGATTGTATCTCGACTGATCACGCCCCGCACAGCCCCACCTCCAAGGCGACCGTCCTCGAGCAAGCGCCCTACGGCATCCTCGGCCTCGAGAGCGCGTTCGCCGTGCTATACACCGAGTTTGTGGCGACCGGAAAGTGGACGCTCGATTTCCTCATCGAGAAGATGACGATCGCTCCGACCCAGGTGGTCGCGGGCTCCTGGGGAACGCTTCGCCCGGGTGCGTGCGCGGACCTCTGTCTGATCGCCGCCGGAGGGAAGCCCTGGACCTTCGACTTGAGCGCGATTCGCTCACGCAGCCGCAACAGCCCATGGCTCGGCAAGGACTTCAAGGCGCGCGTTGCGGGCACCGTTGCGCAAGGTCGCGTGGTGCACCTGCTCCCGCATCTCTTCGCCGGAGAGAAGAAGGGTGCAAAGCCCGCCATCCCCGCCGCGCTTCTCGCGGGAATCGACGGCTTCTCCGCATCGGATGTCGAGTTGTGAGCGATTCTGCAGTGAACAAAGCGATCGCGAAGCTGCTCGCCGCGCAGCGCAGCAAGGGAAGCCTTCTCAGCGCGGGAATCGAGCCATGCGCGAACTACCTTGTGCCCGGATTCTCGCCGACGCCGGAGGGGTATCGCGACTTTTTTCGTGAGTTCATCGCGGCCACGCGCGACCACGTCTGTGCCTACAAGTTCAACCTCGCGTTCTTCGAGGCACTGGGGCGAGCCGGTGGCGATTTGCTCTACGACGTTCGCGGCATGGTCCCCGATGATGCGTTCGTGATCGCCGACGCGAAACGGGGCGACATCGGATCGACCGCGAAGCAATACGCGCACGCGCTCTATGGCGAGTTCGAAGCCGACGCGGCGACCGTCTCCCCCTTGCTTGGCAGAGACTCCGTCGAGCCCTTCCTCGCGTGGAACGACAAGCTAACGTTCGTGCTCACGCTGACATCGAATCCGGGGGCGGATGATTTCCTCCTGCGGGATGACCTTGGCTTTCGGATCGCGCAAAGCGTGCTCGAATGGGACACGCAACATTGCGCGGGATTCGTCGCGGGCGCGACACGCCCCGAGTTGCTGGCCCGACTACGCGAGATCGCGCCGCATGCACCGGTGCTGATTCCGGGGCTGGGCGCGCAGGCGGGAGACCTCGCGGCGACGATGCAGGCGACGCGCGCGGGAAACGCGGATGGTGCCGTGCTCCTGCACGTGACGCGAGGGCTGTTCCCCTCCGGGGTCAACACTGCCGATCCTTGCGCCATGATTCAGGACGCAGCGCAGAAGTGGAATTGCCGGATCGCCGAGGCAAGCACACCGTGACCGAACCCCGCGATCCCGTACGGGAGATGCTTGTCGAGGCAGGCGCGCTCAAGCTGGGGCACTTTCTGCTGAGTTCGGGGCTGCACAGCGACCACTATTGCCAGTGCGCGACGCTCTTTGAAGACCCCGCCCGGGCGGGCGTGCTCGCGGGGATGCTGGCCGAGCGACTTCGCGCGGCGGGGATCGTCCCGGATACGGTGTTGGCGCCGGCACTTGGCGGAATTCTGTTCGGCTATGAACTGGCGCGCGCGTTGGGCGCGCGGAGTCTCTTCGCCGAACGCGAGCCCGGCGAACTATTCGTGCTGCGGCGCGGCTTCGCCCTCGCCGAGGGGGAGCGTGTGCTGCTTGCCGAGGACGTCGTCACAACGGGCAGGTCGTTGATGGAAGTCGTGCCGCTCGTCGCCGGGGCGCGCGCAACGATCGTCGGTTACGCCAGCATCGCCGACCGCAGTCAGGGACGCTTCTCTCCCGCTGAAGCGTTTTTTTCACTTTGTCGGCTCGACTTCGAGGCATGGCACCCGGACCGTTGCCCGCTTTGTGCGGCGGGCGTTCCGGCGGTGAAACCAGGGAGCCGCGCCAAACCTGCCATTCAGGAGCAGTGAATTGATGGATAAACACCGCACGCCAGCGACGCTTGTGCTCGAAGACGGCACCACGTTCCACGGCCATTCGTTCGGCGCGAAACGACCACGCGCCGGCGAGGTCGTTTTCAACACTGGCATGGTTGGTTATCCAGAAACGCTCTCCGATCCGTCCTACTCCGGTCAAATCATCACACTGACATTTCCTCTCGTCGGAAACTATGGCGTCCCGGAATCGAATTCGGATCACGGCGTCGAGGACATGCTCGAATCCGCCCGCATCCACGCATGCGGCTTGATCGTTTCCGATTACTCGAAGGAGTACAGCCACTGGGCCGCAAAGCGAAGCCTGGGCGCGTGGCTCGACTCCGAGGGCGTTCCCGCAATCACCGGCATCGACACACGATCGCTGACACGTCGGCTGCGCGAGAAGGGCACGATGCTCGGTCGGATCGACATCGATGGGCACGACCCCGTTCCGTTCCACAATCCAGATGAAGATAACCTCGTGATCGCCGCCAGCGCATCCTCGGCCGAGTTGATCGGCGAGGGCACGAAGCGCGTCGCGCTCCTCGATTGCGGCTGCAAACACAACATCATCCGCAACATCCTGCGCAACGGCGTCGAGGTCCTGCGCGTGCCGTGGAACCATGACCTTGCGAACGAGCAGTTTGACGCGCTCGTCGCCTCGAACGGTCCCGGCGACCCGAGCAAGTGCGACGCAACCGCGCAGCAGATTCGCGCCGTGATTGATCGCGGGACGCCGGTGTTTGGCATCTGCCTCGGACATCAACTCATCGCGCGCGCGATCGGTGCGAAGACCTTCAAGATGCGCTATGGGCATCGCAGCCAGAATCAGCCGGTGCGCGACCTCACGAACAACCGATGCTACATCACCTCACAGAATCACGGATTCGCGGTCGATGGCGACTCGATCCCAAAGGGCTGGGAGACCTGGTTTGTGAATGTGAACGACGATTCGAACGAGGGGCTCCGCCGCGAGGATGGCCGCGTGCGCAGCATCCAGTTTCACCCGGAGGCCTCGCCGGGTCCTGTCGATACGCGCTTTCTGCTCGATGAATTCCTGACCGAGGCGCTCGGGCTGGAAATCGCGCACCGTTGAGCTCTCCCACATCCACTTTCGACCGCACTGACACGAGGGATTCGCACGCCATGGAACTGAACGTCCGCAAGGTCCTCATCCTCGGAAGCTCCGCGCTCAAGATCGGCGAGGCGGGCGAATTCGATTACTCGGGCTCGCAGGCCATCAAGGCGATGAAGGAAGAGGACATTCGCACAATTCTCATCAATCCCAACATCGCCACGATCCAGACGTCCGATCATCTCGCGGACGAAGTTTACTTCCTCCCCGTCTCTCCGTACTTTGCAGAGAAGGTTATTGAGAAGGAAAAGCCCGACGCGATCCTGCTCGGCTTCGGAGGGCAAACTGCGCTGAATTGCGGACTGGAACTTGCGCGTCGCGGCGTTCTGGAACGACACGGCATTCGCGTGCTGGGCTCGCCGATCGCCACGATCCGCGACACGGAGGATCGCGATCTCTTTGCGAAGCGGCTTGCCGAAATCGGCGTGCGCGTGCCGGTCGGGCGCGCGGCCACCACCGTGGATGAGGCACTCGACATCGCAAGGGAACTCGGATTTCCCGTCATCATGCGCATCGCATTCGCGCTCGGTGGATTGGGCTCGGGCGTATGCCGTGATGAGTCCGAAGTCCGCACGCGCGCGCAGAAGTCCCTGACATATGCACCGCAAGTTCTGGTCGAGGAGTACCTCGAAGGGTGGAAGGAAATCGAGTACGAGGTGATGCGCGACGCGGCCGGCAACTGCATCACGATCTGTAACATGGAAAACGTGGACGCCATGGGCATCCACACGGGCGAGAGCATCGTCGTCGCGCCGAGCCAGACGCTCTCCAATCGCGAATTCCACATTCTGCGCGAGGCCGCCATCCGCGTCGTCTCGCATCTCGGCGTTGTCGGCGAATGCAACATCCAGTACGCGCTCAACCCAAAGGGCGAAGACTTCCGCGTGATCGAAGTGAACGCACGCCTATCGCGGAGTTCCGCCCTCGCCTCGAAGGCCACCGGCTACCCGATCGCGTTCGTCGCGTCGAAGGTCGTGCTGGGCAAATCCCTCTACGAACTCCCCAATGCGATCACGCGCACGACCAAGGCGTTCTTCGAACCCTCGCTCGACTACGTTGTCGTCAAGGTCCCGCGATGGGATCTTAAGAAATTCCGCAACGTCTCGCGCCGAATCGGCAGCGCGATGAAGTCCGTCGGCGAAGTGATGGCGATCGGGCGCACCTTTGAGGAGGCCATGCAAAAGGCACTGCGCATGGTCGATGTCGGCGCGCGCGGTCTCGCCCGCAACACGCGATTCGTCTTCCACGACATGGAGGAAGAACTTCGCCGCCCGACGGAGGAACGCATCTTCGCCGTCGTCGAGGCGCTCTACGCGGGTATGTCTGTGGATCGCATTCACGAGCTCTCGCACATCGACAAGTGGTTCCTGCACAAGATGGCGCGCGTGATGGAGATGGAACGCGAGCTGCGCGCATTCCGCGTCGGCGAGCCGATCCCATCCGCGATGATGGAACAGGCGAAACGACTTGGGTTTAGCGACCTGCAGATCGCGCTCGCGACGAAGCAGGGCGAAGATGCGGTGCGTGCCCTGCGCCACTCGCAGAAAATCCGCCCACGACTCCGCCGCATCGACACCGTCAGCGCCGAATATCCCGCCCACACGAACTATCTCTATCTCAGCTATGACGCCGTGGAGGACGAAGTCGAACCGCCGACCGAGCCCACCGTGTTGATCCTGGGCTCTGGCGTGTACCGCATCGGCTGTTCGGTCGAGTTCGATTGGTGCTGCGTCAACACCGGCTCAACGCTTCGCAAGCTCGGCTACAAGACCGTCATGCTGAACTTCAACCCGGAGACCGTCAGCACCGACTATGACGAGTCGGACATGCTCGTGTTCGACGAGATCAGCTTCGAAGTCGTCCTCGAACTCGTGGCGAAGCTGAAGCCCGTCGGCGTCGTCGTCTCGATGGGTGGTCAGATCCCGAACAACCTCGCCGTGCGCCTGCAGCAGGCCGGCATTCCTATCCTGGGCACGAACGCGGCCAGCATCGACCGCGCTGAGGACAGGCAGAAGTTTTCCGCAATGCTCGACGTGCTCGGCGTTTCGCAGCCCGATTGGGCGCAGCTAAACACACCGAGCGAGGCGAAGGAATTCGCGACGCGCGTCGGGTACCCAGTCCTCGTAAGGCCGTCCTACGTGCTGAGTGGCGCGGCCATGGCGGTCGCGTCGAACGACATCGAACTCGAACGCTACCTCGCAAAGGCCGTCGACGTTTCGACCGATCACCCGGTCGTCATCAGCAAGTTTCTGGAGAACGCAAAGGAGATCGAATTCGACGCCGTCGCGAAGAATGGTGAGCTGATCGTCTATGCGATTTCGGAACACGTGGAGAACGCAGGCGTGCACTCCGGCGACGCGACTCTCGTGCTCCCGCCGCAACGCACGTATCTGGAAACGATTCGCCAGATTCGCAAGATCGCTGCAAAGATTGCCGCGGAGCTGAAGATCCACGGCCCCTTTAACATGCAGTTCATCGCGAAGAACAACGAGGTCTTCGTGATCGAATGCAACCTCCGCGCATCACGCAGTTTCCCATTCGTCTCGAAGGTCCTGAGCCAGAACTTTGTCGAACTCGCGACGCGCGTCATGATCGGCGAGAGCGTGCCACGTCAGGAGAATCGACTCTTTGATCTCGAACACGTCGGTGTAAAGGCATCACAGTTCTCGTTCACACGCCTCGAGGGCGCGGACCCGACCCTTGGCGTCGAGATGGCGTCCACAGGCGAGGTCGGTTGCCTCGGCGACACATTCGAGGAGGCGTTCCTCAAGGCACTCCTCTCCGTCGGATTCCGGCTTCCCATCCAGAGCATCCTCTGGTCCACGGGCTCGATTGAATCGAAGGCGGAATTGCTGGAGAGCGCGCGGCTGCTGTCAGGACTCGGCATCAAGTTCTACGCGACGCCGGGCACGGCACACTTCTTCCGCCAGCACGGGCTGCCCGTCGAGATCCTCTACTGGCCGTCGGAACACTTGCGCCCGAACACGATCGACTACATTCGCGAACGCCGCATCGATCTTGTCGTGAACATCCCGAAGAACACACAGGAAGATGAGCTCGCGAATGACTATGCGATTCGCCGGGCGGCGGTGGACTTTACCGTCCCGCTGATCACGAATCGGCAGATGGCGATGCGACTCGCAGAGGCGCTATCGTGGCTATCGATCGAGGACCTCGCGCCGAAGAGCTGGTCGGAGTACACGACGTAGCCCGCGCGGCTTACTCCATCTCGAGGCGCCACATCTCGTAGCGCTTTTCGGCCTCCGGCTCTGCCGAGGTCTTCTCGCTGAAGGGCGGGTCGATCTTGTAGGAATCGACGTCTGCGGTGATCTTCGCGCCGTTCGATGGAACCGTGACGTCGAACTTCCACGGGAGCGGTTCTTCACGCCCGCGCACATCGACGAGGTTGTACCTGAGGTATTCGACGCGGAGCATCGGATCGCCGCTCGACGAGCGCATCAACCACTCCTGCACGAGCCCATCCTGCGCGCGCACACGATAGATGTGCTGGCGCCCTGCGTCGTCGCGATGAGCAACCAACAGGCTTTCCTTCTCGCGCACGATTCCGACTTCGGCAGAGGCAAGCGCCTTGCTCAGCTCCTGCTGCACCATGACGGAGCGCAAGAGATCCTCCGGCATGATGTTTCCGGCGCTCCCCAGCTTCGTGCGCAACTCGTCCCTGGTGCCGTAGAAGAGCACGCCGTCGCGGTTGAAGAACAACGTCGCCGCGTCTCCCTTGAGCAATACATCAAAGATCGCCCCGACGGGTGCCTTGGTCCCTCGGAGACGGATGAACTTTCTCTCTTCGGAAAGAACAAGCGCGGTGAAATGATCGCGCCCCTTCTTTCCCGGGGTCGTCACGGCGAGATCAGCCCGCACCCAGATCTTCGGGTGCGCGGACGCACGGTCGCCGAGGAGCGTCTCCAGGTCGGCCTTGGTTGCAAGTGCTGGGGGCGGAGCATCTGCGGAGTACGGGGAGACAAACTTGGTCGTTCCGCATCCGCTCAGAATCAGCATGAGGGAGGCGGCGAGAAGGGGGAGGAGGCGGCGACGGATCATGGCGCACGCTTCCACGACTCCCGCTGGTGCGACAATAGGCATCACAGTTTTCCCGCTCGCCCCGCCAACGCCCCGCAAGTTTGATCAGCGCATCCCATTCGATCCCCCGTGGATCCCGTTCCCGAGGAGAAGTTCCCGATGAAATTCAAGGTTGTCGCCAAGCCACTCGAAGCCGTGGTTGCTGATGTGCTTGTCATCGAATTCGATGCCGATGGACCACTCGCGCCGAGCGCCCACCCAGCCATTGCACCGCACGCCGAGGCATTCGCTCGCGCTCTCGAGAAGCGCACGACTTCCCGCGAATGGTTTTGCACGCTTGACAAGAAGAGCGGGGCCAAGGTCGAACATCTCCTCCTCGATTCGTCCACGTTCGGAAACTGGATGCCGGGACTCGAGAAACTCAAGACAGCCGCCGCGCGCGCCGTGGGGCTTGCGCGTGATTACTCGATCACCCGCATCGCGTTCGCGGTGCAGCGCGACAACGCCGCGGAACTCGCATCGGCTCTCTTCGAAGGTGTCTGCTTCGGCGATTTTTACGACCAGAATTGGAAGTCCAAACCGGTCGAGCGCAAGGACCTCGAAGTGACCTTCGTCGTTCCCGCAGACAGGGTGAAGGCCGTCACGGCCGCGCTGACCTACACAGGCAAGGTCATGGCGGGCGTTTCAACCGCTCGTCGCCTGGTCAATGCGCCGAACAACGAGCTGACGCCGGCGGTCCTGACGGGAACTGGCGCGGAAATCGCCCGTCGCCACGGGATGAAGTACGAAGTGCTCGACGAGAAGCGCATCCAGAAGATGGGGTACGAATTGCTCTGGAACGTGGGGCGCGGCAGCGAACATCAGCCACGCATGTTGACGATGCACCACAAGCCCAAGGGGCGCGTGAAGGCAAAGCAGCACATCGTCCTCGTCGGCAAGGGCATGACGTTCGACACGGGTGGCTACTGCATCAAGGACCGCGCGAACATGTTCAAGATGAACAACGACATGGGTGGCGCGGCTGCTGTAATCGGCGCCATGCAGGCCATCGCGGAACTGGATCTGCCCCTCAACATCACGGCGATTGTTCCCTCCGCGCACAACGCCATCGACGGCGCGGCATATCACCCCGGCGCGATCATCAAGTCCAAGCGCGGCAGGACGGTCTTCATCGGCAACACCGACGCCGAGGGACGCCTCATTCTGGCGGACGCATTCTCGCATGCTGAGCGCTTCAAGCCGGACGTCATGATGGACTTCGCGACGCTGACCGGTGCGATTGTCATGGCACTCGGGCCGCGCCTCGCGGGCGTGCTCACCGACGACGCTGCGTTGCGTGACTTGCTTCTGGCTTCAGGCGACTCGACTGGCGATTCGGTGTGGCACATGCCGCTCTGGACTGAGTACGCGCACGAGCTTGGCCACGCGCTCGCCGACATGAACAACATCACACGTCCCGGCGCCGAGGGCGGCGCGATCCACGCCGGCAACTTCCTCAAGGCGTTCATCCCCGAGGGCGTCCGCTGGGCGCACGTCGACATTGCGGGCGTTGCTGTTGCAGAGTCCCGCGCTCGCTACTACACACCCGGCGGCACGGGGTTTGGCGTCCGTCTCATCGTGGATGCGCTCAAGCGCATCGCAGAGAACGGGACGGTGTAACAATTTCCCCCAAAGCAAAGGCGCAAAGGACGCAAAGAAAAACAATTCCCCCGCAATGGCATCTGTCCTCGCGGGGGAGTTTGCTTTCCCAAAGGTGCCATCCTTCGACGCCACTCGAACTCACAGCCGCCCGCTCATGCGCCCCTCTGCGCCCTTGCATTCTTTGCGGCGAACAAGTCCGTGGTTACTTCCTCTTCACTGCTTCCCCGGCGCGCCGGCGTTTGGGGTGAGGTTCGCGACTTTTTCCTTCAATCCTTCCAGGTCTGGGTCGAGAGCGATGGCTTTGTCGTAGGCTGCCTTCGCCGCTTCAAGACGCCCCATCGCGACGTAGAGGTCTCCGAGGTTGGCGTGCATCTCTGCATCGCGGGGTGAGCGGCGCGCGGCGCGTTCCATGTAGCTCTGCGCGACTTCGAACTCGCCCATGCGGAAGTGAATGTAGCCGTAAGTGTCGAGGATGTAGCTCGAGTCGGGATCGTCCTCCATCGCCAGCTTCACGAGTTCGAGAGCTTCCTCCAATCGTTCGTTCCGACGCGCAAAGAGGTAGGACAGATTGTTTGCGGCGAGCACATAGAGCGAGACCGAGCGAACATCGGCGTCATTCCTCGCGTGCATCAGTTCGCGATAGCACTGCTCGGCGAGCGCGATGTTTCCAAGATCACCCGCGACGTACGCGGTTTGAAAGGTCGCCTCATGCGCGTCGGGGTTCTGCTTGCGAAGTTCGATCAGTTGCTTCAGCGCTTCCTCGCCCTTGCCGTTCTCTCGGAGGACTTGAGCCTTGAGAATGGCGAGATCGACCGCGTCCACATCGGTCGCGGCTCCTTCAGCGGCGGCAACCTGGGCCATCGCTTCCGACTCACGCCCCGCATCCGACAGCGCGAGCGCATACGCGCGGTGCGCCTCGAAGCTCGTCGGATCCAACTCCACCAGTTTCTTCGTCGCAGCGATGCGGTTCGACTCGTTGTTGGTTTCTTCGAAATAAGCGGCCAACAGACGCTGATAGCGCAGACGGCTCTGAGGCTCGGCAGCCCAACGGTCACCATCGGCCATCATCCTGTCGGCGAGGTCGGAGCGACCCAGATCCACGTACGCCATCGCGAGCGAGTAGCGCGCCTCGACCAGCCCGGGGAGCAGTTCGACGACCTTCTCGAGCGCCTTGCGGGCGCGCTCGAATTCCCCGTAGCGAAGCGCGATCAGTCCATACTGATAGCGCATCTCGTCATTGTCTGGCGTGCGCGCGGCAAATGTCTGCTCGACCAAATCGAGCCCCGTGTTGTCCCCAACGCGGAAGTATAGCTCGGCGAGCTGGATTTGCGCCTGATAGTCGCGTGGGTCGGTGGCGAGCACCTGCTGGAAGAGTTCGATCGATTCGCGTGAGCGGTTCCTGCGCAGGAAGAATTCCGCGAGGGAACGCAGGTAGATGGGATTGGCCTTCTCCGCGTCGGTCGCAGCGCGCAGATTCTCCTCCGCGGCTTTGAAGTCTTTCTCCTCTTCGAAGAGGAGCCCGATCAGACGCAGCGCCTCCGCGTCCTTTGGATCGAGGATGATTGCACGCGTCAGGAGATCCTTCGCGCGCGGGCGGTGCCCGGCAGCGAGGTATTCCTTTCCAATCATGCGATAGACATCCGGATCATCGGTGCCAATCGCGATGGCCTGATTCACGAGGCCGTCCGCTTCCTCCATGTTTCCATCAGAAAGCGCCATGCGCGCAAGATCGACGATCGCGGGGACATACGTCGCATCCGCCTGAAGCATCCAGCGACGGAGTTCGCGCAGCCGCACGTTGTCGCCAATGCGCGAGAGATACTCCGCGAAGAGCTCCTGAATCTGCGGGTCGTTGTGGTTTTGTTCGACGAGGTCTTGATACCCCTTCAGGACGGCCTCCTGCCCACCGTCCTTGCTGAGGAGTGCTTCCCAGTTTGCACGCAGCGCGCGTGCACCCGGTGCCATCGCAACGCCGCGGCTATAGAGCAGCATCGCATCAGCCTCCCGCCCCATGCGCAGCAACCGCCGCGCGAGATCATCGAGCTGTGCAACGAGGCTTGGGCGGTAGCGCAACAGGCGATCATACAGTTCCGCTGCTTGTTCGACATCCCCCGTCAGTGCGTTCGCCTGCGCATTCCAGAGCATCGCCTGCAGGTCGAGCATTGAAATCGTCAGCAGGCGCGCGGTGTATTCTTTCGTCTTCTCGAAGTCGCGGCGTACGTCATACGATATCTGAGCGAGACGCGTCAGCGCCTCCGTGTTGTTCGGCTCCACGGCGAGGACTTTGTGAAACCACTCCTCCGCGAGATCGTACTTCTCACGGTACATCGCGACCGTGCCCAGCCGCACCATCGCGCGCGCTTCATCGGGGGCATACTTGAGGATGCCCTCGGCGGTTTCCTGCGCATAGGCGAGATCGTTGACCGTAACGGCAGCGTCGATGGCGCGAATCGCAATCCATGTGTTCTCGGGATCGGCGGCGGCGGCTTCTTTGAACAACTCGTACGCGCGAACCGGAGGACCGGTCTCTGCTGCGAATGCCGCTGCGGCATACTTGCGCCGGGCCAGGACCGTCACCGGGTCCTCCCCCGTCAACCCAGAGCCCGGGAACGCCGACTCGAACGGTGCTTCCATCTCGGCGTGTTCGAAGAGAATGAACTCCTCGTCCGGATCGATTCCTCCGACCCCGTTGCCTTCAGTCGGTGCGGACTGGGCGGCCAGAATCGCAGGTGATGCCGCGACGATCAGGGCGAGGAGGTAGGGACGGGTGGTAAGGGGCATGGGGAAAGGGTACTTTCGGCGGCTTTCGATTCGGGAGCGTCACTGCCACTCGAGGGGACGAAGGCGAATTCCGGGCCATGACACGCTCTCGCCGGGAATCCGTCAAGCAGCGTTCATTCCCAAGCATACGACACCCAGGCGCCCGCGTAAACCTACGCTGCCAATTCGGTAAACTTCACGGGGCGAAGGCGCAGGCTCGATCCGGCGCCACGAGGACCCAGCCTGGAAGGTCTCTGCTTTCGGTTGTTGCATTCGCTCAGGGGCACCCGCGCACGACAGGTTGGCGCAGGTGCTGGCTCCCATGTTATCCTCGTCGTTCCTCCAAAGGATCGTGGGCACTAGGAGAGTTGGCCGCGGTCGGGCCCGCGCTAGTCGCCTCCCCCCTTGCCCGCGAGGCGACTCGACGTTCAGCGTCGTTGCATCCAGCGCCGAAGGACGGGCCTCCCATGCTTAGACGTGACGCAGCACTGTATCACGATGCGATCGGCCGTGACTTGCGGATCATCGCCTATGGTCATTTCGGGCTGCCGGTTCTCGTCTTCCCAACGATGAACTGTCGGGCGAACGACTGGGAAGATCATGGGATGCTTGATGTCCTATGGCCGTGGATCGAAGCAGGGTTGCTAAAGCTCTATTGCGTCGAGAGCATCGATTCCGAGGCATGGATGAACTTCGAAGCCCACCCAGCTTGGCGAGCCAAGCGCGCCCTGGCGCACGAGGCGTTCGTGCTCGAAACCGTCGTGCCCGCCATCCGGCGCGACTGCAATTCCGACTCCATCCAGATCAAGACGACCGGTTGCAGCGTCGGAGGCCTACATGCCGCGAATTATGCGCTCAAGTACCCGTCGATCTTCAACTCAGCCCTTTGCATGAGCGGACGGTATGATCTCGGGACGTGGTTCGAAGGGTTCTACAACGAGGACGTCTACTACAACGACCCGGTCGCCTACGTCGCCAACATGTCGGGTCACCATCTCGATGCCGTCCGCCGCAATGTTCACATGACGCTCGTCGTTGGTCAGGGGCCACACGAAGGGGGTTGCGTTCCGCAGACGCATCGACTCGCGGACCTACTCGATCAAAAGGGCATTCCGCACTGGCGGGACATCTGGGGGCAGGATGCAGCGCATCATTGGGACTGGTGGAAGAAGCAGATCGTATATCATCTTTCTCACGAGTTTGGCAGACCCTGAGCAATGGAGTGCCCTTCTCCGAGTGCGGATGGCCGACGCTCCATGAATTCCGCGTGAACTTACCCCGAATGATCGATTCCACTGGCATTGTCGGGGCCGACCGGCCAATCTAGGCGAGATATCAAGAAGGGACGGGGTATGCCCACGAGGCAGGAATCGACAGACAGTACACTTGGCGTGCCGATTCGTCGGCCTCTCGTGCTGCTGTGCGTTCCGAAGGAGATCGAGGAAGGTCTCTCCGTGAAGGGGAGTGTCGCGATAGCGACCATTCCCACGACGGACCCGGTTGCTGCAGTGCAGATCGCACTCAAGGAAAACGCTGCGATCCTGGTCCACTTGGGTGCGGGAGACGAAAAGCTGAGGCGACTCGCCATCGCACGCGCATCGCAGACCGTTCCTCCCATCCTGATCACCTGCGGCACAGAAGCACCCGGCTCACGACGTATCGGGGCGCTGGATGCAGCCGCGCACCTTTCTGATTCCCCGGACCCTTCCTACCTTCGCGGTGTGCTCGATGGCGCACAACTCACCAGCGAGGGGCGTCGCGTGCGTTCCGCAACGCAAGTGATGCGCATTCAGATGCTCTACGAACTTTCAAGCCGCCTGCTGCGAACGATGCAGCGCGCACAACTTTCGTCCGTGCTCGGGCACACGCTGCCGCGCTTGCTCGAGGTCCCGCTGATTCTCGTCGTTCTCCCCAAGACAAGTACCCCCGTGCCGTACGTTCACGCCCCGAATGGCATCTCGCCCGCGGCGGCAGGGATTCTCAAGGAGCACCTGCGCCGCGCGTGGGAAGTGCTCGCCCCGGAAGAGGGGCCCGTGTCGTGGGACTACCTGGATGAGCTTCCCCCGGCGGATGCGGGGGGAGTGATCGAAGTGGATGCGGACTCTTTCGTCACGGCACCGATCACGCGAGGTAATCAGACCTGCGGGTTCTTCACGGTTCTCCCGGATGCTGGCTGGGGTGAGGACGAACCGCGTATGCAGACTTTCTTCGTCGTCGGCGATTTGCTCGGCGTTGTCATGCACAACTTCGACCTGCTCGAACAACTCGAGATGCGCGCGACGCACGACGGTTTGACGGGCGTGCTGAACAGGCAGACGCTGATGGATCGGCTTGAGGCAGAGTGTCAGCGCACACGGCGCTACGAGCTGCAAGTGAGCCTGCTCGTCATGGATCTGGATCACTTCAAGAAGGTAAACGACACGTTCGGCCATCAGGCGGGGGACAGCGTGCTGCGCGCATTCACGCGTGTGCTGACCTCCGCGGTGCGCGACGTGGACATCGTAGGCCGCGCGGGCGGCGAAGAATTCGTCGCGATCCTCCCGCAGACAGGGCTGCACGGCGCTTCACAAGTCGCCGAGCGCATCCGCGCCGGGACGAGCGAACTTCGCATTCCGGTCGGGCGGTCTCACATCGGCGCTACGGTGAGCATCGGAGTCGCCTCCGCCATCGGCGAGGACGCCCAAGTTACGGCGCTCGTCGCGAAGGCCGACGCTGCGCTCTATCGGGCGAAATCCGCAGGACGGAACCGAGTGGAGTTGGACCGGCTGCGCCCCAAGCGCGACATCAACACGATGGATCCGGAAGAGTCGATCGACCTCTTCTGAGTCGATCTCCAAACACACACAGGACTACGAACTTCTGCGCGCCCGAACTCCGCAGAGTCCGAGCGCGGGAATTGCAGTCGGTTACTGAACCGGAGGCAGGATATACGAACGGAGGATGATGCGTTCGATCTTGTAAGCCCCGGAAACGAGTCGGTTCGAGAACCCGTCCCAGAGGTCCAACTGGAGGCGATGCGTCACGCCTGCATTGGCGCGCGGCTGGAATGCCATCGTGTAGCGACGCGCCTGATTCGGCACCAGCAACGCCGCCGGATTCGCTCCGCCGACGGAACTCAGGTCGAAGTTGTTCACGGGCGAGTTCCCAAAGTCCGAGGGGAGGAATCGCGCGCGCAGAATCGGGGCGTTGTCGCTCTCGATCGTGCTCTTCGAGATGTACACATCCACGAGGTACAGCCGGTCGTTGGAGAGGTTGAACGGCACCTGAGTATCGATGGTCGCGAGCCACATGTTCGCCTGATTCCAGTCCGTCGACGTGATCGTCATCGTCCTGAAGTCGAACGCATAGGCAAACGTCGGTGCGTTCATGAACGTCCCTGGTTGCGGTGCGAACGAGTAGAGGAAGTTACTCGGGAAGGGAGTCAGACCGACCAGAGTTTCCGCGCTACCTTCGATCCCTGATATTGCCGTTGTTCCCCAGTTCGCGAGAATCGGCGTCACGGGATCTGGGATGAGCGATTCCCTCGCGAATGAATCCGTCCGGATGCCCTTCAGCACGGCGGAAAGACTGACGCGCGAGCTGCGGTCGATCACGTCGAGCGCGTAGTTCGGACGATCGAAGCTGCGCCCGCTCGCCTCGAGTGGGAAACCATCCGGCGTCAGCTTCGGAAGAATCCAGGTGGTGACTTCGACGTTGGACCCGAGCGGTGTTGAGGCTGGCAATGCGCTCTCAAAGACGCTTTCAAACTGTCCCATCTCCCAGTTGCTCGACGAGCCGCTGCGCAAGCGCATCCAAGGCATGTTCGCGGGGATCCACTCAGGCGGCGTGCCGTCGTTGATCAGCGCCGTATCCATCGTCCAGATGTTGCGGTACAGCCTCCCACCCACATGGCCGGTGGTCCCGCTGATCCCCCATGAACCGTACTGATTCGCGCTGCTCGTGATAATCCCGACCGAGTTCGAATTCCCCGGCGCGGGTGACGCGATCGGGGAGGGGAACACCCCGGCCCCGATGAACTCCGCGCCGGTAAAGTCCGTCGCCCACTCGCCCGGTTCGACCGTGTTGATGTTGCGAATGCGCTCGCTCGGAACGGACTGAGGTTGGCTCGGAATGAAGTTGTACACGACGAGCGCAAAGTCCTGCCGCCCGGCGCCCCCTTGATTGTAGCAATCCGTCGGAATCGTGACCCCCGACACTTTGACTGTCAGGGAATCTGAAGGAATGAAGTAGTCCGGAGCGAAAATCGCCTCGACGTTGTTCACGCTATCCGGCGCGGGAAGAAGCCCCGGGTCGGTCGTCATGATCGACACGGCCTGCGATCCGTCACCGCTCGCCTGGAACGCGTTGCCTCGCATGTAGTTCATCGTCCCCGTGTCGGCTGTGACACCAAGGTCGAGGTTGTTCTGAATCAGGCCGCCGTTGGTCAGCGAGACGGGATCTGTCCAAACGAGGACCGCTCGGAACGGCCGCGTCGGATCCGCGATGCGGCCCGTGATGGTGAACTCCTGCTCGCTCGGCGTTCCGACCTTGAGCAGTTTCTGCTGGTCGTGGATGAACGTGGGGATGGGTTTTCCAAACGAATCGAGATCGAGCGCCCGCGACAGGTCCACACGGCCGAAGCCTTGCCACTTGGTCGGCAGTTGGTACTTCGCAGCACCCGTCCCCGTGTTCGCGCCACCGATGAACTTGGCCGACATGATCAGGTACGACTTGAGAAGCGCGGGCGAGGGATTCACCACGCCGAATCGGTCGCGGATGAACTTCGCGATGACCTGCGCAGCACCGGCGACTTCCGGGGCGGAGAAGCTCGTGCCCCAATCCGTCGCATAGACGTTCGGTTCCACCGTCAGGTTCAGTGGTGACGGATTGGCGGGGCCGAGGAAGCGCCGATTCACGTACGCGTATGCACCCGGCGCGACGAGGTCGGGCTTCATGCGCGTCCCGCTGACGCCACGCGAGGAACTGAAATCGAGATTCCGCGCGTCTGTACCCGATTGATCATTCGCACCCATCGGCGCTGCGTGGACGGACTCACTCATGCCGACGGCGATGACGTTCTTGGCAATCGCAGGAGAGACAATCGTGTTGTCTCCCTCGGCACCCGAGTTACCAGCAGCCGCGATGAACAGGAGCCCCTGATGGCGTCCGCCGGGGATGCCGTCGCGCACGGCTTTGTCCACTTCGTAGGCGATCTCCTCATAAACGTAGCGGCGATTGGCCGGCTCCCACACCCCCCACGAATTCGTCGTGATAACGGCGGGGTGTGGGGTCAGCAGCTTGTACAGAAATCCATTCACCAGCGGCGGCGTCGTGTTGCGGATGCCGATGTCGGTGACGATCTGAGAGAGCATGTTTCGAAATGCCGCTGCAGAGAAACTCACGGTCAGCGGAGGAGAAACTCCATCGAGTAGCACATTGCCGAGACGCCCGAACGGACTGATGCCGACGCCATAGTTCAGGTCGCTTCGATTGCGGCGAGCGTCCTCCGCGCCCGGATTGTTGTCCGGATTGATCGAGCTGAATCCGCCCACGAGCGACGCGATGCGGTGCCCGTGGCTGAACCCCGGGTTCACTGCGTCGCCTGTGGTGGACTTTGCGCCGTTGCCGAAGCTCGCCGTCGCATTCCAGCGCATCGAGTAGGCCCAACGGCTCGGCTTGGAGGCGTTGAAGAGTGGCTCGTCTCCCGAGATTCGAAAGTCGGGAACACTCAGGTCCTGGTTCCACTGGGTGTACTCATCAATCGGGTCGAACCCGTTCCCCGCGCCGTTGTCGGTGACGACGACGACGGGATACTCGCCCGGGACCGAGTAGTGCGGATTGTTGCTCGCATTCAGTTTCGTCGTTAGCCACGGGATGTATCTCTGGCCCCCGGCGGAGGGCAGTCGCGGCACCTCGGCGCCGCCGACGATGTGCGTCATGCCGGCGGTGATCATCGACTCGGGCTCGCCCAGCAGGACGGGGGTGGTTGCACGATTGAGTGAGACAACGGATGCCGTCGAGAGCACTTGCGTGCGCTTGTTGCCGGGCATCCTGAGTGTCGCGATGGCGAGCGTCGGAGTGTAGTTCGTCTCATTCGAGTAGATCCGCGACATCGACACGCCGGGGATTTCCTGAATCGCGCGGAAGTCATCATCAACGCGCGACAAGTCATTCACCAGATAGAGATTCCACAGCACTTCCTCGTTCGGATCCGCGGCTGCAGAAGGCGCGGCTGCGACATCGTTCTTGTCGTAGTCCGCACGAAATCCGATCGGGTTGCGGGATACCGCTACCCCCGCAAGCGCACTCGCTGCCTCCGGGGTCCCCGCCCAAACGAGACAGCCATTGTGATTGATTTTCTCGATGATCGTGCAACCTGTCGCTTCGATCGCGGCGATATCCTCGGGTAGCGGAGGAGAGAGGAACTGGACCACCTTAATCCCTGGCGATTCTGAGACCGAACTGCGAGCGCGCCCTGTGTCGATCGTGCGCGCACCGACCACGAGCGTGTTCCACTCGCGGCGGGGTACGACCCCTTCCATCCCAGAAACCGAATTCACCCGCGCGTCAGGAATCGAGAAGACACGATTCACTCCATAGTCGGAAACGAACGTCGCGCCCATCGATTCCATCGCCTGCTGCGTCGCGGCGAACTCGGCGGGACTCAGCGAGGAGGAGTCGAGCGTCACGCGGACCGCGGGACTCAACGTCGGGCGGGTCGTTCCCCCGCGATCCCCGCTTGAGTATGCCATGTTTGGTGAAATGAATGCCGCGGCAGCGAGAGCGACGATCGTCGCTCGCCCTAGAAAACGGGGTGGAGGCATCAATGGACGTTCCTTAGTTGAAGGGGGTTCGGGAGTTTTCACGCGGCTGCTAACTCGATGAGTTCAGTAACCTTCCGAAGAGGACATCGGCCCCCCACGAAATCAGCACACACGGCGGAGACCCATCTAGCATGGCGCAATCATCGAAAATCCGCCACTTTTTCAACGTCTTTCGATGAACAAATACGGAAATGCCATTCAAAGGGGGAGAATTTAGGACCCTCCCGTCAACCCGGAACAGCCCATCGCGCCGAGATTCGGGGAATGCCCCACGCGACTTTGGGGGCAACCCGAGAGCCGAGCGCCTACCACACGGCGGGTTCGATCGTGATCGCCCAGCAGTGTCTCTGACCAGAGGGGAACTGCCTCAGAGTCCATCCGGAAGGTTCGCGTTCTGCTCACGGCGCGAGCCTCCCGAGCACGAGCCAGGCGAGCGTCCTCTCGACGATCCAGCGCTTGGGCACGACCTCGAAGTCCCTCTGCTCCGGATTGCGGCGCACGATCTCGACGACGCGGTCGCCGAACAGCCCGGCGAACTCGGCAAGTTTGTGACCGGCGTAGCCCTGGTCGGCGAACACCTTGCGCAGCCTCGGGTGGCGATCTTCGACCTGCGCGAGGGGCAGTCTGGCTCCGCCGCGATCTCCGATGTTGGATCCCGTCGGGATGTCGGGGACCTCAGTCGGGACAGGGTCGATGTGGAAAATCGCGGCAATGGCACCGCCTATTGCGTAACGCCGAAAGTACCCCTTCGATTCGAGACCGTTCAGGACTTCAAGCGTGTTTCGCCTGACGCACCCCTCAGAAACAAGAAAAGCCCCGATTTCTCGGGGCTTCTGACAATCTTGGATGGTCGGGGCGACTGGATTTGAACCAGCGACCACTCGCCCCCCAGGCGAGTACGCTACCAGGCTGCGCTACGCCCCGACCGGGGGAACAGCGAACGGGGAGTCAACCCGACCGACCCACCGCGCGTCAAGGAATTCGACGCGGTCAAACTCGCTCGAAATGCCGCGCAAAGAAGACCCCCAAGGCCTCGCTCGCAATCGGCAGGTTCTGCTCGAACACCGCGAGGTGCCGCCGCCGGAGAACTGTGTTCACGATATGCAGCCCAAACGCGAGAAGGCCGAACCCAATCCCCGCCAGGACCGGAATCGGATAGCCCAGATCGCTGATGGCAAAGTCCGACCCGGTGCCGCGAATCGCCCCGGCCGCGTGCAGCAGGCCGAATGCCGCGACTCCCAGCACCAGCATCAGCAGCCCGGCGAGGACACCCATGATCAGATCCGTCCGCACCGTCCAGAAGAGTTCCCGCGTCAGGAAGTTGAGCCCGGACCTCGAATCCCATTCGCGGGAAAGCGTGCGCAGGGTCCTCCGCGCGAATCGCCCCAAGTGAGCGACCGAGGCCGCCTCGAGCCCCTTCCAGCAAAGCACGCCCAGTCCGCAATGAAACACGAAACCCGGCCCCGAGAACGGCTGCCCAAGAAACGAATACACCAGCACCAGCATTCCGCACCCGATGACCCCGGCGGCGGTGTGTTGCCGCCATGTGGCGTCGCGGTCCTCGAGGTACAGCGCGATGCAGAGTTCGCGATTGCTTGCCCCGGCGAGGTAGATGTCCGCCACCGCCTGGCGATTCGGTGGACCCTCGGTGAGGACCCCCGACAGACGGTCCGGGAGCGCGTTCGGGTCGTAGGTGGGCTTCGCGATGTAGTTCGAAAGGACGCTCACCACGATGGCGATCCCGAGCAGTGGAATCAGCGCGGTCATCGGCAGGAAGAGCGCCGCCGCGAGCGCAAGCGCCAACACGGTGGAGTTGAAACCGAGCTCGATCAGCGGCGAACGCAGCGCTCGCCAGATCCGCCCACCCAGCGGGGGAGGATACAGCTTCCTTCGCCGACGAAATGCGGTGAACGTCGCATTCTCGTCCTCCCCCGCGAGGTACGGATCCCACGCGCGCATCCACAGGGGAAACGCGGGGGGGATGGTGGGGGTGTCGTCCTGCATCCGAACCTCAGGCACGACGGCGCAGCGCGCGGGATTCCATGCCGGAGAGGCGGTGGATCGGGCGCTCGCGGTCGTGTTGCATCATGTCTCGTTCGAGGTAGCGCGACGCATCCGGATCGTCGAGCACTTGCGCCATCATCAGCGCGGCGACCGGCACTTCCGCGGCGGCGATCGCGCGAGCCGATTGGTACTCCGACCATCCATACACCGCGATGCGGATGTTGCGCACCACGATGAGAATCAGCAGCTGGAGTGGCATGGTCAGGGCTCCAACGTTCTTCGATCCAAAGTACTTTTCCAACGCACCGGGAAAAAACCCGTGCACGATCAGTCCGATCATCAGCGCCACCACGCCACCGAGCGAAAGCGCCTGGCCGATTGCCTTGAACACGATTGACGCGTGCTTGGCAAGGCCCTCGTCCACCTCGTGGCGCACCGCACGCCCAAGGCGTTCCTTCGCATTGGCCCCGAGCCACGCGGCATAGCGCCTACGCAGCTCTTCCGCCCCACAGCCGAAGATCATCAGGTCGTCAAAAATGCCGCTGACCTTGCCAAAAATCAAAACGTTGAGCCCGACCGCAATCCACGTGAAGGGCGATTCCAAATGCGCTTTGGAAAGGAATTCCATGTTCGTCCAGATCAACCCGATGATCAGGATCGCTGTGGGGAGATGGCGACGCGCCTCGTACTTCTCGAGGAAGATCGCCTCGGCGAGCCGCGATGCCGGATAGCCTGATAGCCACAGATCGGTCGCGAGCGCGGCGTGCACTCCTCGCCCGTGGAACGCCTCGGAGAGACGGAGCGGAATGCGATCTCCGCGATGCCGACGAAAGTCCAAGAAGCTCGAGGCGACAATCACGACGAACCCAAAGAGGATCATCCACTTGAAGATCGTGATGCCCTCCGCCGGCCATTTCGCCGTCACAAAGTAATGCGCGAAAATGTAGATCAACGGGGGCAGCGCACCCGCGATCGCGAGCGCGTACGAGAACCCAAACGAGCGCACCCACGAGAGGATACGCGTCGAGTTCGACCTCGCGCGGCGCTCGCGAAAGAACTGAAACAGCTCGTTGTGCTCGGCCCCCTCGAGGATGCGATACCGCTTCACCAACTTGGGCGGAAACGCGGGGGGGAGTGGGGCGTGGGGGTTGTGTCTCAGGCGCATGCTGTCAATTCCCACCGGGAACGGCACGAGCACCATCGGTATCTTCGCAGATGACGCGCCGGGCGTACTGCTCGAACGGGGCGTTGGCGTTGCGAAAGGCGGCTGCGATGAAGTCGATCGCGGCAGACATTCTCATCGAAGTTATCACCCAGCAGAGGAGGCCGATCTCGATGGCGGCAAAAAGTGATTTTGAGAGGTGCCGGTTTTCCAATAGGAATACACGCGTTTCGGGAGATGGGATGTATCCAAGGAGTGCCGGGTACCAGATGATGGTAGAGGCCCAGTCGCTAAGGCCAGCCAGGATGGTGATTCCCACTCCCCCGACCAGCAACACTGCGGCGGCGTGTACGAGTCGTCCCACGATTGGAACCAACTGCTCCTCCCACGCATCGCCTTTCCAATCGACGATTCGTGCGTCCAAGCACCTCCGCAACACTGCGAATTGTAACTCAGTCATCGAGAAACTCCAAAAACCGTACCCAGCCACGAGGTCGTCAAACACGCGACCACGAACAAGAGCGGGTTCCCAAAACTCTCTCGCGGATAGATCAGGTAGAACGGTCCGAATGCCACGTTCGCCGAAAAAATGGACGTAGGTTTCCACGCTGCGCTCATAGCCTCGAGATAGATCGCTTCCTTAACATCGCGCCCTCGGATGCCGGTGAGCCATAGGTCCAGCCCGGCCTGCCTCGACGAGCGGAACACCCCGCACACCTCGGACACCGTCATTGGAAGCGCGGCGCCGTCTCGCTTGCCGAAACGACCGAAGGCCGCCGGGATCGATTGAACAACCAAACTGATGGATACAATCAGGAACACGCATCTCGTGAATTTGCCCCCAGCCAAGACCGTACCCAGCAGCAGCGGAATCGAGAGGCCCCAAAGAATGCCCCGCACTGCATTGGCGTGTCCCGCGAACCGCGCCAACCCACTCGGCGGATACAACTCCCGCCGCCTTCGGAGAGTCTGGAGCAGCACGTTCGTTTCTTCTGCGCGCAGGAGCGGAATTCGGCGCTTGAGCCATTCCGGGAACGCGGGCGGGAGGTCGTCGTGCGGCGATGTCAATGCGGCCCTCCCGTGCGTGATGTTGATGCTGCTCCGGAATGGCTACTGCCAGCCCTCGCGTTTGGCAATCGCCGAGAGGCCCGTGCGTTCGATTCTCGCCCATGCAAGCCGCGCAAACCACAACCGCAGCGAAAGGCATGTCCCCTCGATCAGCGCGATTGTCAGGAACACGATCCATTCGGCAGGGAGGACGCGAAAGGTCGCAGCCAAGAAGAGGAGCGGCTTCATCCGAAATCCAAAGGACACCATCGCGGCCAAAATCAAGAGCACCGTGACGGCGACGGGTCGAATTCCGAATGGCTCGACCGCAGCGTTGATGCTGGCCCGCGCGTAGAACCCTGCGACGAAATTCATCGCTATGAACACCATCGCGAGCATCGCCGCCGCCGTGCCCGCCGGGCTATAGGTTCTCCCGAACCTGAGCATTGGGATGTAGTCCATCAGCAGCGAGAGCTTCGATGTATTGACACCCTGAGCCGTGATGCCGTGGGGGAAGAGCAGCGTGCTGCCGAGCGCAAAATAGAGCACCACCGCAAGGCCCGCCGCGAAAGCCGTCGCCGTCAAGACACGCGCGTGCATCGCGAGGACGTGCGTCTTCCACGGCAACCCCGTCTGGAGCGATTCCGTCAGGAGGGGTGATCGATCCAGTCGGAATCGGGCCCCCACGCCAATGGCGGGCGCGACAAACGCCGTCATCAACAGGATATACGTCGTTGTGTCGGTAAGGAAATTCAGCGGAATCCCCGCGCGGGTCGGGTCATCAACCAAACGCGCGTGGACCAGTGCGCCGATCCATGCCATTGCGAGGAGCGGCAACACCAAAATCACCGAGAGTCGCGGCAGGATGTCGCGCATCCGGGATCGCCACTCGAATCTCGGGGCGAGGCGTTCGAGCCATGGATTCCCTGGGTCGAACGACTCGGCGAATCCAAAGTACAGAAATCGCGGCCACTTCATCTCAGCGATCGACTCCCAACATGCGTCGCGCTCCGGGGTGATCGGGATTCATGTCCAGCACGCGTTGTGCGGCCTCGGCGGCCTGTGCTGGGCGTCCCTGTTCGAGCGTCGCCACCGCGAGGTACCACCATGGCGTGGGATGGTTCTCGCGGATGTCGATTGCGCGACGCGCTGCCGATTCCGCTTCCGAAAAGTCCCCGCGCACGAGTTCATAGTACGCCAACTCGACAAAGTTGTCCCACAAAATCCCCGAACTCGCACGCATGTTTGGGGGAAGCATTGTTGGGTCGAGAGGTGGCGTCCGTGCCGCCGCGGCGAGCACTGCGCAAGTCAGGATCAACGACGCCGCGCCCAGTCCCAGCGCGGCGATGCGTGCGCGCCCCACTGGCGGGCGCCACCGCATCAGGAACGCCGTGACTCCGCCGAGCGCGAGTGCGCTCAGCACTCGGGGCATCATCGCGCCGCTGCGCTCGAGCGCCCCGAGAAAGGGACGCGCGCACGCCCGGAACGTCTCGATGGGTGAAGTCGCCACCGCGACGAGACTCTTCGGAAAGTCCGCGTCGATGAACGGAATGTACCGATCGAGCGGGACCAGCAATCGTCTTTCCGCAAGGACGAGCCAACACGTCCATGCGACGCAGGCGGACGCGATCGCCACGAGCGCCGTGCGCTGACGCCGTGTCGATGCTGCAGCCCACAGCGCGCCCAATCCCCACGCGATGAGGATGGCGCTGTCGGTCAGGCGTCGATTGCCGAAGGAGCCCCCCGACCACCACACAAGATTCGCCGCGTTGAGGTAGAGCTGCACGGCAAACACCGCGAGGAGCCCCCTGCCCAAGACAGCGTCTCGTTTCGCGAGCACGAACAGCCCTGCGATTCCCAACGCATAGATCGGCGTCCAAGGGAGGATCCCGTGAAAGTCGGAAACGAGGACCTCGACAATCGCAGGGGATAGCCAGTTCATTTCCTCCGCCTTGGGGAGGGCCAGGAAGCTGCCATAGAGCGTGCGATACACGATCAACGCCGGGGCAAATCCGAGCATGGCACCCAGCGCGCAGTTCGCGATGCCACCTCGATTCGCAGCCCGAGTCAGCGTCCTCCACTCCGCGAGAAACACCACCCCGAGGAGCAAGTTCTGCGGCCGGACCAGAGCTGCGATTCCGAGTAGGAGCCCAAGCGCGAGCCACGCTTCCTGAGAGCGCCGCTCGCGCGTCTTGGCCCACATGACCAGGAAAGCCGTCGTGACGGCGAACGAAACGGCGTGGCTAAAGAACGGCCCGCAGAAGGTGTAGAAGAGCAGAGGCGTCCCTGCGAGCATCGCGAGAAGTGCGAAGGCGCGTGCTCGCGGCGTTTCGGCGACGGACTCCGCCGCGAGTTTCATCGCTCCCAGCACCAGTGCAAACACCCAGGCCTGCGCGGCGACCTTGCCCAGGAGCATCCACGGCAGCAGCGCGAATCCTGCCCCCATCGGCCAATCATTCGCGATCCGCCCTGTCGGCGTCAGATAGACATACAGCGTCGGCATCTGGGCTGCGGCATACTGATTCGAGAAGGCCAGATCACCATCCCGCGCGAGGGATTCTCCCCACGCCCAATAGCTCGCGCAGTCCGGTGGCGAAAGGAACGGATCTGCGAACAGCAGAAACGCCACCGCGACGAGGATTGGGATGAGCCATTTCATATTGGGAGACTCGTCGCGGTGCTTTCGCGTGATGCTACAACTGCCCTGACCTGCACCACCGATAAGGTGGCACGGGCGTCTCGCCCGTGGGAGCCAGATGCTCGATCATCAAAGAGCACCCGACCAACTCGCGTTCCCGTCCGCCTCGATTTCGCGAACCCTTGGCGACATGGGCAGGACGCCCATGCCACCTTTGCCCTCGCGCATTCGCTTCGCATTGACACTGTTCCCGGTCAGTCTGCCCAAGGGGATGAAATGCGGCAGACCTTCTGCCGATAGAAATCATTACGAGGTTTGATTCGTCGTGGCGAAACGAAAAGGTGGCATCGGTACAACCGCAATCGTAGCGCTTAAATGGGGCGTTCCGGCGTTCATGCTGGTCGCGGCTGGGTACATCTGGCGTTCGTATGCACCCCTGCCGATCCCCGGGGATTCGCCCCTCAGCGCGGATCCACCCCGAGGTGCCGCCGGGGGTGGGGGAGCATCCAAGGACCTCGCCATCGAGCGCCGTCGGGCCGAGCGCGCGGAGCGGGAACTCGCCAAGTTGCGCGAGAGCCTCACCACCACCCAGCGCGATGCCCTAAACAGCGAGGCTGAGATGGCCGATCTCCGCGTGCGGGACCTGCTCGGCGGTGAGTGACGACTATGTGGGCGGGGAACTCGTCCGCAAATTCCAGCGCATCTACGCGGGGCTGACGCTAAGAACGCTCGGCCAACTGAACGAGCTCTATGCACCGAACATCCACTTCATCGACCCGTTCCACGCCGTGCGCGGGCGCGAGGAATTCCTCCGCTACATGCAGCAGACTTACGATGGTGTGGCCGAGTGTTCGTTCACGTACGACGATGTAATCGAGCAGGAGGGACGCGCGCTCGTCGCATGGACGATGCGGATGCGGCACCTCAAGTTTCGCCCTGACGAAGTCCTGACGCTGCGTGGCGCCTCCCGCCTGCACTTCGAGCGGACGATCACGTTCCAGGAGGACTACTACGACTGCGGCGCGATGCTGTATGAACGCATCCCCCTCATCGGCGCCGTCGTACGCGCCGTCAAACGACGCGCGGTAAAGTAGAGCTCCTCCGTGGCGTGATTGGCTGAAAGTTCGCCATGTCGTGTCACTCGGGGCGGAGGACTCCCCGCATTGTCGGGCAGCACGGAGAGGCGAGGCAGTCGCAATTCCAGTCCAAAAGGAGTTCCCGGCACATGCGGCGAACGTTCAGGGAGTCGCGAGAATCGTGCAGAGGTCGGGGAACTCCTCAGCCCCGAAGATGACCCTTCGGTCGTTCGCAGGCCGCGTCGCCGATCGCATCCAGGTGGACAGCATCGGGCGGGAAGTGGGGCGGGCCGGTCAGGGCGCCACTAGCGCACAACCCGCTGCATCCACAGGGAATCGAGCCAGCGGTTGAACTTGAACCCCACGGACTTCAGTTCACCCGCAGGCTGAAAGCCGAGCGATGTGTGCAATCGGACGCTGGCGACGTTTTCGTGGCCGCCGCCGATGACGGCGATGATTTGCGTGGCGGGAGTTTCGGTGATGCGGCGAAGCAATTCCGTCAGCAGCGCGCGCCCGTGGCCGCGTCCTGCGATGCGCGGATCTAGGTAGATGCTGTCCTCGACCGCGAATCGAAACGCGATGCGGTCGCGCAGTTGGCTCGCGTACGCGTAACCGATGACGCCCTCTTCCGGGAGTTCCGCGACGATCCAAGGGTTGCGCTGGCCGTGGACTTTTTCCATGCGAGCAATCATCTCTTCGCGCGAGGGCACGACTTCCTCGAACGTACCGATGCCGTGTAAAACTGCGTGTCCGTAAATGCTCAGGATCGCGTCGATGTCGCTCTCGAGCGCATCACGAAAGTGCAGCACGGTCGTCGCGCTCATTCCTCGTCTGCTGAGGGGCGCGCGCGGAGTGCCTTCTTGCGCGAAGTCGCGGCCTTGGTCTTGAGGATGTTCTCTTTCGCGCTGCGCGGAACGCGCGTCTTGTGTCGTGTGGCAGGGCGGTGGTTGGCGCGTTCGAGTTTCCCGCGCAATGCAACCAGTGCGATCGCACGATTCTGATGCTGGCTGCGCTCGCGTTGGGACTGCGCGACAATGCCGGAGGGGAGATGCGTGATTCGCACTGCGCTCTCGGTCTTGTTCACCTTCTGCCCACCCCTGCCGGAGGAGCGAAAGGTCTCCACGCGGCACTGGGCGAGCAGGTCCTCATCCGATTCCGGAATCGGAATGATCGGGTGCGATTCGGGCTTGGGAACTTCGGGGGTCGTCATGGTCGTGCGCTCGAAGGTCAGCGATATCTCGCGCGCATCATGTTCAGCACTTTCAGGTTCATCTCCTGCACGCGCTCGGAAAGCACCGCTGCGATGTTGCGAAAGAAAATCATTCCCTGGTCGGGGTACTGGCGGCAGATCGCTTCGACCCTTTCGAGATTCAGGGCGACGACGATGCACGGCTCCCGCCCGACGATTGTGGCGCTGCGCGTGCGCTCGCCGAGGAGAGCCATCTCGCCAAAGATTTCCCCCGGACCGATTCGGTTGATCCCGATTTCGATGTTTGGGGCGATCGATTCGATTTGCACGGAAACTTTGCCTTGGACCAGAAAAAAAATCCTGTCCGCGCGATCTCCCTCTTCGATGATCGTCTGCCCGCGGTACGTCGCGTAGATGTCCCCCTCCTTCGTGATGGCGCGGAGGAAATCGGGCTTCAGATCCCGGAGCACTTCGAAGCTCTCGATCGCCTCGAACGGAGGCGGGAGCGTCGTGTGATCAAATCCCGGGGAGTCCGGGCCACTCGTGGGCATCGGAGGTTACCTGCGCCCAAACGCAGGGGGAGTTGGATCAGGGCGTCTCATCAGCGGGTGGTCCTCGATTCCATGCCGGACGAAGTCTGCACGCAGCATGATCTCCACCAGTCGGTAAAAGTCCACCTCAGGTGTCCACCCGAGTTGCGCTTTCGCCTTGCTCGGATCGCCGATGAGCAGATCAACCTCTGCCGGGCGAATGAACGCCGGATCGATTTGGACGTACTTCTCCCAGTTCAACTCCGCGTGTTCGAACGCGGCACGCACGAGTTCCTTGACCGAATGCGTGGACCCCGTCGCGATCACAAAGTCGTCCGGACTGTCCTGCTGGAGCATCATCCACATCGCGCGCACGTAATCCCCCGCAAAACCCCAGTCTCGCCGCGCATCGAGGTTCCCCATGCGGAGCTCCTTCGCCTTGCCGGCGACGATTCGCGCCACGCCATCGGTGACTTTGCGCGTCACGAACTCAAGCCCACGGCGAGGGGACTCGTGGTTGAAGAGAATTCCCGAGACGCAGTATAGATTATAGGACTCTCGATAGTTCACGGTGATCCAATGCCCGTACATCTTGGCGACCCCATAGGGGCTGCGCGGATAGAACGGAGTCGTCTCGCGTTGAGGAACTTCCTGAACGCGGCCGAACATTTCACTGCTCGAGGCTTGGTAGAATCGAATCTCCGGATCGACGATGCGAATGGCTTCCATCATGCGCGCCACGCCGAGGCCCGTGACGTCACCTGTCAGGATCGGCTGCGACCAACTCGCGGGGACGAAACTCTGGGCGGCGAGGTTGTACACCTCATCCGGCTTTGCCGTGCGCAGGGCATGCGAGAGGCTGTTCTGATCGTGCAGGTCCCCCTGCAACATTTCGATGCGGTCGATCAGATGGGAGATACGCTCGACGTTTTCCGTGCTTGTCCGGCGGTTCAGTCCTACGACACGGTAACCCTTCGCCAGCAGAAACTCGGCAAGGTAGGATCCGTCCTGACCTGTGATTCCTGTGATTAGTGCTGTTTTCGGCATGCCTTCGCGCACTCCAAACGCGACATCCGATTGTTTGGTCCTGTTGTTCTCAGCGGCAACGAGAAAGCCTTTCCGGAGAATTGATCCGATGTCCCCTTTGTGTCCCCGTCGAGAAAGCCTTCGCACGCTGGCATTTGCCAGCGCCGTGTCGATCTTTGCGCTCAACTTTGCGAACGCTCAGCCCGCCGCACCGAGTACTCCCGCGCCGCCCCCCCCGCACAGGGCTGGATACCAGAGCACTTATCCGAATGCGGCATTCGGTCTCCCGGGCCCCAAGCACCGCGCGACCATCGACGTGTTCCCCGGAACCGATGCGGAAGGCAACGTCACCAAGGCGGGGCTCTTCGTCGCGCGCACGATCGCGACGCACCTGCAGAGCTATGAACCCGCGGGCGTCTATTGCATCGAGGTCGCCGATCTCGAGGACTATCCCGACTTCATTCAGGGGACGGACAATTCCTCGATGTCCTTTAGCGAGGAAGAGAAGAAGCGGGTCCTTATGTTTACCGGCGCCGAGTACGCGATCGAGTTCGTCGCTTCAGAAGATGGTGCGGAGTCGGTCATCAAGGCGTCGTTCCGCAGCCCAGCCGGAGCCAAAGAGTCCGAGTTCCGCGCGCCGAGCGGAGAGGACATCAAGCTCGCACAGATGGCCTCGCTTTGGGCGATGCAGAGCACAGGGCTCGAGATTACGGAGGCCGAACTCGCCCCCTACCGCTCGATGATTTACGGTGGGACAGTGACGTCTTCGAACGACCCTGCGCTGATCAAACTGTGGCAGGGAGACGCAACCACGGCGAGCGAGTTCCTCTCGAAAGCCCCGGACGATTTGCTCATTCGGCTCAATGCCGCTGGAGCATTTGCGCGCATTGGCAAGATGGGGGACTACGCGGACAAGCTCGTCACAACCCCGACCGATTTCGCCACGACGCCCGCGTTGGACTATCTCCTGCGTGCGATCGTGTTCGAAACGAGCGGGCTCTCAAACGCCGCGATGGCGGAACGATTGGCCGCCCTGGCGAATCGCCCGGGATCCGAACTGATCTACAAGCAATTCCTCTCACGACTCCCGGCCTCGATGATGGGAGACGATTTCACCGCGCAGTTGAACCCTTGGCGTTTCCGTACGCCGATGCGGCCGATCGATGACATGCGCGGGGCCCGGCTGATGCAACTCGCGTGTCAGCATTTCCTTGGCGACAAGTCCTGGGCTGAAGCCGATGAGGAGACCGCTGCGGCCGTCGTCTATTACGCGAATCCCTCCGCGGATTCCGTGGCGCGCGGGATCAAGAATGGCGGACCCGTTCCGTCGCTCGTTGAAATCGCGTTCCGCTGTTTCGTCTATCAGGATCGTCGCGCAGAAGTGGAACCGCTCTTCACGGCCGCACTCGAGCAGTATCCGGGGAGCGCTCGCCTGTGGAAGGCGCGTCTCAAGGTCGAGAGTGCTCGTTTCAAGGGGACGCCTGAGGCCGCCCGCGCGGTGGCCACGAAGGCGATCGAAGTCGCCACCAAGCACCCGGACGTCGGACTGATGCCCTTCGAGTATTTTAGCGAGGTTCACTTCCGCGCAGCTCAGGAGGCAAACAAGCAACTCGAGCCCGCTGAGGTGCGCGCGAACCCCGATTGGGCACTCGTAACCAAAGGTCTCGAACTCTTCCTGAACGGACCGGAGAAGGCGGATCGCCTCGTCCGCGCGGCTGCGATCCTTGCTGCTGCGGAGGATTGGGATCAGCTGGGCAAGGTCGTCGCGAATCTCGATGACGAAACCCGCATGGCAGCGGCCGTCATGTTGAACGATCAAGGGTACGACGTGATTGCACGTCGCGTCGTGCCGCCGAAAGGGGCGGCGAAGGAAGCGCCCGCTGATCCGCCGCCGGCGGACGCTCCTGCCGATGCGCCCGCCGCGAACCCGCCCGCAGAACCTGCCGCGGGGGGGTAGTGTCGGCTAGTTGACGCCCTTCATGAAAAGGGATGCGATTAGGACGAGGAGGACACAAACGCCTGCGACAACGGCGGCGATGTGTCCCTTCGTCCAGCGACTGGTCGCGCCCGGCGCGGGCTTCAGGCCCCCGAGCGTCGGGTCCTTGGAAGTAACGAATCCGCTCGTCCCTCGAGACGCCTGGCGGGTCCCCGCGCGAGGACGGGCGGCCGTGATCGGATAGACCTGAGCGGGAACGGTGCCCCCGTTCGCCGTGGTTGCCTGCGCAACGTACGCATTATGGAGACGCACGATTGGGATGCTCGCGATGGGCTGCGCCGCGATGACAGCGTCCTGCAATTCTTCCCGCGACAAGACATCGAATCGCGCACGAACCTCCTCTGGGAGAATGTATTCGCACGAGGCGATTTCCCTCGCGCGAAGATACTCGCCATCGAGGCGGCTGTCCGAGAGGATGCGATCGATGTATGCGCGCGACAGGGAGAATTCACGCGCGGGATCGCCGGGGATGCTCACTCGGACGTAACCGAACGCAGCGTCGTCCTGCCTCAACGTGATGGTCGTTCCTGCATCCAGCGCCAGCGCCATTTCCTCGAATGGCTTGAGCGCCGCGGACCCTTTCGCATCGGGATAGTGATGCCTGAGCAGCGCCGCGATGTTGCGTCCCGTGCGCTCAGGGACTTGCCCGATGGCCAACGAAGCATCTCGTGGATTCACGCGCGGATCGCGCAGCACGCCCGTCAATTCAGTGCGGAGGACGAGCACGGAATCGCCATCCGCAGTTGCTGCCTCGATGACTTCAGGATCGTCCGTGCTCTTGAAGGTGATGCCTTTGAGCGTCCCGGAATCGGGGAGTGGTTCCCGCGCTTGGTCCTGCGCCGAAACCATCGTCGCGGCAAAGAGAAACAGTGCGGCAAAGATCCATCGCGTTGCAGACATCACTTCGGATTCTTAGGCGTCTCTTCCAGCGGGATGTCGAGCTTATAGGTTCCGCCGCGCTGCGTGACGACTTCGAGTTGGACGGTCCCGCTTCCCTCGACGATGAACTCGACGACCAGACGGTCGTTGCCACCGACGCGCTTCACGCGCAGGACCTCCGGACGCAGCTTCTGCCACTTCACGCGATCGAAGTTGATATCCTCGACGATGCCGGAAGCGGCGACTTTGAGGCCGACACCACCGCTGATCGTGACAGTGTTCTCGGGTGAGATGTCACTCTGTGTGTCCACCTCGAGACGTGTCGGCACGAGGCCCCGATTGTCGATCGAGTGCCGAATGCGCCAGAGACCGCCCTCCATGGATTCCACGATCGTTTCTGCGGGGCGAACCAACGGGAGCGAGTCCGCATGGTGGAAAGTGAACATCGCGTTGCGATGCAGTTCCTCCTCCAGCATGAATGAGGGCGGGACGCGCCCCCAGTTCTTCGCGAGCCCGCCGACCTCCACTTTGCCAAAGGTCGGATGATCGACTTCCTCCCACTTGGTCAGGCCCTGGTTCAGGAGCAGGTACTTGACCCAGCGCGCGCGCTCCTTCCGCCCCTCTTGGCCCCCCGCCAACTCGCGATGATAGAGGTGATCATCCGTCCAAAGTTCGTTCGTGTAGGACGTGATCCCGAGGCCCGAGTAGAACCACTCGGTCTCCCCGCCCCAGACGGTGTATAGATCCTTCCACACGACCATGGAACGATAGCCCGGGAGCATCTGTTCGCCGCGTCGTGCGATCTGCGCCATCACGCGTTCGTCGTCGGGAGTCATCTGTCCACCCTCGCGCCCGGGGCCGCGCAGGATCATGCCACCGTTGTTGTGATAGCTCTGCACACCAGCGATGTTCGGCCGCGCGAGCACATAGTCGCGCACAGCTTTCGTTTCCGGGAGTGAGAACGGATAGTTGTGCGCGCCGAACTGCACGCCTTCGGGCTGCCAGTCCCACGCCCAATTGCGATTCGGGTCGTAGCCACCCGGGCCGTCTTCGTTGATTTCGCCGTCGCCGTCATTGTCGATTCCCTCGCTCCAAAGGAGCGTGTACTCCCCACGTTCCTCCGGCTCGACACGCACCATGAGTTGCTCAGGGAAATCGGGATCGAGCTTCCACTGGCCATACGGATCCTTGATGCGCATCTGCGTGATCTGTCCATCGCCGTTGAGGTCCTCGGGGCCATCCTCGTCGAAGGCACCATCACCATCACTGTCAATGGGCATGCGTCCGCCGCGATTCGAGTGCGGATTGTTTGCCGATTCGAACCACCAATCACGCCCATCCGGATTGATCGTCGGCACGAGATAGAACACGCGCTCGTCCACGAGCTTCGTTGCGCCTTCGACTTTGCCGTACATCTCGAGCAGGTACCACGCCGTGTAGAGCACGGTCTCCGATGCCTGCACTTCGTTGCCGTGGATGTTGCCGTCGATGTACATGGCCGGCTTGGAGAGCTTGGGACCCGCCTCGGGATTCGTGATTTCAATCGCCCAAATCTCACGCCCTTCAAAGGACTTCCCAATCATGACCATCTCAGTCAGCTCGGGGTACGCGACGTGCAATTGTCTCATGAGCCGCGTCAGTCCCTCGGCGTCGTAGAAACGATTCCACGCGATGGGGACTTTGGGGTCTTCCGGTGCGCCAAGCGCCGGGTGGGTGTGCGCAGAGGTGAGCTGATTGTCTGCACCAAAGGCGGGCGCGCAGAGCGCCGCTGAAAGAAGTGCTGCGTAGATTGAGGTCTTCATCGTGTCCCCTCCGAATCCGTCACGGGGACGGTCAGTTCCTGCGACGTGGCGGCTTCAGTGACGAGTTTCAGTTTCACCTCGGGCGCGTCACCCGGGAGGCGAACCATCAAGCGGAATTCCTCACGCCCGCCGCTCCCTGCGAGGGGCTTGAGTGTCACGCGATTGATCGCGCCGAGGACCTCGCCTTCGCCGCAGTCGATTTCGATGCGGGTCGGCCGAACGTGCGTCGAGTAATCCCCATGTCCGAGCACATCAGGGAGATAGCCGTTGTTTGCGGCCCACCCGTGAAGTTCGTACACGCCCTTCGCTGCCGTGCGGCGAAGCGTGACGCCCTCAAGTCCTGTGCGAGGCAACTGGGTCACGAGCCTGCGCACGAACATCGTGTGCGTCGTAGCAAGGTCGCCCAAGACTGCCGCGGGAGGATTGATCTTGGCGAATGGCGCGAAGCCTCCCGCCTCCGCCTTCCTGGTTGCATCGAAGGGATGCGCGACGGGCTTCCATCCGCGCCATGCCTCGGAGTCGGTCTTCTTCAGCCAGTCGAGGAAGCGCTGTTCATTCTTCACTTCTTCAAACTTCTTGAGGCGCTTCTCCTCGTCTTTCGATGCGTCCTTGAGGAGCGCGACCTGCATTTCCGGCGTCCATACCGGCGTGGAGAGCGCGAGCCGCCCTCGCGCAAAGTACGCAAACGCGCCGAGGCTTCCCTTTGCCGCGTTCGACGAGTTGGGCACGGCGACTTCCTTTTTCAGACCAAGGTCCTTGCGATACAATTCGCCGATGCGGCGAATGTACGGCAGGTCGGCCTTGTTCGGGAGTTCGACGGGCTTTCGTGCGCCACCCTGATTCTTGTCGGGGCTGGATGACTTGTCGGCCGAGGGCGAACTAAGAAGATTGTCCTCGGGGCCATATACGACGACTGCGGCGATGCGTGGATGTGCGATTAGGAAATCCGCAATCGCGCGCGTCTCGGGTTCGGACGCGCCGTGCAGGCCGGAGTTCTTGCCGAACCAATCGAACATGATCGGATAGTTACGCGCGAGATTCACACCCGCGTCGGATTCCTCGTTGAACAACTCGTCGCCGTCGTTGTCGGTGCCCTCAGTGACGAGCTTCCAGCGCCCGACTTCGCCCTCGGCGGACTTCGCATCGCGGAGCAACTCGCTATTTTCACCGTCCGTGATCATCGTGCCGCGGGGATCCTCGAATCGCAGCGATGCGATCTGCCCATCGCCGTCGAGGTCCTCCGCCAAGTCCTCGCCGATGGCGCCGTCGTGATCCGCGTCGCGTGAGGCTGGAAGACCTGATTGTTCCTCGCGTGGCGGGGCGAAGAACCTCTCGGCGGCGGCAGTGTTCACGCGCGGCATCAGATAGAGAGTCGTGGAGGAGAGGAATTCCGCGGTCTCGGTCGGCGTCGTCGTGAGGTCATTGACCAGCGCGAGCAGCATTTCCGTGCCGACCAAATGGCGGCCATCGAGCCCCCCGACGAGCAGAATCGCTGGGTCAGTGTCGCGACGGCTTCCCGCCTCAACGAGCCAGATCGGATGCCCGGCGCTGTCCTTCGTGAGTTCCTTCACGTCGAGCAGTTGCGGCGCGCGGGCCTTAGCGTCACGCAACTTCTGCGAGAGTTCCTCCGCGTTGTGGTACTTCGCCGGAGGCGTTTCTGCGTTCGCGAGCGGCATTAGAAGTAGAAGTGCCGCGAGAGAAAGTAGGCGCATCATGTGCACTCGTTTCGGGAATCGGTCCTTCGACTACAACCTGAGCCTTACAGCTCGTCTGCGAATCGGCGGGAGAGTCTTGTGAACAATTTTGAGGCGATGAACAACAGCAGCACCGTCGACGCCAGCGAGACGCCAAGCCCCATCACCAACGTGCGGTCGTCCAGTTCGCGGCCTCCGGTGCGGAGCAGCGAACCATACAGCACCCGGCGATAGCCACAGATGATCGGCGTCATCGGGTTGAGCATGTACAGGTAGTAGAGTACGTCCGAGGACTCCTGAAGCTTCTCTCGCGCGACCTGCAGCGGATAGATAATCGGCGTCAGGTAGAACCACATCGTGACAACGATCTCAGAAATGCTCCCAACGTCGCGGTAGAAGACGTTGAGCGAGGAGAGGATCATTGCCAGCGCCAAGAGGAATGCTGTCTGGAGAAAAATGAGAAACGGGAGGAGGATGATCTCCCATCCGAACGGCACCGTCGAGAAGAGGATGAAGACGAAGAGCACTCCCAGTGCGAGGAGGAAGTGCACGAGGTTGCTGAGCACGCTCGCCCCCGGGAACACGACCGAGGGGACCCTGATTTTCTTGATGATGTTTTCGTTTGCGATGATCGCGGTCTGCGATTCGAACACCGCCCCCGTCAGGAACATCCATGGGAGGATGCCCGCCAGCAGTTGCATCGGAAAGGGGAGGTCTGGATGGGCGGTCTGCAGGCCGATGAAATGCGAGAAGACGACCCATAGAATCAGCATTAGTGCGAGAGGCCGCCCGAAGCTCCATAGAAAGCCAAGCGCGGAGGCCTTGTAGCGCACCTTGAGGTCGCGCTTCACGAGCGTGACGAGCAGCGCCCGGTTCTGGCCGAAGAGCGAGAGCATCAGGCTTCCGTCGCAGCCACTGGCGCGAGCCTCAACCGCGCGACACACTCGATGTGATATGTCTGGGGGAACATGTCCACGGGCCGCACAGCCTCGAGGCGATAGCCAGCCTCGATGGCCTGCATCATGTCCCGCGCCATCGTGGTGGGGTTGCAGGAGACGTACACGATCACTGGTGCACGCAGCGCGAGCAATTGCTCGAGCGACTTCTTCTCCATCCCACCGCGTGGTGGATCGACGACGAGCCGATCGACTCGCTTCTCGATCGAGTTCATCAACGCGGGCAGCGTGTGACGAATGTCACCCGCGACGAACGTGCAATTCTCCAATCCGTTCCGCCTCGCGTTCTCTCGCGCGTCCCAAACGGCCTCGGTGATGAGCTCCAGACCGTACACTTCCTTCACCTTCCTGGCGCAGTACTGGCCGATGGTGCCGGTCCCGCAATACGCATCGAGCAACACCTCGCGTCCGGTCAGTTCGGCCATTTCGAGAACGGCGTCGTAGAGCACCGAAGCGCCGCGCGTGTTCGATTGAAAGAAGCTGGCCGGCGAGATGCGGAAGGAGAGTTCCCCGAGCGATTCGTCCAGCGCCAATTCGCCGACACTCTCGAGCATGGTCTCCGCGCGCGCGACGTCACTAACGCCGGAGTTCAGCCCCCACCCAACACCCTTCAGCGTGGGTTCTGCGGCTTGGAGAGCGGCAGCGAATTTCCTGAAGTCGATCTTCTCTCGATCACCCGTAAGCAGCACGGCGATTAGCGCATTCTCCGTGACGCTGTGGCGCACGATGAGTTGGCGCAGCGTTCCCTTGTGGATGTGCGGATCCCACGCGCCGAGACCCTGACGCTTTCCCTCCGCGACAGATGCGCGCAGCACGCGCTCGATTGTCTCCGGCGCGAGCCAGCAATTCTTCACATCGAGAATGTTGCGCCAGTCTCCGGGCATGTGAAAGCCCGAGACGAGATCGCCCGTCATTCGGTCGGTACCGAAGGTGAACTCCATCTTGTTGCGATAGCGCCAGGTGTCGGGGCTCGGCGCGATCGGGAGCAGCTCGACGTTCTCGCCACCTTGGATGTGGCGAATCGAATCGGCGACGATCTGAGCCTTCGCGCGAAGCTGCGCCTCGATCGGAAGGTGCTGCCATGTGCAGCCGCCACATGTCATGAAGAGCGGGCACGGCGCATCGACCCGATCCGGCGCCGCGACGAGCAACTCGCGCGCGCGCGCTTCCCCCCAGTTGGATTTCCGCTTCGTCACAACCGCGCGAACGGTATCTCCCGGCGCCGTGAACGGGACGAAGAGCACGAAGTTCTCGTGCCGCGCAACCCCCGCACCACCATAGGCGAGCGAGTCGATCTTCAGGTCGAGTTCCGCCGATTTCGCCGGCCTCGGACGCGCGTTCTGGGCTGCGGCTTTCCGACTGTCTTTCTTTGTCATGGGCTCACTGGGATCTTTGGGGACAGATCGGGGCTAAGCGCGCAGCAGGTAACACATGGGCGCGGCCACGCACATCAATCCATCTCGGGGTCGGTGCCCCATTCTGAGAATGAGTCAGGTCCGACGTAGTTGACGACGAACGGTTTGGCTCGGTCCGTCTTTCGACGCGCGTCAAACAGCACCAGCGTCTGCGTGCGGCGCTGCGCCTCGATGTTGATGATCATCTGGGATGACAACATGCGCGTCAGATAAATGCCACGGCCGTTCTCGTCGTAGAGTCCCTCTCGATTGTATTGCCGCTCCAACTTCGCGAGGATCGTCTTGATGGGGAGAGTGCCCGCATTGTCCGTGACGGAGAAGCCCGTGCGCACGCCATCGCTTCCGAATTCGAGGCGCACCGATTCGCCGCTGCCGAGTTGCTTGAATGTGCGAATGGAGTACTTCTCCGTCCCCGGCGGTTCCTGAAACGCGTGGAAGAGGGAATTGTTGGTCAACTCCTCCAACGTGAGGCGCACATCATACAGTTCGTGGACGTCGAAGCCACAGGTCGCAAAGTGATTCGCCGCGCGCTCGATCGCCTGCACCTTCTGTGGGATCGTGGAAATCGCTAGGCTATAGAGTTCAACCGTATGCGAAAGATACCTCACCAATCCGAAACCTGCATCCGGGTTGATCACGCTTTGCAGGAAGATGTTCAGCTCATCCTGCTCAAACGGAGGCGTCTTGACGAAGATTTGCAGAAGGCCGAATCGCCGCAGTTCCGGGAAGAGGGCCTCGATCGGAGTGGCCGTGACGAGCGCCATCGGGATGCGGTTGCGAAGATCGAGCACTTCGCCAACCCGGCTTGTCGGGGACTGGCGCAAGGCGTCCAAGTCAAAGAGCAACAGGTCTGGCTGATTGTCCTGGATCGCCAGCAGGAGGCTTTCGAGGGAGGGATGGACCTCCACGTTGGCGCGTACACGCAGCGCATCCAGAAGCGCTGCCGCGCTCTCGGTATCCCTCTCCAGATACTGAATGTTCAGAGGATCTTTCCCAAAGGGCATCAACGCGTCACCGTCCCGGCTTCTTCCACCTCGGCCTCTCGGCGACTGCGTGCCGCCTCAAGCATCTTGCTCACGGCAAGCGATGCTTCGAAGAGGAGGTAGAGGGGTGCGGCCATGACCATAAGCGTGATGGGATCTTGCGAGGGAGTGATGACAGCCGCAACGAAGACGATAACCACAAACACCACACGGCGCTGGGACGCCAGCGCTTCTCGGCGCACCAAACCCAACTGGGTGGCCAACACGATTGCCAGAGGCAGTTCAAAGACGATGCCGAATGCCGCCATCGTGTAAAGCACGAAGCTTAGGTAAGCCGCCATGTCGTTGTAAAGGTAAGCCCCCTCCTGCACAAACTGATAAAAAAACTGCAGGGCAAACGCGAACGTCGAGTAAGCGAACCCGGCACCGATCAGGAAGAGGATGATCCCGGACAAGAGGAACGGAATCGCGAACCTTCGCTCGTGGGGATACAGTCCGGGGGAGACGAACAGCCAGACCTCGATCAGGATGTAGGGGAGCATAAAGAACAACCCCAGCACCGCCGCCGTCTTGAGCGTGATCATCAACGGAGCCGTCGGATCCAGATAGATGATCCCGCTCGGCTTGGCGCCGAGCGCCATCAATTCCTCTCCGGATTCGGAATCCGCAAAGACGATCCGGTCCACCTTCCCCTCAGCGGGGGGAAAGGAGCCGTCACGCTGCACGCGCAGTGACCCGTCCGGGCTGACGAAGACGCGTGCCTCGCGGGTCTGGACCATTGCCGCCGCTTCCTCAAACGGAACGGTCAGCCGCGCGATCACCCACGGTGTGCATAGATAACCCAGAATAAATGCGGGAACCAGCGCCAGCGAGCAGCGAATCAGCCGCAGCCGCAGCTCTTCCAAATGGCCCAGCAGGGAAAGCTCTCGTGTTTCAGTCTGGGGAGCCAAGGCGGGCCGTTCTCAGTTTTCTGGAATGCGTCAAGGGGGGACCCTGCCAGTGTCCGTGACACGGGCCGAGCCCAACCCGCGCAGGAACTCAGACGGTGTCGGAGGGGGGATTGGATGCGGTCGTGCCTGCGGGAGCAGGCTTGGAGGGGGGCGCCGACTTCTTCGCGTCGGCATCGACCTCTTTTTCCAACTCTTCGTTGAACTTGTTCGCGGCACCTTTGAACTCGCGGAGAGCTGAACCCATGGCCCTGCCAAGGGAGGGGAGCGCCTTTGGTCCGAAGATGACGAGGACGATGATCAGGAGAACGATCATCTCCGGCATTCCCGGTGCGCTAAGGGCGAGCAGGGAGATCGGGGCAATCGGCGACATGAAGTTACACGCTTTCCGGCTGGCCTGAATGGAACATCGTCAGCCTGTAAACTGCATTAAAGCACATCGTGGCCCGGGAACGTCAACCCCGGACCAGAGGCAGGTAGTGGGTCAGTTTGAATTGTCCCTCCTTGCGCGCATGAATCGGACGCGCCTTGTCCGCAATCAGATCGTCTCGTTCCGCCTGAAGTTCATTGAGAGTCACCTGTGAGAGCATGGTCAGGCCACATCGCTGGCTTTCGCGCCATCAAGCAGGGTCAGTAGGTCACTGACTTCCCAGAGACGATCTGTGACGCCAGCCGCCATCGCAGGATTGACGCGCAAGGTCTTATGGATGCGGCAAAAGTTGTAGTACGCGAAGTGCAGCGCGATTGCAGCCGCGTGGTTCTCAATCTTCTTTGAAAAAGCGTTGGTCAGGCGCGTGAAGCGTCGCATCGACATGCGCATACTTAGGTTCTGGCGCTCGACGAAGGACGTTGAGACGTGCGCCATGTCGGGATTGCCGATATACGCATCCTTGCGAATCGAAGTGACCATCGGGGGCGAATAGCGTCCGCCGGGCGCTTCGGACGCAATCACGCCGAAAACCTTGATGATCTGCGCAAAGTCCACGTCATTCGAGAATCCCTTGGCGACTGCTTTGCGATACATGGTCAATCCATCGCTCGAAAGCTGAATGCGGTCAGTGAGGCGACAAGCAAGGTCTGCGATGAACTGGTTCGCGTGGTTGCCATCGCGTTCCCCGACTAGCCAGCAAATCGCCAGCTTCGTGTCCGCATCAATCGCGGTCCATGTCCAACAGTCACCGACGCCCAGATTTCCGCGCATTTCTTCGGGGACGTTCTTTTCCTTCGCGTACACGAAGGACCAGATTTCATCCACCTGAACTCGCTTCGCGGGAATGTTGCGCAAGGCGCGGAACTGATAGTGCTCGCAAGCCTCGCCCAAGTCGCGAAGCAGCTTGGCAACGGTGTTCTTCGCGACGCCAGTCAAGCGCACCGTTGATCGGATGGAACATCCTTCAACGAGACACTTCGCAACTTGAACTCTCTTTGCGCTGGTCAATACGTTCGCCATCGGAGGGCGCCTTTCGCCGCAATCAATGGCGCAAGAATCTAGCAACTCATGCTTGGCGTCAAGCATAAAAGGTCAATTTGGTTTTCAGTTGACCCGATGGGTCGATTGGGCAGGATAAAAGCGTGTCCGGCGGGATTTGAACCCGCAACCACGACAGTAGCAACCAAGTGCTCTATCCGTATTGAGCTACGGACACGTTTTGAAAGGTTGCGAGGCAATGGCCGTGAACCACTGCCCCGCGTTTGTGCTACAACCTGATCGGTGCCCCCGAAGTCTTGGGGGGCTGAGGGGCCGCTCTAACGGCCCCTTTTACTATTTTTATCGCGCGGTCCAGCCTCGCGCTGAGTATTGTTGCTTACGAAAATGCCAAGTCATTGGCCGATTCCTTTCTGAGCCCTCGCTTAACGCTTCGCCTTGTACCGGCGAGTCTCATCGTCCTTCGTGGCGCGCCCCTTCAGCACAAGTCGCGACAGAACTTGCGCGACCGATGCTGATGGCGGCGTTGAGCCATGAAATGGGAAATTTTCAGCCATGAGAATCTCTACAATCTCACGGTTGTTCGCACCAGAATCGGAGTTGAATAAAATCTCCTCAATGCGTGCGGTGATGCCGTTGTTTGCGCCAGCCTTCCGGGTGATGACCGGGCGGGTCGAACCGGATGCGTAGATATTCGCAGATGACGGCTGAGCGTTGGTCACGGGGCGCACCGACTCGCGATCGGAGCCAGACGAAGGCTGATTGATCGTCTCACGAATCGCTCCAATCAGCTTGTCGATTCGAGTTCTCTCTGCTTCGAGTTCACTCAGGAACTTTGCGGCTGCTTCTGATACGTTCATCGGTTTCAACCCCCTAAGGGAAAGGGACATTGAGCCGACCCCTCGCGTCAATGACTATTTTATTGACCGTCTTCGCCTTTTTTCCACCGAGTTGCGGCGCCGCGCTTGGCGATGCCCGAACGCTCTTCAGCGGTCAATCTCTCGGCTCTTGCCTTGCCGCCCTTTCTCCCCATCGCGGACGCGGCCTTTTGAATCTCGGGGCGAGGGTCCGGCTTGATTGCTGGCTCAGCGTCATCGCTGGTTGCGCGGTCAACGATCATCTTCGCGAGTTGGTTCGCATCGCGTGGACGCTTCGGAGAATTTTTCTGTGGGCTCATGCGCAGAGAATAGGCGATTGCCACGCGCCCGAGCAAGGATCAAGTGCGCAGATCATTTTCAAACTGACCCACTACTCAGAGGCAGGCGAGGGGGTGGGAACTCGCAATTCACCACGGAGGACTGGGAGGCACGCAGAAGTACTCTGAAACGAGTCACCCCCACTCACTCCCCCCGGCCTCAGCTCCCATACTCAGAAGCACGGCCGCCACCCACCACTTTGCCCTATTGAATCTGTCCTTCTCACGCACAACCAAGGGCTGATCCCCCGACTCCACTCACAACGGCCGGCCCTTGCCCATGCGCGTCGCGATGGCAAACGCGAGCTCCATCGACTGGTCGTAGTTCAGCCGTGGGTCGCACGCGGAGACGTATCCCGTGTCGAGGTCCTGTTCCTTCACGCCGCTCGCGCCGCCGATGCATTCGCACACGTTTTCGCCGGTCAGCTCGACATGGATTCCACCCAACGTGGACCCGTTGGCACGGTGGATATCGATGGTGCGTTCCACCTCGTTCATCACCGCATCGAAGCGACGCGTCTTGCGTCCACTTCCGATGGTCGAGGTGTTTCCGTGCATGGGGTCGCAGCTCCACACCACACGCCGTCCCGTCGAGCGCACCACTTCAATGGCTTTGGGCAGATCATCCGCGACGCGCTCGGCCCCGAATCGCCCGATCAACACCAGACGACCAGTCTCGCATCCTGGGTCGAGCGTCTCGACCAGTTCCTTCACCTCTGCCGAGTCGAAGCCCGCGCCGATCTTCACGCCGACGGGATTCTGGATTCCGCGGGCATACTCGACGTGCGCGCCGTCCGGGCGGCGCGTGCGATTGCCGATCCACGGGAGGTGGCAGCCCAGATTGAAGTAGCCTTCCTTGCGTGGCACCGCGCGCGTCAGGGCCGCCTCGTAGGGCAGATGCAGCGCTTCGTGGCTCGTGTAGAACTCAATGCGCGCCAAGTCGGGAATCGCGCGTGAACTGATGGCTTCGAAGAACTCGAGCGCATTCGCGATCGTCGTCTTGATGTGGTGATAGGCTTCGCGGTGGTGCGGGCTCAGGCCCCCGCGATCCAAGAACGCCAAGTCCCAATAGTCCGGGTGATGGAGGTCCGCGAACCCGCCTTCGATCAGGCCTCGGATGAAGTTCAAAGTCATCGCGGCGTGCGCGTGCCCATCAAGCATCCGCTGCGGATCTGGGCGTCGCATCTCGGTGGTGAACGCCTCTTCGTTGACGAGGTCGCCATAATAGCTCGGGAGCGAAACGCCATCGCGCGTTTCCACCGGCGCGGAGCGTGGCTTGGCGTACTGACCCGCGATGCGCCCCACGCGAATCACCGGCAGCTTGAGACCCTGCGAGAGCACGAGGCTCATCTGCAGGATGATCTTCATCTTGGCGGTGATGTAGGCCGGATCGCACGTCGTAAACGTCTCGGCGCAATCCCCCCCTTGCAGGAGGAACGCGCGTCCCTCGGCGGCGTCCACGAGCCGCGTGCGGAGGCGCTCGATCTCCCACGAGGTGACGAGAGGCGGTAGGTTGCGCAACCGCTCGACCGCCGCCCCAAGGGCGGCCCGATCGGGATAATCAACCTCCTGAGCAACCGTCCGGTCGCGCCAGGAATCAGGATGCCAAGTGTTCGCGCTCATGAAGTTGGGAACGCTGCCTCAACCGAGACCAGCACGCGAGCCGAATGTCAGGAAAGGGGTTGATATGGTGGGCGATAGTGGGATCGAACCACTGACCTTTGGTATGTGAGACCAACGCTCTAACCAGCTGAGCTAATCGCCCGACTCAATCGTGGGAGGTTCTGCACGCCCCCCGTTCGTGGCAACGAAAATTGGAGAGGATACACGAGGCGGGGTGCATCTCCCGAAATCGCGGGATGGTCATGCGGCGTCGTGCCAAAGCAGGTTCCACTCGCCATTGAACTGCGCGGTCCTGAGCGCGAGGACGTGCGGCAGGTCCTTGCGCTTCCAGCGCGCG
>Ga0268299_1001126_pt1 | contig 55525 bp, 43 predicted proteins | sample NOBtaG_FD_193484 | JGI IMG/M metagenome (GOLD analysis project Ga0268299, IMG submission 193484) | Activated sludge microbial communities from bioreactor in Nijmegen, Gelderland, Netherland - NOB reactor | ecosystem: Engineered > Bioreactor > Aerobic > Activated sludge | place: Netherlands... | reverse complement strand
TTCTAAAACTCAATTTTGATTTTTTTTATGATTGACGGCCGCCTCCACAAATTTGACAAATAGCGGATGAGGATTCATGACAGTACTTCTTAATTCGGGATGAAACTGAACACCAATAAACCAGGGATGATCTTTCAGTTCAACGATTTCTACCAGGTTTGAATCTGGATTTATACCTACGGCCTTCAGGCCGGCTTCTTCAATGGCTTCTAAGTATTTGTTGTTGAACTCATACCGATGACGGTGGCGCTCCTGAATAACGGATTCACCATAAACTGCAAATGCCTTGCTTCCCTTTTTAAGTTTGCACGCATAAGCACCCAGGCGCATGGTTCCGCCCTTGGCTGTAATTTTCTTCTGCTCTTCCATCAAATCGATCACCGGGTTTTTGGTTTTCGGAGTCAGCTCCGTAGAACTGGCATCTAGTCCCAATACATTGCGGGAAAATTCAATGACCGCACACTGCATACCCAAACAAATACCGAAGAAGGGGATTTTGTTTTCGCGTACATATTTGATGGCTTCAATTTTTCCCTCCATGCCACGTTCGCCAAAACCGGGAGCTACCAGTACACCATCCAGTCCATTCAGTACAGAGGCTACTGTTTCTTTACTGATGTCTTCCGAAGAAATCCATTTCAGGTTTACACGGCAATCGTTCTGCGAACCGGCATGAACAAATGATTCTACGATTGACTTATAGGCATCAGGCAGGGAAACGTACTTACCTACTAAACCAATAGTCACTTCTTCTATCGGATTCTTGAGTTTGCCCAGAAAATCTTTCCATTGTTCCAGATCAGGTTCTTCCTTGCTGTGAATCTTTAACTTGGCCAGCACCCGCTCATCAAGTTTTTCTTTCTTCATTAAAATAGGCACATCATAGATGGTATCGGCATCAATGGCTTCAATAACGGAGTTGAGATGAACGTTACAGAACAAGGCCAGCTTTTTCCTGATCTCCATGGGTAGCGGATATTCCGTACGACAAACCAGGATGTCGGGTTGAATTCCTTCGGCCAGTAATTCTTTTACCGAGTGCTGTGTTGGTTTGGTTTTTAACTCCTTGGCAGCTTTCAGGTAGGGGATAAGGGTAAGGTGAATGACCAGGGCATTGTTCGAGCCAAGTTCCCATTTTACCTGGCGCACAGCTTCTACAAAGGGCAGGGATTCAATGTCACCAATGGAACCGCCAATTTCAGTAATTACAAAGTCATACTCACCCGATTCGCCCAGCAGAAACAAGTTGCGCTTAATCTCATCAGTGATATGCGGAACGACCTGCACTGTTTTGCCCAGGTATTCGCCCTGGCGTTCTTTGGTAATCACATTGTGGTAGATACGGCCGGTGGTGATATTGTTGGCGCGAGAGGTTGGAATGTTTAAAAAACGCTCGTAATGCCCCAGGTCCAGGTCGGTTTCTGCCCCGTCATTGGTCACGTAACACTCACCGTGTTCGTAGGGATTGAGGGTTCCCGGGTCTATATTAATATAGGGATCAAACTTCTGAATGGTGACCTTAAAGCCCCTTGCCTGCAGTAATTTGCCCAATGAAGCCGAAATGATGCCTTTTCCGAGTGAAGAAGTTACACCGCCCGTGACGAATATGTATTTAGCTGCAGACATTGGTTAATCGTTACGGGGTGCAAAGGTAGGAGTTTGAAAGGAATAAACTAAGAGGAGTTTCAGTTAGCTTATTAGTTACATTCATTTGATAGGCTGTATTAACGGAGGTTTAGGTATTACAATTTACATTCTTGCGTGGTTTGCCTTAAACGAATAGTATTCATATTTTAACGGAATTAATTCTGTCGATGAAATCAAAGCTTCGGTTATTATTAAGTTTAACAATCCTACTTTTATTAGTAAACGCCTACCATAGTCACCTGCAAGCACAGTGTGCTTTATTACCTCCTGTGCTTTCCGTTGGACATTTAAATACGCCAAACGGGTTGTGCTCCCCTGTTTCTGTTAGCATGAGGTATGACATTACTTTCAGTGCTCCGCTGGCGGCTGGACCAAGCTATGTATTGTATTATATCTGGGGGGATGGGGCGATCACAACAACAGCTCTTGCACCTGGTTCTGCCAGTTACTCTATTACACGTGCCCATGCGTATCCGGTCAATAGTGATTGTGAGTACAATATTCAAATGTTTATCACAGTGAATGCTTTAGGAGCCTGCGGCCCTACCAGACAATCACAACTTGTTACAACCTGGCGAACCGATGAATTCAATGGGGGAAATGTTCAAATGGTATCACCAGTTTCCGGCACCAATGTTCACGAGGTTTGCGAGGGCGCAAATATCAGCGTAATTTTTGATGACCAAAGTGTTTTTAATTGTAACTCTGTTTACCCTGCTAATCATGCGGTACCGCCCGGGTCAATTCCAATTGTTACCCCTAATGAACAGGTACGGTGGCAACAAATTGTTTACAATACACCCAATGGTGCTCCCCGAATTCCCAATGTAAGTGTAGATGGTGTTCTGATGCCAGCCGGAGCTGGTTCAAACTATCAGGATCCACGGGGTGTTTTTATGATGCCACCTCTTGTAGTGTTAAATGATCCAAGGCGAAGAGATGCTTTAGTTATTACAGCACCGGGAGGTTTTGGCGCGGGTTTCCCGGTAACAGGCGATGAATTTGAAATTACAGTCCGATATTGGAATGCGTGTAACCCCTATGATAACCCTTTAGTAGCGGGCCCACCGGCCGATCTTATTAACGGAGATTTTCCACCAGTTGAAGCAACTGCAATCATCAGGATTATTGATTCACCACCGTCACCGGTCGTACCTAACCGTGATATTTGTTCAGGAGATTCACGAACGTTAACGGTTACAGCACCGGTAGGAGGTCAAATCTACAAGTGGTGGACAAACGCGGCTGCAACCATCAGTGCCGGACCTGATGGTACATCTTTTACACCCACTAATGCACAAGCACCTGCTGGCCAACGAACTCATTTTTGGGTAACCACTGAAGTAGGCCCAGCACTCGGTAGCTGTCGCAGTGCGCCAACAGAGGTAACTTTATTAAGAAGAGCGGCACTTACTTCTCCAACACCCATCAGTGGGCCTACTAATTTGTGTCCGAATACTTCCTATACTTTTTCGGTACCAACTGGATCTCCCCCTAATCCGCCTAATGTAACGATTACGGATCCTATTGGGGGGAATGTAATTCTGGCAACAGATTTTTTCTGGACAGTACCAGGATCATGGACAATTAACTCAGGACAGAACACCAATAGCATAAATATTACCACAGGTGCTTCGGCCGCAGGAACTGTAAGTGTTGTTAACCGGTATGAAACTGCTCCTTTATGTCCTTCATCGCCAGCCACTTCCTTAGCGGTAAACGTGCGTGCCAGACCTACAGTAAACATTACACCTGATCCCGTCAATATTTGTGAAGGCACAATAGTTCCAATGGATGGTAATCCTTCTACATCATTTGGTTCTATAACTTCTCATACATGGGGTGGCAGTACAGCAATTTTGGATGCTACAAATATTCAGCAGCCAAACATAATCGCGGGTGCTGCATCAGGAACCTATGGATTAACGTACTTTGTGACAGCAGACTTTGGAGGCGGAGTATTTTGTTCATCAACGGTCGATAATTCTGCCGTAAACATCTCTGCAAATACGGCTCCCGCCAGCACAGGACCTGACCAATTCCTTTGCAGCACGTTGTCATCAAACCCAATGGGTGGGAGTAACCCTGCACCAGGCACCGGAACATGGTCATTTGTTTCCAGTGTCCCGGCTCGCCCTGCACCTAACATCTCTAATATTAATGATCCGAATGCAACGATAACCATTCTTGCAGGTAATGAAGGTGCCTATACCATGCGGTGGACGGTAGTCAATGGTTCATGTACCAGTTCAGCAGATATCGTAGTTGACCTAGGCTCAAATCCAACTGATCCGGATGCTGGCCCTGCCCAATTTATTTGTGGAGAATCAGCAACCCTTGCGGGTAATACACCGATAATTGGATCAGGAATGTGGTCAGTGGTTAGTGGACCAGGAGCTTGTGTAGGCCCAGGATGCCCTATTACCATTGCAACTCCTACTTCTCCTACTTCAGGAGTAACGTTGAATGGCCCCGGGTTTACTTATGGTGCCTATACACTTCGATGGACGATTACCAGCGGAACTTGTCCTGCTGAAACTGATGATGTTATTATCACCTTTAATCAGGCGGCAACCGTTTCTGCAATGGCCGATTTTAATTTCTGTTTAGATGCCGCAGCTATTGGGACGCCAATACCATTAACCGGAACCATCGGGGGAGGGGCAGTTCAGGGAAGATGGGAACGTGTTACCGGAAGTGGAACGATACAGAGTAGTGGTGCCGCCATTGGTAGTTCAATTGCCGGACCAAACATTAATGATTCCTATATTCCCGTTGCTGGTGATTTTGCTGCCGGATCCATTACTGTAAGATTAGTGGCGCTTGACCCGGATGGTGCAGGACCAGCAGGCCCTTGCGTTTCTGTTACAGATGATGTGATTATTACAAAAGACTTATTGCCAACCGCAGCCAATGCCGGTGGCAATTTTTCAACATGCGATCCAACCATCAACCTCGCTGCTACTGCGGCTAACAACGGTGGAACAGGAACATGGAGTATAGGGAATGCGCTATACTATGAAACTTTTACCTATGCCAATGGAACCGGGCTATTCGGACCAAACCCACATGCAACCTTGTTTACACATGGCTCCGGGTGGACCATCACTGCACCAAGTCCCAATAGTCTTTTAGCACCCGATGATTACCTGAGAGTGGAATCAAATGTAATGGAGGCGCGCGATGTGAATGATGAGTTGGTGTGGCGTTCACCTTCAATTAATATAACAGCCCAACCGAATGTAACAGTCTCAATCCAGTTAGCAGAGACGGGTACGATGGATGCTGCTCCTCTGGATTACATCAGGGCGTTTTATCGTTTAAATGGAGCAGGACCTGAAATTCCTATCGGTAACATTGATGATGATGCTGCAGTAGATGGTGTATTTACAACATTTACAGTATCCGGGATAACCGGTACTTCTCTTGAAGTGATAGTACGGACAGTGAACAATGCGAATGATGAATTCTACCGCTTCGATAATGTATTTGTTTCGGGTTCCGGAGGAACGTTACCGCTCATTGCTGACATCAATAATCCCGCAACTTCGGTGTCTAATCTTCCGGTGGGAACCACAACCTTCACCTGGACCGTTACCAGCGCCTTGGGTGTTTGTAGTTCTTCAAATGCACAGGTTGATGTAACCCGGCATGCAACTCCGGTTAATAACAATCAAACCCCTGCACTTTGTGAAGATGTTCCCACCGGTGGAACGGCTACTGTTACGCTTGCTTTTTTAACGGGTTTGAATGATGCAATCACAGGAATACCAAGTTCAACGGGGCGAACCGTTCAGTTTTTTACCGATCCGGCCAGAACAATTCCTTACCCTGTGTCTGCCTCTCTGGCAAATACAGATGTTGTTTACACAATAGTCACCCGTACCGATGTATCACCCAACTGTACTACCGATGGAACAATAGTCTTTACCATCAACTCACGGCCAGCGGCCCTCGATCAAAATCCGGAGTATTGCGAAGATCTCCCGGTAGGAAGCAATACAAAAGCTGGCATTAATCTTACGCTTCTTGATAATGCTGTTAAGAATGGTGTGGTTGCCAATACGGTAGCATGGTTCTCGGATGCAGGCCTGACGATTCCTGTACCAGTTCCGACAAACGTAACAGCCAATGGTGGAGATACTTTCTTTGCACAAGTAACAGATGGAAATGGTTGTACCGATGACGCCAGAATTGATATTCAACTCAATCCTATTCCATCACCCAATGCTTTAATCGGCCCGACCAACGTTTGCGCTTCAGCAACAGCCGTTAACTTATATCAATTAACTACTACCAACCCCGGCTTCACCTACACCTGGAATATTCCTGATCCTCCGTTCGATCAGGTACTGGGTGGTGGTGTAAATGATTTCCTGCTTTTGTTGAGCTTCCCGGTGATTGTCAGTCCCGGACAGGATATCTCCGTAATTGAAACATCCGACAAGGGATGTGTCGGACAACCAAACATATTGAATATAACCGTGGAAGGCAGCCCGCCAGCCATTACGATTGTTGATGCCAGCCTAAGCCCTGGTCCCGGTACCGTGTGTGAGAATGAGGCAGGGGTTGTTTATAGTGTTAGCAACCTGGCCAATACAACGTACGCGTGGACAGTGCCCCCGGGCTCATCCATTATTGCAGGCCAGGGAACCAACCAGATCACCGTTAACTTTGGTACCATCGGTGGATTAATTTCCGTAGTTCCTACTACGTCCACAGGTTGTGCCGGTACCCCGGATGATTATAGTGTAGCGATAAATCCCCGACCTGCATTGGACATATTGTCAAACACCGTTTGTAGTGATTCACCTTCGGGCATAACGCTTTCAGGAACGGGAGCAGCAACCTTTAATATTACCAATGTTACGGTTCCTCCGGGTCTTGCACCGGCATCGCGTCCGTTGATAAACGGAGCATTACCAAATGAAATAGTAAATGATATTTTTACCAATACTACTGGTGGTAGTCTCACGGTTCAGTATACCGTTGTTCCGGTAAGTGCTTCCGGATGTCAGGGAGCTGCACAAATTGTGAACCTGACCGTTCGCCCTGAACCGGTTTTAGCCCCGGGGTTGAATGATGTCATTTGTAGTACCACCGATGCGGTGGGCGTTGTGTTAAGTGTGGCATCGGGAAGTTTCCCTGCCGATCAGTATGAAGTATTTGCAGTAAATAACCCTTCGGGTTTAGTACCCGTTGCCGGAAACCCAACAACGCTGGGCGTATTCACTTCTGCTGTTTTACTCGATGATAAGTGGGAGAATACAACCGGTGCACCTGCCACCATTGAGTACTATATTCGACCGATAAACTCAGGCACGGGTTGCGTGGGCGATCCGCCAATTGCCGTGATGGTTACCGTTAATCCTGAGCCTGTGGTGGCAGCGATGGTTCCTGAAACAATTTGCAGTGGTGATTCTCCGGCAACAATTATTACCCCTTCCATTGCAGGAAGTACATTTACATGGACTGTTGTCAGCGTTTCCGGTTTGATCACCGGAAATACAAATGGAACGGGGCCTTCGGGTTCTGCTATAACCGATGTGCTCATCAATAATGGTGCAGTAGCCGGTTCAGTTACGTACGCGATAACACCAACGGGACCAGCGGGAGTGGGAAGTTGTTCTGGTAAATCTGAAAATCTGGTGGTAAATGTGAATCCATCACCGACTGCCAACAGCATCAGTCAAACAGTTTGTTCGGATACCCCAGGGGGAAATACCTTTGCCATAGACTTAACGTCATTAGAAAATACAGTGAATGGTGGAGGAGGAGTCACCTTCACCTGGTCTGAAAATATTTCCATGGTTCCTCCCATAGCCACACCAACTGCCTATACCCTCACTAATGGCGTTCCGGTGTTTGTAGAGGTTGATAATGGTCAGTGTACAAAAGTGGCTACTGTGTTGTACACCATCAATCCGAGTCCATCTGTTACAGTGACAAAAGCTGCACTGTATAACGGTTTTGAAATTTCTTGTAACGGTGCCAGTGATGGTCAGCTAACAGCAGTTCCTGCAGATGGTGTTGGGCCTTATTTGTTTAGCATTAATGGAGGTGGAAGTTTCTTCACAACAGGTACATTTAATGGGTTATCCGTAGCAGGCAGTCCGTACGTTGTTAGGGTAAGAGATGCTAATTCATGTATTGTTGACTCAGCTCCGATTACGTTTACCGAACCGACTGCCTTATCAGCAGTTGCCAATATCACTTCAAATTATAATGGTCAACACATTTCGTGTCAGGCCGCATCGGATGGTGAGGTTACAGTAACACCGGCAGGAGGAACAGGTACAGGTACTTATACTTTTAGTATTCTTGAATTGCCAGGCAATACTACTGGAAATGCTTCAGGAATATATACCGGATTAAGGGCTGGTGTATATACATTTGTTGTCCGTGATGCCAACAATTGCCAGTTTGTAACAACAAGTGTTACCGTGGTAGAGCCTTCTCCTATAACAGCTACCGCGGTTTTAACTTCTCCGGTGAGTTGTAACGGTAACAGCGATGGTGTGATTACCGTAACGGCTGCAGGGGGTACCCTTGCAGGACCTACTTATACCTTTACATTAATCCAACCGCCTGGAACCATAAACGGTACAGGAATCTTTACCGGGTTAGCTGCTGGAAATTACACAGTCAATGTAAGTGATGGTAATGGATGTATCAGAACATCTAACACCGTATCGGTAACACAACCTTCTGTGCTTACCGCGTTCGCATCAGTCACCAGCAATTACAACGGAGCAAAAATCAGTTGCCCTGGTGCGAATGATGCGGAGATAACAGCCATTGCGAATGGAGGAAATGGAGGGTATTCGTATGTACTTGATCAAGATCCGGGTAATATGAGTGGTGCCACAACTGGTGTATTTACCAATGTTGGACCCGGAACATTTACCATTACTGTAACCGATGCCGGAACGTGTAGCGTAACCTCTTTATCCGTAACGGTTACGGATCCATCACCTATTGTAGCATCGGCTATTATGACGGGTACTATTTCTTGTAATGGAGGAAATGACGGACAGATTACCGTGAGCGCATTGGGTGGAACAGGCGCATATTCTTTTGAGCAAATCAATCCGGCAGGACCAACCAATGCAACGGGAATTTTCAGCGGCCTTGCTCAGGGAACCTACGATTTTGAGGTAACCGACCTGAATGGCTGTTCGGATGTTGTTACGCTTATACTTAATGAACCAAGTGTTGTAACTGCTGTTGCGGCAGTCACCAGCAATTACAATGGTGCGCAGGTTAGTTGTAACGGAGCAAGCAATGGTGTGATTACCGTAACGGCAGGTGGTGGTACCGGCTCTTTAACTTATGTATTTGATCAGTTTGTATTAACCAACACTACCGGTCAGCTCACAGGCGTATTTACCGGTGTTCCTGCCGGTGTAGGATATACTTTTACGGTGCGTGATTCTAAAAATTGTTCTGTCATTACAGTTCCTATTAATATTACTGAACCAACGGTGGTGGCTGCATCCGGTACTGTTACCAGCAACTATAATGGTGAAGACATTAGTTGTGTTGGCGCCTCTGATGGGCAGATTGGCATAATAGCAAATGGTGGAACCGGCCTCTATACGTATAAACTAGATCAGGTTCCTTCAAACACCACTGGCGATGGATCAGGTGTTTACACCGGTTTGAGTGCCGGAATTTATACCGTGACTGCGCGTGATGTGAACAACTGTTTTATTGTAACAGCACCCATAACTATTACTTCGCCAACAGCCATTACAGCAAGCGCAGCAGTCACCAGTAATTACAACGGTCGGCAGGTGAGTTGCAACGGTGCGAGTGATGGTATTATTACAGTAACAGCAGGTGGAGGTGTTGGAGGATTTACGTATGTACTGTCTCCGGCAGTGAATGCAACCGGGGCGGCTTCCGGAGTATTTACAGGATTACCAGCAGGAACGTACACCATTACAGTTACAGACTTGAATTTATGTCAACGTGTAACCGCATCGGTTACCATTTCTGAGCCTGCTGTGGTGGCGCCATCATCCACTGTTACCAGCAACTATAATGGTGAAGACATTAGTTGCGTAGGTTCAAGTGACGGAACCATTACGGTTTCGGTATCGGGTGGAACTGCTCCTTATACGTATTCCTTTGTGGAAATTCCGGGCAATACTTCAGGTCAATCAACCGGTATTTTTACCGGCATACCTGCAGGAACATATACATTTAATGTATTGGATATAAACAACTGTCCGGCAACAACTTTACCGGTTACCATTACACCTCCGGCACCCCTTTCGGCTGTAGCCAGCGTAACCAGCAATTATAATGGTGAACAAATTAGTTGTAATGGGTTAAAGGATGCTTCCATCACAATAACACCCGCAGGAGGCACAGGCACTAAAACTTTTGTATTTGATCAGGACTTGGCTAATGCGTCCGGAAATTTTTCAGGAACCTATTCAAACGTTGGTGCCGGAACCGGGTATACATTTACAGTGACTGATTTTAACGGTTGTCCGTTTACAACAGTGCCCATTAATGTAACGGAGCCAAACGCCTTATCGGCTGCGTTAAACGCTTCCAGTGATTTTAATGGTTTTGATATCAGTTGTTTTAATCTGACCGATGGAGAAGTGTCGGTGATTTCGTTGGTGGGTGGAACAGGTTCACCTTCCTTCCTGTTGATGGAAAATCCGGGAAATACGACCGGGCAAACTAGCGGTGTGTTTACCGGTTTGCGCGCAGGAACGTATCGCGTTCGAGTTACAGATGACAACTTCTGTACGTTCACCACTCCGGCAATTCCTGTTGTGCAGCCAACCGATATCGATGTGCAGATTGCCATCACCTCTAACTATAACGGTTTTGATATTAGCTGCATGGGGGCCAGCGATGGTGCGGTAAGCGTAACTACTATTTCAGGTGGTGCCACGGCTACTTCCGTAAGCTATGTTATTAATCCTGCTGTAAATACATCAGGAGATGGATCCGGAGTTTACACAGGATTAGTTTCAGGATTATACACAATTACTGCTACCGATGCGAATAGTTGTTCCAAGCAATCCTTGCCTGTGGTTATGTTAGACCCGCTTCCTTTGTTTGAAGGAATTGTCGGTCTTGATAAGTCGGTTTGTCTTGGTGGTGATCCAACCGCCTTTACTGAACTGGCACCTGCATTTGGTGGAATTGGAAACTATGCTTATCAGTGGAGACAGTCGACCGATAATGTAACCTTTAGCAATGTTCTGGGTGCAAACAGTGCAACCTTTGATCCACCGGCAGTTCCTCAAACGACATACTATAAGCGACAGATTACTTCCGGTACGTGTGTTACCATGGAATCAAATACGGTTACGGTAACGGTTAATCCGTTACCAACAGCAACCCTGGCTCCATCAAAAACACCGGTTTGCGAAGGTGATTTCTTTTTGTTGAATTTTACGTTCACCGGTCAGGCTCCATTCTTCTTCGATTATAATGATGGAACAATCTTTACCAACGACAGGCTGGGGGCTACCAATACACCGGTACCGGTTTTGAATTATACCAATACCACAACCTATACCGTAACGGAAGTACGCGACTTCAACGGATGCGTAGCACCTGTGTTGCCAGCACCGGTAACTGTTCCGGTAATAAAAATCAATCCTAATTTCACCATCACCAGCCCGGCTGCGCAATGCAGTGGAGGCGTGTTTACGTTTGATTTTATTGTTGATCCTGATGTTGACTACACCTGGACATGGGGCGATGGTCAAACCGATATGATTCCTGCGAACTCGTTGCCAACAGGTTCTCAGTCGATCAACCACACCTATACCTCCATGGTCTTTTCCGGAACCAGTACGTTGCCGGTAATTCTAACTGCTATTAACAATGTACAAGGTTGCGGCCCTAAACAGACCAATCAGAGTATTCAGATCTATCCGAATATCCTGATCAACCTCGTACCTGATGCAAATGAGATATGCGGAGGAGATGATATCCGGTTCAACAATCTCACACAGGGTGGCACCACTCACCACTGGTTCTACCGCGAACAAGGTGTGGTTGAAATGCGCGATGAGCGTACGTTTGTTGCTGCTTCTACGCAAACATTCGTATTCAATAATACAACTACCCAAAATCCGATAACCTATGAGTTGGTTTATGAAGTGAGCAATGCAAACTGCGCGGCCGATACAGTTATTGAGGTGATGGTTTATCGTGAAGTAGCGGCTGATTTTGATAAGGGAGTTGTTCCGCCATTTGTGGGAGGAATCGCCAATATGACTTTCACCAATACTTCTGTGCCGATTGACGGAGCAGAGTTCTTATATGAATGGGATTTTGGAAATGCATCGGATACGCCTCCAACCTCAGGCATAGGGCCATTCAATATCAACTACACATCTCCGGGAACTAAAACGGTTACATTGGTTGCCACCAACCTGATTGCCCAAAGTGCAGGGCTCACCTGTTTCAGTCAGTACCAGGAAACATTTGATATCCTGCTTCCTCCGTTGCTTGCTGCGTTCGAATATTCTCCTCAAGGCACTTGCTTCCCTGCAAACATTTCTATTACAGAGAATTTTGCAACCGGAGATCAGTACACGTGGCGATTATTCCGATCGGGCCAATCTTCACCTATTCTGATTTCAAACGATACCCTTCCTACGTTCAGGATTGTGAGCCCCGGTCGATACATGATTTTCCTTGAAACCAGAAATTCAATCACAGGGCAAACAGAAACAGCGAATAACCTGGCGGTTGGTAACAATACTTTTGTTGGCGATTTAGACCCCAATGATTTCTCTACCCCAATTGACATATTTGACGTTCCGTTTGCCATGTTTGAGGCACTTCCAACAACTGTTTTTGTTCCGGATGAAGAGTTGAGAACCTTCAACTCCAGTATTTCACCTACTGATCCTCAAAACTCCGCATTAACATACCCGATTGATTACAAGTGGTATTTTGGAGACGGAACAGATACCGTATTCTCTGAATTTGAGCCTCGTCACTTCTTTCAAAATGAAGGTAATTACGATGTGTCGCTCATAGCATTTAATGATCATGGAAATGGTGTGGTGTGTGCTGATACGATGATACAGCGGGTAACGGCAAAAGCGCAGGGCTTTACCCGGGTACCTAATGCGTTTACGCCTAATCCGGGCGGCCCTACCGGTGGTTTTGAAAATCCCGGAAGTCCATCCAGAAACGATGTGTTCCTTCCTATCATGAAAGGTATAAAGGAATTTAAGATGCAGATTTTTGACCGATGGGGTAACCTGGTATTTCAAAGTATAAGAACTGACCAGGGATGGGATGGTTATGACCGAAATGGAATTTTGATGCCGGCAGGGGTTTATGTTTATAAACTTGAACTACGGTTGGCTAATGATCAACGAACAACACAGGTTGGAGATGTAACCCTGATTCGATAACTTGAGAAGCAGCGCTATGAAGAGAAGTTTATTAATTGTGATTTCATTGTTTGTCGTGCTTTGTGTACGAGCGCAGGATATACAATTCTCGCAATACTATCAGGCACCCCTGTTTCTGAATCCCGGTTATACCGGAATTACTCCACAGCAACGGGTGGTATTCAATCACCGCACACAGTGGCCTAACCTACCGCAAGCGTTTTCAACCTATGCTGCTTCGTATGATATTTTCGTAGAAGAGTTGCGAAGCGGTTTTGGAATGTTACTGACCACTGATAAAATGGGATCAGCCGGATGGCAAACCAGCACCTTTAACGTACTCTATTCTTTTAAAGTAAAAATCACGGAGAACCTGGTGTTTTCGCCAGGCCTGGTATTCGGATACGGAACGCATGGCATCGATCAAAGTAAACTGCGCCTTGGCGATGGTCTGGAGTATGAAAGAAATGGGGATTACTTTTCAACCGATGATGCCCAGCGAAGGCTTGGAAGACAAAACTACTTTGATGTGGGTACCGGATTTCTGCTGTACAGCAGAATGTTGTGGCTGGGTGCAGCCTTTCATCATTTGAATAAACCTAATTTGTCTTTGCTTGGAGATGTCAGCCGGTTGCCGATCAAAACCTCTATTCATGGTGGCATGAAAATCAATTTAGCAGGAGGTGGCCCGCGTGGAAGCGCTGTTCGAATGTCTTATCTGACGCCTTCCTTTATTTACCGCTGGCAGGGCGACAGTTTTTCGCAAATGGATATTGGAGTAAACTACCATATTGATCCGGTTTCGGTAGGTGTTTGGTACAGGGGTAAACCGTTTAAGAAATCGCCAATCAACAGCATTTATCAGGATGCGCTCGTGCTTTCACTGGGAATGTACTTTAAAAAGTTAACGCTTGGCTACAGTTATGATTTTACGGTTTCGGAGTTGGGTACAGCTACCGGTGGGGCCCATGAAGTCTCCATGGTGTATGAATTTGCGTCTAAACCTGCAGGCCGAAACGTGAAGAAAAAGTACCGCCTCATCCCTTGCCCGACCTTTAACAGCAAAGAAGGCTTCTGGAATTAACCCTTGTCAACCGCCTCTTTGGGTTGATTGGCTTTTATTACCGTTCGTTTGTCGAGCAATTTGAAAACGACCCCTTGATGAGGGGTTTCTTTGCTTATCCTTGCCGGATTGATTGGTTGTCGTAGTGGACTTTAATCGTTTCAACCGAAATCGATTAAAGAATGATCAGAGTAGCGAAGGGCCTGGCTCTTGTTTGGATTAGTCTCTTTTATTTTGTGACAGATGCCGGTGCGCAGTGTAATGCACTGCGGCCTCAAATTGATATTAGTTTTAATACCGATCAGGATTGTGCGCCAGTTACGGTTACACAGTTTACAATTACCTACTACTTCAATGTCTCGCAAAATCCCAACGACATTGAAATTATGTACGAGTGGAACGATCCGGCCAATACCGTTACGGTTATCGATCTGGGGTCAGGCCTAATCGCAGGCGCCACGGCCAGCGGCCCTAATACTTCTTTTACGGCCAACTCAACGTTCACCTACTTTGATAATAACGGCCAGTGTAGCATAACACCCACCGCTTCAATTATCATTAATGGTGTGCTTTGCCCTTCTTCATCTCAAACACAATTGGCATTTTTTTGGGGAACAGATGAACAGGCGAACGGAAATATTTCTATGACACCGGCCAACTGGGATGTTTGCTTTAACAACCCTGTTGTGAATGCGGTGTTTACCGATAACTCTGAATTTAACTGTAACATCAACGTAGAGCCCGATAACCCTAATCGCTTTGCCAGACATGTTCAGTTCGTTTACGGAACAAATCATAACCCGGCCGCTACCATTAGAAATCTTTCCTTAAATGATGGAGCGGTTCAGGGACTGACCAATGCATCGGGAAACCTGGTGAACACAATCACCAGAGGAACCGTGGGGTTACCGGTGACGGGCGCTTACTTCGGCCCCATTGATGCGATTCCTTTTCCAGCTGATGGCCCGGTATCAACCACCTTTCCGATGAGTGCCCCTGCTGATGTGAATAACCTCGTTGGAAATCGATTTGAAGTAACCTTATTTAACTGGAACATCTGTAATCCATGGAATGGCGACACCGCCAACCCGAATTATGAAGATGCTGTTTCAACAACCGGGTACATCGTTATTGTGGCGGCACCCGCACCTGTTTTTGTTACCGAAGACAATACCGGAACCGCCACCAGGAATTTTTGCATTGGAGAAACAATCTTCTTTAATAACAATACACCCAACCAAAATGCGTATGCCTACACGTGGGAATTTTATGACGATGCGGCCGGTACGATTTTGATTGATACCCGCAATCAATCGAATCCAAGCTTTGCGTTTTCATCTGGCGGAACGAAGTTGATACGCCTCATTGCCACCAACCCAACCGCACAGGGGGCCTGTACCGAAGTGTACACCGATGTGGTGAACATCACACCCTCGGTAACAGCCGGTATTTCAATGACTGATTTCAGTAATGTTCCTGTTACCGGAGAATTTTGTCAGGAAGGAACCGCGCCATTCACAAACTTTCAGGTTCGCTTCCACGATGTTTCAACCGGAACCATTACACCTACTACGGAATGGCGATGGGAATTTTATGACGAAAACAATGTGATTGTCAGAAGAGAGCCTGTTGCCGGTTATTCATCCGCACAACTTGGTCCGTTCGATCAAGTCTTTATCAATCCCGGAGTGTACCGGGTACGTTTATTTATCCGCGATAATCTTACGTCTTGCGAAAGCACAACCGAGGCGCAGGTTCGGGTGTTCAATAAGCCACAACCGGCCTTTACTTTCAATCGTGTTTGTGTAGGTACAGCTACTTCATTTGCTGAGAGTTCATCGCTCGTTGCTATTGACGGACAGCAAATTGTTTCGTGGGAGTGGGATATGAATTACGATGGGGTAACGTTTGTTTCGAATGCTGCTCTCGTTAATCAACGCAGTTTTAATTATACTTTTCCTGCTTCCGGATCGTACCAGGTGGCGTTGCGTGTTACAACCGACCAGGGAGGGTGCACCTCCATGCTGGTGCAGACTGTTTCTGTGGATGCGATTCCGAACGCATCCTTTAGTTCCAGTGTAACATCAGGATGCAGTGTTTTAAACGTAATCCTTACCAACAATTCCGTGCTTGGACAGCCTGCCATTATTGATCAGTTTGTTTGGGAGGTTGACGAAGGCACCGGATTTCAAGTTGATTCTATTCAACGACCTACCGACCCCGGATTTACAAATGTGTATACTCGTAATTTTGAAAATTTCGGATTGGTTAACCGCCAGTACCAGGTGAGGTTGCGGGTTGTTACGCAAAACGGTTGCGAACAGATTTCTGCACCTCAAACGATCACTGTTTTTCCAGGTCCGCGATCTGGTTTTATGGCAACAAACTACTCTCCATTCAACCAGAATTGTTCGCCTCAGACAGTCAATTTTGCTGTGGATAATCAAACGCAATCAATGAACCCTTCTGATTACAGATGGACGGTAACCGATGCATCGGGTGTGCTTATCGATCAAAGCACGGGCACCACACCTTCGTTCAGTTTTAATTTTGTTAACAGTACGCAGGCTATTCGCGATTACCAGGTTACCATGCGAACCACTTTACCTACCGCTTGTTTCAGAGACTCGACTCTTACCATTCGGATAAACCCGGTTCCGGTTTCTGACTTTACCACAGATACCTTGCAGTTTGATTGCCAGGTAATGAACATGCGTTTCGATGCAACCCAAAAGGGGTTAAGCCAATACGCTTGGACGGTTATCGTAAACGGTGTAACCTTGTTTACACAAACATCCTCCGCAGATTTTTTGAATTTTAATTTTACACGCAATGCAGTTGTTCAGAATGTTGAGGTTCGACTTCAAACAACAAACTTTGCAAACTGTGTTAGTTCTGTTGCTTCCAACCTTTTTGATGTGCCGGTCGATGACAATATCAATGTGTCATTTACAGCAACACCGATCAACCAATCCTTACCAAATTCAACAGTAACGATTATTAATAATACCACAGCCGGCCCCTGGCAATACCTGTGGGATTTTGGTGATGGGTTTACATCAACCAACCCAAATCCGGCAAATCACACGTATGCAACCTATGGTACGTATTACATTGTGCTGACGGTAACCAATAGTATCTGCATACAAAGTCAAACGGTTGCGATAACGATTAACCCCATACCACCTATCCTTGATTTTAGTTTTGATCCGGCCTCTGGCTGCGCACCACTTACCGTTACGTTTACTAACCTTTCACAATTTGCCGATCCAACAACGTATTTCTGGGAGTTTGGAACAAACCAGGGCACATCCCGATCGGTCAACCCGGTTTATACCTACAACGAGCCCGGCATTTATTCTGTAACGCTTTCGGCAACAAATGTTTTAGGCGATACAGTACGCATAACCAAATCATCCATTATAGAAGTTTTTGCAGCACCCATTGCCCAATTCACCGTGAGGCCGACATTGGTGTATGTTCCGGGAGGAAAAATCTATTTGGATAACCAGAGTTTTGGTGCCGGAACATTTGCGTGGGATTTTGGTGATGGAGGAACTTCTACTGAGTTTGAACCGGTATACACTTACACCACCGAAGGCACCTACGACATAACCCTGACAGCGGTAAACTCCCTTGGATGCAGTGATACCGCCAGGCTGCAAGCGGCAGTGCGCGCAGAGAAGGGTGCTCAGATATTGATGCCCAATGCTTTTACACCAGGAAAAGATGGGCCCGGCAGCGGAGACGGACAGAATGATACTTTTCTTCCGCTGGTTCGTGGTGTTTCAGAATTTCAGATGTTGATTTTCAACCGGTGGGGTGAATTACTTTTTGAAAGTAAAAGTGCCGAGGTAGGATGGGATGGTTACTACCAGGGAAGACTTTGCCAGCAAGATGTGTACATGTATAAAATCACCGCAAAGTATGAGAACGGTGATGTGGTAACACGCATGGGCGATATTCATTTAATGCGTTAAGATGAAGCGATTAGTATTTATACTCTCGGTGTTTTATGGTTTTCAGGCGTGGGCCCAGGATCCGGAATTCTCGCAATACTATGCGGCTCCCTTATATTTGAATCCTGCCTTCACAGGTACAGCCAACGATCATCGGTTTATTGCCAACCATCGGAATCAGTGGCCGAACATTACAAACGGGTATGTGACGTATGCATTCTCGTATGACTATGACCTGGAACACCTCAACAGCGGAATAGGTGCCTTGATTGTAGTAGACAAAGCTGGAACCGCTGGATTGAAATCTACACAATTCAATTTTCAGTATTCTTACCGTGTAAGTCTGGCAGATAAATGGGTCTTTTCTTCCGGGCTAAACTTTGGTATAGGCTCCCGCAACATAGATTTTAACCGACTTGTTTTCAGCGATCAGCTTGATCTTGATGCGAATGGTAACCTTCCGCCAAGTTCTGATTACACGAATGTCAACAGTGCTACCTATTTTGATTTTGGAGCAGGAGGGCTGATTTACAGTAGAAAAATTTGGTTTGGTTTTTCGGCATCGCACCTTAACCGGCCTAACCGTTCGCTCATGAATGGTGATGCCTCCATTCCGGTTAAGACCACCTTTCATGGCGGCATTCGGGTGCCACTTTATTATGGGATGAGAAAGAAAGAAAGAGTGGCTGCCATTGCACCTTCGTTTGTTTATAAACATCAGGGCACATTTGACCAGCTTGATGTTGGAACCTATTTCTTGTATGAACCTGTCGTAATTGGATTATGGTACCGCGGCATTCCGCTTGTTCAAAACGTAAAAGATAACATCAGTCAGGATGCCGTGGTAGTCATCCTGGGTTTTCAGCTTACCAAAATAGAACTCAGCTATAGCTATGACTTAACGGTATCCGAGCTTGGCCCGGTGGCGGGGGGTGCCCACGAAATCGCTCTGAAGTTTAAGCTAAATGTTGATAATCCAACCAAAAAGAAGAAAGAGAAGTTTATTCCTTGTCCTACGTTCTATAAAGACTAAACGGGCAGCATGCGTACGAGAAAGTAGCCTGACTACACAACGCGGTCTAATCACTAAATAAGTGAGAGAGGAAAATTTATCAGTTGTTTGATTGATAAGTCTTACCTTTGAACCTGTTTTTCAGCGTTCATGAACCTTTCTTCATCTTTACAGCATCGGGTATTTAAAATTGTTGGCGAGGTGGCCGACACTTCCAATCTTCAAACTTTTGTGGTGGGAGGATACGTGCGCGATATCCTCTTGAAAAAACCTTCGAAAGACATTGATTTTGTTTGTATTGGCAGCGGCATTGCTTTGGCGGAGCAGGTTGCTGAAAAACTGAAGACACACGCCAATGTGTATAAAAATTTTGGAACGGCCCAGGTTCCTTTAGATGACCTGGACGTAGAGTTTGTTGGAGCCCGGAAGGAGTCGTATCGAAGCGAATCGCGTAAGCCTATCGTAGAAGATGGAACGCTGGAAGACGATCAGCAACGGAGAGACTTCACCATCAATGCAATGGCTGTTAGCGTGAATAAAGAAAACTTTGGCGAGTTAATCGATCCGTTTGATGGAGTTGGAGATCTTAAAAGAAAGCTCATCAAAACTCCGCTCGATCCGGTTATCACTTTTTCAGATGACCCGTTGCGCATGATGCGCGCTATTCGGTTTGCATCGCAACTCAATTTCGATATTGATGCCGATACTTTTCAGGCTATTATTGATCAAAAAGACCGGCTAAAAATTGTTTCACAGGAGCGTATCACCGATGAGTTGAATAAAATTATTCTGAGTCCTGTTCCATCCTATGGGTTCAAGCTGCTTTTTCAGAGTGGGCTACTGAATTTGTTTTTTCCTGAGATGGTGTTGCTCCAGGGAGTGGAATATGTAGGGGGCAATGCGCATAAAGATAATTTTTACCACACCCTTCAGGTGTTGGATAATGTATCGAAAGTATCTGATGATCTTTGGTTGCGGTGGTCGGCTATTCTTCATGATATTGCCAAACCGCAAACAAAACGATACGATAAAACGCATGGCTTTACGTTTCACGGCCATGAAGATAAAGGAGCCCGTATGGTGCCTGGAATTTTCAGACGAATGAAACTTCCGATGAATGAAAAAATGGAATTTGTTCAGAAGTTGGTTCGCATGCACCTGAGGCCAATTCCATTGGCAAAAGAAGTAACTGATTCAGCGATCAGGAGATTGTTGTTTGAGGCGGGAGATGATATTGACGCCCTGATGAAACTCTGCCGTGCCGATATTACTTCTAAAAACAACGATAAAGTAAACCGGTACCTGAAAAACTTTGATGTGGTGGAGGCGAAGATGGCAGAGGTAGAGGGGAAAGATAAAATCAGAAATTTTCAGCCTCCGGTTACGGGTGATGAAATCATCCGATTGTTTAACCTTCCGCCCAGTAAGATCATCGGAGATATTAAAGAACAAATCAAAGAAGCCATTCTCGAAGGAGAAATCCGGAATGACAGGGAAGAGGCCCTTCGGCTGTTAAATAAAATTGCAAAGGAAAGGGGGCTGGTTTAAAGAAGGGGAGGTAGGATCATCGTTATTGATGTTTGAATTTTGTTGTTTGGAGTTTAAACGTTGATGCAACCCTTTTATTTCTATCTTGTCTATTCGATTTGAATAGCCCAAAATACGCTTGAACGAGCAATCTGTTAACCTACACGAAGAGCTTATTTATCGCTGCAAAACGGGCGACCAGGATGCTCATTTTAAGCTTTACAAACTGTATTCGAGGGCTATGTATAATGTTGGGTTCCGGATAACAGGGAATGAAGCTGACGCGGAAGATGTGTTACAGGAATCGTTCATGAGTGCGTTCAAAAACCTGGATAGTTACCGTGGTGACGCCAGTTTTGGTTCATGGATTAAAAAGATTGTGATTAATAAGGCAATCAACACATTAAAGAAACGAAAGATGGAGTTGTGGCCAGACGACAAAAATTTTGATGTGCCAACAGAGGAGTCTGAAGGAGAATATATGCCGGAATTGAGCGTTGATAGGGTGAAGGTGGCGATTCAGGAATTGCCGGACGGGTATCGTTCGGTGTTGTCGTTGTACTTGCTGGAGGGTTACGATCATCAGGAGATTGGAGAAATTATGGGAATAACCGAGTCAACTTCTAAATCGCAGTTGAATAGGGCAAAAAGTAAATTGAAGGAACTTTTAATGAATAAGTAAGGTATGAAACAGCTGGAAGAATTTATTCGCCAAAACAAAAGTGCATTTGATGACAAGGAACCATCATCAAAAATATGGAGCAACATTCGCAGGAATTTATTTACGCCAACCACTCTATGGAATTCTTTGGTTGTATGGCGGGTGGCCGCAGCCTTATTATTAGGGTTGTGTGTTTACCTGGCCATTCCAAAGGTAGTTGAACAACGCGATAGGCGCCTGGCATTACATGAATTTCATGATGTGGAGCGTTTCTACATCAGCCAGATATCCGACAAAGTTGATCAGATAAAACAATCGAAGGGGAATGAAGCTGGCTTGAATGGCTTTACACATGATTTCCAACAATTGGAAGCCATGTACCAGGTATTGAAAGAGGAGATGAAGGTTCGGCCTAATCGAAAAGTGAAAGATGCATTGGTTCTTAACCTCCTGGTTCAAATTGATTTATTGAACCAACAGTTGCATAAGATTGAGATGGGCGTGCAAGAAGGTAAGGAGGGGATGAAGATCAACATTTAATGTTCTCTTCTGAGAAATAAATTGAACCGAACATTAATCGCTGTTTCAAGTCTGGGCTGGCCGGCAATAAATTTTGTTATCTGTAAGGCAGCAGAAGAATTTTGTCCCATCATTTTTCCAAAATCGAGGCGCATGAAAAGAAAGTACGTGTCTTCAACAAACGTATAAGCATATTCGGTATTCAGACTGATCCAACCATTCCAACTGTCAATCACATAGGTAGCCGGGAGAAACAGTGAAATATTCTGAAGCTTTTCATCTACTTCTTCATCTTCCGGATCGGGCAGTCCACCGCTTCCTCCTTGTGAATTTACATCCTCCGTTGAAAATTGAAATCTTACTTCGGGGTATAAGCTAAAATTCATGCTGGGCTGCACCGAAAATATAAGTCCTGGTTTATACAGCCATGAACCAACACCACGACCAAGATCTTCATTACCTGTTGGGGCTGTTACTTCCATAAAAAATGATACTCGCTCAAGTCCTAAGGGAGTTTGCTTTTTATAGGGTACAATTAGATATGTGAATTTCATGTCACCAATTCCGGTCGTGTTTTCGTAACCGGCAAAATCGCCACTGAAGATAGAATGAACTACAGGTATTGAAATTCCGAAGAGATGCCGCTGGTTTGGAATGCCATAGTAAAAACTTCCGCGCAAAGCGTAAAATTTGTTTTCGGCAACAAAGTAGTAAGAGTCAAAATCCAGCGATGCCCTGGAAAAAACATTACCCGGATTGTATGCTTCCTGAATAAAAACACTGCTTTGGGCATTAACATGCACCGAAAAAGACAAAAAAGTCAGAACAATCAGGCTAGCTATTCGCATGAATGAAAGGTAATGACTTCAGCAGGATATTAAAAGAATTCCTGGGTGAGTTCAAAAGGTTCTTTTACCGAGTCAATAACCTTTCCATCCTCGCACTTCAGAATGCGAGAAGGAAATTTTTTGATAAGGCCGTAATCATGCGTTGCCATCAGTACAGCCGTTCCGCTCTTGTTGATCTGTTGAAATAATTTCAGGATTCCGTGCGATACTTCCGGGTCAAGATTTCCGGTAGGTTCATCGGCAATCAGGATAACGGGTTCGTTCAACAACGCGCGGGCAATGACTACCCGTTGCTGTTCACCACCCGAAAGCTGGTGCGGCATTTTCTTTTCTACCGAACCGAGCCCGACCTGCATAAGCACCTCACTTAGCCGACCACGCATTTTTCCGTTATCCTTCCAGCCGGTTGCTTTTAAAACAAACATCAGGTTTTCGTCAATAGTGCGATCGGGGAAAAGTTGAAAATCCTGAAAGATAATACCCAGCTTTCGTCTGAGTTTGGGCACTTGAGAATCTTTAATGCTGCGAATATTAAACCCCGCCACATCAATATCGCCCAAGCGAAGATTTAAATCAGCGTAAAGTGTTTTCAACAATGATGACTTGCCTGACCCGGTTCGGCCCACCAGGAAAACAAATTCTCCTTTATCAATATTGAAAGAGATATCGCGAAGAACAGTGCTGCTGTCCTGAAAAATGTGTGCTTCTCGTACGCGAACAACGGGGTCGTTTGAAAACATAAATAAATTTAAAGTTCAAGATCAAAAACTCAAGATTTCTATTTTCTGAATTTGGAACCTTGAATGCGTTAATTAAGAATTTGATTTCTTATGATCAGCCAAAAACTTCGCCAAGCCTGTATCTGTTAGCGGATGATTCAGCAATGCCATGATAACGTTTAAAGGACAAGTAGATACATCGGCCCCGATTTCGGCACACTTTACAAGATGAATGGTATGGCGTATGGAGGCGGCTAAAATTTCAGTTTCGAATCCGTAGTTGTCGTAGATGTGACGGATCTGAGCGATCAGTTCAAGCCCGTCCTGTGAAACATCGTCCAAACGACCAATGAATGGAGAAACATAACTTGCCCCGGCTTTGGCCGCTAAAATAGCCTGGCCTGCAGAAAACACTAATGTGCAATTGGTGCGGATGCCTTCGCTGGCAAATTTTTTGAGCGCCTTTACGCCATCCTTAATCATGGGCACTTTTACCACAATTTTGTCATCAATCTTAGCCAGTTCGCGGCCTTCTTTCATGATGCCCTCAAAATCGGTAGCGATTACTTCGGCACTCACATTATTATCGACAATGTTGCAGATGGCCTTATAATGTGCCAGCACATTGGATGCGCCTTTTATTCCTTCCTTGGCCATGAGCGATGGGTTGGTAGTTACGCCATCCAGCACACCCAGGTCGTGGGCTTCTTTAATTTCGTTAAGATTTGCGGTATCGATGAAAAACTTCATAGTAGAGTAGTGGTTTAAGCTGTAAAAATAAGGAAAGTAGATAAATAGTACAGAGTCCTTTGTCGTGAGTCTTGAGGCTATGTTTTAGTAATCAAGACAACGGACTCAATACTAAAGCCTGGTTAAAAAAAAGGGCAAACCGAACATCGCACCGCTACAACTGCCTACCCTTGCTACCTTCCGGTCCTGGGGGAATTCAGCAGGAGCTGGTCGTGCCGGTCTGCCGGGGGGCAAAGATAGAAGATATTTACGATTTAAGGATTTTTGATTTACGATTCTGGAGTCTTGATTCTTGATTCTTGTACCTAGCTACCAGAATCCAGAATCAAGAATCCAGAATCAAGAATCCAGAATCATTTATTTATTAACTAAACCTGACAAATAGAGATTAAATTCCAACGGGCTGCATGCTTCAAAGCCGTCAGCTTTTAAATCTTCAAAGATTTCATCGTCAAAGTCCAATTGGCGCACCGTTAACTCACCCTTGTCGGGGATGGTTAATTCCGTACCCTTAAATTGAATGGGGTCAACCCTTACCAGGAGTTGGGAATCATCAAACCTCTTCTTAAAATATTGATGTACAATGTTTTGACTTTTTGCCATGACAACGATTTTAGGCGATTGTTTCCTCCTGAATTTCTTCGGTAAAGGTATAAAGATGTTGAAGAAAAAAGCCCGCATAGCGAGAACGGGTGGCGATACAATTATCAAAGTTCATTTTGCAATCAACAGTTGGTTTCTTATACTTGCCGGGAAATATATTTCAAAGCATGGGAAAAGGCGATAAAAAATCTAAAAAAGGCAAGCGCTGGAAGGGCTCTTTTGGAGTTTCCAGAAATAAAAAGTCAATTAAGGCCAGAATAAAACGCGCTTCTTCAGTTAAGAAAGCCGCGACAACTGGTGCTGCACCAAAAACAAAACGTGCACCAAGAAAAAAAGCTGAAGCATAATGAAAATGAATTTTAACATAGCGTGGTGGTGGCACAGGTTCAACTTGAATCGGTGTAAGGCTATGTTGTAATATTCCAGTAGAGAATTGTCAAAAGCCCGCTCCGGTTCATCGGGGCGGGCTTTTTGTTTTCTAACATTTGAACTTGAGTAGTATGAAGTATAAAATAATCAGTAAGTCTAAGAAACTCATGGCAGATACGCTTACACCTGTAAACATTTACCTGAAGCTGAGGGATGTGTTTGCTGGAAGCATTCTGCTGGAAAGTTCCGACTACCACGGGCATGAAAACAGTCTTTCGTTGATTTGCTGCTCACCGATAGCTGGTTTTAAGGTAAAAGGTGGTGTAGTGGAAAGTAATTTCCCTGACGGTCAAGTTGTGAAGGAAGAAATCAGGATGCCGGGAGCGTTGGTTTATCAGTTGGATAATTTCAGAAATGCTTTTGATGCCGAACCGTGCTGCGGATTATTTGGATACATGAATTATGACGCGGTAAGTTTTTTTGAAGATATTTCAATCAGGAGAACAGAAGAACTTTTGCCCGATGCGATTTATAAACTGTATCGGTATGTAATTGTAATAGATCACTTCTCCAATCAGCTTACCCTTACCGAGAATTATTTAGATGGATCAGAAGACGATAACGGACTGTTAAGAATAGAACAACTGATTTTAAGTAACCGTTTTTCTACCTACTCATTCCAATCATCAGGTGATGAAGCTTCCAATGTTTCGGATGAGCAATATATCGATATGGTGAAGAATGGAATTGAGCATTGCAATCGGGGAGATGTTTTTCAACTGGTGTTATCGCGAAGGTTTACAAGTCATTTTAAAGGTGATGAGTTCAATGTTTACAGGGCGCTTCGCTCTATCAATCCATCGCCCTACTTATTCTACTTCGACTACGGGAGCTTTAAATTGTTCGGATCTTCTCCGGAAGCACAACTTCAGGTAAAAAATAAGGAAGCCAGTATCTATCCGATAGCCGGAACGTTCAAACGAACCGGTAATGACCAGGAAGATGCAGAACTGGCTAACAAACTGGCAGCTGACGAGAAAGAAAATTCCGAACATGTTATGTTGGTAGATTTAGCACGGAATGACATGAGCCGGAACGCTTCCGATGTAAAAGTGGAGGTTTTCAAAGAGATTCAATATTACTCGCATGTAATTCACCTAGTTTCGAAGGTTACCGGCCATTTAGCAGGTAATGCATCGGTTTTTAAGATGGCTGCCGATACGTTTCCTGCAGGAACCCTGTCAGGTGCCCCTAAGCACATGGCTATGACATTAATTAACCGGTATGAAAATGTTAACAGAAGTTTTTACGGAGGTACCATAGGGTTCGTTAGCTTCAAAGGCGATTTTAACCATGCCATTATGATCAGAACTTTTCTTAGCAGGAACAACCAATTGATTTATCAGGCAGGAGCAGGAATTGTTTCAAAATCAAACCCCGAGATGGAGTTGCAGGAAGTGAACAATAAACTGGCGGCCTTGCGCAAAGCAGTTGAAATGGCCCAAACAATTTAAGATCATGAAAATACTAATCCTTGATAACTACGATTCTTTTACCTACAACCTGGTTCATATTGTTCAGCAGTTGGGGTATGCGTGTGAAGTCCACCGTAATGATAAAATATCGATAGAAGAGGTAAGTCGGTATGATAAAATTCTGTTGTCCCCGGGTCCTGGCATTCCAGATCAGGCCGGTATTATGAAAATGGTGATCGGAGAGCTTGGTCCAACGAAGAGCATTCTTGGTGTTTGCCTTGGGCATCAGGGCATTGCTGAAGTGTACGGAGGTGCTTTGTATAACATTCCAAGAGTTTTGCACGGAGTTACTTCAATAGCCAGGGTGATTGATAAAAGTGAAGTACTTTTTACAGGATTGCCGGAAACCTTTCAAGCTACGCATTATCACTCGTGGGCCGTAACACCCGGGTCACTGCCAACACATCTTAAAGTTACGGCTGAGAATGATGAAGGCTTGATTATGGCCATGCGGCACACCAGTTATGATGTTTGTGGTGTGCAGTTTCACCCTGAATCCATTATGACACCCGAGGGACCGCGAATTATTGAAAACTGGTTGAAACATTAAACTCCGGAAAGTTTAGTTATGGAAAGTAATTTATGAAGACAATACTCAATGAATTAATCGATCATCAATCCCTATCAAAGGCAAAAGCACGCGAGGTGTTGATTGAGTTGGCCTCCGGAAAGTTTAACCCAAGCCAAATGAGTTCCTTCATGACCGTATACATGATGCGTAACATTACCGTACTGGAACTGGAGGGTTTTTGTGATGCCATGCTTGAGCTGTGCAGGTCTGTTTCGTTCGAAGCGCCTATGATGGATGTTTGCGGAACAGGGGGCGATGGAAAAAATACCTTCAACATCTCAACGCTTGCATCATTTGTTGTAGCGGCTGCAGGCCAACCGGTTGCCAAGCATGGAAACTACGGAGTTTCATCCGCTTGTGGCTCATCAAATGTTCTTGAATATTTTGGTTACCGGTTTTCCAATGATGCTGATGAACTAAGACGAAGCGTTGATCGTGCGAACATTTGCTTCATGCATGCTCCCTTATTTCACCCGGCTATGAAAAATGTGGCGCCTGTTCGCAAGGAGTTAGGCGTGAAAACTTTTTTTAATATGCTTGGCCCAATGGTTAATCCGGCTTTTCCAAAAAAGCAATTGGTGGGAGTTTTTAACCTGGAACTTGCACGGCAGTATGGATACCTCTATCAGCAAAGCGATAAAGATTTTGTGATTCTTCATTCACTGGATGGTTATGATGAGATATCGCTGACCGGCCCGTTTAAATATTATTCAAATAGTGGTGAGGAGGTTCTTGAGCCGGCTGACCTGGGGTTTGAGCCTGTTATGGTTAATGATTTAGATGGCGGGAAAAGCGTTGAAGAGTCGGCTAAGATTTTCATGCAGGTGTTGGAAGGGAAGGGAACATCTCAGCAAAATGCAGCGGTGATTGCCAATGCAGGCATGGCCCTTTACTGCGCCAATCAACAGGCTGGATTGAAACATGCGATAGAACAGGCTAAAGAAACGCTGGTTTCAGGTAAGGCATTGCAGTCGTTTAAAAACTTTTTGAATTAGAATACGGTGAATATCCTCGATAAGATAATAAGCCATAAGCTAAAAGAAGTCGATGAACGGAAGACTCAATTTCCGGTTAAGCGATTACAAGAAAGTATTTACTATAATTCGACAGTGTTTTCGTTAAAGGAATTTATTTTATGTGAGGATAAGACGGGAATCATTGCCGAGTTTAAGCGTAAATCCCCCTCCCGTGGAGTACTTCATGCATCTGCTGACGTGAGTGAAATTTCAGCCGGGTATGCGCTGGCAGGTGCTTCAGCATTATCGGTATTAACAGATCATAATTTTTTCGGAGGTAGTAACCATGATCTTGAAGTTGCAAGAACACACGCTGAATGCCCTGTTCTACGAAAAGATTTTGTGTTGGATGAGTACCAGATTATCGAGGCAAAATCAATCGGTGCCGATGCTATTTTACTGATTGCTGCTGTATTACCGCCTGAAAAAATAAAAGCACTTTCCATTTTTGCGCATTCTATCGGGCTGGAGGTGCTGCTGGAAGTGCATTCAGCGGAGGAACTCATGCAAAATGCAGATGCTCCGGTTGACCTGATGGGTGTGAATAACCGGAACCTTAAAACCTTTGAGGTAAGTGTAGAAACTTCTAAAACATTATTCCCGCTTATTCCTAAACACGTTGTAAAAGTTTCAGAGAGCGGTATTGATGATCCTATAACCGTACACGAGCTTTTAAAGGTTGGTTTTCAGGGCTTTTTAATAGGTCAGAAATTTATGGAACAACCTAACCCTGTAAAGGCTTGTAAAGAGTTTATTGATGAATTGAACAAGCTGAAGAGTAAACCATGCGTGTGAAGGTAAAGATATGCGGCATGCGTGACCCTGAAAATATCCGGGAGGTAGCGACTTTGCAACCCGACTTCATGGGGTTTATTTTTTATAAACATTCTCCACGGTGCGTTCCTGATGATTGGATGCTTCCGGAAATAAATGAAAAGATTCTTAGGGTAGGCATTTTTGTAAATGAACATCCGGAAATTATCTTAAAAAAAGTAAAACGCCATCGACTTGATTTTGTACAACTACATGGCGATGAGCCGGTTTTAGTGTGTGACAAACTTAAAGCTGCCGGTGTAGGTGTCATTAAAGTATTTTCGATAGATCGGTACTTTGATTTCAGAGAGACCAGTCGGTATAAAGGGAGTGTTGATTATTTTTTATTTGATACAAAGGGAAAGTATTATGGCGGAAATGCAAAAACGTTCGATTGGAATATCTTACAACAATACAGCCAGGAGATTCCTTTTTTATTGAGTGGAGGCATTACACTTGATAATATTCAAAGTACAACCAAACTATCGGGAATGAATTTACATGCGATCGATGTAAACAGCGGAGCAGAAGTTAGCCCGGGAATAAAAGATGTTGATCAGGTTAAGAGAATAATGGAAAATCTAAAGTCTAAAAATGAATTTTACAGTTAACGACCAGGGATATTACGGCAAATTTGGAGGAGCGTACATTCCTGAAATGCTCTATCCAAATGTGGAAGAGCTTCGGCTCAATTATCTGTCTATTATTCAAAGCCAGGAATTTAAAAATGAGTTTAGTAAGTTATTAAAAGATTACGTTGGCCGCCCCACACCGTTGTATCGTGCGGGTATCCTTTGCGAAAGGTATGGTGCGAATATTTTTCTGAAGCGTGAAGATTTATGCCATACCGGAGCGCATAAAATAAACAATACCATTGGGCAGATTTTGGTGGCCAAACGTTTGGGTAAGAAGAAAATCATAGCCGAAACAGGAGCAGGGCAACACGGAGTGGCAACGGCAACGGTTTGCGCATTGATGGGGATGGAATGCACCGTATATATGGGAAAGCTGGATATGGAGCGTCAGCGCCCGAATGTGGAGCGAATGAAAATTTTAGGTACGAAGGTAGAACCCGCCCTTAGCGGCAACATGACCTTAAAAGATGCCACCAACGAAGCCCTGCGACACTGGATCAATCACCCGCATGATACCCATTACATCATTGGGTCGGTTGTCGGGCCCCATCCGTATCCTGATATGGTGGCGCGGTTTCAGTCGGTTATCAGCGAAGAAATCACAAAACAATTGCAAGCCGAAATCGGAGAATCCTTTCCCGATTATGTGATTGCCTGCGTTGGTGGCGGCAGCAATGCAGCAGGTGCCTTCTATCATTTTCTTGATCGTGATCAAGTGAAGCTGATAGGCGTTGAGGCGGCAGGAAGGGGTATTGATTCAGGAGAATCTGCCGCCACCACGGCCCTGGGTAAAATGGGTGTGCTGCATGGCAGTAAAACTTTGCTGATGCAAACCGATGATGGACAAGTAGTGGAGCCGTACTCTATTTCAGCCGGATTAGATTATCCCGGAATAGGACCCCTTCACGCACATTTGTTTGAAACCGGACGGGTGAATTTTATGAATGCTACTGATGAGGAGGCAATGAAGGCAGGAATTGAATTGAGCAGGGCAGAAGGGATCATTCCTGCGATTGAATCGGCACATGCGATGGCTGTTTTGCCGAAACTGAAATTTAAACCGGAGGATGTGGTAGTGGTGAACCTTTCAGGAAGAGGCGATAAGGATTTAGAAACGTATATCAAATGGGGAAAATATTAATAGTAGTAAGTAGTAAGTAGTAAGTATGAATAGGATTCAAGAGCTTTTTAGAAGAAAGAAGGAAAACATCTTGTCGATATTTTTCACAGCGGGTTTCCCCAAACTGGACAGCACCATTGGAATTGCCAGGCAGTTGGAAAAATCCGGAGTAGATTTAATTGAAATCGGAATTCCGTTTTCCGATCCCATTGCCGATGGCCCCACCATCCAGGAAAGCAACAAGCAGGCATTGGAAAATGGAATGACTTTATCGCTGCTCCTTCAGCAGGTAAAAGAAATCCGAAAGGAAGTTTCAATCCCCATTATTTTAATGGGCTATCTGAATCCTGTTCTTCAGTATGGCTTTCAAAAATTTTGTTCTGACGCCACAGCCAGTGGTGCAGATGGTCTGATACTTCCCGATCTGCCATTGAATGAATATAAATCAGAGTATGAGTCAGTGATCAGATCAGCCAATCTTTCTTATTCCTTTTTGATTTCGCCTACTACTTCAGAGGAAAGAATCAGACAGATAGATGCTGTATCAACCGGCTTTATTTACGCGGTTTCCTCCTCCAGTACTACCGGTGCAAAAAATGAGTTTACCCCGGAACAGGAAAGATATTTTGAAAGGCTTCAGCAACTAAAACTGAAAAATCCGTTTCTCATCGGGTTTGGTGTTTCTTCGCAACCAACATTTTCCAAAGCATGTAAGTATGGTGCGGGTGCCATTGTGGGCAGTGCGTTTATTAATCATCTGAAAAGCAGTCAATCGTATAGAACAATTCAGGCATTTATCGAAACAATTTACCCGGCCATCAAAAGCGTGGGTTAGTAAAGTATTTTCTGGCAAAAAAGTTATTACATGTAGAGGATGATTATTTTTATAGCCAACCCATGGAATTAAAAATACAAACCGGTTATCGGCAAATACTGGGAATGGCCTTGCCCATTTCTCTTGCCATGCTGGTTCCTCAAATCAATTTTATTACCAATAATATTTTTCTCGGTGGGCTGGGAGAGAAGGAGTTGGCCTGCGCAGGCATTACCGGAGTGTATTACCTGATATTTGCAGTAGCCGGTAACGGGCTCAATAATGGTTTGCAGGCATTGATAGCGCGCAGAGCGGGTGAAAACAGACCGGCAGAGATTGGGCGTTTGTTCTATCACGGGGTGTGGGTAGCGCTTGGATTTTCAGCCGTTGGAATTGCTTTAACATTCACGCTCGCGCCCCTCATTTTGCGGGCAACGATTCGTGACCACGCCATTGCTGAAATGGCCGTTCAATTTCTTTTTGTCAGAATCTGGGGGCTTCCTTTTTTGTATTTGTATGTAATGCGCAACGCCCTGCTCGTAGGCACGAATCAAACCCGGTTTTTAGTTTGGGGAACACTTTCTGAAGCAGTCACCAATATTTTTCTGGATTATGGATTGATTTACGGGCATTTTGGGTTCCCCGCTATCGGCTTCAATGGTGCAGCGTATGCGTCTATTGCAGCGGAAGCAACCGGCTTGCTGGTGATTTATGTTATTATTCATGCCAAGGGCCTGCATCGTACATTCTCCTTTTTTGAAGAAATAAAATGGGATGGATCACAGTTTAAATTAATCCTTGTTCAATCTTCACCATTGGTTCTTCAATTTGTCATCAGCATAGCCAGCTGGGAATATTTTTACATTCTTATCGAACATCATGGTGCAAGGTCACTGGCAATTTCCAACACCATGCGAAACATTTTCGGTTTGTTTGGTATTTTCTCTTGGGCATTTGCGGCCACTACTAATGCTATGGTAAGCAACATTATCGGACAGAAGCGGAAGGATGAAGTAATTCCATTGATTAAGCGAATTGCGCTGATCAGCTTTTCAATTTCGGCAACCATTTTTGTAATACTGAACGTGTGGCCAACCATTTTCCTGTCATTTTACGGCCAGGGTGCTGAGTTCATAGCGGAAGCTATTCCGGTTGTAAGAATTGTTTCTGTTGCGCTGCTCATGATGTCTTTCGCCACCGTGTGGTTGAATGCTGTTACCGGAACCGGTAACACAATGGTAAACCTGACCATTGAAGCGATTACCATTATTCTTTACAGTGTGTATGTGTATGTAGTGCTCGAGGTATTTTTCTTGCCGATCACATGGGGTTGGGGTTCAGAATGGGTTTACTGGATTTCAATGTTCACGATGTCTTTTTTCTATATCCGGTCAGGAAAGTGGAAGCAGAAAGAAATTTGATAATCGGCAAAATTGCCGGGTCAAACCATAACCATTACGGATGTTTCTGCGTATCAGTAGCTGGTTACTGATCAAATTTTCTATGCGATTTATTGTTGTGCTGCTGATGTTAATGTCCATTCGATTGACTTCTTTTTCTCAGGGATTTATTGCAGAAGTGGAGGCTGATGATATCGGTGTGATTTTGAATTGTCCCGCCTCCGTCTTTTTGCAGAATGGCGATACACTAAAAGGTAAGTTAACGAGTGCCTCCCTGGTCAATAGCTATCTCAAAAACATCGTGTTAAAACTTGAAGATGGTAATAAAAGAAAACTTAGCCCGGAAGAAGTGAAAGTGCTGCAAGTGAAAGCATCAACCCTGGCGAAGATGGCCATGTTAAACGAATCTGGCAGTTCTGTCTTTCGTTTGGTGAAAACAAATTTTGATGAGATAATCAACCGCGAGTACATCATTTTTGAGCAGGCGCTTCGCGCTACAAAGAAAGACAAACCTGCACTGATGCAACTTCTAAATCCGGGGTTCGATCGCCTCATTAAAGTGTATGCCGACCCAAATGCAAATGAAACGGGTGGCCTTCAAATCAATGATATTTCGGTTACAGGAGGTAAGAACAAATCATACCTGTTTGTAAAGAGTAACAGTAAGGTTGTAATTGTTAAGAAAAATAGTTACCGTAAAAATTTTGATGACCTGTATGGCGATTGTGAAAAGATGATGATCAATTTTGAAGGCGACAAACTGAAATTTAATGACATGGCCGGGCACGTTTTTGTGTATGATCAACTTTGTCATAACGAATAGGGGACCGGATAGCACGGATCACTCCTTCAATCGATTGAGTTAGCCAAAATTCCTATCTTTGACCATTACTATTCCTTGCATGTAATGGCAGAAACTGCGCAGTCAAAAACGAAAGGTAAATCTAATAAAGCCGAACTTAGCCGCGAACTTTTGTTGAGGGCTTACGAGCTCATGTGTGTGACAAAACGCATGGCCGAAACCTATGATGAAAATCGGGAGGTGTGCAGCAAATACGTTCATAGCACTTCACGCGGACATGAAGCTATTCAACTGGCAGCGGGGCTGCAATTAAAATCGTATGACTTTGCTTCCCTTTATTATCGTGATGAGGCCGTGTTGTTAGCCTTAGGGTTGCAGCCACATGAACTGATGATGCAGTTGATGGCCAAACGCGATGATCCTTTTTCAGGAGGAAGAACATATTATGGACATCCTTCCTTAAAACGTGAAGGCTTCCCCGTTATTCCGCACCAAAGTTCAGCAACAGGCATGCAGGCCATTCCGGCAACAGGTATGGCACATGGTATTGCCTACCTCGAATCACAAGGATTGTTAGAAGGAAAAAATAGCCCCGTAGTTTTATGCTCGCTGGGCGATGGATCCGTTACCGAAGGAGAAGTAGCGGAAGCATTTCAAATGGCTGTGTTAAAGAAGCTTCCTGTTATTTATTTGATTCAGGATAATGATTGGGGTATTTCGGCTATGGGTGATGAAATGCGGGCCATGGATGCCTTTGAGTATGCCGAAGGCTTTAAAGGAATGGAACGCATGCGTGTTGATGGTTCTGATTTTGTGGAATCATTTAATGCATTGGCCAATGCCATCTCATTTGTGCGAACAAACCGGTCGCCAATTTTAATTCATGCAAAATGTCCGTTACTGGGGCATCACACATCAGGCGTACGTAAAGAGTGGTACCGCGGAGAGAACCTGGAAAAACAACAGGCAGATGATCCGATTGTAAAATTTGAAAAATATTTGCGCGAACTTGGTGAAGCTGAAAATAATCTTCAGGAAATAAGAAAGAAAGCAACTGACTTTGTAAAGAAAGAGTACAAGAAAGCACTTGGTTCGCCCGATCCTGACCCGCTTGACTTTGATTCACATGAGTTTGCGCCAACTCCAATAGTGGAAGAGAAGGGCAGGCGGTCTCCGAAAGGTGGAGAAAAGGTAGTAATGGTGGATGCTGCCCTTCATGCCGTGGATGAGATTTTAAAGAAGCATTCGGAAGCCTTGTTTTACGGGCAGGATGTTGGCAGAAGATTGGGCGGTGTATTTAGGGAAGCGGCCACACTCGCTCAAAAGTATGGCGATCATCGGGTGTTCAATACGCCCATCCAGGAAGCTTACATTGTTGGCTCTACGGCCGGTATGGTTGCGGTAGGTGCAAAACCAATAGTTGAAATTCAGTTTGCCGATTATGTATGGCCGGCCATTAACCAGTTGGTGGAAGAGCTCTCAAAAAGCTGCTATTTGTCGAAGGGCAAGTTTCCGATTCAATCGCTGATTCGTGTGCCCATTGGCGCGTATGGAGGCGGAGGGCCGTATCATTCAGGAAGTGTGGAGTCAACCTTGCTAACCATTCGTGGGATTAAGGTGGTGTACCCTTCCAATGCGGCTGATATGAAAGGGCTGCTCAAAGCATCTTTTTATGATCCTAACCCCGTGGTGTTGCTCGAACATAAAGGATTGTATTGGTCAAAGGTGTCTGGAACTTTGGATGCCAAAACGATTGAGCCGGATGAAGAATATGTTATTCCACTAGGAAAGGCAAATGTTGTTCAGCAGGCAGCAGTAGAAAAAATCAATTCAGGTGAAAGTGCGGTTGTCATTACCTATGGCATGGGCGTGTATTGGGCGAAGGAGGCTTCCAAAAAGTTTGACGGTCAAATTGAAATCATGGATTTGCGCACACTCAACCCGATTGATTGGGAAGCCATTGTTGCATCAGTTAAGAAACACGGAAAAGTTTTTGTGCTAACCGAAGAGCCCCTGATGAATTCTTTTGCCGAATCACTGGCCGGAAGAATTTCAAAGGAATGCTTCACCTCACTGGATGCCCCGGTTTGGACCCTCGGTGCTGCTAATTTGCCGGCCATTCCGTTGAATGTGGAACTTGAAAAAATGATGCTACCCAACGCATCAAAAGTGGAAAAGGCGCTGGGTGAGTTGCTGGGGTATTAAGTGTATTCAGGTGTTGGTGATAATTTTGCAATGGAGAAACAGTTTATAAACATAAAGACCATGACGCCTTTTGAACGATGCCAGTCATTAATAGAACTGCAAAACGGACGATTAGAGAGATTTGACAGAACCAGAACAATACAATGGAACTTTAATGCAATATTCTGGACAGGAATTATTGTGACTGTTTCATTTCTGATTCCAAAAAAGACTGAATTGGAATTCACCTGGTACGGACTTATAGGTTTTGATTTAGTACTTTTAGTAATTCACTTTTTTGTGCTAAAAATGATCCAATCATCGTTGGACTACGACAAGGGGAAAGTTGCTGAGTACACCCTAATTACAGAAAGAGAGCTAGGACTGAATAATCTGACAGACGATGAAATAAGAACTAAAATGCAAGAATCAATTGCCGGACAAATTGGAAAAAGTAGACAATGGTTACTGGCTCAATTGGGAATTTCTATTGTACTCTTGATAGTTGCTACAATAATTGTTATTTCATTGTATTTAGTTACGCCAAGCAAAACTACCGCCAACAAGGTATATAAAACATGCCGGCACGGTTGATGATAATTTATTATTTTGGAGTGTCGTTACGTTTTATATACAAACGCTGGCGGAAATCTTGTAACTCCGATATAACAAAAGTAGAATAAGCAATAAGATGTTAACCATTGCTCTTGTTAGTATAAAATGAACAACCCGGTACCAAATGCCCGTTCGGTACAATGCAATATTCATCCTGCATTGTGTATGCTTATTAGGTATAATGTAATTTATAGAAGTTGACTTTGGTTTTATTCCAGAAACACTCAAAAAGGCAACCTTTGAATGGGGAAGGATGAACTGGATACGGTCCTTAATATGGCTGGCAGGTCTTGTCTGTTCTTTCCTGGCTTTGGACAAAGCCACTTCAAGCACTCAAAAGACCGCTTAATCGAATTAGAATCATCCAAGGAAAGAGAGAGAGAGCCTGCTCAAAAAGCTCTATCCTAAACGAAATGGCAACCACTAGCACGGTGGACACGGTCATAACGGAGTTTGGATGTTGCATTGTAGTTTTTGTTTCTTAATTTAGTTCAACAACGTGGGACAAGCCGCAGAAAGTCGGCCTTGGTATTCGCTACGCTTCATTGCCAAGTCCTTCATAGCTCTGCTGCAGTATATGCACTCACGGTAGTGACCAGCCATTTTTTAACAAGACACTAAAACCCAAACCAATATGAAAAAGTTAATTGGACTATTAGTTTTTTTGATAGCGGGGTGCAGCGACCAGAAGACCATAACAACGAGCTCAGACAATCCAAGTAATGAAAATGGAGTACCTCAATATACTGAGCTACAAAATGGTGGAGTTAAAATGATTTCTATTGACGGAAAGTATCAAGTGTGGACGAAAAAAATAGGAAGTGGAAATATTAAAGTTTTATTGCTTCATGGAGGCCCTGGTTTTCCACATGACTACTATGAGTGCTTTGAAGACTTTTTTCCTCAATCAGGTATTGAAATTTACTATTATGACCAATTGGGATGTGGTAATTCAGATATTCCGACCGACACGTCTCTTTGGAACATTGCAAGATATGTAGAGGAAGTTGAGCAAGTTAGGAAAGGGCTTGGGTTGGAAAAATTTTACTTATATGGCCAGTCGTGGGGGGGCATGTTAGCAATGGAGTATTTACAAAAGTATCAAGACCATGTCAAAGCTGCCGTTATATCAAACATGACAGCAGGAATGAAAAGTTATACTGGCTATACTTCCAGACTAAAGCAAAAACTCTTTACTCAGCAAGAAATCAAAACCTACGATTCTTTGGACAAGTTAGGATTACACACGTCAGCTGAATATCAGGATCTACTAATGAACAAGCTGTACAGCAAAGTAATTTGTCAACTCAATCCATGGCCAGAGCCAGTAATGAGATCGCTCAAAAAAATGAATCCTGAAATATACATCCAAATGCAAGGAGTGGATGAATTTCATGTAACCGGAAATTTTAAAAACTGGGAGATGTGGGATAGGTTGCCTAATATTAAAGTTCCAACTCTTGTGATTGGGGGGATGAAGGATGAAATGAATCCTGATGACATTATAAAAGAAGGGAAATTAATACCAAATAGCAGAACCTACTTATGCCCAAATGGTAGTCATATGAGTATGTATGACGACCAACAAAATTACTTCAATAATCTAATTGCGTTTCTTAAAGACGTTGAAGGTGATAAATTTAAAGCTGACCCGAAATAGAAGTATGTTAAATGGCCGACCTGCTAACACCGTGTTTATGCCAGCTTGGAGCTCTTGTTGTAAGCTCCCCAAAATTAGACTTTAGCGAATTAGGCTTTTATTTTGTAATTGTAATAAGTGATTAAAATAGTTGTGCAGATTTACTTTAAGAATTATAAAGTTCAAACAGTTGAATACAACGTTTAGCTAAAAAATAAGTGTGTCATGAAAGCTTCTGGTAGAACTGTAAATGAAATTCTAACCAACCTGCCTGCCGACAGAGCAGAGCCTTTTAATAAGCTACACGATGTTATTGTGAAAAACCTGCCTAAAGGTTTTGAAGCTGCCATTAGTTATGGTGGTCTGGGATATGTTGTTCCGCATAAACTTTATCCAGAGGGTTATCACTGCAAACCAACCGAACCACTTCCTTTTGCAGGACTGGCATCGCAGAAAAATTCAATCAATTTTTACCATATGGGCATTTATGCCGACCCTAAATTGCTGAAATGGTTCTCAGCCGAATATTCCAAACACAGTAAGCAAAAATTGGATATGGGAAAGAGTTGTATTCGCTTTAAAAAAATGGACGAAATTCCATACAAACTCATCGGTGAGTTGATGAAAAAGATGAGTGTGAAAGAATGGATTGCTATCTATGAAAATAAGTTTAAAAAATAGACGTATCAATACCAATACTACATTTGATATTGATAGTAATGACCAAGAGGTGAACACTAACCAAATATAAATATGAAGACTCCTGAGCAAATCAACCGCAGAGGGTTTATTAAATCGGCTGCTATTTTTACTACCGGAACCATGGGGCTTTCAATGATTCCGAATACAAGCTTTGGTGCAGAATTTTTTGCTGATGAGCGACCCAATGTTATAGGTCCCAGAGAAGGCTTTTCTCCACAGGTTGGAACATTACTTTCCATGATGACATGGATGAGAGGTGTAATATTAAGACCGGTGAAAGACATGACAACCGAGCAGTTGGATTATGTGCATGACGAAAACTCAAACTCAATTGGTGCCATGCTTCTACATTTAGCCGCAACAGAAAGATTTTATCAAATCCATACTTTTGAAGGAAAGAACTGGGGTGATTGGAGTGACCAGGATAAGAAAAGGTTTGACATAGCCATGAACCTCGGTGAAGATGGACGGAAAACGATAAAGGGAAACAACCTCGATTTTTATCTTAATACTTTAAAAGAAGTGAGAGAGAATACGATTAAAGAATTTAAAAACAGAGATGATAAATGGCTTCTTTCAGTTGACGAAAAATGGTTTTGGGGCCCGACCAATAACTATTGTAAATGGTTTCACGTAAGTGAACATGAGTCAAACCATAATGGGCAAATCAAGTACATTAAAAGCCGGCTTCCTGGCGCTAAACCTGGCAATGACTAATTTTTTGCTATTTTTGAGGCATGAGTAAATTAATAATAAACCGATTGGATTATGCACGTATTAAAACGTGCATAAACGATGCGAAGCAGTTTAAATCAATAAGTAAGGCAGAAGCTGATAAATTAATGCGCGAATTAGATTCAGCCAGTATTGTGGAACCAGAGGCGGTGCCATCTAACGTAGTAACAATGAACTCGATTGTGAAACTGAGTTTTTTGAATGCAAATAAGCAGGTTCAATTCCAGATCGTTTATCCTGAGAAAGCCAACGTCAACGAAAATAGAATTTCAATTTTCTCTCCTATAGCTACTGCATTGATAGGATATAAAGTGAAAGATGAGATTGAATGGATTGTTCCTGCCGGCCTTACAAAAATCAGAGTTGATGAAATAATCTATCAACCGGAAGCTGCCGGTGATTATAATTTATAGGAGGAACAACGTGTATCAGGCCTTGGAACCTGACCTTTATTTGATCAGGTTTTCATATAAACTGTTGATGGAGGCCCTTAGTGCATCGGGTATTCCCTTTGTGAAGACGGGTTTACACCCGTTTGTGATTACCACTATCCCGAATTTTTCGGTTGGATTAAAAAACATGGCACTGTATAAACCATAAGCAGAGCCTGTATGGCCGGTCATTAGTTTGCCCGAAATTAAATCGTTCACGGTAAGAAGCGCTAAACCGTAACCTTCCTCTATTGATACCGGTGTTTGCATCAACTTCGAACTTTTCTTGGATATAACTTTAACACCATTTAATGTTCCGCCATTCATGTGCATGGTCATATAAGTAGCCAAATCGATGGCTGACATTTTCATGCCGCCAGTTGGTGAGAAAATTGGTGTGCTGTAACCCATTACATAATTTGAAATTTCTTCTCTGCGTGGTGCGTAAGCGTTTGGCGATGCTGTAAACCTTCCTAACGTGTCGTATTCGTATAGCGTGGTAAACCGGCTGTTATCCAATGAATCAACGCAGTAGCCGCCATACAATTTCAACGGATCGAGAATGTGATGCTTTACATACTGATCAAACCGTTCTCCGGATATTTTTTCGATGATGGTTCCTGCTATATTGAAATTGAGGTTACAATACTGATATCCTTTGCCTGGTTCATAGTCGTTAAAGCATTTAACCCAGTCAGTTCCCTTGGCGGGATTAATTGCATCTAAATTAAAATACCCCTGACTATCATTGATGCTGGAGGTATGGGAAAGAATCATTTTAAGTGTGATGACGGTTTGTGGGTATTTCGGATTTCTTACTTTAAAACCGATCAGGTTGCTGATGTCATCATTCAATGAAAGTTTCTTAGCCTCTGCTAATTGCATGATGGAAGTAGCCGAGAATGATTTGGAAATGGATGCTATCCTGAAAATATTTTTATTGGTCAGGTCGGTGTTGTTTTCAATATTGCTCAAACCAAACGAATGTGCATAGATGATTTTGCTGTCCTTGACAACCGCAACAGAAAGACCTACTACCTCCATCTTTTTCATGATGGCCTGAATATCCGCCTCAACTTTTGACTCTTGACTGAAGCTTGGTGAAAGGTTCAGAATAAAGAAGCTGATGATAAGACTAAAGCGGAGTGAATTGGATTGAGCCATTTATAAAATGAGTTTAATGAAGGAACAATATAGAAACATTGGTCTTTCAGATCAAAAGTTTTTAATGTAATAGAAGATAGGGGGGCAGGTTTAGAAGGGATACCCGATTCCGATGTTATAAATTACCGGTTCACGACTTGCACTAAAAGGTTTAAAGAACCGGAGGTTATCTAATACAAACTTATCACCTTCATCGCGTGCGGGGTCATATACTTTAATACCTGCATCAAACCTTAAAATAAGAAAGGAAAAATTGAAGCGTAAGCCAAACCCAGTTCCTACGCCCAATTCGGGCACAAAGGTTTTGAGTTTAAATTGTGAGTTACCATTTTCAATCAGGTTTCCTTCCTCATCAAGCTTCTCGCGCTTCTTCAGTGTCCATACGTTTCCGAAATCAAGAAAGAGTCCGCCTTCCACAAACCCGAAAAGTTTTTTACGGAGTTCAACACTTCCTTCTATTACTATATCGCCTGGTTGTTCAAACTGATAATTGAAGTATCCGTCTTTTTCAATGTTATTGCTTACCGCAGGTTTAAAAGAACCAGGGCCTAACCTGCGGGGCCGCCAGGCTCTTACACTGTTGCTACCGCCTGCAAAAAAGTATTTTTCGTAAGGCAGCACACCGGTTGAATCGTACGAGTAACCTATGCCGGCATTCATGCGGTAGGCAATGGTTGTACTCTTGTTTAGCACATTAATTCTGCGGGCGTCTACGTTGGCGCGAATGTATTTGAATGTTTGAAGGTTACGTTTTTCCGCCAGCTTTGGCTCAATAATGTTTTGAATTGTACCGCCACTCTCAATTGACCAACGGATAAATGCCGAACTCTGATCAGGACTTCCATAGTTATTGTGATTCCATGTCATGGAAAAAATCATGCTGCTGACAAAAGATGGACGGAAAGAATAAATCAGTGTATTGCCTAAACTATCGTATTGTTCCTGCAGGAAATCCTGGAACGTTGGATCAGTATCTGAATTGATCACACTTAAACTGGCCAGCGTGAGGTCGTACCGCTTGATTCGCTGATTTTCCCAACTGTAGGTGTAATTTACAGAAGTAGCTCCGCGGATATATTCCGGTCGGTCGGTATAGTTATAACCTACCTGTATTTTTGTTTTTGGGTTAACGCGACCAAGGCGGTATCGCGCATCTTCGCTGAGGGGAAGTAAAAACTGTGGAAAGGTTAAGGAAGCGTTGATACTTGCTTCAACACTTTGATAAACTCCGCCAACACTGGTGGCTGCTGCCACACCCTCATAACCGATGCGGCCGTTCATTTCAAAATTTTCCAAACCTTTGAAAATATTTCGTTTGGTGAAATTCAGGTTATAAAAAGGACCCGGAAAGCCTTGTGTTACACTGAGCCCCACTTCATTTGACCATTGATAGCGGTCGAGCGCGCTGGTATAAATATTAGCAACGAAGCGACCACCCGTGGTATCGTAGTTGATGTTTACAAATTTGAAATTATTAAGATTAGATAGTTGTCTCTGGGTGTCAAAGGTACTTTGCCGGCTATAATGTAAACCGGGTGAAATAAATACCCGTTGACTTAATATTTTCGGGTTGTACCTGGGTTCGTAATAACGGTAATTGATGTCCCTGTAGTTTCGCAGTTTTCTGTCTATTGTTAAACTGGAAACCCCTGCATCAGTAATAAAATTAATTTCATCGATGTAAAATTTTTTATGCTTGTTTCTTTTGGCTGGATCGTTTATAACTATTTGAACGGCCACTTTTCTATTGCCATGATGGGTCGTGTCAATGTTAAATTCTACGTATTGCCGGCTGAAATCGAAATACCCATTATCCTTCAGAAGAAGGTCAATGCGTTCCCGTTCTTTTGTAAAATTATCCTGGATGTATCCTTCACCTTTTTTTAATAGACAATTTCTCTGGTTTTCCATAAGCAGAGACAGAATGGCGCTGTCGGAGACATTATAAAAGATCGTATCTAAAACATATTGCTTTCCGGGCTCAATGGTATACTTCACGGTCACCAGTTCTGCAATGGTTGTAACTTTTGTGGTTACGTTGTTCAGGAAATAGCCATTTGTAAAAAGGTATTCTTTAAATCTTTCAACAGTAAGGTTTAAGGCACTGGAATCAAACACGGTAATTGGCTCTCCCCATTGCATAAACTGATTACCATTTTGAATGCGGTCATTGTACTTCGAAATTTTGCCCTGCTTTCTGAACTGCAGGTTGTTAATTTTTTTATCAGTATTGGCCTTCGCAATTTTGGTATTGTATTTCTTTTCTGCTTTGGCAATTTTTTTCTTATACTTTTCGGGGTCGAAATTTCTTTTACCCAGATAATGAATCCATACCAGGGGAGCCACCGGCATACCTAATACTTTTCTGTTCGCCTCCTGCGCATATAAATCATTCAGATCATCCGTATTGATTTCGTTAGGAGCCTTGATTTTCTGTTTGTAAAGCAGCCTTTCGTGTTCTTTCAGGTGCTGGGTACCGATACAGCCCGACAGCAGCAGTAAAAGGGGGAAAAGAATAAAATAATATCTATTTTTCGTGCGTGTCAAAACGTTGCGAATATGCTATCAAAAGCCCGGATTAAATTCATTAAATCCTTGCAATTAAAGAAATACAGAAAACAGGAGCAATGTTTTGTGGTAGAAGGTCGTAAAAGTGTAGAAGAACTTTTACAATCTGATTTTAAAACGGAATTAGTCCTGTTCACGGATGCATTCCGGAAGCAGGCCGGCAATGTGTTGAAGAATTTTAAAGGGGAGGCAATTGAGGTAAAGGCAAATGAGCTTTCAATGGTAGGGGAGTACAGCACGAATGACAGTGCCCTGGCAGTGGTACGAATGAAGCCAAATAAAGAGCCATTGCTTAAGCAGGATGAGTTTGTGTTGATGTTGGACGACCTGCGCGATCCTGGGAATTTTGGAACAATTATTCGAACGGCTGATTGGTATGGGATCAAAAACATAATCGTTTCAGCCGAAACAGCCGATGTTTATAATGGAAAAGTCATTCAGTCAAGCATGGGTTCTTTTTTAAGGGTTGATGTATTTTATACCAACCTTGGATCGTACCTGAGCAAAAGTGCCTTGCCGGTGTTTGGGGCCTTTCTCGATGGAGAGAATGTACACACGCTCAACTTTGGGTCAGGCGGAATTATTGTGATTGGAAATGAAGCCAATGGAATCTCTAAAGAAGTTGAAGGGTTCATAACCAGGCGTATAACAATCCCAAGATTTGGTCAGGCTGAGTCACTAAATGCAGGAATAGCCACAGCTGTTATTTGTGATAATTTAAGAAGATCACCCGGTTCTAGTTAACTATACCGCCTGCCGATCACCGAGTACCAATAACCGATTAACTAGAAAAAGCCTTCACTTCCGGTAGTGGCCTCTTCCGAAATTTTTTCAGCGTTCTCTTTCCCCAGATAGTTGTCAATGATGGCGTGCCCCGCGTAAATGACTGGAGTCAGCACGATGGCCACCAGGAATTTATAGATGTAGTTGGTAATGCCAATTGCAATAATTTGTGAGTTGGAGAAAACACCATAAAAGGCAATAAATAAAACTACAAAACTGTCAACGAACTGAGAGACCAATGTGGAACCGGTTGCTCTCAGCCAGAGCATTTTATTGCCGGTAACTCTTTTAAGTTTTTGAAATACAAACACATCAACCAACTGGCCGATAATAAAGGCTGTTAGCGAACCCAGAATAATTCGTTGGCCTTGCCCGAAAATTTTATTGAAGGCGTAATTAATGTCAAAGGTATTTCCCGCAGGGTCGGTGTTGTTTACATCTATCCAGAAATCGGCAGGCGAGAGAATCATCGTCAGGAAAATGACCAGGAAAGCGTAGGCGATCAAGCCGGCAGTTAAGTAGCTGATTCGTTTTACACCGGGTTTCCCGAAGTACTCATTGATGAGATCGGTCGTAATAAAAACGATTGGCCAAATAACCACCCCGGCCGTAAGATTGAAACTCATCGAAAATCCAAGGATATCCAGATTGGCAGGGCTGATCCCAAGGGTTTTTTCGAATGAAAATATCTTCACGCCAATCATCTCGGCCAGCAGGGCATTGGTGATAAATATTCCGCAAAGAATAACAAATAGCCTGTTTTTTTTCTGGTCGAGTGCCGATTCCATTACTCTTCAATAACGAAGGTTTCTCCCTCTTGTGCAAGAACTGTATTGGAAAAGACCGCGGATGCTTCCTTCAGCAAGGGCGTAAGATCTTTATAACGGGCAGAGAAATGGCCGATCAGGAGTTTTTTTACTTCCGCTTTTAACGCAATGTGAGCAGCCTGGCGTGCTGTACTGTGCTTCGTTTCAACTGCTTTCGATTCGTCTTCGCTGATAAAGGTGGCCTCATGGTAGAGCATGTCGATGCCGCTTATTTGTCTGATCATCGGTTCATGGTAGGCGGTATCTGAACAATAGGCGTAGCTTCGCGATTTCCGTGGTGGTAACGTAAGGTCTTCATTCTTAAAAAGAATTTTTCCGGTTTCTTCATCCAGTACATCTTTCCCTTCTTTTAAGGCTGTCAGCTGCCTGATGAGCAAACCATTGGACAACCGGTCTTTGTCAATCCTTCTCGGTTTTGTTTGCTCTTTTATTAAGAAGCCGGAGCAATCGAGTTTGTGTAATAGCGGAATAGTTTCAACAGAGACGTGTTTGTTTTCAAAAATCACCTCCTGTTTTCCGGGCGTGAGGGTATGAAAAACAATGTTGAAGTGCAGGGCCGATTTTGAATGGCGGAGTTGGGTGGTAATAATTTCATCTAAGCCTTTATGACTATAGAGGTGCAGATCGGTTGTTCTGCGATTCAGGTGCAGGGTAAACAACAAGCCCATTAATCCCAGGTAATGATCGCCATGCAAATGAGAAATAAAGATGTGATCGATGCGGTGCAAGTGCAGGTCATACCTCATCATTTGAAGCTGAGCGCCTTCTCCGCAATCAATAAGAAAGTAATGATTTTTAATTTCAATGAATTGAGATGAGGGCACACGCCCATAGGCCGGAACGGCACCACTGGAACCCAGTATGGTAATTTTAAATGGCATCAATCACTACTGCGGAAGTTATCACTTCAAGATAGAAACAAAAAGACCAAAACTTTTTCGGTTTTGGTCTGTGAATATTTTCAGGGACTTTTTTATTGACTATCCCTTTCTTTTAAATCTTTTTCAATCTCGTGCATGAATACGGCATCAACGGCTTCTTCTGAGGTTAATGTAATATTCAAAACGCTATCGAGTTGGGAAATCTTGATCAGTTTTAAGGTATGCTCAGAGAGCGCAGCCAGCACAAAAATTCCTCCTTCTTCCTGGAAGATACGGTTACCCACAAGCAGGGCGCTCAGACCTGATGAATCGGTGTATTTTACTTCTGACAAATCGAGGATGATATTTTTTACACCTTCGGCATGAAGGGTGATTAATTCAGATTTTAACCCCGGGGCAACGCTGGAATCCATCTTTTCTTCGTGCAGGCGAAGCAGGCTGTATTTTTCCTGCTTGTCAATCGTATACTTCATGTTCTGTCTGTTACGTTCAGCTTCTAATGGGCTCTAAATTAACTGATTTTAGGGAATTAATGATATTCCGTTCGATTCTTTCCAATAAGGTTAAATAATCCACCGCGGCCAATGTTTCTCCCGTTACCTGGGTGTAAAGTTCTTTATACCTGTCGGAGATGGAGCCTACAATTGCATCGGTCATGTCAGGAACCTGTTGGCCGTCTTTACCCTGGAAACCATTTTCAATCAGCCATTGGCGCACAAATTCTTTGGAGAGTTGTTTTTGAGATTCGCCTTTACGCTGACGTTCTTCATACCCATCGGCATAGAAATACCGCGATGAATCTGGGGTATGAACTTCATCGATGAGGTAGATTTTTCCATTATTTTTTCCGAACTCATATTTTGTATCTACCAAAATCAGGTTTCGTTTTGCCGCAAGTTCAGATCCTTTTTGAAATAATTTTAGTGTATAGTTCTCAAGCGTAGTGTAGTCGTTTTCGGAAACCAGCCCGCGTTTTAAAATTTCTTCTCTTGAAATATCCTCATCGTGCCCTACATGTGCTTTGGTGGTTGGTGTGATAATCGGGTGGTGGAGTTTGTCGTTTTCTTTCAATCCTTCCGGAAGGGCTACTCCACAAACTGATCTTTTCCCTGATTTATATTCGCGCCAGGCGTGTCCGGCTAAATAACCGCGCACCACCATTTCTACCGGAAAGGTTTCACATTTAAACCCGATGGTTACGTTCGGATCGGGTGTGCTGATCACCCAATTGGGAACCAGGTCTTTTGTTGCTTTTAGATTCATGGCGGCAATCTGGTTGAGTACGCGCCCTTTATCAGGAATGGCCCGGGGTAAAATCACATCAAACGCTGAAATCCTGTCGGTGGCCACCATGGCCATGATATTACCAAAGTAATACACATCCCGAACCTTGCCTTTATAGTAACCGGTTTGACCGGCAAACCTGAAGTTTGTCTCCTTAATCGCTTGCATAGCTGTGGTTGAAATGCAAAGATTAGAAATGTTAAGGAGATTAAGCCCGCTGGAAGCAGGAAATTTTTCTTTTGTATAGCCTTATTAATCGTATCCAAATGGATGTTCGGAGTGAATGAAGGAAATCTCCTTCGCGATCGAATCAAACCTAACCCCTAAGTAAAGATCCTGATGAAGGTTTATCTCTTCACTTTTTACAAAATTTTCGTTGATAATAACTTTTAGTGTATGTTTCCCTTCTGCTCGTGTAATCTTTAGCCCCTTACAAAGTCCGAGAATATTATTTGTTGTGAGGGTCTCATTTAAAATCAATTTGTTATCCAAAAATAGTTGTACTTCATCTTCGTCAAAGAATGACTGAACATCGATGCCAAGAGTGTGGGTCTTTTCTTCTTCACAAGAGAATACAAAAACAAGCACAATCGAAATGAAAACAGATAAAAGTAGTCTGGTAGCCATATTACTTTGTTAGTTAGTTTGTAAGTTTAGACATCTCACGTTCGGCAAAGGTTGTAATTTACCTGTTCTCTTTTGTCTCCACCAGAATCCCAGCCTTAAATACAAATGTTCTAACCAAATTTCCCTGCTCATCATATTCATTCCAGTCCTTATGTTTGCGATCGGCAATGTATTCTCCCTGTTCTTTTATTTTTCCGTTGGCATAATATGCCGTAAATAACCCGTGCCTGCGTGAGGATTTACATTCACCGGTTGTTTCAATATTACCGTTTTCAAAATAGGTCTTAAACGGACCGTTCAGCATGTTAAACTTGTAAGTTTCTTCCTTGGAAAGTTTTCCAGTAGGGAAATACTCGTAACGCAGGCCGCTCAGCTTTCCATTTTCATAGTTCTCTTTCACTTTTTCAGTCTTGCCGTCTTCATAATAGAAGATCCAACTTCCGCTCGGTAATTTGTTACGGTAGCGTTTCTCCGAGATTTTCGAGTTTGTATCAGAATATTCTTCGATGATCCAATCGAGGCCGTTGAGGGCGAACTGTTCCTTGATTTTAAGTACTCCGTTTGGATGATACGTTAATCCGGTTCCGGTTTTGTTACCCTCATCAAATGTAAACTGATGTTTTATGTTTCCGTTGGCATAATACCCGGTATTATCGCCATGCAACCGGCCGTTCATGAAGTTACCCTCTAATATAAGATGACCATCACGATTGTAGTTTTTAAACTGCCCGTTTTTTGATTTTTCTTTCATGGTGGATACAGTTTCCAGTTGCCCGTTGTCGTAAAAGGTTTTGTAGTAACCTGAAAGGATTCCGTTCTTGTAGTTACATTCTGTCTCTACTTTCCCGGTTTCGTAGTATGTTCTGGTGATGCCATTTGGTTTTCCGTTGGCATACATGATTTCCTTTTTCATGTTTCCTGATGGAAAAAACTCACGCACAATGCCTTCAGGTTTTCCTTTTTTGAAAACGGTTTCACTTTTTACTATTCCGTTATCGTAAAAGGACTGCACACTATCCACCAATAGATCATTTTGATAAAATGCTTTTTGAACTTGCTTTCCGGTTTCATCGTACACTTCCACGGCTCCGTGTCTCAGGCCGTTAACATAGATCATCTTCCTGGAAATTTTTCCGTTTTCATTATACTCTGTGAATACGCCTGACTTTTTTCCGTTGCTGAAATTGCCTTCAACGGCCAATGTGCCGTCTTCAAAATATTTTGAATATCTGCCAATAAGCTTCTCATTATCATCATTGGCAACCACATACACTTCCTGCAGATGTTGTTTGGAAGGATCGTAAAAAGTTTTGATTTCGCGTTGTGCTGAGGCGGCTGTGGTGATTACAATGGCGAACAGGAATGTAAATCGTATCATGGGTTAAAAATACCAATAGCCCTGCTATCAACGCAAGGCTATTTCGTTTGTTGTATGATCCGAGAGGTTAAATGTTTTCGATAACCATGGCGGAGGCGCCACCGCCACCATTGCAAATACCGGCAACGCCAATGCTGGCGTTGTTTTGTTTTAGCACATTTACCAAGGTTCCAACAATTCTTGAGCCTGAAGAACCCAGCGGATGGCCCAAAGCCACGGCACCTCCGTTTATATTTACTTTCTCCGGGTCCAGCCCAAGTTTAATATTATTGGCGATGGCCACGGCTGAAAATGCTTCATTGATTTCATAGTAGCCAACATTTTTCTGATCAACACCAGCGTGCTTCAGGGCTTTAGGTATGGCCAATGATGGAGCGGTTGTAAACCACATAGGATCCTGTGCGGCATCGCCAAAGCCAAGTATTTTAGCAATTGGTTTTAAGCCAAGTTCCTTTGCTTTTTCTTTGCTCATCAAAACAAGCGCAGAGGCACCATCATTGATAGTAGAAGCATTGGCGGCTGTAACAGTTCCTTCTTTTGTAAAGACGGGTTTCAGCCCAGGAATTTTATCAAAGCTTACATTTTTATATTCTTCATCTTCGGCAAAAACCGTGGTGTTCCCTTTGCGGTCGGTGATTTCAACACCTACAATTTCATCTTTGAATTTTCCGGCAGCCCACGCAGCGGCTGAGCGCTTATATGAATTGATGGCATAGGTATCCTGATCCTGACGCGTGATGTTCATTTCTTTAGCGGTGTTATCGGCACACACGCCCATGGCACACCGGTTGTACACATCGGTTAAACCATCGAAGGTTAAGCCATCCAGCAGTTCGCCATTACCGTATTTATAACCGTAGCGTGCTTTAGCGAGATAATAAGGGATGTTGCTCATGCTTTCCATTCCGCCCGCCAGCACAACATCATTTTGTCCCAGCATAATGGATTGCGCACCCACCATAACGGCTTTCATACCGGAGGCACACACTTTATTAATGAGTGTGCAGGGAATATCATATCCTAAGCCGGCACCCACTGCAACCTGTGTCGCGGGAGCCTGGCCCAGTCCTGATGAAATTACATTGCCAACAAAAACTTCCTGAACAAGTTTAGGGTCAACACCGGCTTTTTCAAGGGCGCCTTTAAAGGCGATGGATCCAAGTTTTACAGCGGTTAATGAACTGAGACTTCCTCCGAAACTACCGATGGGTGTGCGGACAGCCGAAATGATGTATACTTCTTTCATGATGCAATATTAATGAATAGTTTTTAGTCTGGAGTTCTGTAGTTCTAAGTCTATAAGATTTCCTTACTTCTAATAACTAATGACTATTTACTAAGGACTAAGGACTTACTACTTACTACTTACCAGTCTGGTTTCGTTTTATCTTTAGGCTTGGTGGCTTTACGTTTATTCTGTTGAAGATATTGTATCTCCTGGTTCTTCATGGCTTCCAATAGCATTTTTGCTTTCTCCTCGCTGATTTGTATTTGCTTCAGTTTTTCAGAAACCGGAGGTGCTTCTTTTGGTTCTTGCTTTTCCTGATCTTGTTTTTGTTGTTCCTCTTGTTGCTGTTCGTTTTCTTTTTTCTGTTGATCTTTTTGTTGTTGATCCTTTTTTTCTTGCTGCTGATCTTTCTTCTCCTGCTCTTTTTGCTGTTCTTCTTTTTGCTTGTCCTGTTGCTCTTTTTTCTCTTGTTCCTGCTTTTGCTGATCCTTGTTTTCCTGTTCTTTATTTTGATCTTTCTGGTTTTGTTGTTGTTGCTGTTGTTGTTGTTGTTTCTTTTCTTCCAGTTTCTTCTTCAATAGTTCATAGTTGTATCGTGCATCATTATTGGATGGATCGCTTTTGATTGACTCTTTAAAATAATTGAGTGCTTCTTCAAATTTCCCCTGGCGATTGGTCATCACACCAAGCTGCTGCTGTGCTTTTGAACGGAGTTGAGGTTTTGGACTTTGGGTAAGAGATTGATATTCGCTTAAGGCGTTGGTGGAATCATTTAGCTGAAAATAGGCATTCGCCAGGTTCAGCAAGACTTCATCTTCTTTCACCTGAAGCGAGTCAACCAGGTAGCGGTATTTCTGAACGGCCGTTTTAAAATCGCCTGCGAGATATGCTTTTTTAGCTTCTGCTTTAAGCGTATTAATTTTTCCAATTTTAGTTGGATCGGTTAATAAAGCCAGCATCAACGTAAAAGAGACCAGCCATTTCATATTTTTATTGTTTTTACATTGATCAACATATCAATGGCCATTAAAATAAGGGCAGCCAATAAGAAGTAATAATATTTATTTGCCGTAACATCAACAAGCCTCGCATCCATCAACTCACCTTCAATTTTGCTAACTGTATTGATTAACCTGGAAACATCGTTTCGGGTTCCATTGATTTCAAAATACTTTCCACCGGTGCGGCTTGCCAATGCCTGCAGAGAGGTTGGGTTCAATTGACTGATCACAACCTTCCCCTGTTTATCTGTTTTAAATCCTGAACCGGTACGGATTTGCCCGCCTTTTTCGGTTCCTATTCCCAGCGTAAAAAGTTTAATGCCTTCGTTTTCAACCTCATTGGCAATAGCATTGGTTTCTTCACCAAAATCTTCACCATCGCTGATCAGAATAATAATTTTTGATTTTGTTTCGATACGATTATTGTCCTGTTCCATTTTTTGCAAAGCCATGGTAAGCGGAGGCCCAAAATCTGTTCCGGAAGAAGGTACTAACCCCGTATTCATGGTTTCAATAAAGAGATTGAGTGCTGCCTGATCGTAGGTTAAAGGACATTGCATAAATGCTTCACCTGAAAAAATAATAATGCCCAGGCGATCGGAATTAAAAGCTTCAACAATTTTCTTCATCTCGTGCTTGATTTTTTCCAGTCGCGTAGGAGGAATGTCAAGGGCATCCATTGATTTGGAAAGGTCTACACAAATCATAATGTCTTTGCCAACCGACTTTACTTCCTTTTTTGATTCTCCAAAGGATGGACCCAGAATGGAAATAATCAGCAGGCCGAAAACTATACTACGAAGAAATATTTTAATGAATGAATTGAAGTACGATGAGCCCAGTGAGTTTGCAATTCGAATTACCCGCCACAAGTAAATACCGTAGAGGGCTGCAAAAACTACCAGGAAGATTATTTCGGTTGTGCCAAAGTTACGATACCAACTCACGTGTGTCAGATTATAACCTGCAAGTAACAATTATCAGATTATATTGGCAATACCGCTTATAGAAGGCTAAGTTTTGCGGGTGCTGTTAAAGTGCTTATTGGCAAGGTAGGAGAGCGGCAGCCCAATAGCCACGATTAAAACGCAGCTGGCAATAATTGCTTTGGAAAATTTAAATGTAATAGGAGGTGTATTGGATAATGGCAGTACCACCTGGTTCATTATTAACCACACAAACAACCCGTATACTATGCCTATTGCAATTGTATTTTTTAAGGTTGCTTTTAGTTTCGGAAAGATCAGAAAAAACAGGAAGGCCCAGCCTGTGGCAATGCAATAGTGAAAGAAAAGTCCGTAAAAAGAATACAGTCGACCTCCTTCAAAAGCTTGTTGTCCAAAAATACCGCTTGCAATAAACTGCAACATCTTCATTGGATCTCCGCCTGCTATCAGCGTTTGGATGATGGCAGCCGTGATGTCGAGAGTGCCAATTACCAGGCCAGCCAAAAAGATAGATTTTGTTGAAGCTGTTTTATGCATGCGTTCGACTTGGTCTTTAAGGTACTAAAGTTATGACGAAAGCAACAATACCGCATTTTGCGGGAGCCCTGGCAAACTTGGCTCGCAGTAAATAAAAAAGCCCACTGTTTTCGCAGAAGGCTTTTGTGTTTTGTCGGGGCGGTCCCGATGAATCGGGACGGCCCCTGCAAACCAAAATTGGAATGTGTCATTTCTGGTCTTTTTATTTTTGCCTACTCAATGGAGTTGAAGCTCGCTGCAAAATAAAAAAGCCCACTGCTTTCGCAGAAGGCTTTTGTGTTTTGTCGGGGCGGCAGGATTCGAATTAACCTCCCCTTTATCCTGTAAATCAATTTATTACAATACATCTAAGAACTGAGGGCACCAAAAGGGGCACATTAATTTTAGAATTGAATGAGCTTCTTTGATTTCTCTTGTGCATTATAAAGATAAGAATTTTAATGATTTGAACTCTATGATAATAAATCATATAAGCTGTGGATAAGGGAGTTACTCGAGTTTTTTTTTATCAAAAGTTCACATTCAACCCCACCTGGACCGTGGTGCCAAATGTGGCATATCCAGCAACCTCACTATACTTTTCGTTTAATGCATTTCTAACATCCATAAAAAACCGGAACTGTTTCATGGCTTTGTATTCTGCATGAACATCCAGCAATGTATATGCATCTAACTTCATGGTATCAGTTGTGAATGTTTCGAGATTGAAAAATTTGTCCACCCGTTTTCCAAAGGTTTTTAACTGAGCACTAACAAAGAATTTTTTTGTTATCTGATAGCCAGTATATATTCCAAATGAATGTGCTGGCCTCCGAAGCAAATTGTTTTCTTGCTCTGTGTTAGTGGTAACCTTCCCGGTTACATACGCATAAAATAACCGAAGTTGTAGTTTTTCAGTTGGTCTAAGTGAGGACTCAACCTCTACTCCATAATCTTCCTGCAGATCAGAATTTATATTTACCGGGTATGTATATACAATCACATCTTCTATTCTTCTCCTGAAACCTACAATACGAAAGTCCATTTTCTTATTAGGCTCAAACCACTGAATTCCACCCTCAAATGAACGGCTTTTTTCGGGTTTCAAATCCGGATTGGCTCCATATTCCCCATACAGTTGATATAAGGATGGAGCTTTGAACCCTGTAGAAAAGTTGAAAAAGAATTTAATCCGGTCACGCACTAAGTAAGATGGGTTTAAACTATAAGTAACATTACTACCATATAAAGAATGATTATTATATCGGCCACCCAGTTCCATCGCAAAGCCATTTAATTTACCTAATGCAAGGGATACATAAGGGCTATGAATTATTGTAGTGGGATTTATTTCAGTTGCTGTGGTATCGCGCATGTGATAGTATTGTCCGCTATACCCTGATAGTAGCTGAACATGCCTGGTAAGCATATAATTAAAAAAGAATTCGGCTTGTTGAAAGCGCCCATCATAGCGATAGGTACCGTATGTATCATCAAACACACGCTGGGTCTTATCAAATGAATATTGAAAATGGATTTCCCCTTTTTTGAGACTGTATTCAGCCTGGGTGCCAACATTCATCAATGTTCCTGAGTACTTGTTACCGGTGTCGTCTGTAAAAGCCCCACCATCGTATTCACCTTTAAAATCGGTATACCGAATAAATGGACTTATGCTGAAAGCTTTTGTTGGATAGATGCCAATAGTTGTGTGAAAGGCATTTTGCTTAAAAGGATCTCTGTCAAAATTTCCACTACTGGTTCGATCTTCTGATTCACTGATACCTTGACTTTGGTTCTGACTGTACCCAATCGTATAATCAAAATAAGATAAGGCACCTGTAAGTCCGGCACTTGCTTTTACCGTTTGATAACTTCCATAACTGAAAGTACCGTATCCTTCGAATGGCTTTTTGCCACCTCGTTTGGTAATGATGTTGATTACCCCAGCGATCGCATCAGTTCCATATAAAGTAGATTGACTCCCTTTTAAAATTTCAATTCGTTCCACTTGATCAAGCGAAATCATTCTTAGATCATATGCTCCACCTGAAATAGAGGAGGGGTCGTTTAAGGGAATTCCATCTAGCAAAATAAGTGTGTACTCATTTTTAGCGCCTTGTATGCAAAATCCGGTGTAATTGACCACCTGTATCCGGAGCAAATTGACCACCCCTAGTTGATGTCAAAATTGTGCTGCCAGTTTTAGTGTTTTAAAATTAGTTAATCTTCGTTTTCTTCT
>Ga0268299_1001125_pt1 | contig 55610 bp, 38 predicted proteins | sample NOBtaG_FD_193484 | JGI IMG/M metagenome (GOLD analysis project Ga0268299, IMG submission 193484) | Activated sludge microbial communities from bioreactor in Nijmegen, Gelderland, Netherland - NOB reactor | ecosystem: Engineered > Bioreactor > Aerobic > Activated sludge | place: Netherlands... | reverse complement strand
CCCTGTGTTGCAGCCACAATTTCATTGGATGGATCATCTTTATACCAGGTGAAGTCAAAGTTGTTATGCGTAGGATCTGCTATTCCACCAACCAATACATCAACCACTGTGGCGCTTCCGTCAGGATTACAGATCAACTGATCAGTATGAGAAGTATTGGCAACGATGATTGGAATAGCAGATGGGGTGATGGTAGCTTGTACCGTAGTCTTACATCCCGAAGTATTATTTTCTATCTCAAGAACGTAAGGGCTTGTATTGTCCTGTAAGTTCAGGAAATTGTCATCAACACCTGCTCCATCGCCATTAGAAAAAGAAGGTGATGGTATTGGGGTAGTAACTGCCAGCCAGGTATATGTATAGTTTACAGCAGCGACCGAACCAGGATCGGTAACTTCAGCTTGAAGGGCGCCTTCAAAATTGGTATCGCACGATGTGTTAGGGGTGGCGGTGAGAATAGCCACAGGGTCTTCGCTTGCATCAAGGATGTCAATTCTTACCGGAGCTGATTCACAACCGGATCCAACAGTAGGTGGAGGAACGGTAAGCGGTCTTCTGGTTGCTTTCACAAAGTATGTACCTGCTACCATCGTAAAATCAGCCATGTCTAACACATCATTGCCCTGTGTTGCAGCCACAATTTCATTGGATGGATCATCTTTATACCAGGTGAAGTCAAAGTTGTTATGCGTAGGATCTGCTATTCCACCAACCAATACATCAACCACTGTGGCGCTTCCGTCAGGGTTACAGATTAATTGATCCGTGTGAGACGTGTTTGCTACAATGATTGGAATGGCTGACGGTGTGATGGTTGCCTGTACTGAAGTGATACAGCCTGATGAATTATTTTCGATCTGGAGTATATACGGGTTGGTGCTGTCCTCGAGGTTAGTAAAATTGTCATCGGCACCGGCACCGTCACCATTGCCTACCGAAGGGGAAGGAATGGGTGTTGTGACTGCCAACCATGTATAAGTGTAGTTAGCAGCAACAACCGATCCCGGATTTGTAACCGCAATCTGAAGCGCTCCTTCAAAATTAGTATCGCAGGCCGTATTAGGTGAAGCAGCTAAGGTTGCTGTTGGGTTAATGGTATTATCGTTAATGTCAACCCTGAAAGGTGCACTGAAGCACCCTACGCCACCGGTTGCGCCAACATCTTCTTTGGTGGCCACTACCCAGTATGATCCAATGGTTACTGGTGATGAAGGAAGTGGTGCGCCAACATTGGAAAGAACTTCACCGCCCTTTACAGCTCCTGCAATTCCGTCCTGATTTGATAATACCGATGTTGTTAATGCGGCATCAGTAAACCAACTGAATTCATAATCGCTGATGTTGTCAGGGCCACCACCAATAATAGAAAGTGTTGTAACCTCGGCCATTGCGTTTACTTCCAATGCCGGATCGCAATACAATGCCGGAAGAATGGTTACGTTTCCGTTAACCATTTCAGCAACGGCTGGTTGATTAGGTATTGAAACAAACTTTTGAGTGACGCAGTTATTTGACGATGTTACTGTGATTTGATATTGCGGAACAACATCAACCGGGCTAAGTCCTGTAATCGTTTCGGTCTCGGGTAAACCGACAGGTGGATATGGGCCAGTCGGGCTTGGGTTTACCCAACCCAATGGTGCAGGGTTTACCGCAATTGAGTACGTGAAACCAGTTGTTAGGTCGTTCGCATCTTTGTTAATACTAATAGAGGCAGATCCATCAGCTGCTGTTACGATGTCGCAGGCTGTGTTGGCATTGGTAGCGGTAATATCCACCAGGGGAGCCAGAGCTTCCGCATCTATAGTAACAACATCGTACACAGCACAGTTACTCCCGAACGCAACAGGATCCTGGCGTACCTCTATGGTATATTTACCCGGAGCAAGCGCAGTGTATTGTTGAGGATTGGTAACGGCTCCTCCCGGACCTACAACAGGTCCAATTTGAAGCCCTGGATCAGGGTTTTCACCCTGGTAGAGTCTGTAGGAATAATCCTGGAAATCATTTCCGCCAGTGATGTTGCCAACCGTTACTTCAATTTCTCCATTACCTATTGTGTATGGGCAGATGGTAGAAGGGGTGAGATTGGGCGTAATGGTATGGGCATTAATGAAGGGTAGAAAAACAGATTGATAATTTCCGCATCCATTGCCGTTATCGCGAACGACTAACGTGTACAATCTCGATTCAAGATTGGTTAGGTTGGAAACAGCTCCTGCAATGGTAGCAAAAGGCACGTTGTTCGGAGGTGTAAACTGGGGTGGATTATTATAAAAATTAATACTATCGTTAATCGGGCCTGTAAAATGCCAGAACATAGTAAATGGCCCAACGCCTCCGGCTACCGTTGCACTCATCTGTCCATCGTTCGCACCACAAGTAGATGGGAAAGTTGGTCCTGGTGTAATGGTTAGTGTCGTTTGTATGGTGGCATCCTGTACTTCACGTGTAACCGGTTGAGAAATACAAGAAGTATTGTTATCGCGTGCCACTACCGTATAGTAACCCGGAATCAGGTTGGGATAAGTACCATTATCAACGATGGAAGCATCCGCATTACTAATTACAATGTTTGGATCACCTGTTTGAGAGCTTCCGTTTTCGTTTAACCAGAAGAAGGTGTATCCAACCTGGGCACCGCCTACGTTTGCAATAACTGAACCATTCGGAACATCGCATCGGGTAACGTTGTTACCGACCGCTGCTGTTACGATCGGGAAGGTGATAATTTCCGGAAGGAATACCGACTGTGTATTTTCACAGCCCGTTGCTGTGCGCCTTACTATAACTGAGTAGAATAAATTTCCCGGAAGGTTATTAATCGTGGCGGTTGCGCCCGCGGCAGCGCCTGGACTTGCAAATGGATTCCCATTGTTTTCCCATGCAAAGGTGTAACCGGCTGTAACTGCAGCGCCTCCTCCAATGGTTGTTTCATCAACGGTGGCAGCCAGTATTCCATTTGGGTTTAGGTTATCACAGGAAGTTTGATTGGTAGCAGCAACCGCAACAGGAGGAATAAAGAAGTTTTCACCCACATCAATGGAGGCCGAATCGGAAGCACAGCCTGTTGCATTGCTCCTGACTTTTAACGAATAATTTCCGGCAGCACGACCCCCCAGCGTAAAAGTGGTAGCGCCTGTTTCCCAGGCAAATGTATATCCGGTAAAGGGAGAAGGTACGTTTACACCCCGATCAACCAAAGTTGCAAGCGAGGCTATACCATTGGGCGTTCCGGTGCAAATTGTGTTATCATTGGAGGACAAGGTGATCAGAGGCAACTCACGATCATCTGGTACTTCAACAGTAGTGGTATTCTGGCAGCCATCTGCACGGTTAGTAACCAGCACTGTATAAAATCTTCCTGGGGCACCTTGTAGAGTGTCAGGGCTTACAGCAGTATTAGCAATCAGGTATCCGGCAATCGTATTGCCGCGGTGCCATTCATACAGGTAATTTGAAGGAGGAACGTTGCCATCTACATCCGTAACCTGAACGCCACCGTTAACCAGCGATGGTACGCAATTCGTTGAAGCGTTGGCATCAGCGGTTATGACCGGCAATACCATCAGGGGTGTAACCTCTACTGTAACAGGATTAGATAAACATCCTGTTGGCAGGTGTTCAACTACTGCTGTGTAATAGCTTGAGTCTCTATTGGCCAAAGTAGGCCCTGTTACACCGGCAATGGTTGAGGAAGTCTCTTCGTCTGTCCAGGTAAATTGATAATCTCCAATCGCACCCACCTGGTTATTAACTGTAGCATCAACACGACCACTAAACTGTGCAGGCGGATTAGTTAATGCTGGGTTACAGACTCCATTTGGAGTTGGATTTAATGAGATAACTGGTAATATTTTTGCATCCGGAACTTCAACTGTTGTTGTGTTCTGGCACCCGTCAATGGTATTGGTTGTTAAAACAGTATAAAACCTTCCAACAGCACCTTGTAACGTGTCTGGACTTACTGCAGCATTGGCGATGAGATATCCTGCAATGGTATTTCCGCGGTGCCATTCAAAATTAAATGTTGGGGTAGGCGGTACACCATCAACGGTAGTTACCTGAACACCGCCATTTGCTAAAGCAGGATCGCAGTTGGTGGATCCGTTTGCGTCAACAGCAACCACCGGCAGAATGGTTGTATTGGTAACTTCTTCTGTTTCTGGTGTAGACACGCAACCAAGATCGGTGCGGGTTACTACTACTGTGTAGAAACCACTATCCAACAAGGAGATCGAAGGAGTTGTTTCAGTACGTGGTGCACCAATAGCTTGTGTGCCGTTATACCATTGGAAAGAATAGTTAGGATCGGGGAGAACAACCGGCATGCCACCAAAAGTTACTGTAGCAGTTACACTGCCAGTAAAATTTGAAGAGGCGAGGGCAGGATTACATATTCCATTGGGATTGCTGATGAGTGTTACTACAGGAACGTTGAGTATCTCTGTTACTACCGCATCGTCAGTTGCTGAACACTGGTCGGGCGTGGTGACTTTTACCGTGTAGGACTGACCACCACCTTTTACATCTTCGGCAATACTGCCATTTGTTCCTGAAACACTTAAGTGCGCATTGGCCGGCAGGGTGTTTTGTCCAACAAACCATTCAAAAGTAAATCCTGCGGCTGGCTGTGGAACTCCTCCGATAGAAACAATTGCTTCTAATCGCCCATTAGGATTATTCGGGTCGCACGAAGTTTGAGGAGTAAGCTCGTTAATGGTAACGGTTGGTTGAACAGTATTATCCGTAACCTCAACTGTAATAGGAGGTGTTGACGAGCAGTTCGAAACATTATTCGTCACAACAACTTCGTAGAAACCAATCGGTAATCCGGTTCGGGTTGGTCCGGTACCATGGATGGGAGGCAGTATACTTCCCCGTGTAGATGTTGCATTGTCGTAGAAATACCAATCGAAAGTGTAATCACCGGCAGGTTGCGGAACACCACTTAATAAGGCAGTGGCAGTCACTGTTCCGCTCGTTGGATTTTGGCAATTCACAACGGGTGTTGCTACGGCATTCACATCGGGATCGGGAGCAAAATCTAATACTTGTGCATTTTGTGTGGCGGTACATCCATTGCGCGTAACTTGTACGGTATAGTTACCCTGAACCAGGTTGCTGGCAATAGAAGTAGTTATACCCAGTGATCCGGTAATTGGATCAAACCACTCGAATGTATATCCGGAGTTTCCACCCTGAACGAGCGCTTCCAACTGGCCATTTGGTGGATTACAACTCGTTTGATTAGATAAAACATTAATGGTTATTACCGGCAAAATACCCGGGGCCGGAGTAACGGACACCTGCGCGGTGTCGGTACTGCAATTCGCTGTTTTATGTAGTGCAAATACAGTGTATGGACCATTAACAATTCCTGAATAAGCGGGGCCGGTAAAATCTGCGCTTCCAATTGGCCCGGCCGTTACACCATCGAACCAATAGAAGTTATAATCAGCGGTATTCTCAACGCCACCGCCCATTGGTACAAATGCTCTTACTGCCCCGGTTGGTGGAGAGGCGCACAGTTCATGAGGTGCAACTTCTAGTGCGGTGAGCGTTACAGGTAATGGAGCAATTCTGACACCCCGTACGTTGTCGTAATTACATTCTAAAAAAGTCGTATTAGGTAAAGAGATTGGTGTTGGAATGGTTGTTCCTCCATCGTTTAATACCACAAACAAAGAGTCAGTTCCGTTGCTGGTGATGGTCTCATTAATAACAAAAGGTTCATTTCTGTCCAGATCGTTGATAGGAAAAATTATCGTGGCTAGTTTATTGGCCCCCGGTTTAAGCGGGTTGGAATCGTAGAAGGAAACGGGAATGTCTCCGGTAACAGAAACCTCACCAAGATTGGTGATGGTGAACTGAACCTGAAAGTCGAGATCAGGACAGGTTGGCGGAATGAAGGAGATACCAGTTGCATAGTTTAAATCCGGGGCTAAGTAGGCCGGACACCCATTCGTATCAATGAAAGGAGATTGATTAAGGAACTTATTGAGTGGCCTTATCGGACCAACCGGATCGCCAGGCCGGCAAGCAACTGTGGAGAATTCTTTACTGTGCAATTGTTGCCGGATTGGAATGGTTAGGTCATCATTAACATTCACCACAAAATATCCATGCTGATTCCAAACCCTTCTGGCGGGCACCCATGGTTCAGCAGCAGATTTAAACACGCGCACATGTGAGTATCGCGAGTAGGAGGTTGTTGTAAAGTTGGCCAGCGAAAGGGCATCGTCAAAACCACACGTAACACAAATCTCGGTTGAGCCATCGGCATCTACATCGGCAACAATGGGATATTCGCGGTTGGTTCTTGAAACACAATTTTGTTGATTAAAGACAGAGCCATCGGTTCCGTCAATGATGTACAGGTATTGCTCATCGCGATAAACGATTTCGGATTTTCCGTCACCGTTAAAGTCGAATAGCGTACATCCCGTGTATCCTGAAGTTTCTTCATTGATGGAAACACGCCACAATTTTGTGAGGTCTTCTTTCAACGCATATAAGAACCCACCAGAAACATACGATACGTTAAGTTGGCCATCTCCATCCAGGTCGGCAATGTTAACCCGTCCGGTACCGTTTTTCCAGCCTCGTGTGTAATCAGAATCACCCGAAATTGTGTTATGATCGCTGTAGGTTCGTACGGTGTTATTCAGAACATCCCAAAAGAAAATGGTGGTGTTTTTACCATTACAACCGGTAGAGCCTGAAGCGATAACATCAAGCGAACCATCCTGGTTATAATCGGCAATACTGGTGGCATTGTATCGGTACCGGGTAAAGTATTCAGGTCTTGAATTCAAAAGTGTCAGGGAGCCGGCATCTGTTCCTCTTCCGCCCGGTATGTTTACTCGATAGATTGAAAGACCAATAACCAGTTCAAGATTTGGGTCCCCAGCCATATCTACTGCCACAGGACCACCATTCAAGTTGTTCCATCCTCCTGCGTTTGTTGTGGCAATCAGGCGCCTTCCGCTATGAGCATCAAATACCTGATCTTTACAATAGATTTCTGACAGGCCGTCACCATCAAAATCTGCAATTCCGAAATTGATCGGGTCATTGCCTCCGGGCATGGCATTGGTATTGTATAAAAAATTCAGGGAGCAATCGTAAACATATATTCTGCTATCTGTTCCCAGGAAAAATATTTCTGCGCAACTGTCGTCATTAATATTAGCGATCGCTATTTCCCATTCGGGAGTTGCGCCAGCGGTTAATGTTTGCTGATATTTTATGGATCCATCGTTGCCGTTTAAAACGATCAACTGGTTGGTGTATTTATTCATGGTAATGATTTCAGGAATCCCATCGCGATCAAGGTCGCCAATGGCCATTCGTGAAAAGTGATTGGTCGTTTCATTTTCAGAAGCGAAATCCAGGGTCATTGTAAAGGCAGGTGCTGGCGGGGGTGTAAGGGTACACGTGGCATCGTTTCCAATAAAGATGTCATCGCAAGCTGAATTAAGGGCACAATCTGAATCGTAACAGTCAATAAAGCCGTCACCATCATCATCTAATCCATTGGTACAATTTGTTTCCTGGGCAAACGCTGCTGTTGTAACAACTACACAAAACAGGAAAGAGAATAAGCCTCTCATAATTAGGAATATAGGTTAGTCTGTGAGGGTCAAATTTTACTCAATTCTATTGAATCTGAGTGATTTATTTCTTTCAATAAAGGCAGGTAACACGACAGGGGTAAGAATAGGCTTTGAATGGCATGAATAGGCGCTTAACAGCATAAAAATAAGGGATTTCGGAGGTAGTTCAATGGGTGTGGTGTCAATCTTGCTTTTTGAGGATGCAATTTAAGCCTCTGAGGCAATTCCAGCAATTCACTTTTGCGGCCATTTTTGAGGAATATAATCGAACCCCTTATCTTGCTCATTAAATTATCAGGCAAGTTAATTCACGTGAGCAGTTTTCGATTCTTTTTAATTGCATTGCTGACTTTTTTTGGAAGTCAATCCTTCGGTCAGATTTTGATTGGCCCTGTGGTGGGTGTTCATTCAAGCTGGCCTGTTTTTAAAGATAAGGAGATTAAGGAATTCATAAAGCCTCAGCCCTTCGTTGGGTATAATGTGGGCGCAAGCTTGTCTTTTCGCGTTCAAAAGAAATTTTTTCTTCAAACATCTATCATGTATACGCGTAAGGGGAAAGACCTTGATGGGATAAAGGATGATTTAGACTTCTCTAACAAGTCAAAATATAATTACCTGGAGATGCCTATTTTATACACCATTGAATTCAAGGGTAAGTTGGGCAAAAAGGGAAATAAAGAGTTTAAATGGTATTTAGGTGGAGGGCCAACTGTGAGTTACTGGATGGGCGGAAAAGGTGTTTTGAAAGATGGTGACCTGGTTGAGAGTAATGTGAGTTCGCTTCCTTATAAAATAACGTTTAATCAGGAGAGTGCCGATGTGAAGAAAGGTGAAATGAATGTGGATGATGGTAACCGCATTCAATTAGCACTTAACCTGTCTGCGGGCCTTATTTTAGAACCTGTTGGTTTTAATAAAATCATGATAGCGATGCGATATGAGTTTGGTCATAGTTACCTGAGTCGCACGACTGATGGCTATTTTGGTGGGTATGATAATGAGTTATTTTATGAAGATGAGTTGCAGGTGAGAATGCAAACGCTCAATCTTTCCCTCCATTACTTTATCGATCTGAAGACCGATCAGCGGAAGAAGGGTAAGAGTACAATCAAAACCAAAAAAGGAAAGCTGAGACGTTAATTAATTGCAGCCGCAATCGAAAGTACCGCTGGTCATTACCTCTCCGCCAAAAACCAGTCGGCCTGTTGTGGTTATGGCTGTTGAAGTCCATGATCCTGAAACAGTTACAGCCCCTCTAAAGGTTTTGGTGCCATTGTTGTTGGTTAGCGTAAGGGTTCCGGTTACGGTGGTAGTTCCGTTTATGGTAAGTGTAATTCCGGCAATTCGAACATTGGTTGCTGTTGCGGGCACAATAAAGTTGCCTGTTACACGCAGTACCCGGCTTGATCCGTTTCCTTGAATCTGGCTTGTGGCATCCATTGTCAGGTTGCCGGTTGCGTCAATGTCATTATTGTTGTTCATGCTTAGAATTCCGGATCCCTGAAAAACCAGATTTCCAATGTCGTTGGTTGTTACATCCACGTTTCCGGTTACAGTATGGCCGTTTTGAATGGTAACGGTTCCTGCAATGCCGGACGCATTTTGTCCAGGGTATCCCTCCGCGGGATTACTAATCCAGGCTGATCCGTTCCATCTTTGCCAACTTGCTGTGGCGTTCCAATTAAAGGTGGCAGCATTACTGCGATAGTCGCCTGTTGTTTGAGCAATCAGGCTTATTGACGAAAGGATGATAAGTGTGAAAGAGAAAAACAAATTCTTCATAGACATCTTCAGTTCACTTTCCTAAACCTGTTTAGGTTAGTGTTAATAGAACAAAGCTACTAGGTTTTGCCGGGATAATTTTACCGGTTGATGCTAATAATCTGCTCCTTGTCGAGAAAGTAACCGAGCTATAACCAGAAAGACTAGTGCCTTCTTGCGTATTTCGTCTGGGCTTTATCTCCAAACTTGGTAGTCTTGTTGTGTGAATAGGTAGGGCATAAGTTGCCATAACTTTCAAAGCTGCATGATGAAAGCATCAACATAACAATTAAACCAAGTGCGATGATGAGGACTGCAATTCTTTTCATTTGTCTTTTTTTTGTTTGAATGATGATTCAAAGGTAGGGTGCCAATCAGGTGTACGCCTGCCGTAGTCGCGTTGATTCCGATGAATGTAAGACTGGCTGATAAGTTTGATCATTTCACACGTGCCATCACCATTTTTTTGCAAAAACCGGCCAGTTTCTACCATCCTTTTTGATGATAAAATGATTGGTTTGATGCAGGAAGTGCTTCCAGAATAGTAAGTATCAAGCCAATCTATACATCAGATTAACAGATAGTTATGAATTGGAATGGCTGTTATTTAGACCTGTTAAAAGACCTAAATTCTTACAAGGTGGCTAAAACGGAAAACCGGTGTAGAAAGCGAGGCTTTTTGATGGGATTCCAACCGATTTATATAAGATTTGGAGTATCAAGTACAGGGCGTTGGAGGTCGTTAATGAGCCAACATCTCGGAAAACGACTCTTCAACCTGCATAAGGCCCCGTTCATCGATGCCAGTTAGCCGTACTTTTTTAAGCTCATTGATCAGTACCGGGTCATATTTGGCTGTTACCCGGATGTAGTTTTCGGTAAACCCGTGCATCATACCGTTTTCAATATCGTTTTCAAATAAAACGGTGAATTCCTGACCGAGATGGTCTTCGTAAAACTTCCTTCGCTTCTTATCTGAAAGGATATGGAGCATTTTAGAACGTTCAGTTCTTTCTTTATGGCTTACAGATCCTTCCATAGTTGAGGCGAGCGTATTATCTCTTTCTGAATAGGTGAACACATGCAGGTACGAAATATTCAATTCATTCAGAAAACGATATGTTTCAAGGAAGTCTTCATGGGTCTCGCCAGGGAATCCAACAATCACATCTACACCAATGCAACAGTGGGGCATGACTGATTTTATTTTCTCAATCCGGCTAATGTACAACTCGCGCTGGTAACGCCTGCGCATGAGTTTCAGTACTTTATTTGAGCCAGATTGAAGGGGGATATGAAAATGCGGTACAAATCGTTTTGAGCTGGATACAAACTCAATGATCTCATTGGAGAGGAGATTTGGTTCAATGGAGGAGATGCGGAACCGGTCTATCCCATCGGTTACATCTAAGGCTTTTACTAAATCAACAAACCGTTCAACACGTTTTCCGTTCTGCAAACCAAAATCACCGATGTTTACTCCGGTGAGTACGATTTCCCGAACTTCGGTTGCTCCAATTTCCTGTGCTGTCTTAACAATATTGGAAATACTATCACTTCTGCTGGCACCTCTGGCCAACGGAATAGTACAAAACGAACAGGAGTAGTCGCAACCATCCTGAACTTTCAGGAAGGTGCGCGTGCGGTCGTGAATGGAGTACGAAGTATTAAAAGTGTTTACATCTTCAATGTCAGATGCGAAAACTTCTGCCTGAGGCTTTCTTACAAAGCCGTCCAGCAGTTCAACCAGTCTGAATTTCTCCGCAGCCCCAAGCACAGCATCCACTCCGGGAATGGTGGCGATCTCTTGCGGTTTTAGCTGAGCATAGCAGCCAATAATGGCCACATAGGCATCAGGCGAAATAGCGCGTGCTTCCCTTACAATCTTGTGGCATTTTTTATCGGCATTTTCGGTTACTGAACAGGTATTAATAATAAAGATGTCGGGGGTATCGGTGAAGTCAGTTTTTTTATACCCTTTCTGTTCGAACATCCTTGAAATGGTGGATGTTTCAGAATAGTTGAGTTTACAGCCTAAGGTATAAAAAGCGACTTTTTTCATGACGGAAGCGCAAAGATAATCATTGTCAACATTTTAATAACAAATCAATTGTCGGCCAGTAATCTCCGGTGGTAATTAATCTGCCCCAGGTGATAACCGAGATGGGCACACAGGTGGATGAGGAAATAGGAAGTGGTCATCGGATAATTAAAGACCTTTTCGGGATACTCCATTTCCAGGTTGTCTGAATTTAATTGATCGAGGGTAGTTTTTACGACTTGCCGGGTAGTTTGAATGGTAGCGATCAATAATGCTTTAGAAATTCCTTTTTCGGAAAATTCAAGGTCACGGTTTCGTTTGTATCCGCTATTACCCAAAACACCGCCAACGTAATGCTGAAGGTTTCCGCACAAGTGCAGACACAAGTTGCCAGCTGTATTTTTAATCTGGCCATCCAACTTCCAGATTGATTCATCGGTAGGGTAGTGTTTGATTTCCTCTTCTAATTTATTCAGGTCCCGGTCGATGATGCTGGCAACGTACTTAATAAATTCGTGCCTCATGTATGTGTTATGTAAGAAGGTATTGTTCGATGGATTTAATTTTTTCGTCAAGCAAACGACTCACAGCATCAAAGTCTGCTTTTGATTTAAGCTTGGACATAACGCTGATATAGAATTTGATTTTTGGTTCGGTACCGGAAGGTCTGACCGATACCTTGGTTCCGTCTTCCAGATAGAACTGAATTACATCGGAGGCTGGACTCTGAAGTGGTGTGGTTTTATTGGTATTGAAATCTTTTTCGATGAGGGTGAGGTAATCGAGCATCCGCGATACCCTGATTTCGTTGATTTTCCTTGGAGGATTATTTCTGAAACCCTCCATCATGGTTTTTATTTCTTGTTCTCCCTGTTGGCCTTTCTTTGTAAGGTTGATGAGGCCTTCTTTATAATAGGCGTGTTCGACATACATGTCAATCAGCCACTCGTATAACGATTTGCCTTCATCTGCCGCGCTGGCCGCCATCGCTGCGAAAAAAGCACAGGCCGATACCGCATCTTTATCACGAACAAAGTCACCGGCCATGTAGCCATAGCTTTCCTCACCGGCTGCTATAAATTTTTTCTTGCCTTCAAGTTCACGCATCAGCTCAGCGATATACTTAAAGCCGGTAAGTGTATTAAAGCATTCAACACCATAAGCTCTGGCCATGGCGTCAATGAGTTCTGTGGTTACAATTGTTTTGGCTATGTATGCGTTTTTCTTCTCTTTGATATTTCTTAAAATGAACCACATCATCAGACTCAATCCCTGATTTCCGTTTAGTAAAATAAACTCACCATCAGGTTTTCGAACGCCAATTCCTACCCGGTCTGTATCCGGATCGGTTGCCATGACCATGGTCGCATTTAGTTCTTTTCCTTTTTTTATGACCAGTTCCATAGCAGAACGTTCTTCGGGGTTTGGAGAACTGATAGTGGGGAAGTTTCCGTCAGGTGTTTTTTGCTCTTCCACAACCTGAACGTTGGTAAAACCCAGCAGCTTCAGGCATTCGGGTACCATGGTAATGCCGGCACCATGCAGACTTGTGTACACGATTGGGATTGCGTGTTGCCGTTTGATGGCTTCCTGATTTGGAATAATTTTTTCTACTTCTTTATAATAGGCAGTCTCAACATCCTTTCCAATGGTATGAATGTTTGTGGGATTACCTTTAAATTTCACCTGTTCAAAGGAAGTTATGGCCTTTACTTCCTGAATGATATTTGTATCGTGTGGAGGCACTACCTGTGCTCCATCGTTCCAATAGGCCTTATAACCGTTGTATTCCTTAGGATTGTGTGATGCCGTGATAACAACCCCTGATTCGCATTGTAAATAACGGATAGCAAATGAAAGGAGCGGAGTAGGCCGCAGTTCAGAAAATTTATATACCTCAATACCGTTGGATGAAAAAACATCGGCAGCTATTTGAGTAAAGTACGGACTGTTGTTTCGGCTATCGTGAGCCAGGGCAACTTTTATTATTTTTCCAGGATAAGTTTTAAACAGGTAATTGCAAAGGCCTTGTGTGGCTACTCCAACAGTATACTTATTCATACAGTTGGAACCCGCACCCATAATACCCCGCAAGCCTCCCGTACCAAATTCAAGGTCCTTGTAAAATGAATCAATTAATTCCTTCGGGTCGGCATTGCTAAGAAGTGTTTGCACATGTTCTTTTGTCTGGCTATCAATAGCAGGGCTATCAAGCCATTGCTTTGCCTTTAGTTTTACCTTGCCTAGTAAGTCGCTCATTTTATAAATTGCCTCTTAATTCCTGTTCTCTTTCAATTGATTCAAACAGCGCTTTGAAGTTTCCTTTGCCGAAAGACTTAGCGCCATGGCGTTCAATAATTTCGAAGAACAGGGTAGGGCGATCCTGAATTGGTTTTGTGAAGATCTGAAGCAGGTAGCCCTCTTCATCGCGATCGATCAGAATATTAAGTTTTCGCAGGTCATCCAGGTGTTCTTCAATTTTTCCTACCCGGTCAAGCACATCTTCATAGTACACATCGGGTACCCGCAGAAACTCAACACCTCTTTTGCGAAGTTCGCCAACTGTATGTACAATATCATCGGTTGCAATGGCTACGTGCTGCACACCTGCGCCATTGTAAAAATCAAGGTATTCTTCAATTTGTGATTTCTTCTTCCCGGTGGCAGGTTCATTGATCGGAAACTTAATGTATCCGTTTCCATTGGAAACTACTTTCGACATCAAGGCGCTATACTCGGTTGAAATATCCTTGTCGTCAAATGTAACGAGTAAGCTGAAGCCCATTACTTTTTCATAGAAGTCGACCCAGGTGTTCATTTTTCCAAGTTCCACATTGCCAACGCAATGGTCGATGTGCTTTAGGCCGATAGGTTCAGCTTTAAACTCACTTTTGCGAGGTTTGTATCCAGGTAAAAAAGGTCCTTTGTAGTTTTTTCGCTCAACAAAGGTGTGGATGGTTTCGCCATACGTTTTTATGGAGGATACCACTACTTCACCAAATTCGTCTTTTAATGTTTCCGGTTTTTTGGCAGGTTCTGCTCCACGGACAGTTGTTTCATGGAAAGATTTAGTGGCATCATCCACCCAAAGCGCCAAAACTTTTACGCCATCGCCATGCTTTTTAACATGTTCACTTATTTCAGAATCTTTTTGTAACGAAGTTGTGAGCACAACTCTGATTTTGTGTTGCTGCAACACGTATGATGCTCTGTCGCGAACCCCGGTTTCCGGACCGGCATAAGCAATCAACTCAAAGCCAAATGCATGCTGATAGTAGTGGGCAGCTTGTTTGGCATTACCAACGTAAAGTTCAATGTGATCGGTTCCGTTAATGGGGAGGAAGTCTTGTGCCATGACGATGTGGATTTATTGAGTTGGTAAAGTTAGCTTTCGGACTATAATGATCAAATTCCGAGCATCAAATTCCAATATTGAACCCCTGATTTTAAGAATGACCATTTACTCAAAATGAAGTTTGTGATTTGGGATATTGGAATTTGAAATTTAACCCGTTTTATTTGTCGAAAATTTACTTGCTATGGACATTCAGGCACTGGATAAGGCACTACAGAAAATTGTTGACACAAAAAAAGAGCTTGAAAAGCTGGATTACAATAATCCCAAGTATGATGATCTGGAGGAAGAACTTCATGATCTAGAAGATGATTTTCAGGATGAGTATGGTGATTACCTGGAGACTGAAATTGAAAAAGTTCAGGATCAGCACGCACCCGATAACGATGTATTGCTTCCAATCGCCTACCTGGGTGAGGGGATCATTATTGATATGAAAAAACTTCCCGGAAGAGATACGCGGCTTGTTCTCCTGACAAATCCTACACGCCTTGTTATTCGTTTAGGAAAAGATCAACAAGAGACTGTGTGGACCGCGAAATAGCTTACATCTCATACCTCATCCTCTATACCTTATACCCTATACCTTTTACTTTACTTCCTGCCTAAAACCCCAGTTTATTTCTAACGCGCTTCAGTGTTGCATGAGCAATTACACGTGCTTTGTCTTCTCCTTGTTTTAACTTTTTATCCAGTTCGTCCGGATTAGAAAAGTAGTAGTTGAAAGCTTCCCGTTCCTGATGATAGTTTTTGATAATCAATTCGTACAATGCTTGCTTGGCATGGCCGTAACCATAATTTCCTGCCAAATATTTCTTTCGCATATCTGCGGTTTGTTCCGGAGTGGCAATTAAACTGTAAATGGCAAAGGTGTTGTCTTTGTCAGGGTCTTTGGGTGCCTCCAGTGGTGTGCTATCTGATACGATTGATTTGATTTGCTTGAGCAATTCCTTTTCAGGCAAGAAAATATCAATGATGTTGCCGTATGATTTGCTCATTTTTTGCCCGTCCGTTCCCGGTATGGTCATCACTTCTTCTTCAATTTTAGATTCCGGAACAACAAATGTTTCGCCATACTGGTTGTTGAAGGAACTGGCGATGTCACGCGCCATTTCCACGTGCTGTTTTTGATCTTTTCCTACCGGCACAATGTTGGCATCATAAAGAATAATATCTGCGGTCATTAGCACAGGATAAGTGAAAAGGCCAGCGTTTACATCGGAAAGTCTGTCGGCTTTATCTTTAAAAGAATGTGCGTTTGCCAACATCGGGTAGGGCGCAAAGCAGTTCAGGTACCAGGTTAGTTCACACACCTCGGGAATTCGCGACTGGCGATACAAATAGTTTTTTTCTGTATCAAAACCGAAAGCCAGCCAAGCAGCCGCCACGGCATTTACATTGTCAACACGCGTTTTGGCATCTTTTATCGTTGTTAATGAATGCAGATCGGCAATGAAGAAGAATGAGTCGTTACCGGTTTGTTTTGAAAGTTTGATCGCAGGGATAATGGCTCCTAATAAATTACCCAGGTGTGGTCGTCCACTGCTTTGAATGCCTGTTAATACGCGTGTCATGGCGTGCAAAATACCTTATAATTGTGAATTGATCAGTTGAAAATTGATAATTGTTATTTTTGTGCTTTCTAAACGGCCGTGAAAATGAAAGTGTTGAATTTGGTTTTTGTTTTGGTGATAAGTTTTCCATCCGTAGCCCAGCTTGCCAGACCCTTGCAGTTCAGGGAAGAGAGTTACGATTTTGGGGAAGTCGTTGAAAAGAACGGCCCTGTTACACATCAATTTGAGTTTACCAATAAGCTTAACCGTCCGGTAAAAATAATTGGTGTTAAACCTTCTTGCGGTTGTACTACGCCCGACTGGACAAAGGAGCCTGTAATGCCCGGTATGACCGGGTTTATCCAGGCACGCTTTGACCCCAAAGGAAGGCCGGGTTATTTTACTAAATCGCTTACTGTTACAACAGATGTCGATGGTAATCCCATTTTGCTTCACATAAAAGGAACAGTGGCAGCCGAAGGCAAAGAGGCGATTACAGAATTTGCCGGTATTAACGGAAACTGGAAAATCAGAGCGTCATCCTTCAATCTTGGAAAAATTTATATGAAAGATGAGTTTGTTGTTCGGGAGTACTCGATCATGAATAACGGAAAAAAATCAATCTCCTATCTGGATAAATTCGATGGACCTTCCTATATAAAAGCGGAGGTAGAGCCGAAGTCGTTAGCGCCTGGCGAAAGAGGCGTTATTCGGTTAAGCTACAATGGAAAGCTGAAAGGCGAGTATGGATTTCAATCAGATAATGTGACCCTTCATACCGATGATGAACAACAGCCGCAAAAGTCGTTTGCAGTGTTTGCTACCATTGAAGATTACTTTCCTGCACTTACCCCTGATGAAATTACTAAAGCGCCTAAATTACAGTTAAGCGAATCCACGGTTGACTTTGGAAGGATTAAACAAAATCAATCGTTTGATAAAGATATTTTCATTACCAACACTGGTAAGACTCCGTTGCAGATTAAGGCAGTTCAGGGAAATTGTACCTGCATCACAACAACATTGACAAATAAAAACCTGAAAGCCGGTGCAGGCACTTCTGTCAAAGTATCGTTTAATCCTCAAGACAGAAAAGGAACACAGCAAAAGGCAGTCACGATTTATTCGAACGATCCTGTTAATCCTGTGCAGCGTATCACGCTTGCCGCCTATGTAGAGGATTAATTGTTGGTATTAAACAAACGCCTGTATATCGGTAATCTCCTTACCTAAGATCAGCAGGTGAATATCGTGTGTTCCTTCGTAGGTAATTACTGATTCAAGATTGGCCATGTGGCGCATAATCGGGTACTCACCTGTAATGCCCATGCCACCGTGAATTTGCCTCGCTTCGCGGGCGATCTCCAGGGCCACATGTACGTTGTTGCGTTTCGCCAAAGAGATTTGAGCCGTGGTGGCTTTCCCTTCATTCATCAAAGTTCCTAATCTCCAATTTAAAAGTTGCGCTTTTGTAATCTCGGTTAACATCTCAGCCAGTTTCTTCTGAACAAGCTGGAAAGAAGCAATTGGTTTTCCGAATTGAATTCTCTCCATAGCATAGCGTTTGGCAGAGTCATAGCAATCCATAGCTGCACCAATGGCACCCCAGGCAATTCCATAACGTGCCGAGTCGAGGCACATCATAGGTGCGCCAAGTCCGTTTTTTCCGGGCAGTAAATTTTCTTTCGGAACTTTTACATTATCAAACACCAGTTCGCCAGTGGCACTGGCACGCAGCGACCACTTGCCATGGGTTTCGGGTGTGGTGAAGCCGGGCATACCGCGCTCCACAATCAATCCGTGGATTCTTCCTTCTTCATTTTTTGCCCATACCACGGCCACATCGGCTTTTGGTGAATTGGAAATCCACATTTTGGCACCGTTCAACAAATAATGATCGCCCATGTCTTTGAAGTTGGTGACCATGCCTGAAGGATTAGAGCCGTGATCAGGCTCAGTAAGTCCGAAACAACCGAGCCACTCGCCAGAGGCAAGCTTGGGTAAATATTTTTTGCGCTGTTGTTCGTTACCAAATTTATAGATCGGGTACATCACCAGTGATCCCTGCACCGAAGCAGTGGAGCGCATACCCGAATCGCCACGTTCAATCTCCTGCATAATGATCCCGTACGAGATATAATCCATACCGCCACAACCGTATTCTACCGGAAGAGTAGGACCAAAAGCGCCAACATCACCAAACTTTTTCACAATTTCATAAGGAAAGTGCGCACGTTGTGCCCAGTCTTCAATGTACGGGCTGATTTCACGCTTTACAAAATCGCGTACCGAACTACGAACCAGTTTATGCTCCTCGGTTAATAAACTATCAATTGCATAAAAATCAGGATGATCGAATACATCTTGCTTTAATGATTTTTTCGCTTTTACTTCTGCATTTGCGGTAGTGGATGCCATAGGATTTTGTTAATTAGCGCCAGCAAATTTAATAACTCTAACCGACTTAGAAACTTTGACACATGGATAAACAATCTGAATTACAGGAACAACTTAAAAAGCTGCAGGAAAAGTATGCTGTGATGGGGCAGGATTTATCTTCTTATTTGGATGGCTTGTTGTATTCCGATTATTTGACCTACTGGGACTACATTCACCTTGAAACGCTCTTAAGTCTGCAAACCCCAAAAACAGGGTTCCCTGATGAAAAGATATTTATCATGTACCACCAGATTACCGAGTTGTACTTCCGGATGATCATGCACGAGCTTGAACAAATAACAGCCAACGAAAACCCGACTGAAGGTTTCTTTACCGGTCGATTGGATCGGATAAACAGATATTTTGGGCATCTTTCCAATTCTTTTGATATCATGATTCAGGGTATGGAGAAAGATCAGTTCCTGAAATTCAGAATGGCGTTATTGCCGGCCAGCGGCTTTCAATCAGCTCAATATCGTATGATCGAGATTCTTTCTACCGATATGATTTACCTGGTTAGTCAGCAAGATCGCCCGACAGTTGATGAAAGTAATATTGATGAACTACTTGAAAAACTGTATTGGCGAAGGGGTGCTACAGAACTGGCATCGGGGAAGAAGACCTTAACCCTTCAGCAGTTTGAAGCTAAATACATGAGTGAGTTTAGAGCGTTAGGGTTGAAGCATAAGGAAAAAAACCTTCGGTCAATTTTTAACAGATACTTTAAGCAGAGCCAGGAAGTTGTTAAAAGACTTCGTGAATTTGATACCCTTGCAAATGTACTATGGCCACTGGCACACATGCGTTCGGCCGGCCATTATCTGCATAAAGATCCTGAAGACATTAAAGCTACGGGTGGAACCAATTGGCAAAAATATCTTCCGCCACGTTTTCAAAAGGTCATCTTCTTTCCAGAGATATGGAGTGATGAAGAGAAGGTGCAGTGGGGAAGCGCTGCTTTTAAGAGGGGATAAGGGGATAAGTATATTGGGTCTAAGGGTATAGGGTATGAATCCCATCCTTATACCTTATACCTTATACCTTTATACCTTTATACCTTTATACCTTATACCTTATACCCTATACCTTCATTATACTCCTCTATCCCAAATTCTCCGTAAATTTATCTGGCTAACCTGTAGGATGTGAAAAAGACACTGCTTTTACTCTTTTTTGTATTAGGCGCTACGGTAACTCTTTTTTCTCAGGGCTTTACCCGTCATTCTTACCATGATGAAGCAAAAAAGAACTTGAAAGAAGTATACCAGGTAAAAGACACGCTTCGCAATGTATTGCATGGTAAGTACGCCTCATATTACCTCAATGGAAATATTGAATCAAAAGGTCAGTTTACGAATGACGAAACCACCGGTGTGTGGGAGTTTTATTTTGAAACCGGTAAACTAAAAATGCGGGGTGCTCTGTTTAAAGGATCGAGTTATGGTTTTTGGGAATACTTTTTTGAAGATGGTTCAAAAAATATGGAGGGGATTATTTATGGAAAAAATAAAGAGGGCGAGTGGAAAGTATATTTTGAAAACGGACAGATAAAGGAAATTGGCGAATACAAAAATGGTAAGCGCCAGGGGCCATGGAAGATGTACTACGAAGATGGTTTGCTGAAAGGCGACATTGAGTATGAAGAAGATTACGGAAGGTACACCGAGTATGACCATGCAGGAAAAGTAGCAGGCGAGGGGCCGCGAATGGGAAATAAAAATGTTGGCCGATGGAGATATTTTGCCGAAGACGGAACATTGCAAAGTGAAGGTGATTTTGTTGAAGGAAAGAAGCACGGTGAGTGGATCAGCTATTTTTCCATGGGTACCGTATCATCAAAAGGAAGATTTGAAAATGGTGAGCCGTCAGGAAAATGGGAATATTATTTTGAGAATGGCGCGGTGAGTGCTTCAGGTGAATACCTGGGCGGACAAAAAAACGGATACTGGAGCACGCATACCGACAACGGTATTTTAATGAGTGAGATCAACTACGATAAGGGCTCTGGTGAGTATCGTGAGTATCATAAAAGCGGAAAACTAAAAGTGAAGGGAAATATTGTTGACAATAAGAAAGAAGGGAAGTGGGAATTTTATTTTGAGGGTGGGGAGTTGGAGGGCTTTTGCGAATTTGTTCATGGAAAGGGTACCTACCACGGCTATTACCCGGGTGGCGCACTTCAAACAAAAGGAACAATTGACAACAACCGAAAAACGGGAACCTGGGAAATATATGATCATGACGGAAAGCTATCGGGATACTACAAGCCATTTTATGATCAGAAGAAAATTGGTCACGAGGTGGTTTCGTATGAGGGTCCCCAGGTGCTGATTCCTAAAAAGAAGGAGGCGCGGTTTACTTATTTTGATGCACGTGCCAATGAATTTAAAGGAGTGATTTTAGCCGGAAATCCTGTTCTGATGTTTGCCGGCCGTTTTCCAATGGGCGTAGAATTTTATTCGCAGGAAAGACTCGGCCATGAATTTGAGTTTGTTGGAATTCGCGATCCATTCTTTCAGAAGGATGAAAACATTCCATCCGGTAAGCGGTTCTTAAGAGGTTACTCCATCGCTATTAAACAAAAATTTTACAACTCGGTAAAAACAGGCATGTGGTATTTTGGTCATGAATTGCGGTTTACGAATCTCGGGCATTTTACCAACGTACAGCCACTGCCGGATAAGATCATTACGATCAGCGCACCCGAACAACGAATGGAGTATGGTATCATATTAGGATACCGCCTGATGCAGCGAAAAAATGCCAGCGGATTTACAATCGACCTTTTTAGTTCGCTGGATGGCGGCTACCGATCGGTGGATATGCAGCCAGGTTATGAAAATTATTTCGAAGATGTAAATCAATCGAAATTCGTTTACAGTGTTCACCTGGGTTTAAACCTGGGGCATGTATTTTCAAGTCGCTAGAAAAGTTTACCTTTCGGTAATTATTTGAAGGATAAATACCTTCTGTATGCAAACCAAAGAAATCATTCTTTCGCCTGAAGAGGCATTCAATGAGGCGCTATTCCAATCAGCCCTTTACCACAAACTTAGTCTGAAGCAGAATGGAACACATTACATTCGGCTGGTTAAACGATCGATTGATGCCCGTGCCCGCCAGGTAATTGTTCGCGTGCTTTGCGAAGTGGTTCCTGTTAATGAGAAGCAACCATTGATTACGTATTCAAAAAATTACGCTGACGTGAGTAAGTCACGCCAGGTTTGTATCGTTGGTTCAGGCCCTGCAGGGTTGTTTGCTGCATTGCGGTTAATTGAGCATGGTATTAAACCTATTGTGCTGGAGCGTGGAAATGATGTGCAGTTACGGAGACGTGATTTGGCGGCTATCAATAAAGAACATCAGGTTAACCCTGAGTCCAATTATTGTTTTGGCGAGGGTGGTGCCGGAACGTATTCAGATGGCAAGTTGTACACACGATCAAAAAAGCGGGGAGATATTAATCGTATTCTTGAAATTCTTGTGGCGCATGGCGCCAAAGAAGAAATTCTTTTTGATGCTCATCCGCACATTGGTACCAATAAATTACCTAAGCTGATAACGGAAATCCGCCAGAGTATTCTGGATGCCGGAGGTGAAATTCGTTTCGGTACAAAAGTAGCCGATCTTATTTTAGAGCGTGATCGGGTTACAGGCGTGATAACACAGGAAGGGGAGCGGTTATCGGGTGAGGCGGTTATTCTGGCAACGGGGCATTCGGCACGGGATATCTTTCAACTGTTGTATGAAAAGAAAATAAAAATTGAAGCCAAACCCTTTGCATTGGGTGTGCGGGTAGAGCATCCGCAAGAATTGATTGACAAAATTCAGTATCACTGCACGGGCGATCGCGGCCCCTATCTGCCTGCTTCATCCTATGCACTGGTTCACCAGGCAATGGTAGGACAAGGGACACGAGGCGTTTTTTCGTTTTGCATGTGCCCCGGTGGTTTTATAGTGCCCTCTGCAACGGCACCGGGCGAAGTTGTAGTGAACGGAATGAGTCCTTCTAGAAGAGATTCGAAATTTGCCAACTCAGGCATTGTTGTAGCGGTAGAGGAAAAAGACTTTTCGGCTTTTACTCAATACGGGCCACTTGCCGGCATGTATTTTCAGCAGGCAATTGAGCAGCGGGCTTGTTCTGTTGCCGGAGGAACACAAACCGCGCCTGCCCAACGGCTGGTTGATTTTGTAGAGGGTAAAGTTTCTTCATCGCTTCCCGAGGCCTCTTACCAACCGGGGCTGGCTTCTGTTGAAATGCGAGAAGTACTTCCTCGATTTATTTCGGAAGCGTTGCAACAGGGTTTCAGGAATTTTGGAAGTAAGATGAAGGGCTACCTCACCAACGATGCTCAAATTGTGGGTGTAGAAAGCCGTACCTCTTCACCGGTTCGTATTCCGCGAGATAAAACATCTCTTGAACATCCGCAGATTAAAATGCTTTTTCCGTGTGGTGAAGGTGCCGGCTTTGCCGGTGGTATTGTTTCGGCTGCCATGGATGGCGAACGTAGTGCCGAAGCAGCTTTGGTTAAGATGAACGTGATGTCATAAAAAAGCCCTCCGGATACTCGAAGGGCTTTTAAGGATAACATGTGTGGTTTATTTTTTAGCGGTTAACCACGATTCGCGAATTGCCAGTTGTTCGGGAGTTGCATCTTTATTGAAACTCATAATGAATTTCTTTTTTAATTCAATTTTTTTCACCGGAGCCTTTAACTCAATTTCCTGTTGTTCGCCTGCCTCGTTCTTGCGAAGTATCCCATACGAAAGGGTACCACCCTCTGCCAGACTTTGTTGTTGTTTGCCAATGAAAGCACCCATTCCAGGTCCGTAATCAGGAATTGCTTCTCCGTTCATTTTCACCAGTACATCGCCTGTTTTGAAACCAAGGGCTTTTCCCTGGTCATTCAAAGCTTCATCATTGCTAATGGCCAACATTTGTTTTCCATTTACCTCTGTAAGGGTAATGGTTCTCTGATCAATACCAATATTGAATTCAAGGTTTGCCACTTCAGCTTCATAATTGACGCCCACCAGATCAAGGGTTTCTTTTAAAGGTAATTTCTCTGGCCCGCCAACATAGCGGTTCAAAAATTCACCGATTTCCGGGTAGGTGAGCTTCACGATTTCATCAAAAAGTTGTTCATCCTGGAAGGCTTTTGTTTTTCCGAATTTCTTTCCCAGATCGGCAGCCAGATCTTGCATGCCGTATTTTCCAGCTGATAGTTTTCGCAATTTAATATCAAGGCACATTCCGATCAGCGCACCCTTTTGATAAACGTTGTAGTATTGATCTTTGTATTTATCAAGGGTGAACTTACTGATATCCGTAAAGGGAACGTCATCGATGAACTGATCGGCCACCAGCATTTTCTGACGCAGTACATTCAGGTATTGGTCGGGTGTAATTAAACCATACTTCACCTGCACATTGCCGGCAAAGTACTCGGTAACACCTTCGTACAGCCATAAGTGCTTCGACATTTTAGGGTCATTAAAATCGAAATTATGGATCTCCTCTGAGTGGATGGTTAACGGGGTAACAATGTGAAAAAATTCGTGCGCAGCGAAATCGCGAAGCTGCTGGTTCATTTCCTCAATTGTGTTTTCAGGCATGTAGTAAAAGGAGGAGTAGGAGTGTTCTAACGCACCGTACGAAACAACCGAAGGGTCTGTAAAGAAATAAAAAATGAAAGCGTATTTATCTACCGGTAATTTTCCGCCCAGGTATTCTTTTTGCGCCTGCAGCACTTCACGTACACTGTTGGCAATTTCTTTCGCGTTGATCTTTCCATTCGGAGAATACGAGCCAATCAATACTTCGGTATCGCCAACGTAAATAACAGCGGTATCAGGTTTATTGTACATGAGGGGTGAGTCAATTAACCGATCGTAATTTTCGGTAGTGTACGTATCAACCACTTTTAAGCCGGATGACGGGTCTTTTTCTTTTGTCACTTTAGTAAGGGGGGCGCCCAGTTGATTGGCAATCAGTCCGGTTGAACCATAAAAATCTTTCGGGCGGATTACATTAAAAGTAAAGGGGGTTTCTTTCATGTTTTCGAAATAACCGAAGAAGCCGCTGGTATTCAGTACAAAGTTTTTGCCTTCCTCAATATTGGTGGCGGCCATTGGATAAATATCGGGACCGTCTTTTTTAGTGTCGAGGATGTCGTCCACCCAATACGTGACTTTCTTTAGTTTGGTGGCGCCTTTTATTTTCCATGCGTTATCATTCAGGCGTTCAATAGCAAGTTTATTTCCTTTTTTGTCGAGGGCCTGCAAGTCTGCGATATAGCGGCCGTAGTCGGCAATATCATAAGTGCCGGGAATTATTTTTGGCAGATAAAACGTTGTTTCATCTGACGTGATGGTTGGTGCTGTTAACTCAACGAATACACGGTCATTAACAACGGTAGTCAGATCAATAGTATAATTGTACGATGTGCCTTTCTTTGATTGCCCCAATGCTGAAATTGAGACTAAGAAAATGAAAATGAGAAATACAGGTTTACTGCGCATAGATTAAAAATTTAATGGATTGCAAATTAGCGTTATAAATATTAGGTGTTTGATTGCTTTGCCTGAAACGATCATCTGTTCGGCATAAATACTGCATATTACGTGAGTTTTTAAGAATGGTTGGACTTAAATTGAAATAGTAAGTCGCTGATAAAAGTAATTTGTTACATGAAAAAAACTGTAATTGTCGGTGCCACTACAAATCCCGGGCGGTACGCTTACCAAGCCGCTTTGGAACTAACTTCCCGGCACCATGAAATCGTTCCGATTGGAATTAAGAAAGGAGAAGTATGTGGTGAGCCTATTTTGAACATCAGGGATAAGCCTTTTATTCAGCATACCGATACCATCACCTTATATATAGGACCTCAACACCAGGCCGAATGGTATGATTACTTGATCGGCCTGAAGCCAAATCGCATAATTTTTAATCCGGGAACGGAAAATTCAACATTCCAAAAAATGGCAAAAGATGCCGGAATTGAAGTTGTTGAAGGTTGTACCCTGGTGATGTTGCGTACGGGTCAATATGCTACATGATAAAAGTCATTAATCCTCAATGTGAATAAGTGTACTTTGAATAGTACTTAAACATTAAAGTTATGCTTTCTGAAATGGATGTTGCCAATATTAAAAAACTGCGAATTAAGCCGGGAGCAAAATTCAGCCTGAAAGATTATGAAACCAAATATAAAGGAGAGGTATTAAACAAACAGGAGGCCGAGCGCCTGCTGGAAATTGGCAGAAAGCACCTGGCGGAAATTCAGGATAAATTGTATGCGCATAATCATCACAGTGTGCTGATTATTTTTCAGGCCATGGATGCTGCCGGGAAGGATGGAGCAGTGAAGCACATTATGTCGGGATTTAATCCGTTGGGTGTTAAAGTGTTTAGCTTTAAGGCGCCCACTTCGCATGAACTTGATCACGATTATTTTTGGCGTCATAGTCTGGCATTACCTGCACGCGGAGAGATTGCCATCCATAACCGTTCACACTATGAAAATGTGCTGGTAACGAAAGTGCATCCCGAGTGGATTCTGAATGAACACCTTCCGGGCATTAATTCCATGAAAGACATCAATGATAAATTCTGGAAAAAACGCTACAAGCAAATTAACCGATATGAAAAAAATCTGGCGCAAAATGGCATGCTTATTTTGAAATTTTTCCTTCACGTTTCTAAAAAAGAGCAGAAGAAAAGATTCATTGAGCGCATTGATGATCCATCGAAGAACTGGAAGTTTTCCTTGTCGGATTTAAAAGAGCGCGCGTTTTGGAGTGAGTATCAAAAAGCCTTTGAATCAGCAATTCGCAACACATCACAAAACCATGCTCCCTGGTTCATCATTCCGGCCGATGATAAATGGTACGCTCGCCTGGCGATTGCGGCAATTATATACAAGGAATTTGAACGATTGGAGTTGAGCTACCCGACTGTAAGCGAAGCGCAAAAAGCAGAACTGCAAAAAGCCCGGCTGGTTTTAATGGCTGAAGACGATGGTAATGGTGTGAAGAAAGAAAAGCCGGCTAAGAAGGTTAAGAAGCTTAAAGCAGATTCTGTTAAAAGTTAATCATGCACAATTGCTCCGCGTAATCGAATTGCCGTTGAAGCTTTTTTTACGTCATCCGTATTCTTCCACGGATTAAGGGATACAACCAGTATGCTCAGGTTTTTAAAATCAATGATACCGGGAGGAAAATAGCTGATGTTATTATCTGAGATGTCAAGTTCCTCCAGTTGGTTCAATGTTGTAAAACAGGCAGGTAGTTCGTTGAGTAAATTGATATTTACCCTGAGGATTTTTAATTGTTTGATGCTGCACAACGCAGCGGGAAGTTCTGTCAGTAAATTATCGTACGCATGAATTTCTTTTAGCGAGTCAATTTTACTGATACCTTCCGGTAAATTGGTGAGTTGATTGTGCGAAACATACAAAATCTGAAGATTCGGCCATTGAACAATTCGCTCATCCAATAAAGCCAGTTGATTGTAAAACAAATCGATATACAAGAGCGACCGTACATTGTAAACGCCATCCGGGATTTTTGTGAGCTTATTGTTGTAGAATGAAAGGTATTCCAGGTTTTGCAGGTGTCCGATTTCCGGGGCTGCATCGGTTATTGCGTTGTAGTTGAGACTAAGCTTTTTAAGATGGGCAGCATTTTCGATTGATGATGGGACAAATTGAATTTTGTTGTACTGCAAACTCAGGCGTTCGAGGTACGGATGCGGCTTAATGTTATTTTCCTTTAATGTTATTTCATTGTTTTGAAGATCAAGTTCTTTGAGTTGTTTATTGTGCCGGGCATTATTTGGAAATTTTCTGATCCCGTTTTCTGATAAATTGATCTTTGTTAAAGTCTCAAAGTTTTTGAACGACTTAGGAACTGCCCTTGGGTTATCACCGTGAATGTTCAGGTGAGTAACGGTTGAATTCTTTTTAAGCTTCAGTGGCCGCTTCGATTGGTTGTTAAGAATGGTAATTTTTCTTAACGACTTAAGCCCATTTACATCAGCTTGAATTTTGCGTAAGCGTGAGTTGACTAATTCCAGTTCAGTCAGGTTTGAGCACTGTAAAACCTCAGCAGGCAGTTGTCGTAATTTCTTAGAAACAAGTGTAAGCTTGGTTATTCTGCTTTTATCGTCTTTAAATTTTAAGCTATCGAAGGGAAGGAAATCACCTGAAGGAAAATAGATTTTTTGATGACCTATAACAGCGGTCTCATAAAGCGATTGACTGATTTTCATCAAACTATCAATGTGTTTCTGGTTAACAGGCTTTTTGCCATAGGCCTTGTTTATCTTATCCCAAAGTTGATGGAGTTGAATGGAGTCCTTGTTTGACCGAAATACCGGAACATACTGGATATTGCCGTTAGAAGACATTCGCTGTGCCTTTATCTCCGTCTTAATCAAAATGGAAAGGGCAAAAATGAGTAGCAGAATACGATACATATTATCAAAACTATTCTTTTGATTGATGCTTTAAAAAATGATTGGCTTTAGCGACTGCTTCTCATCATAATTGATTCATTATTATTTTGGAAAAATGGGGCAAAAGCGGCAAAAAACCTTATTTTTGTCGGTTATTAAAATTCCGGCATGAGCGCAGAAAAAGCAAAGAAGGAAACGAATTATTCGGCAAGTAATATTCAGGTTTTAGAGGGTTTGGAGGCAGTTCGCAAACGCCCCGCCATGTATATAGGCGATGTTGGTATCAAAGGACTTCATCACCTGATTTGGGAAGTGGTTGATAACTCCATTGATGAGGCACTTGCCGGTTATTGCGACACCATTAAGGTGACGGTGAATGAAGACAACTCCATTACTGTGGAAGACAATGGCCGTGGTATTCCAACCGATATGCATCCTAAAGAGAAGCGCTCGGCACTTGAGGTGGTAATGACGGTGCTGCACGCGGGGGGTAAATTCGATAAAGACACGTACAAAGTTTCAGGAGGGTTGCATGGTGTGGGTGTTTCTTGTGTGAATGCACTGTCATCGGTGTTGCATACAACGGTCTATCGCGAAGGACAAATTTTTGAGCAGGAGTACCATCGCGGTATTCCGCAATATCCTGTTCGTGTTGTAGGGAAGTCGGACCGTACCGGTACCACGCAACATTTTAAACCGGATGAAGAGATATTTAATATTACGACTGAGTACAATTACGAAACGATTGCAGCACGATTGCGCGAGCTGGCATTTTTGAATCCTGGAATTACAATTTTTCTGACCGATGTTCGGGAAAAGGATGAACAGGGAAATAACCGCTCAGACAAGTTTCTTTCAGAAGGCGGCTTGCGTGAATTTGTTGAGTACATTGACTCTACCCGCGAAAGACTTATTCCGGAACCGATTTATATCGAAAATGAAAAGGGCGACATTCCTATTCAGGTAGCATTAAGCTATAATACCTCCTTCAGTGAAAACCTTGTATCGTATGTTAACAACATCAATACCCATGAAGGAGGTACCCACGTTGCCGGGTTTAGGAGGGCCTTAACCAGAACGTTGAAGAATTATGCAGATAAATCCGGTCTGCTTGAAAAAGTAAAAATTGAAATCAGCGGAGAAGATTTCCGCGAAGGCCTTACTGCTGTGATTTCTGTTAAGGTTGCCGAACCGCAGTTTGAAGGGCAAACCAAAACCAAGTTGGGTAACTCCGAAGCAATGGGCACGGTTGATCAGGCGGTAGGAGAAGTGCTCCAGTATTATTTGGAAGAACATCCGCGCGAAGCTAAGATGATTGTAAGCAAAGTCATTCTTGCCGCACAGGCCAGGCACGCTGCCCGTAAAGCGCGTGAAATGGTGCAGCGTAAAAATGTATTGAGCGGAACGGGTCTGCCCGGAAAACTTGCTGATTGCTCCAGTACCGATCCTTCCATTTGTGAATTGTATCTTGTAGAAGGTGATTCAGCAGGTGGATCTGCCAAACAGGGAAGGGATAGAAATTTTCAGGCGATACTTCCCTTACGGGGAAAAATTCTGAATGTTGAAAAAGCCCAGGAACACCGGATCTATGAGAATGAAGAAATTAAAAACATGATCACAGCCTTAGGTGTGAGTTTTGGAACACAGGAGGATGATAAGGCGTTGAACATGACCAAGCTTCGTTACAATAAAATCATCATCATGACCGATGCGGATGTGGATGGAAGCCACATCCGTACGCTTATTTTAACTTTCTTCTTCCGGTACATGCGCGGATTGATCGAGAACGGCTACGTATACATTGCGCAGCCACCGCTGTACCTGGTTAAGAAAGGAAAGATTGAGCGCTACTGTTGGAATGAAGAAGAGCGCAATGCGATCATCAAAGAACTGGCAGAAGGAAAAGAGGATTCGGTAGGTGTACAGCGCTACAAGGGTTTGGGTGAAATGAATCCTGAACAACTCTGGACAACCACCATGGATCCTGTTAAACGAACTTTAAAGCAGGTGAGCATCGAATCAGCAGCAGAAGCGGATCATTTATTTTCTATGCTGATGGGCGATGAAGTTGCGCCTCGTAGAGAATTTATCGAGAAAAACGCAAAATACGCGCGCGTAGACGTGTAATTTTTTAAACTTGAGATGTCGCCATGAGTGACGCTGGTACAGCCGAAAAAGTAGGGCAAAGAATAGAAGAGAGCAATTACATCAGTCGTGATTTAAGCTGGCTGCAGTTTAACTATCGTGTGTTAGATCAGGCCAAGTATGCTAATCGGAGTATTTTTGACAGGCTCCGTTTTTTATCTATTACCGCATCTAACCTGGATGAGTTTTGCACCATTCGTCTCGGAAGTTTATACAACTACCTCGACTACGGTAAAGAACGATTTGATTATAACGGACAGCGCGAAGAACCTTTTCGGGCGCTTCTTCTGGCAGAAACCCGAAAGTTTTACAATGATCAGAACGCATATTATCTGCTGGAACTGAAGCCTCTGTTTGAAAGGAATGGATTTTCGATTGGCAATTACGGCAGTATGACGGTTGAGCAAACGAAGTTAGTTAACGACTACTTCCAGAAAACCATTTTCCCGATGCTCACACCCATGTTGTTCGACAGCTATCATACCTTTCCAACCCTGAAGAACAACCGCTTGTTGTTTGGTGTTGTTACACGTATTCCAAGTGATACACCGGCTCAACAAAAAGTTTCCTTTATTCAGGTTCCGAGCAACATTCCAAGATTTTTCGAGTTGAATGACATAACATCAAAAGTATTTATTCCGATTGAGGAAATTATTCGGCACAACATCCATCAGCTATTTCGCAATGTTGAGATTACCGGTGTTACACTCTTCCGGATTAATCGTAATGGCGATTTTACATTAGAAGAGAGCGAGGATATTGAAACTAATTTTCTGGAAGAGCTCAAGCGAAAACTGAAAACGCGAAGATCGGGGAGGGTTGTGCGGTTGGAGGTGGAAGAGTTTGCTGATCCATGGATTATACGGTTACTAAAAATTCAATGGGATCTCGATGATTCTAATATATTCAGCGTACCCAGCGGAAGTTTATTGGATTTTGTAGGACTTCAGCAAATTACCAGTCATAAAGATTACAAGGATAAACGAATACAGCCTCGTGCTCCGGTAAAACCCCTCAGCTTTCCTGAGTATGGAACGAAGGATTTATTCGAAGTATTAAAGACCCGCGACATCCTGCTGCATCATCCTTATAATTCAATTGAACCGGTGCTGGAGATGCTGGAGAAAGCTGCCGATGATGTTGAAACACTTTCTATTAAAGTTACCATTTACAGGGTTGCAAAAGATTCACGTGTAACAGCGGCCTTGTTACGTGCCGCTGAAAATGGAAAACACGTTTCTGTTTTGTTTGAAGTGAAGGCGCGTTTCGATGAGGAAAATAATTTACGCGAAGCGCAACGCCTTCAGCAGGCAGGCTGTTTTGTGATTTATGGCGTGAGTAGTTTAAAAACACATACCAAGCTTTTACTCATCGTTCGGAAGGAAGCAGATGATAAAGTGTACCGGTATGTACATTTAAGCAGCGGCAACTACAATGAAACAACTTCCCGGTTTTATACAGATATTGGTTTACTGACCTCTAAGGAAATTTATGGTCAGGATGTTTCAGAGTTTTTTAATGTAATTACCGGCCATTCGCAGCCGGCATCCTATCGTAACCTGATTACATCGCCACGCGATATGCGTATTCAATTGTGCAACCTGGTCAGGCGTGAAGCGGAGAATGCAAAAAATGGAATGACTGCCGGAATTGTAATTAAAATTAATTCTTTTCAGGATAAAGAACTGATTGATGAGCTATACAAAGCCTCACAGGCGGGCGTGAAAATTACCTTGATTGTCCGTGGAATTTGCTGCTTACGTCCGAAAAGGAAGGGCTTAAGTGAGAATATTGAGGTGCTTTCTATTGTTGGGGAATTTCTGGAGCATGCCCGTACGTATTATTTTCATAATGGAGGAACTCCTAAAATTTACATCGGCAGTGCCGATGCCATGGTGCGAAGTTTTGACCGAAGAATTGAGTCGCTTTTTTTACTGGAAGATGAGTTATTGAAAAAGCAGGTAATCAATAACCTTTCGTACGACTTACAAGATAATGTGAACTCGTATTGGATGGAGGAAGATGGAACTTATGTGAAGGAAGAATTGAATGGAGCAGTCCCCTTTAATATTCACAAGAAATTCTACGACATCTCAAGAGAGACTGTGGCTGCCGCTAAACTTTTTTAAGGTCTTATTTCTGAGCAACGTTTGTAAAAGCAAAGTCTTCGGCTATTGTTTTCTTATTCCTTTCAAACAGGTTCAGTAGCATGCCATCTTTCAGGCCGACTTCCGGCACCAGAATGTAGCGCGCCTTTGCCCATTCCATTACACGCATGTAAATATTGCTGGCCGGTACAATCACATCAGCGCGGTCTGGATTCATTTGAAGTTTATAAATACGATCTTCAATGGAGTGTGACTCCACCATCTCCTTAATCTCTTTAATTCTTTTCAACGACATTTGCCGGTGAGGCTTCAATTGGGCTAGCTCAAAAATTTTGCTGATGTTACCACCTGTACCTACAGCGGTTACTTTTCCATATTCTCTCTTAACATTTTCTTTAATCCAGTTTTCCATCTCCAGCCACATCGCAGGCTGATCGGTATGTTCCAGTACGCGAACCGATCCAACTTTAAACGATCGTGTTTTTATTTTCTTTCCACCAGTTATCAAATTAAGTTCCGTGCTTCCGCCCCCAACATCAATGTGAAGGTAGGTTGAATTTGTTAGGTAAGAGATGATGGCCTTGTTAATCAGTTCAGCCTCACGGTTGCCATCAATGATTTCAATAGTAACGCCTAATTCATCCTGAATTTCTTTAGCGAGTTGTCGTCCATTTTCAGATTCACGCATAGCCGATGTAGCGCAAAACATGTAGTCATCCACTTCGTAAAGGTCAATCAGCAGTTTATAAGCGCGCATAAGCTTTTTAAATTTCTCCACACTTCTATCGCTGATTTTACCGGTGGAAAACACATCATGGCCGAGCCGAAGAGGAAACCGAACATATTCCATCTTTTTGAAGAGAATTCGTTTGCCGTTATCGAGAATGGATGAGACCTGGAAACGGATGGCATTGGAGCCGATGTCAATGGCAGCTAACTTCATGAAGCCATAAATTTACGGTAATGATTTTTCCTTTTTATGAAGTAATTGATTTTCTTTGTGCCTGCTTATCCAGAAAGACTGAGGGTTGGGCCCGAAGACGTCTTAGCATCCTATGCCGATTGGGCTACAGTCAGCGTGTTGTGCTAAATCCCATCCGCTTCCGATAACTCGGTACGGAAAAGATAAGTGACCCACACAACAGGGCTCTCTGGATAACCGATGTTTAAAGAGCAGAGAGCAATGAAAATCGAAGACATTTTAAAAGAACGTATTCTCATCATTGATGGAGCCATGGGCACCATGATTCAGCGGCATAAACTTAATGAAGCCGACTTTCGGGGAGAACGTTTTAAGGATCATACCCATCCGCTGAAAGGGAATAATGACTTGCTTTCTATTACCCGGCCGGATATTATTAAAGATATTCATCGTCAATATTTTGAAGCCGGTGCAGATATCATAGAGACGAATACGTTTAGTGGAACATCCATTGCACAGGCAGATTACCATCTGGAACACATCATTTATGATCTGAATTTTCAGGCAGCAAAAATTGCAAAGGAAGTAGCAGACGAATTTACAATGCAAGAACCGCACAAACCTCGTTTTGTTGCCGGTTCAATGGGGCCTACCAACAAAACTGCTTCCCTTTCTCCTGATGTAAACAATCCGGGCTTTCGTGCCATCACGTTTGATGAGTTGGTGAAAGCATTTAAAGAACAAGCGAAAGGTTTGATCGATGGCGGAGTGGACATCCTGTTGTTGGAAACAATTATTGATACCCTTAATGTGAAGGCTGCCCTATTTGGTATTCAGGAATTGTTTGATGAGATAGGCAGGGAATTACCAATAATGGTTTCAGGTACCATTACCGATGCCAGTGGCCGTACGTTATCCGGGCAAACGACCGATGCGTTTTTGATATCGGTATCGCATGTTCCATTGTTAAGTATTGGATTGAATTGCGCATTAGGGGCGAGTGCCCTTCGTCCATACCTGCAGGTTCTTAACGAAAAGGCGCCCTTCTTTACAAGTGCCTATCCGAATGCCGGTCTTCCTAACGAATTTGGACAATACGACCAAACCCCCGATGATATGGCATCGCAGATCGAAGAATTTTTAAAAGAGGGGTTAGTCAATGTTGTTGGTGGATGTTGCGGTACAACACCGGAGCACATTAAGAAGATTGCTGAGGTGGCAAAGAATTATAAACCACGATTGTTAGCTATTGAGCATGCCTAAGAATTTAAAACTAAGCGGACTCGAAGCGGTTGAGATAACACCGAATTCGAACTTTGTTAATATCGGGGAGCGAACCAATGTTACCGGTTCTGCTAAGTTTCTTAAACTGATTAAAGAAGATAAGTTTGATGAAGCTCTGGAGGTTGCTTTGGATCAGGTACGGGGTGGTGCCCAGGTGATTGATGTGAACATGGACGAGGGAATGCTCGACTCACAGGCTGCCATGGTCAGGTATCTTAACCTCATGGCCTCCGAACCAGAGATTTCCCGTGTGCCGGTTATGATTGATTCCTCAAAGTGGGAAGTCATTGAGGCGGGCTTAAAATGTATTCAGGGTAAAGGCATTGTCAACTCCATCAGTCTAAAGGCTGGCGAAGAAGAATTTATTCGGCAGGCTAAACTGGTAAAACGTTATGGCGCTGCAGTGGTAGTGATGGCTTTTGATGAGGCAGGGCAGGCCGATACCTATGATAGAAGGATTTCAATTTGTAAACGTGCCTACGAGATTTTAATACACCGGCTGAATTTTCCTGCACAGGATATTATTTTTGATCCGAATATTTTTCCGGTTGCCACCGGTATTGAAGAGCATAGAAATTATGCAATGGATTTCTTTCGGGCGGCAAAATGGATCAGGGAAAACCTGCCTCATGTTCATGTCAGCGGGGGTGTAAGTAATGTCTCGTTCAGTTTCAGGGGGAACCAGAAAGTACGCGAGGCCATGCATGCAGCATTTCTTTATCATGCCATCCAGCATGGAATGGATATGGGAATTGTCAATCCAACCATGTTGGAAGTATATGATGAAATAGATAAGGAACTGCTGGAAAGGGTAGAAGATGTATTACTGAACAGACGTGACGATGCAACCGAACGCCTGCTCGAATTTGCCGAAACGGTTAAAGGTTCTGCAAAGAAAAAGGAACAGGATGATGCATGGAGAAATGGAACGGTAGAAGAACGACTGACGCATGCGCTTGTAAAAGGTGTAATCGATTTTATCGATCAGGATACCGAAGAAGCCAGACAAAAGTATGGTCGGCCGCTTCATGTTATTGAGGGACCTTTGATGGCCGGAATGAATGTGGTAGGTGATTTATTTGGTTCGGGCAAGATGTTTTTGCCCCAGGTTGTGAAGAGTGCCCGTGTGATGAAGAAGTCGGTTGCGTATTTAACTCCTTACCTGGAGGAAGAAAAAAAGTTGAGTGGGAATTCGCATCAGGCTGCTGCCAGAGTATTGATGGCTACCGTTAAGGGCGATGTACATGATATTGGAAAAAACATTGTTGGTGTGGTACTGGCTTGCAATAATTACGAAGTGGTTGATTTGGGTGTGATGGTGCCTCCCGAAAAAATTATTGAAGCCGCGCGAAAGGAGAGGGTTGATATTATTGGATTAAGCGGTTTGATTACGCCTTCATTAGATGAGATGGTGCATGTAGCTAAAGAGATGCAACATGAAAACATGGAACTGCCCTTGCTAATTGGTGGCGCCACTACATCACGTATTCACACAGCTGTTAAAATTGATCCGGTTTACGATGGCCCTGTTGTTCATGTGCTGGATGCATCGCGTTCAGTTCCGGTAGCCAGTGAGTTGATCAGTCAGCAGACGCGGAATAGTTTTAAATCAAAAGTTAAAGAAGAATATAAAAAATTGCGTGCTGACCATGAAAGCAGAAAGGCAACAAAGAATTATATCTCCTTAGCTGAAGCAAGAGCGAATACCACAAAAATTGATTGGTCAGAAACAACATTCACCAGGCCGGCCTTTACTGGGAGAAGGGAATTCGTAGCCTATTCTTTATCGGAAATCCGGAAGTATATTGACTGGACACCATTTTTTCAAACCTGGATGCTGGCGGGAAGGTACCCCGGAATTTTTAAAGATTCGGTTGTTGGTAACGAAGCAAAGCGACTTTTTGACGATGCCAATAAAATGCTAGATGAAATAATAGAGAATAAAAGTTTGTTGGCTAACGGTGTAGTTGCAATTTACCCGGCAGTGAGTTCAGGAGATGATGTTGAGTTGATGCGTGATGGAAAGCCATTTGCCGCTTTTCATTTCTTGCGCCAGCAAAATAAGAAAGCCCAAAACTTACCTAACTTCTGCCTCGCTGATTTTATTTCTCCGGAAGCAGGAAAGGATTATATCGGAATGTTTGCCGTAACGGCAGGTATTGGTTTGGAGAAGTTAATTGACCGTCACAAAGCCAATCATGACGATTATTCTGAAATTATGTCAAAAGCACTGGCTGATCGCTTAGCAGAAGCTTTTGCCGAGTGCCTGCATGAAAAAGTCAGAAAGGAACTTTGGGGCTATTCAAAGGAAGAGAACATGGACAATGATCAGTTGATAGGAGAGAAGTATGTCGGAATCCGTCCGGCACCCGGCTATCCTGCTTGTCCAGATCACACCGAAAAGAAACTTTTGTTCGACTTATTGGAAGCACAAAAAGTTGGGATAACACTTACAGAATCATACATGATGCATCCGGGGGCGTCCGTTAGTGGATTGTATTTTTCTCACCCTGATTCGAAGTATTTCGGACTTGGAAAAATTGAAAAGGATCAGGTCGAAGACTATGCGAAACGTAAGGGCATGAGCGTGAAAGAAATTGAAAAATGGCTATCGCCAAATCTAAGTTACGACATCTAACGCCAAATAAGCTGAGCACCTAAGCACCTAAGCACATATGAAGGTTACTGAACATCTTAAAAGAGCAAACGGTAAAACATTGTTTACGATCGAAGTGCTTCCTCCGCTGAAGGGAGAGAATATCCGGTCGCTGTTTGATCACATGGATCCCTTAATGGAATTCAAACCTCCGTTTGTTGATGTGACGTATCACCGTGAGGAATATGTTTATAAGAAGAGAGAAAACGGGTTGCTGGAAAAAAAGTCAACTCGGAAAAGACCGGGTACGGTGGCGCTGTGTGCGGCAATTCAAAATCATTACAAAGTAGATACGGTTCCTCATATTATTTGTGGAGGTTTTACGAAAGATGAAACGGAGAATGCCCTCATTGATTTACACTTTCTTGGAATTGAGAACCTGCTTGTCTTACAGGGCGATGGTATTAAAAATGAGGGACGATTTGTTCCTGACCCCGAAGGGCACCGGTATGCATCTGAATTGCTGGGCCAGGTTGTTGATCTGAACCAGGGGAAATATCTGGATGATGAGTTGCTGAATACAACACCAACCAATTTTTGTGTTGGTGTTGCCGGTTATCCGGAAAAGCACTTCGCAGCACCCAACCTTAAAACTGATTTAAAATATTTAAAGCACAAGGTAGATTTGGGTGCTCAGTACATTGTGACACAAATGTTTTTCGATAATAGAAAATACTTTGAATTTGTGGATCGTTGCAGGGAAGCGGGCATTACGGTTCCTATCATTCCGGGTATAAAACCGATCACCGCAAAAGTGCAAAGCAGCATCCTTCCCACGGTATTTTATATTGACATTCCTGAAGAACTGGAAGATGAAATTGAAAAATGTAAGGATAATACTGCTGTTAAAGAACTGGGTATTGAATGGGCGATAAAGCAATCTAAAGAACTTGTAAAGTTTGGTGTGCCTACGTTGCATTTCTACTCCATGGGTAAATCCGACCCTATTTACAGGATTGCGAAAGAATTGTTTTAGATTTAATTTGTCTGTACCCGTACCCCTAAAGAATGGAATGACTTACCATGAATGGCTTTGTTCAGGTCTTTCTGAACTTTCATGATGTCATCTAATTTTAGATTGAGTTCGCTCTGGTAGATTTTATAAATCAGCATCCATTCATCCTTATCCATAAAACCATCGGCATTGGCTACAACGCATAACCAGGCAATACACCGGATTTGTGTTTTAGGGTCAAGTGACTTTAAACCGGTAATGCAATCACGGTAAATATCATCGCGTTTTTTTGTTTTAAGGGTAGTCAGGAGAGAGTTGAATTTAGTCTCGTCAAATTTTTCGGCCTCCATCATTTGTCTTCCCCGAACAAGTTCTTTTTCACTCACTTTGCCATCTGCATGAATCAGGAGGTAATACAGGCTGGATACGGTTTTCATGTAGTTCATAGAGTTTCCGGATAATCCCTAAATTATATGCCACGTCTCAAAGGGCCTTAAAAGGTCTAAATATCAAGATTTTCCTAATGAGCAATTTCAAATTGGGAATATTGTCTCTATACGGAATGATAACTCCCTGACTACGATTTTCATTACAAGTCCCCTTCCTCTAAAGCAAACGTATCGCCCTGTTTTGTATCACCGGTTTCAAATCCTTTTCTGAACCACCGCATCCGCTGTTCTGATGTTCCATGGGTGAATGAGTCGGGCACTACATGCCCTTGTGATTGTTGCTGCAGCCGATCGTCACCAATAGCATTGGCGGCATTCAGGGCTTCTTCAAAATCGCCAGGTTCTATAATTGTATTGGCCTGATCTGCATAATGTGCCCAAACACCAGCCAAAAAATCTGCTTGCAACTCAAGTTTTACTGACATCGCATTATTTTCTTCTTCACTTAACTGACTTCTCATTTCATGTACTTTGTCGGAAATGCCAAGCAAGTGTTGTATGTGATGCCCAACCTCATGCGCGATAACATAAGCCTGGGCAAAGTCACCGGGTGCGCCTAAACGATTTTTTAAATCGCTGTAAAAACTCAGATCGATGTATACCTTCTCATCGGCAGGGCAATAGAAAGGACCGGTTGCAGCGGTTGCAAACCCGCAGTCCGATTGCACGTGTCCGCTAAAGAGCACCAGGGTGGGCTCTCGGTAACTTTCCATCAGGTTATTCCAAACGTCTTCAGTGTCAGCCAGAACAACACGCACAAATTGAGATAGTGCTTCTTCCTCGGCAGTGGGTTGGTATGACGACTGTTCCGGAGTATAACCACCACTGTTTATGTCAACCTGTTGAAGCAATGTAAGCGGGTTTTTACCAGTTATTAAACTGATCACAACAATGATCACGATCATGATCAAACCACCCTTTGAAAATAAACCACCGGGAATCCTGCCGCCTCCGCCACCACTACCGCGCTGATCCTCAACATTGGTACTTTGTCTTCTTCCAATCCATTTCATAACATGTGGTTTAGGAAAGGAAGGTACAAAAGAATATCGAAGCGGAAGGAAGATTTCAATAGCGGATTTTCATTAAATTGACTCCTTAAATAATTGTTTATGATTCGAATTTCAATAGTCCTTTTCTGCTGTATAGTTTCCGTATTGACCACTGCGCAAAACCGTATGACTCCTGAATTGCTTTGGCAATTAGGTCGTGTTAGTCCGGTAGGAATTTCACGTGACGGGAAGCTGGTGTTGTTTAATGTAACGAAGCCAAGTATTGCCGATAATAAAAGCAATACAAAACGTTTTGCTGTTCCATTGGCTGGTGGAGTTGCGTATGAACTCACCGATGAGGTATTGGTTGATGATAAATCGGTTTCGCCAGATGGCAGTCATCAGGTTACCGTACGCGAAGTAAAAATAAATAAAGTTCAGGGAAAAGAATTTTATCCTGACCTGGATAAATCAAATGTTCAGATTTATGATGGTTTAAATTACAGGCATTGGGATACCTGGGAAGATGGAGCTTTTAGTCATTTGTTTGTACATGCTATTGTGAATAATAAACAACAGGAAGGTAAAGACATAATGCCGAATGAACCGTATGACTGCCCTCAGAAACCTTTCGGTGGTGACGAGGACTATACCTGGCGAATTGATAGTAAGAAAGTCGTCTATGTATCAAAAAAGAAAGCAGGCACGGCTTACGCCATAAGTACTAATACTGATTTGTACGAGTATGATGTAATAAGCGGTGCTACCGTAAATTTAACAGAAGGTATGATGGGCTATGATACCGAACCCTCGTTTTCTTCGGCAGGAGCCTTGGCCTGGCTTAGTATGAAACGCGATGGTTATGAAGCCGATAAGAATGATATTATTGTTAGAAACGGAAGTATAACAGCAAACCTCACCAGTCAGTGGGATGGAACGGTCAATCATTTTCGATGGAGCCCCGATGGAAAAAAAATATACTTTGTAGCGCCCATTGGTGGAACAATCCAAATGTTTGAAGTGGATTACCCCGGATTCACCAAAAAAAATCCGGTAGTCAAGCAAATTACAAATGGCGACTTTGATGTATCGGGCATGGTAGGGCAGGTGGGCAATACTATGGTGGTAACCCGTACCGATATGAACCACGCAACGGAATTGTACACGGTAAATTTAACAAACGGGCAACTGACCCAACTTACCCATGTGAACGATGATGTGTACAAGAAACTTTCGTTGAGTAAAATTGAAAAACGCATGGTGCCCACTACCGATGGAAAACAAATGTTGGTATGGGTTATTTATCCGCCCGATTTTGATGCATCAAAAAAATATCCAACCCTGCTGTATTGCCAGGGCGGTCCGCAGTCACCTTTGTCGCAGTTTTACAGCTTCCGCTGGAATTTCCAATTGATGGCTGCGAACGATTATATTATTGTAGCACCCAACAGGCGAGGCATGCAGGGGCACGGTGTAGCCTGGAATGAACAAATCAGTAAAGATCATGGCGGACAGGTCATGCAAGATTATTTGTCGGCTATTGATGCAATAGCGAAAGAACCCTTTGTAGATAACGAGCGCCTCGGTTGTGTTGGCGCAAGCTATGGAGGTTATTCTGTGTTTTATTTAGCAGGTATTCACAATAAACGGTTTAAAACATTTATCGCCCACGATGGCATTTTTAACTTCAGAAGTATGTACGGTACAACAGAAGAAGTTTTCTTTGTCGACTGGGATTATGGTGGTCCGTATTGGGATAAGAGTAATACCGCTGCTCAGAAATCATACTCGCAATTTGACCCCATCAACCTGGTAGATAAGTGGAATACACCCATTTTAATTTTTCAGGGTGGCAAAGACTACCGTGTTCCGGATGGCCAGGCCTTTGAAGCCTTTCAGGCTGCGCAGTTGCGTGGTATTAAAAGCAGGTTGGTGTACCTGCCTACCGAAAACCACTGGGTGCTCAGTGCGCAAAATGCGCAGGTGTGGCAGCGCGAATTTTATAAATGGCTGAAAGAGACGTTGTAATTTAACTCTTTATGACAGGATGGATAGGAGGATGGAATGGTACGTTCCCCGTTAGATTTGTGTTTATTCCTGCAAAATCCCTAATTTTCGCGCATGAATGAGTCTGTAGTGCTTTGGGCGGGTTTTAACCTGTTTGTTATTCTTATGCTTGCCCTTGACTTGGGCGTTTTTCATCGTAAAACACATGCTGTATCGGTAAAAGAGGCACTGGTTTGGACGGGCGTTTGGATTACGCTGGCCATGTTCTTCAACCTGTTTATTTACTTCTACTTTGGTGAAGAAAAGGCGGTTGAATTTTTTACAGGTTACCTGATTGAAAAATCGTTAAGCGTTGATAACATCTTCGTTATCATCATGATTTTTTCATACTTCCATGTGCCCCAGGAGTACCAGCATAAAGTTTTGTTCTGGGGAATTTTGGGTGCGTTAGTGATGAGGGTAATTTTTATCCTTTCGGGTATTGAGCTTATCCATCGTTTCCATTGGCTCATTTACATTTTTGGGGGCTTCCTCATTTTTACCGGAATAAAAATGCTGTTGTCGGATGATTCCAAAATTGACCCTGAGAAAAACCCGGTGATCAAGCTTGCGAGGAGAATGTTTTCGGTTACTGATGGTTTTGTAGGAAGTAGTTTTTTTGTAAAAAAAGAAGGAAAAACCTGGGCAACTCCATTATTTCTGGTGGTTATTTTAATTGAAGCTACCGACCTTATTTTTGCGGTTGATTCCATTCCTGCTATTCTGGCTATTTCAGAAGATCCGTTTATTGTTTATACGTCAAATGTTTTTGCCATTCTTGGTTTGCGGTCATTATACTTTGCATTATCGGGCATTGAAAAGTATTTCCATTACCTCAAATTTGGCTTGTCGGCCATTTTAGTTTTTGTGGGTATAAAAATGTGTATTGTTGATTTTTATAAAATCCCGGTCGAGCTCTCGTTGATTGTTATTGTTTTTGTGTTAATGATAGCAATGATTTCTTCTGTTTTATTTCCGAAGAAAAAGGCTGAGTAGATCAGGACTGCATGGGAGCGGTAAGAAAAAGTATTATCGAGCCAAATCTGCCAGATACTTTTTGAATTTTTTGGTATTGAAGTTTGTGGTGCCTATTTCTTTTGATACAATCTTTCCTTCTTTATTGATGATAAAAGTAGTTGGAATGGAAGAAACATTTAATTGATTTGAGAGGTATCCTTTTGGCTGGTAGACAGGAAAAGTAAATTCATTCTTCTTAATGTAATTATTGATTTTTTGTAAATCTTCATCCTTATCCAAGGATAGCATAATAAAAACAATCTGCTCTTTATTTGTTTCACTATACAATTCCTGAATGCCGGGCATTTCAACGCGACAGGGGCCGCACCAGGTAGCCCAGAGGTTTAAAAAAATAACTTTTCCTTTAAACTGGTTAAAATCAATTTCCTCACCTGTCAGTGTTTTGATTTTGAAATTATAGTCAAAAGACTCTGCGTGGTTGGTTTGATTTCCCGGTTGTGAATTGAAGACACCTGATTTCAACAAGGTGGCATTAGCAATGTAGGAGACACTTGCTAGTGTGTCTGTCAATTTAAGAATAGTGATAATTAAGAGCGCTCCAAAAATCAGCTTGATAAAACTTAATAGTCTGACCATACTTTACATACCTTCTTTCAAAGGTATGAATTTTATACAGCACTGCGCCCTGCCGTCACCCATGCGGTGGTATTTTGTGTAATGGCATTGCATGAAGCGTTAACTCAAAGTAATATTGTTAATAAACCAAATTTGTATGAAAAAATTATTGACCCTCATTATGGCGGTTGCGTTATGTGCACTTCCGGCCATTCATGCAGTTGCACAAGGTATAACAACGCCACGTACGCCAAGCCCTGCAGCATTTGTCAGGCAAACCATTGGTATCTCCACTGTATCGGTTGATTATTCAAGACCTAAAGTGAATAATCGGAAAATCTGGGGTGCACTGGTTCCTTATGGCTGGAATGTTCAGAGTTTTGGAATGGGTAACTCAGCCCCCTGGAGGGCTGGGGCCAATGAGAATACGGTGCTCACATTATCGCATTCAGCAAAAATTGAAGGTCAATTGGTGCCTGCTGGATCATACGGATTATTCTTTGTGATCAATCAGGACAATACAGGTGAAGTGATTTTATCGAAAGATTATCGCTCGTGGGGAAGTTTCTTTTATGATCCGAAGCAAGATCAGCTTCGGGCAAAAATTCAACTCCGTGATGTTTCTCTTACAGAATCGCTTACCTATGATTTTGTTAACATGACAAAGAACGGTGCTGAGTTGGTGTTGAATTGGGAGAAAAAACAATTTCCCGTTAAAGTCGAGTTTGCCGTTGATGAAATCGTGATGGCCAATGCCGATGCTGAACTGAAAAGCACAATAGGATTTACCCCACAAGGGTTTGTGAGTGCTGCCAATTATGCTCTTCAGAATAACGTAAATCAAGAACAAGGACTAAAATGGATTGACCAGGCCATCGCTCAAAACAAAAATTTCAATTCATTAAATATTAAGTCTGGACTCCTAAGAAAAGCTGGCAAAACATCAGAGGCAGATAGATTATTGTCTGAAGCGATGACCAATGCAACAGAAGCGGAACTAAATACATATGGCTATCAACTGCTGGGACAGAATCAGTATGACAAAGCCATTGAGATATTTGCATTGGTAACGCAGCGATTTCCGAATAGCGCAAACGCCTGGGATAGTTTAGGTGAAGCGTACGCTACAAAAGGGGATAAGGAGAATGCAATCAAAAATTTTAAAAAGTCATTAAGCTTAAATCCACCTGCTAACGTAAAAGCAAACTCAGAAAAATTCCTGAAGCAGTATGGTGTACTTTAGTTTTTTATAGGAATTATAAAGCTTTAGAAGCTTACGCTAAGCAGTAGAGAACTGGCACGTTCTTTACGCTTAGCGTTTTTTTTATTTGCCTGCCTCCAGTTTTAAAAAAACTGTGTTAGCTTTATCTGTATCTTTGTGGTTACCTGTATGGTTATCTTACCTTGAACTGATCTTTATTAAGAGTATTAAAAGGAGGTCCGGTGAATAAAATTGAGCACATCAAACCAGAACGTAAAGAGATTTACATTATTGATTGCTCAGACTGCAAGGAAGCTGAGATGATTGATTTTTTTTAAGTGCACGTGCGCCATTAAATAAAAATGTTGACTTTCTTGTAACAAATAAAGCAGTGAGGAGTCTCATTATTTTTAAGTATGTAAAATGATCCGTAGAACAGTTCAATCCTTTTTCTTAGCTTTTCAAAATATCCGTTCAAATTTTTTTCATACGTTCCTTTCTGTATTAGGAATTGTAATAGGGGTGGGGGCACTGGTGTCAATCCTGTCATTAATTGACGGGATGGAAGAGTTTGCGAAGAACCAGATAGCTACTACAACAAGTTTGAATATGATTAGTGTCAGTACAAATCCATTCATAAAGAAAGATGGTATAACTGTTAGAAAAGATTCGGTCACACTGATAGATTTTGATCAGTATCAATCGATTCAAAGCAGACTTTCCAAGCCTGCATCCGTTTATATTTTTCAGCGTGAAGCAAGAATAATCTCTGTTGAAGGTGATACCAGTAGCGTTGCTGCACAAATCACATCAGTTGCCGGTCTTAAACCGGATTCTTTACTGGCAGGACGAAGTTTAACACCGCATGATTTATCGGATAAAAAAACTGTAACGGTTCTTACTGAATCGCTGGCTAAGGCATTGGCTGGAGGGGGTAAAATAGAGACCCTTCTTGGTAAAGAAATTAAAATCAACGGCCATAAGCTTACCGTGGTAGGAATTATTCAATTAAAGTTTGCGCCAGGTTCTGAGCTTTTTATGCCCTTTACGTTGGTAGATTTGACCGGGTTAAAAAGGAATCCTGCTCAGATGGTTGTTGAGGCCGATCATATAGAAGATGTTAATGCTTTGAAACGCGATATTGAATCCTATCTGATGAAGCAATTTGGAGCAAAGCATGATTTTACGGTTGCTACTAATAGCCTTCGTGTTAAACAGGCAGAGCAAGGATTCTTTTTGTTTCGGGTAATCATGGGTTTGATTGTAGGCATTTCGGTTGTCGTAGGCGGTATAGGCGTTATGAATGTTTTACTGATTTCGGTGACGGAACGCACTACAGAAATTGGTATCCGAAAGGCAGTTGGTGCCAGCAACCGCGATATTGTTTTGTTGTTTCTGTCTGAATCTATTACAGTCTCTGCTTTTGGCAGTTTATTGGGATTAATTTTTGGAGTGCTTTTTACTATGGCGGTCATTCCCATTGTGAAAGCAATAACAAAGATCCCTTTTCAGGCTAACTACACCGTCAATACACTACTCATTATATCGGTCATTGCGGTTGTGGTAGGTATTATTTTCGGAACCTACCCGGCCATTCGGGCATCGCGTCTGGACCCGGTGGATGCTATCCGGCACGAATAGCTTTTTTTCATTTCCTTTCAGTACAACTTTTTAGCGGTTCACTTCATCATATAGGCTGCTGAGAACCTCAGTTTTAGTTCATATTCCGGATTTTCAAATATTCGCTCCTGTATTCATTGTAATTGCTAAAGACTGATTTTTATGACATCACAACAAAAATGCATTTCATTCGTATATTTCTTTTACAAAATATATACAAATGGCTAAAGAATACCTCGGAGAATTTGAAGAGTTGGTGCTCACCATGGTTGGCATCCTGGGTGAGGAAGCTTATGGAAATACGATTGTAACGGAGATTAAAGACCGGATTGGACGTGATGTGAACCTGAGTGCCGTTCATATTACGCTTTACCGTCTCGAAGACAAGGGCCACGTGAAGTCGCACATGGGCGGAGCAACCAAATCGCGTGGAGGAAGACGTAAGCGGATTTTCAGGATTACAAATGCCGGCTTATCGATGTTACGCACCATGAAAGATGTACGCGTTGATTTGTGGAAGTTGATTCCGCAATTGAAGATCGTTGGAATATGAGTAAAGAAAGAATACTTCGTTTCCTGGAATGGTTTTGTCCGCCTGCCCTTTATGAAGGCATTGAAGGCGACCTGCTGGAGAAATTTGAAATGGATATAAAATTAAAGGGAGAACAACAGGCCAAACGTACACTCTTTTGGAATGTGCTGAAGTTCTTCCGACCTGAAATTATCTTACGAAACAGATTTACAATACAACTAATGAATACGATCATGATAGGAAATTACTTTAAAGTGGCCGCCCGCAACATTCAGAAGCGCAAGTTGTACTCATTTATCAATGCGTTTGGGTTAAGCATTGGCATTGCATTTTGTGTTCTTATTTTTCTTTTCATTCGCGATGAAAGAAGTTTTGATCAGTTTCATGCGAATAAAAATGATATTTTCAGAATTGAAGAAAAAACGTATAACTATTGGAATCCGGCCCTGGCGGAAGAGGACCGGTTTCACCGGTCTGCCTATTTGCAGGTTGGATTAATGCAGGCATTAAAGGACGAACTTCCCGAAGTGAAGTATGCTACCCGCTTTAACGATGGCCATTGTATTGTTAAGTATGACGAGAAAGTGTTTTCAGAAGAGGTTAAGTACACCGATGCAGATTTTTTTAAGATGTTTTCTTTTCCGCTTCTGGCAGGAAATGCTGATAAACTCTTTCAAAGTAAATCTGACATTGTACTGACACCTGCAATGGTGGAGAAATATTTTGGCAGCGAGGACCCGATTGGGAAAACAATTCTGGTAATAGATGATGGAGGTGAAAAGTCTTATACCGTTGCCGGTATTATTCAGCAGCCTCCGGCCAATTCGAGCATCGATTTTAGAATTCTGGTGCCTCAGGAAAACCGGCCGGGTTATGAAAGACAGATAACACGATGGGGCAATTTTAATACCCCCACCATTGTTCAGTTGTATCCAACGGCTGATTTAAATGTGTTGCGCAAAAACCTGGACAAGGTAGTTGAGAAATATGTGGGTCCAACTTTAAAAGATTGGCGAAAGGAAGGAAATGTTCCTGACGACATTAAGATGATGGAACTTGAGTTTACAGGTTTACCAGATTGGCATTTGAAAAAAGAAGTTGAATGGCATAAGGTGAGTGATGCGCAGTATTCGTACATCCTCGGAGGAATTGCGATTCTTATCTTGTTGATTGCCTGTATCAACTATATTTCTCTGGCGCTAACAACTTCTGCCTCGCGCAGAACGGAGGTTGGTGTTCGCAAGGTGGTAGGAGCCTTTCAAAAGCAACTGATCTATCAGTTCGGTTTTGAATCGATCTTGCTGGCAATCATTTCTATGTTGATTGGTATTGGATTGGTTGTTTTGTTATTGCCTGCCTTTAATGCTTTTACGGAGAGGAGTATTCATTTTTTCTCTCAAGGTTTACCGGAAATTCTTGGGGCGGCATTCCTGATCGCTTGTGTTGTTGGGATATTGGCAGGAAGCTATCCGGCTTTTTTTCTTTCGGGTTTCAGGCCAGCTGTGGCGCTTAAAGGCAGTCATACAACGCGTGTACGAGCCGGTTTTACCAGGCCGCTGGTGGTTTTGCAGTTTGCCTTATCGGCATTCCTGATTATTAGTTCAGTGATCATGTATCGTCAAATGCTTTTTATTACGACTAAGAATCTCGGATTTAATCAGCATGAGATATTGATTGTGCCAACACAAACAGGTTGGAGTAGCAATGATGGAAATAAGGTTGTAGAACAGTTTCGTACGCGTTTGTCGCAGCAACCCGATGTGATTTCAATAGGTGGTACCAACATTTCGTTTAACCAGGGGTGGTCGCACTATGGATATAAGATTGATGGTGAGAATAAATCGGCATACGTGTATTCCGTAGATCCATTTTATATTCCAACATTGGAAATGGAAATGGTCATGGGGAGAAACTTTGATCTATCCATACCATCGGATTCAAATGCCATAGTAGTTAATGAAGCACTGGTTAAAGACATGAAATGGACTGACCCTTTAAATTCGTATCTTAACTATCGCGAAGACTCAAGCTCGCAGGGAGCAAAGGTAATTGGCGTAGTAAAAGATTATCACTACCGATCGCTTGAAGCTCCAATCGAACCGCTTTTTTTGTGCATGGATTTCAAACAATCGGGGCCCCTCACAACTATGATGATTAAGATGAAGACAGGAAATATCCCTGCTACCATGGAGAAGATCAGCAAGACATGGAGAGAACTGTATCCTGATAAGCCTTATGATTATACTTTTCTGGATGAAGATATATCCAAACAGTACCAGTCACATCAACGGTGGATGCGTGTGATGAGCCTTTCAACAGGGTTGGCCATTCTTATTTCCTGTTTGGGTTTGTTTGGTTTGGCCGGTATTAATGCAGTAAATCGTACTAAAGAAATGGGCATCCGAAAAGTGTTGGGCGCTGGTATGGGAAACATCTTTTTATTACTGAACAGGCAGTACGTTTGGCTTTCGTTGCTTGCTTTTGCATTGGCTGCTCCTGCTTCGTGGTATATCATGGGTCAGTGGCTGGCCGATTTTAAATTTAAGATTACCATTGGATGGGAGTTGTTTGTGATCAGCATGATTGCTGGATTGACAATTGCCATGCTTACCGTCAGTTACCATGCAATAAAAGCGGCACTTGTTAACCCTGCTGAAACGTTGAAGTATGAGTAATAGGGAAATAGGGTATAGGGTATAGGGTATAAAGTATATAAGGTATCTCTATTTTCCCTTATACCCTATTTTCTTATTTCCCCTTTAGGCCAATTCTCTTAAATCCACAGGAACTACCCTTGAAATTCCTTTCTCCACCATGGTAATACCATAGATCACATCGGTGGTTGTCATGGTGCGCTTGTTGTGCGTAACAATCACAAACTGTGAATCTTTGCTGAAGCTTCTGATGATGTTATTGAATTTATCGATGTTGGCGTCATCCAATGGGGCATCCACCTCATCGAAAATACAAAACGGTGCGGGCTTCAACAGGTACATCGAGAAGAGCAGGGCAGTAGCGGTCAACGTTTTCTCTCCACCCGATAATTGATTGATTGTTAACGGTCGCTTTCCTTTTGGTTTGGCAATGATATCAATATCCGATTCAAGCGGATTACTTGGATCGACCAGTTTCAAATCGCACTCGTCACCTTCGGTAAAGAGAGAGCGGAATACACTGATGAAGTGAGTTTTAATTTTATTGAAAGCCTCCATGAAAGTTTCGCTTGCAACACCCTCAATCTCGCCAATCGTATTTAACAACGATTCTTTCGCCTTCATTAAATCATCTTTTTGTGTGATGATGAAGTCGTTGCGCTCTTTAATCTCGGTATAGGCTTCCATGGCCATGGGGTTGATCGGCCCCATGTTATCAAGTCTCTCTCGCATCTTCACAACCTCCGAACGAATTTTTTCTTCATCGGCTTTGGCCAGTTCCTCAGATTCTTCCGGTGTTGCTTGTCCTACCACCGAATCCAGGTCGATGTTAAATTCAACAGAAAGGCGTTCCTTCACCGAGTTTAATTGCAACTTGCTTTCATTTAAAGAATTTTGCAATTCCATTAAGATGCTGTCGATGTTCTGACGGGCATGCTGCACTTCGCGAAGTTCTTTCTCAACATGATCGATATTGCCGCGGGCTTCGTAGTATTCTTTTTCTGCTTCACTCAAACCTTTTTCCATTTCATCCTTTTCCGCATACATGCTGATCAGGTCGGTATCGTTGCTTTGAGTGGTTTCAATAATATTTTTAACCTCTTCTTCGTTCTTCTTCAGTTCATCAACATTCAATTCAATGCGCTGGGAGCTTTGTGTCATTGATTCCTGCTTGAATCGAATTTCCTGATCAGTACTTTTTACCCGGTTAACCTGCTGGTGAAAGAAAATGTTCTGTTCATTGAATGCTGCAGACTTTTGTCCGAGTAAATCATTCTCCGATGCCAGCTTCTCTGTGAATTCACTAATTTTTGTTTCCTGCTCCAGTACCTGGTGTTGAAGTTCCTGCGCCTTTGGTTTCAGCTCATCCAATTCCTTTAAAAGTGAATCAATCTTTTCCAGAATATCCTCTCTCCGTAAATCGGCATTGCTCAACATGCTGGCAAACTGCTCACGTTTGGTGCGGAACGAAACGTATTCTTCATTCACCTGGCGAAGAGCATTTTGTAATTCCTCAACCTGGTGCCGCATTTTGTTCGACTTCAGTCTTTCTAAATCAGATTGACGTTGTACGAGACTTGTGCGAATCTCATCTATTTTGGTGGTGAGCTCTTTTATTTCTTTTTCAAGTTTTTCGAGGTTCTTAGCCCGACCAATTTTCTTTCCTTCAAACAATCCAACCGAACCGCCAGAAAGGCTAAATCTTTTCTTGGTTAGCTTCCCGCTCTTGGTAATAAAAATATTGTCATCATCCTGAGGGATGTTTCGAATGTCTCCTTCATAAACATACACCCGGTCCAGAATGAAAGACATCAGCTTCCTGTACTTCGGATCAAACTCAATGATCTGTGTAGCAGGGAATGCGCTGTCGTAAATGCGGGTGGGGGTAGAATCAAATTTTTCGAATGAATCAAGAATGAAGAAATGGGCTTTCCCTTTAGAAGCATCACTCAGTATGTTAATAGCTTCAAAAGCTTCTGCTTCATGGTCTACAATATAATAGTTGAGATATTGCTCCAGGTAATTCTCAATAGCTACGCGATACTCTTCCGAGCAGGTGAGGATATCGGAGAGGAGCGGAGCATTCTTGGCAATTTTCTTTCTCAGGAACTTGATTGCTTCCGGAAATCCTTCAAGATTTTCAACTAACGACTTAGTCAGGTTGTATTCGTTCTGACGGGCATCTAATTTACGGTTAGCTGCGTTCATCTCTTCCCGAATCATGTCGATGGTTTTTTCCATCCCTACAATTCGCGCCTCTACATCTTCTTCTTCTTTTTTAAGAATGTTAAGTTCGTTATTCTTTTCGTTAATTTCTGTCTGAAGTTCTACCAGTTTGTTTTCAAATTCAACGAGGCTTGCGCTTTGCTGATTGGTATCAGAGGCCGTTCGGTCGAGTTCTTGTTTGAAGGAAGCTACCTGAATCTCCCTGATTTCAACATCTTTGTTGATTTGAAAACTCTCTTCCTGTTTCTCGCGCTGTACATGACGAAGAGAGTCGGCTTCTTGCTGAAGACTTGCTGTGACGGTCTTTTGTTCTTCGTATTCAGTCTTCAGGGTTTCCAGCTTTAGCGCTATTTCATCCTGAATTTGCTGCGCTCCTTCACGTTCAGCTTCTAAACTTTGAATGCTGAAGCGTGCCCGCTCATTACTTTTCTTATCCTGGTCAATCTGGTCGCGCAGATTCAGTGCACGGTCGTTCAGGTATTTTAACCGTTCATTTTTAATTTGTTTCTCGCTTTCGTAATGTCTGATTTGAGCAACAAACTCATTGATTGTTTTTTGACGGGTTGAAAGCGTTTTCTCTTTTTGAACTAACTCTGTTTTTGACTTTTCAATGTCGGCCTCTTTCTCAGCGATTTCGGCAGTTAATTCAACCTTACGATCATTTTCTTTTTGTACCTGTTGGTTGATGGCGTTGAACTTCTCATTTTGTTTGTTGACAACAACTTTTGCCAGCCCAATACTTTTTTCTTTATACTCTTCTTTTATTCTGTAGTAATTCTCTGTTTGCTTTGCCTGTTTCTCCAGGCTTTTCATGTTCTTTTCAATTTCGAACAAGAGGTCTTCTACACGTTCAAGATCCGCATCAGTATCTTCAAGTTTCTTTAGCGTTTCTTTCTTGCGTTTCTTGAACTTTGAAATTCCTGCGGCCTCTTCAAAAAGCATTCTGCGCGAATGATCTTTGTCATTTAGGAGGTCATCCACCATGCCTAACTCAATAATGGCGTAGCTGTTAGAGGCTACACCCGTATCCATAAAAAGGTTAGTGATGTCTTTTAAACGGCACACCACACCATTCAGTAAGTACTCGCTTTCTCCCGAGCGATATAACCTTCTGGTGATGGTAATCTGAGAATATTCAGTGGGAAGAATATTCTTGGTATTGTTGATTGTGAGAGAAACCTCAGCCATCTGTAAAGCTGAGCGTCCGCTGGTTCCGTTAAAAATAACGTTCTCCATTTTTTCCGAACGGAGGGCACTGGTTTTCTGTTCGCCCAACACCCATCGGATTGAATCTACTACGTTTGATTTTCCGCAACCGTTAGGGCCTACAATTCCGGTTATTCCTTCATCAAAATTGATCGTGATTTTATCGGCAAAACTCTTAAATCCTTTGATCTCCAACTTCGCTAGTTGCATGAACGGGTGTTGATTTAGTGGTTGTTTAAAAAGTAAAGTCGGCAAAGATAAACTTCTCGCAGTAGCAATTCAAAATAAAATTCGTCCGGTCAAAAAAGGATGAAAACGGGCGGTTTAGCGTATCCTATCAATTTTTGACTATTTTTGAGGATGGATGAAAAGATTCTCATTTACATCATCATTGGGATTATCTATTTCCTCTTCAACCGGCTTAAAAAGAATCCACAGCAGGAGGAAGGCGATTCAGAAAAACCCGCTTCACCTGTGGGGAATGGCTCACCTCGTCCGCTTACTTTTGAAGAATTACTGAAAGAGATTACCGAGGGCAAGCAATCAAAGCCAGAGGAGCCTGTCAGGGAAATACCTAAAGCCAAGGAGTATAAGCTCCCTCAGCCTCAGCCAGCTTATGTTGATTATGATGATGATATTGAAGAAGAAGAGGAGAGTCTTGAAAAAGTAAGTTTTGACCAGGAGCGTATTAATCAGGTTTACGAAGACGCAAAAAAACTGGCCTTTAACAGGCCTTCTATGGAGGAAACGGTAAGTTTGGCAAATGTGAACACGACCTTTGGTAAATTCAAGGCGTTTGAGGTGAAGGAGCGAAATTTATTGCACGATTACACCAAAGACTTACGTGACCCGAAGGGCTTCAAAAAGGCACTGATATTAAGCGAAGTCCTCAATCGGAAGCATTTTTAGAAGGCAAAAAGTTATTTTTTGATATAAATATTACCTGTATAGGTATAGTTATTTTTTGGCACCGGAACTTTTTTGCCGGGAGAAGGATAAGAGTGATCTTTACAAAATTGCTAAGACCGGGTTTTGAAGGTTACAATAGTTTTTTGAACATTATTTATAATTGCGTATTTTTCTTAAATATTTTCTTGAGATGATGAAGTATAACACACTGATAATCTTTGTATTTATATTTTTTGCTACTTGCTTATCGGCTGCCGCGCAGACCTTATGTTCTCAAAGTATTGATATTCAGAATGTTCTAAATGAAGGAACTGAGAGAAGTTTTGAATTAAAACTCAAGTCAGCAAATGAATTTAGCGGGCAGTTAGTTGAAATTGAAGGTAAAGAACAGACTGTGGTGCAATCCTTTTCTGGCAATGGAAATACTAATCAGGTATTTAAGAACCTTAAAAATTCATATTACCGTGTGATTCTGGAGTTTAAGAATGAAGAAAAATTCTTGTGTAAGAAGAAAATATTCACGGTTGATTTAACTGATTCCCAATAACCATGGTAAGACGACTTTACTTTTTTATCGTCATTTTTTCAGCTTCCTTTTTTTCAACGATAGCTGGTTACGCACAATGTTTGACGATTCCCACAACCAGTCAGGATGTTAATTGCTTTGGTGGAAATGATGGTGAGATTTCACTTACTATAAATGCAGGGTTACCACCAAATGCTCAACCGCCATGGGACATTGAACTTTTCTTTGAAGACAGTGGTGGTGGATTAACTTCTCTTGCGTTTTACAATGATGTCGCTATTACTTCTATCATATTTACACCTGGTAATGGTTCTCTCAATGTTATAGGTGCAGATGCATTTGGTATTCCTGCAAATGATTTTATTGATCCAGGCAGTCGATATAGAATTGAAGTTAGATCTACAGGTGGTGTGATTACATGTAGAAACAAGGTGGCTTTCGTAACCATCAACCAACCAGCGCAATTGCTGGTTACACTCAATAGTGTTACTCCGGACTGTGATCCAACAGTAGGAACTGGAAATGGTGGGATTGACATCACACCCTCCGGAGGAATAGGCCCTTATACAATTACTTGGACCGGTCCAACGGCCATTCCAAACGGAACTCTGGTAGCAACCAATTTGGATGCGGGTTCTTATACAGTTGATGTAGAGGATGCTAATAATTGTTTAACATCCCTCAATATTAATGTGCCTATTACTACGCAGGCTAATGCCGGGCCTCCAACTGCATTGGTTTGTGGAACGAATTCCCTTGTATTATCGGCAAATGCAGCCGGAGCAGGCGAAATAGGAACTTGGTCTGGTCCTGCGGGCGTTACGTTTTCAAACGTTAATGATCCAACAGCCACGGTTACTAATTTGAATGTTGGTTTAAATACATTGACATGGACTATTCAGGATATTGGCCTTATTTGCCCGGGAACAACTGACAATATTGATGTACGGTACTCAGACGTTCAAATGAGCGGAACACCCGATGTGTTGCTCAATTGTTTTGGCGATACGAACGGAACTGGAACATTTACGGTAACAGGCGGATCTGCTAATTACACTTATTCCATTATTGCAAATACTTCATCAGCATCAATAGTACTTCCAGCCCCAGGCCCTACCATGATTGTGTCTTTTACAGGTGCTGGTGCTGGCGTAGTTACATTACAAGTATTGGATGGTAATGGGTGTGCAAGCCAAGCCACTATAAATATCACCCAACCGGCAGCAGCCGTAACAGCACCGTTCACGCAAGTGAATGTGAGTTGCTTTGGTGGCAACGATGGCTCGATCACGGTAACCCCGGCAGGCGGAGTAGGGCCGTATGATTTTTCAATAGATGGAGGGGCCACGTTCCCGATC